>Ga0315291_10008897_pt1 | contig 12315 bp, 8 predicted proteins | sample YL17G12_20_MG_FD_203070 | JGI IMG/M metagenome (GOLD analysis project Ga0315291, IMG submission 203070) | Sediment microbial communities from Yellowstone Lake, YNP, Wyoming, USA - YL17G12_20 | ecosystem: Environmental > Aquatic > Freshwater > Lake > Sediment | place: USA: Wyoming | collected... | reverse complement strand
AAAATGGCTTTCAGACGCCAAAATGGATAAAATGGTCACGAGAGGCAGGCTTTCGATCCACCTTCAGGAAGCCCTTAAACTGTCCAAAGAATGGGGAGAGGGTCAGGAGGGACCGGACGTTCTCGTGCCGATCTACGATTATGCCGGAGAGCGCGGGTTCAGCACTCAAGCCGAGTCGATCCTCATTGAGGGATTCCCCGTTCAGTTCATCCCGGCCTACAATGATCTCGTTCGCGAAGCCGTGGAAAATGCCGCGATCTTGAAATACCGCGATGTTGAAGCCAAGGTCGTCACAGCCGAATACTTGGCGGCCATCGCCCTGCAGACAGGCCGGGGCAAGGACAGGGAACGGGTCATCAGGTTGCTGGACGAAGCGGTCATCGATCGGACCGTTCTCGGCAGGATCCTGGAGTCTTTCGGGCTGGCCGACAAGTTCAAAAAGTTCGAGAGCCAATTCCATGAAGAATAAAGCCGCGGAGATCATCTTCCGGAAAAAACGCGAACGGCGTCGCCAATTGGCACGGCTCCCCTTCGAAAAAAAGATCGAGATCGTCGTCGAGCTCCAGAAGACGGCCGCCGCGATCCGCAAGGATCCCCGCCGCATCGTCTGGCCCATCTGACCCGAAGAGGGCGGGCGCGCTGTCGTCTGTCGGACGGAATCATTTGAAGTTGATCTTTGTCGCGGAGAAGCCGCCGCCCTCCCATGTCTTCGAGCAGGTCGCGCTCGCGGCGGCCGAGGGTGGCGGTGGACTTTTCGCGGCGATTGACGGGGGCAACAGGCCGGAGATATAGTCCCATCGTAAAAACCTACGCGAAGACCTGGCCGCACGAATACAATTTTCAGGAAAAGGTCGATCCCTATCCAGCGATGGAAAAAACGATGTCACGGACTTTTAGGGTTGGGTTGGTGGCGGCAACCTAAGCGAGAGTGATGAACGTCACGATCGAGTTCGATCCGGATCCCGAGCTTTGATTATGAAGAAATCATTGCCGCCGCCATAGCCGAACGCTTGAAGGACAGACGTCAAGCCGCTTTTCACGGTGATTGACATCGCCGAACGGCCGGCGATATAGTATCGGCATGGATAGGCGGGGGGATTCAGCGTTAAGGGCGGGAATTCGTCACGCCGCGGAAAAAAGAAAATCTTATGGTTTCAACGCCGGGTCGTTGGGCTGACATGGAGCGTGGCAGTTGGGGGCCGATTGGATGCTGACATGAGTAACCCGGCCGCCACCGATCTTGCCCAGAGGCTCTTGGGTGCGTGGAATGCACGCAACCTCGACGAGTTCGAAGCACTTCTGGCTGACGATGTCGAGTGGTATGACCCCGCCATGCCGGACCCTCCAGCTCGCGGGCGCGCGGCTGCGAGAGCGTTCGCTGAAGCCATTCTCCAGGCCTTTCCAGACTTTCGGTATCAAGTCCAACCCCCGATATGCGCCGCTGCTGACGGCAGCCGGTGCGCGATCGTGTGGCGGATCTCTGCGTCGCATTTTGGGCGACTTGAGCCCCTTGGGTATGCTCCGACGGGCCGACAAGCGAGTATCGAAGGAGTGGACGTGTTGGACATCAGTGACGGCCGGATCACTCGAATCCTCACCGCCTTCGATCCTCTGCCTGCTGCCGAGCAGCTCCTTGGCATGCAACTACGGCCCATCCCGGGCGCCTGGCGGGCCAAGGTGGCGGTGATGGTTCAGCGTGTCCTGGCGCGCGTCGCGCGCAGGAGGTAAATAATATCTTTTATCTTCTTTGGTCATATTCTTATAACAAGATGCAATTATCGGCCCGGTGATCATAGCCCAAGCCCTTCATCTGGGACCGTTCAAAAAAAAGGGGGAGCCGGGCCGACGGCCCGGAAGGGGGAAATTAAGAGGTTCCAGGGCAAAATTTACTTGACTAACATGGAGCTTAGCGCTATTACAATAGGACGGGGAATTGAGCGAAATAATGACAAGTGAGGAAATGCGCCAACGTTTTCCCCCACTTTGGTGTTAAGTCATCATGGAGGAGGCTAAAGATGTATTGTAGGAATTGCGGCAAAGGTGTAGACGAAAAAGCCATAGCTTGTACGAGTTGCGGGGTCGCTCCAAGGACGGGAAATAAGTTCTGCTATAATTGCGGATCGCCAACAGAGCCTATCCAAATCGTCTGTGTAAAATGCGGCGTCGACCTGAGAAAAAGTGTCACCAGTGGCGCCGCCTCAGGAAAAAGCAAAGTCGCCGCCGGATTATTGGGCATATTCCTCGGCAGTCTGGGCATTCATAAATTCTACTTGGGGTATTCCAAAGAAGGCGTGATCATGCTGGTCATCTGCCTTGTGTTAGTCATACCAACCCTTGGGCTTGGTCCCGCCGCGATGGGCCTGATCGGCTTCATTGAAGGAATCATCTACTTGACAAAGTCAGATGAGGAATTCGCTCAGACTTATGTTCAGAACAAAAAAGGTTGGTTCTAGGGGTCAATCGACCTATTGCCGAAGTTCCTCTTCGACCAACCGAAGCGCCGGGGGACTCAGGCTTGCCTTGTTGACCTTTCCTCGGTGAGCATTGGCGTATAGCCCATAATAGCGGACCATGACCTGCCCTTTGTCGGGAATATGGGCGGTCACCCTCCGGATTTGTCTTGGTCCGCTTCAGAACATCGCCGTCAGCCGCGCGTTTGGCGCGCTGAGGGTGGTTGCGTCGAGGCGATAGGTGGAGAGGGATCCGAAATTGATGAGAATTTCCGGCCTGCAGAAAGCGTCTATCTAGTGATGCTTTGCGGTTTGCCGTGGCGTGCTGTTATCATCATCAAATCTGATGATTATTGCGCATGAAGGTAAATGATGAGGATGTTTTTCTTCATTTTCAACTTTCCATTCTAAATGATTATGATATTATTGAGGGGCCTACGATTTCAACACCAGTATTTCTAGCACTTGGCCGATACGATTATGTATCGCCTTATATACTCTGGGATGATAGAAAAAGTGTTCTGCCAAATCTATCCTACAATCTGTTCCATAAAAGTGCGCATTTTCCAATGGTTGAGGAACAGGAGCTTTTTGATAAGAAATTGATTGAATGGATTAGCAGTCATTGATGCGTATGAATATGGAGGCCTCCATGGATCGCATCCCAAAGTCTTTCCTGGCCGCCATCGTGGGCGCCCTTGTCCTTTTCGCGGCCTGCGGCCGGGACAAACAATCCGCTCAGCCGCTTCCGCCGAACCAAGGTCGGAGGATCAGCGTCCCCTTTGATGCGCTCCGGGCCCGGTTCCGGGACCCCGACATGATCTACGCCCCGTTCGTCTTCTGGTTCTGGGACGAGCCGCTCGACCCGGCCAAGATGGGCGAGATGTCCCGCGTCATGGTCGGCCAACGGTTCAACCCGGGATATGCCCATGCCCGCAAGTCGATGGTCGGGACCCCCGACCTTCCGGATGCGGAGTGGCTGGGCGACAAGTGGTTCGATTCCTTCGGCGCGGCCCTCAAGGAAGCGGAAGTGGGAAAGGGTTATCTCGGTTATTGCGACGAATACTGGTGGCCCAGCTTCCAGGCTAACGGTCGCATCCTGAAAGCGAATCCGGAGCTAAAGGCCCAGTCCCTGCGCTGGGAGGCCATCGACGTTGAGGGCGGCTCTGAAGTCCGGGTGCCGGCGTCGTTCTTTGCCGTCGCAGCCGAGCGCGTGCAACCGCTTCCGGCCGCTTCCGGCCGGATGCCCTCCCCGAGGATGGGGAAGTGGATCTGGCATACCGGCGGCACGGAGGCGGCCCATTCCTGCTGGTTCAGGAAAACGTTCGACCTCCCCCCCGGGAGCCGCGCGGACAGGGCCGCCGTCAACGTGATCGTTGACAATGTTTACGTCCTTTACCTGAACGGAAAGAAGGTCGGCGAAGGCGACAATTGGGAGAAAACCGGCACTTATGATGTGACGGCGCTCGTCACCCCGGGCCGGAACACGCTGGCGGTCGAGGGAAAGAACGTTTCCGGGCCCTTCGGCCTCCTGTTCGGGATGGCCATTACACTGGCCGGCGGTCGAACGATTGACGTCGGCTCCGACAAGACGTGGCTCGCTTCGCTCGAGCCGGCGGCAGGCTGGGAGCGGCCGGATTTCGCCGCCTCGGGCGGCTGGACGGCGTCTCGCGAGATCGCTGAGGCGGGCGGCGGGCCATGGCGTTATGTCCAGGACAGGATCGCCCACATCCCCGCCTTGATCCGCAGCTGGACGCTCCGGACGATCGGGGCCGGCGCACCCTTCGTCTGGAAGGCCCCGGCCCAGGGCGCGTGGCGGGTCTATGCGTTCAACCTCTACAGCCATGCCGGCGCGGACGGCTCGACCGTCAATTATCTCGACGCGCGCCTGGCTCCGGTCTTCATTTCGACAGCGCTCGAGCCCTACGCCCGCCGGCTGGGCGATAAGCTCGGCAAGTCCATCCCCGGCGACTTCATCGACAACGAAGGCGACTATGGCTGGGGCCTGGCCTGGTCGGACGATTTGGACACGCGTTACAAGGAACGGTTCGGCCGCGATATCCGGCTTTGGCTGCCCCTTTCGGTCGACAGGGACGTCGAGGGCGTCTTCGCCCGGGCCCGTTGGGAATGGTTCGATCTCGTCACGGATATCTACGCCGAGACGTTCCGGGCGGTGACCGACTGGCATGAGAAGCGCGGCATGTCGACCACGGCCCACTTTTGGGAGGAAGGAATCCAGCCCCAGGTGAACGCGGTCGGCGACCACCTGAAGATGCTCCGCACACTGACCATGGCGGGCCAGGACTGCCTCGGCCGGAAGCCGCTCCGGGTCCACGACTTCAAGGAGGTCGAATCGGTCGCGGAGTTCGAAGGCTCGCGGGCCGCGACGGAGCTCATGGGCGCCGGCGCTTTCGACGGGACGCCCTGGGGCACCTTCAACCCGGTCTTCCTCAAGCAGGCCGTCAACGCCGTGACGGCCTGGGGCATGAGCCATATCATCCCGCACGGAGTCTTTACGACCTGCAAGCTTACCGGCAATCCCTGGCCGCCGGACTGGTACTCGGAAAACCCCATGTTCCCGTACCTCCACCTGTGGGCGGACTTTGCCCGTCGGGCGAGCTTCGTCAACTCGATGGGACACGCCGTGCCCGATGTCCTGCTCTGGAACCCGATCGAATCGGCCTGGGTCCAGGCCGACGCCGACATCCTCGACGCGGAAATGTGGGCCTTTTCCGAAACCCATCGCGGAGGCAAGCGGATCAACGAGATCGACCGGGTCTACGCCGAGGCCATCGACGACCTGACGGCGGCCAGAGTCGAGTTCCTGATCGGCGACCGGCATTACCTGAAGCAGATGGAGGTCAGGGACGGGAAGCTTGTCCGTGGCGAATTCTCGTTCCGGACCCTCGTCCTGCCGGCGGTCGACATCCTGCCGCTCGAGGCCGCCCGGAAGATCGTCGCCTTCGCGGCGGCCGGCGGCCGGGTCTATGCTCTAGCCGGGCTTCCCGCGGCTTCGGCCGAGAAGGGGATGGCCGACCCGGAGATGGCCCGGTTGATGGATGAGCTGAGGGCCCAGCCGACCTTTGTCGCGGTGGGCGAGGTGGGATTACCGGCTTTGGCCGTGCAGGCCGCGCCAGGGCTCGACAGCCCGGTCCGATTTGCCTCCGGGGCTTTTCCGATGCTCCAGCATCGCCGGCGGATCGACGGCCGGGATTTTTTCTGGCTGGCGAATAACACGGCCAAGTGGCAGGTCTGCGAGTTGGAAGTTGCCGGCGTCCGTGGGGCCGCGTCCATCTGGGACTGCGAAACGGGGGACGTCCGGCCGGTGCCGTCCGTAGAAACGAAGGAAGCGAGCCGGCTCGCGCGCGTCTTCAAGCCGTACGAGGCCGGCTGGCTCGTCTTCGATCCGAACAAGAAGACGCTCGCCGGGCCGCCCGAGCGCCGGGCAGAGGTCGAGGTGGTCGCGGCGATCGAGGGGACTTGGAAGGTGAGTTTCGATGCGAAGATCCAGCCGGCGATGGAGTACCCCAGCGTACCTTCAGCCGAGTTTTCCTCCGGGGTCGAAAAGCGGCTCGAGGATTGGAAGGCGTGGGGACTCCCGAAATTCAGCGGGCTATTGGATTACGTCAAGATCGTGACCGTCGACCGGCCGGCGAAGGACATGAAGCTCGACCTGGGAAAAGTCTGTCATGTGGCCGAGGTTCAGGTCAACGGCAAGAGCTGCGGGGCGCGGCTGTGGGGGCCGCACGTGTTCGATGTCGGCGAGGCGCTCCGGCCCGGGGCGAACGAAATCCGGGTGCGCGTCGTCAACCTGATCAACAACAGCTATGGGGAGATCACGGAATCGGGCCTGCTCGGCCCGGTCCGGCTGGTCCGGTGACTCCGGCCTGTGTTTGTTCATGAAAAAGCATGCGTCGACCCGGCCCCGGAGACCCTTTTTTCCACTCCGCCCGGGGGTCAGGTCTCAACTTTTGACAATAAAGTCAAAAGTTGAGACCTGACCTGTTATCTCACCCCGCCGTTTATCTTGGAGATGCCGACGCAGGCTGGTGGCCGGTCCCAAGCTGTTGATGATGAACGCGGGCGCGTCGTCGAGGCCGGCGGCCAGGGGCGTGATCCAGCCGCCCTGACTGATACCCCACAGGCCGACCCGCCGGGGATCGATTTCGGGCTGGGTCTTGAGCCGGCGGGCACAGGCCAACGCATCCCGCGCCAGGACGTCCAGGTCCACCTTCTTCCAATCCCCTCTCGAAGGCGCCGCAGCCTCGTTTGTCGCAGGTCAGGACGGCCATCCCGAGGCTGGCGAAGAAGGCGTTCATTATGCTGAGCCGGGTCCGCTCGCCCGGTCCGGAGCCGTGGACCAGGACGACGGCCCGTAAGGGGCCCGGGCCGAGAGGCGTCCGGAGCGTTGCCGCCAGCCGGACGTCGCTGTTCAGGAAGGCGACCTCCCGGTCCACGAAGATGCGGGTCCTGACGGTCAGGGGCTCGGCCTGGCCCGCTTCGCAGACCGTCAGATTCGCGATGGCTCTTCCGGTGTCCCGGACGCTCTTGGCGATCCGGCGATCGCGTTGAAGACGTCTGGCGTATCAGAGGACGCTACCCATTTGATATAATTGGGGCCTGAAGGAGGAAGAGATGAACAGATCCAAGACCCTGAAGCTGGCCGTGGCCGCCGGGCTTGCCGCCGCCTTTTTGGCCATCCTCGGCATAGTGGATGTCCGGGCCCTCGACAACGGCCTGGCCTTGACGCCTCCGATGGGCTGGAACTCGTGGAACAAGTTCGGTTGCAAGATCGACGAAATAACGGTCCGCGAGGCCGCCGACGCGATGGTGGCGAGCGGGATGCGCGACGCCGGCTACCAGTTCATCGTCATCGACGACTGCTGGCAGGTCGACCGGGACAGCAAAGGCAACATCATCGTGGACGGGAAGGCCTTCCCCTCAGGGATCAAGGCCCTGGCCGATTACGTCCATTCCAAGGGCCTCAAGTTCGGGATCTATTCCGACGCGGGGACTAAGACCTGCGCCGGCCGGCCGGGAAGCTGGGGTTACGAGTTCCAGGACGCCCGCCAGTATGCCGAATGGGGCGTCGATTACCTGAAGTACGACTGGTGCAATAACGGCGGCCAGAATTCCGAGGCGGCTTATTCCCGGATGCGGGACGCCCTCAAGGCCTGCGGTCATCCCATCGTCTTCAGCATCTGCGAGTGGGGCAGCACCAAGCCGTGGCTCTGGGCGAAAAATATCGGGAACCTGTGGCGGACGACCGGCGACATCCAGGATATGTGGGAAGGAAAGAAGGACTGGGGCGGGCTCGGCGTCGTCCAGATCCTCGACCTCCAGGACGGCCTCGAAACATACTCCGGTCCCGGCCGCTGGAACGACCCCGACATGCTCGAGGTCGGAAACGGGGGCATGACCGCGACCGAGTACCTGGCCCACTTCAGCCTCTGGTGCCTGCTGGCGGCGCCGCTCATGGCCGGCAACGACCTGGCGACGATGACCCCCGAGACGCGCGATATCCTGACGAACCGTGAAGTCATCGCTGTCGACCAGGACCCTCTCGGCAAGCAGGGAAGCAAGGTCCGGGACGACGGGGACACCGAAGTCTGGGCCCGCCCGCTCGCCGACGGCGGCCGCGCCGTCATACTCTTAAACCGGAGCTCCAAAGAAGCTCCGATCGTGGTGAATTGGACCGAGATCGGCTATCCCAAAACGCTCGGCGCTCAGGTCCGCGACCTCTGGAAACATCAGGATTTGGGCGTGTTTAAAGGGAACTTTTCAGCCGCGGTTTCAGGTCACGGCGTGGTCATGGTCAAGATCACCCCGTAAGAGGAGCATCACAAAAGGCGGTATTCATCGAACGATTCTGGAGAACGCTTAAGTATGAGGAGGTTTATACCAAGTGTTACGAGGCCGTTGCGGATTGCAAGCGGAGCTTTCCGGGAGATGATGTACGCCGGGAACATAATGCACCGGAAGGATCTCGGGGGATACGAGCCGGCCCAGGCCACGGATCTTGCGGAGCGCGACTGCGTCGTCTGCGACACGTTCCTGAGATATAAAGGCCTGGAGCGGCCCGTGGTGATTGTTGCGGACGTAAAGACCGAGGCCGAGCGGTAAGCCGTCCGAATGAACATCGCCGTCAGCCGGGCCTTTGGGGCTTGCCTATTCCCGCTCGAACCGGGTTGACAAAATCCGGAGAGTGCATATGATTCTGGCAATATGAATAGCGGCACTTCTCTTGAGCCTGCTCCCGTCCGGGCCGTGCCCGAGCTCGTGCTGTCGCCTTCCGGCCGCTTGTACCTCGATCCCCCCGACATTCCCGGCGGATCGCCGCAGGTTCGACGCCTCTGCCGCTTGTGGGGCGAGGATCCCGCCCTTGGCCTGCTGGAGCTCGCCGGCGAGAAATGGGGCGCCGGGCCGTCCGCGGTCCTCGATTTTTGGCGCGATTTCGCCCGCGACTATCTGACGGTTCTCTGCCACACCCCCGGCCTAGAGACGGATCCCGCGGCCCGGATTCATGAACCCGATGCGGAATATTGGCGTGTTCTCGCCGAACGCGTCCCCCCGATGAAGGGTCTCGAGTACCTTTCGCCCGAGGTCCTGATCCGTTTGTGGGAAGCCCTCGATCGCCGAACACGCCGGGAGGCCGCCGCGCACCCGGAAGGGCTCGCCGGATGGCTGACGGACCTCGACCCGAACTGGCGGCTGGTCGGCCGCGTCACGTTCCACCTCGCGGAGAACAAGCGCACCCCCGACCGCCCCTTCGCCTTCATGGCGACGTACACCGGGCGGCTGTCCGACCGATCTCGGCCGCAATACATCCCCCTCGGCCGCGCCCTCCAGGAATACGCGGGCCGGAAAAACAAGAACGCCCTCCTCCGGCTTCTTTCCCCGGTGCAGGCCGCGGCCGAAAAAAGCCCGCTCATCCACCGCATGACGGAATCGGGGGAGATCTACCGGCCGCAAGCCTGGACGCCCCGGGAGGCCCACGGCTTTCTGAAAGAGATCCCGCTCTTCGAAGCGAGCGGCGTCATCGTCCGGGTGCCCGACTGGTGGAAGGGCGGCCGGCCGGCCCGGCCGCGGGTCGACGTGATCATCGGCGAGAAAAAGGGCGTCGTGCTGGGGCTCGACTCTCTTCTCGATTTTTCTATCCAAGCCTCCATCGACGGGGAGGCCTTGACCGAAGAGGAATGGCGGACGCTCGTCGCGTCCTCCGCGGGGCTCGTCTCCCTGCGCGGGAAATGGGTGGAGGTGGATCCCGGGCGGTTGTCCGAGCTCATGGCCCATTGGAAGCGCGTCGAGAGGGACGCCGGAGGCGACGGACTGACCTTCCTGAAGGCGATGCGTCTGCTGGCGGGAGCGGAGGGCCCCGAACGAGCGGAGGCTTCCGCGCCCGATACCCCCGAATGGTTCGGCGTCCGGGCCGGCCGTAATCTGGCCGCCCTGCTCGACGCCCTGCGGAGCCCCGAGCGCCTGAAGGCGTCCGATCCCGGCGTTGAACTCCGCGCCGTGCTCAGGCCGTATCAGCGCGAGGGCATCGGCTGGTTGTACTTTCTGACGAAGATCGGCCTCGGGGCCTGCTTGGCTGACGACATGGGCCTGGGCAAAACGATCCAGCTCCTGGGGCTGTTGGTGCTCCTCCGGCGGGAAGCCCCGGCGAAAGCGCCACCCGCCCTGCTCATCGTCCCCGCTTCGCTTATAGCCAACTGGAGAGCGGAAATCGAACGTTTCGTCCCGGACCTGAAAGTGCTCTACGCCCACGCCTCCGAAACCCCCGCTTCCGAATGGGAAGCCCGGCTGGACGGCCGGAACAGGGCCCGCTTGGACCTGGTCATCACGACCTACGGCGTCCTGCAGAGGACGGAACTCTTGCGGAAACGCCCGTGGAGCCTGGCCGCGCTCGACGAGGCGCAGGCGATCAAGAACCCGGTTACCCGGCAAGCCCGGGCGGTCAAGGAAATCCAGGCTCCCCGCCGGGTCGTGCTGACGGGCACCCCGGTCGAAAACCGGTTGTCCGATCTGTGGTCGATTTTCGACTTCCTGAATCCCGGATTGCTCGGCTCGGCTCGCGCCTTCGGAAACTATGCCAAAGGCCTCTCCTCCGTCGGACCGGACGGATACCGGCCGTTGCGGACTCTGGTGCGTCCGTATATCCTTCGCCGGCTGAAGACCAACAAAAAGGTGATCACCGACCTTCCCGAAAAGACCGAGGTTCGCGCGTTCTGTCCCCTTACTCCCGTCCAGGCGGCGCTTTACCGGGACACGGTCCGGGAGCTCGCGGACCGGCTGGAGAGGAGCGACGGCATCGAGCGGCGCGGCATCGTCCTCGCGGCCATCCTCCGTTTCAAACAGATCTGCAACCATCCTGCTCACGCCGTGGCGGACGGCGACTACGATCCCGGCCGAAGCGGCAAGTTCGGCCGGCTCCGCGAGCTGTGCGAAGAGCTGGCCGTACGGCAGGAGAAAGCCCTGATTTTCACCCAGTTCCGGGAAATCACCGGGCCTCTGGCCGGATTCCTGGCCGAGGTGTTCGGTCGGCCGGGCTTGATTCTGCACGGGGGAACGCCCGTGGGGCGGCGCCGGAGTTTTGTCGAGGCCTTTCAACGCGACGACGGGCCGCCGTTTTTCGTCCTCTCGCTCAAAGCGGGCGGGACGGGACTCAACCTGACCGCCGCCGGACACGTCATCCATTTCGACCGCTGGTGGAATCCGGCTGTGGAGAACCAAGCCACGGACAGGGCTTTCCGGATCGGCCAGACGAAAAACGTCCTGGTCCATAAGTTCGTCTGCCGGGGGACGATCGAAGAGAAAATCGACGCGCTCATCACGGGAAAAGCGGACCTGGCCAAGGGCTTGATCGAAGAGGGGGCGGAGAAACGGCTCACGGAAATGCCGGACGAGGAATTGCTGAAATTCGTGGCGCTGGACATCCACCGCGCCGCGGCGGAGTGAACCATGGGCGGACGATGGGGCTGGAGCCGGGGGTACGCGAGTCGTTGGCCGCGTTATGTACCGGTAGCGGAGCGCCTGGCGAAGGCGAAGCGCCAGATAGAGAGGCTGAAAAAAAAGGGGAAAAAGCTTGACCCCGTGGTGATCGAGGGTCGGGCGATCGCCCACACCTTCTGGGGAAAAGCCTGGTGCGACCACCTGGAGGCGCACAGCGACTTCTGGAACCGCTTGCCGCGGGGGCGGTCCTATGTCCGCAACGGATCGGTCTGCGACCTCGTCATCGGGCCGGGACACGTAGCGGCCCGGGTCGTCGGAAACGACCTTTACAGCGTGGAGATCGACATCAAGAAACTCCGGCCGGCCCGCTGGACGGCCATCCGGAAATCGTCGACGGGAGGGATCGCCTCGGTCGTCGAGCTCTTGAGGGGGCGGCTTTCCGCCGCCGTCATGGGCATCATGACCCATCCGACGAACGGCTTGTTTCCCCGGCCCCACGAAATCGAAATGCGCTGTTCTTGCCCCGATTATGCGACCATGTGCAAGCATGTCGCGGCCACGCTCTATGGTGTGGGGGCGCGGCTCGACAGCCGGCCGGAGTTATTGTTCGTTCTGAGGGGGGTCGACCACATGCAGCTCATCGACGAGGCCGTCCGGTCCGGTGGATTGACGAACGCGGCGGCGGGCCCGGCCGGCATCGAGGAAAGCGAACTGGCGGAAGTCTTCGGCGTCGAGATCGAGACGCCTGCGTCCACGCCCCGGAAAGCCGGGGGGATGAGGAAGACAGGGAAGACGGCGAGAAGGCCGGCCGGGAAGCCGGATGGAAAGGGGAAGAGAGGGAAGGGGACGAACCAGCCGGCCGGGAGAATCGCCGGGGGTGCGAAAGCGAAAGCGAAGGCGCGGGGAAAAAAGA
>Ga0315291_10008894_pt1 | contig 12318 bp, 11 predicted proteins | sample YL17G12_20_MG_FD_203070 | JGI IMG/M metagenome (GOLD analysis project Ga0315291, IMG submission 203070) | Sediment microbial communities from Yellowstone Lake, YNP, Wyoming, USA - YL17G12_20 | ecosystem: Environmental > Aquatic > Freshwater > Lake > Sediment | place: USA: Wyoming | collected... | reverse complement strand
GAATCCTTCAATAACAATCCTCAACGACTGGCGCAAAAAGAGGCTAACAAAGTGAGTTATTTTTGGGATGAATTAATAGAAAAATTTTCTAAACACGCCATCGCTGGGACGCAATACTTCGTAAGTAAAGGCGGACAGCGTGATACGGAAAGAATTTTAAGAATAATGGCTGCCGAACCGAGGTGGATCCGCCGCCATTACTCACTCGCATTTTTGGAAATAATCGGCCGGACCGATCGTGATAAAAGAACGCTTAGAGTATTTAAATCGCACTATAAGCCCGGCAATTACTACGCATTTCTATTATTTCCGTTCCCAAAAAATGAAAAAGTGACTTATGACGATTATCGAAAAGTGCGTGCCTACTACCTTGAATCGAGTTGCGTGGCTGTAAAATCGAAGTTTCCTGATGCTCAAAATGTCATAGGCATAGCCACTGAATCAGGAACAGATAATGGTGGTAGGTCGGAGGATGCTATATTACTGGACTGCACTACGTGGGATGAAAAAATGGAGGTGGAAGCAAGGCGACGAAGGGAAAAGTTGGAGATACTGGTCAACGTGGTTGAATCAGACCGCGGCAAAATAAAGGAATATCCTGACGTCATATCTAAAAAGGTTGGAGCAAACAAACCGTGCCCTTGTGGAAGTGGAAAGAAATACAAAAAATGCTGCAGGCAATAAATGCCGTCGTTTGCATAGTCGCCTCTAGCTTAAAATTTTTTTCCGTTGCCGAATCGACTTCATCGAAAATTTATTTATATGACTATGGCAAAAAAAGAAATCGAGTTGGAATATCCATGGAAATATGGCTCGCGCTGGCCTTACAATGGAATGGTGAACGATCTCTGGCGTGGAGTTCAAGGGGAACAAAATTACCTTGTCGCCCTCGGCCTCTTTGCTTATTCAGAGGCGCTGGGACGGATGATATTGGGAACTATTGGTAAAAATGGTGGTGGGCCGAAGGCTTATAGAGAATTTACTGAGAGGTATATCGGATATTCGTTTTCGGCGACTGAGTGGCCGATCATCTTTGACAAATATCGAAATGGGTTCGCTCACGAGTTCTATATTAAGGTTCCGGAAAGCGCGGTTTACAACGATGACGGTTCGGCGCCGTGTGGAATCACAATTTCCAGGTCTCATTACGAACTCAGGATCTATACCTATTTTCTCCACTTCGCCCAAGGCCTAGAGCGGGCATTGGATGCGGGTGCGCTTCCATGAGCAACTTGAGTGACCATGACTAGGTTCCGTATTGTTCCGTCACTCCCCCGGCCCGTTGACCACCGGTTGACCACGAAGTGACGGACGACACGGAACGACCACGACCTGTGGCGACTTGTGAAGATTCGTATTTTGTCTAACCTCATTGGTTTTCCGGCGTTTTACCGCTCAGCCCAGCGAAATCCCGATTTATCCTTATCTGCGGTTCGAATCCCCATGGGACTACCAAAAAGAGTTTCTCACGCGCAGCGTGGGGAACTCTTTTTGGTAATTCCAAGATGGGTAGATTCGAAGGGTATCCGAGAACGTGCCTAGTATGGCACGTCCGAGGAACCCGGGCCGCGAAGGAGCGCGAGCGAGGGCGACCGCACCGAGCGAGCGCGGGTGAGCGGGAATCCCCATGGGACAAACAAATAGCTCTATATAATCTACTTCTCGTCATCTACCCCCGCTTCCACTTTCACAACTCGCCTTTCCCTAACATGTGCCACGACTATCAACGTGATTATCGCTAAAACAAGTATGACGAGGATGAGCAGCGCCGACTTACCGACGGTGACCAAGGCGGTGGCGATTGGCTTCCAGCCAATATGCTCTAAGACCGCAAACACGGTGAGAACCGCAATAATCACCCAAAAAAATTTCTTACAGAATCCAAAGACTTTGTCCTTCCAGGCTTTATAGAGCCAGTCTTCACATAATTTCCCTTTATCGTTCCTCACACATTGAATCCATAACGGAACAGTAGCCACAAAAACCGGAATCAATACGGTTGCCCACCGGTTGCCCAAGAATCGCCCGAATTGCATAAATCTAAATAAAAAACTTCCCTCCACCGAGGGTTGTTTTTATTTCCCAACCCCCCTTGCCCTCCCCACAATTCTCTGGCACTCTATTTCCCTATCCAACGACGCTCAGGAGGTACCGATGATCCTTATAGCCGAATCCGTCCTTTGTTGCGCCGAGTGCGAGAAGCCCCTGGCCACCACGCCAAACGGCGGGGCCTACTGCACCCACTGCAAGTACCCGCCCTCGATGCAGGACACGTTCATCATCTTCCGCTGTCCGCCCTGCGGCGAAACGCTCAAGGGCGCGGGCAACGGTCTGCTCCGCTGCCCCAAGTGCGGCACGGACTACAAGAAGCCCTGACGGAAATCGCCTTTCGCCCCTCGACCGAGGGGCTTTTCATGGCGCGAGCAAGCAAGGACGCTCAAGACTACAAAACACCCCAACCAGACGGTTGGGGTGTTGCGTTCCAATTATTATCGCCTCACCGCGAAATGACTGATATCAAACCGCCCCTGCGATATCACCGAGAAGCATACCAGCGGCCCGGTTGGAGTCGGCCGGTGGCAGATCGTCACGCCATCGTTGTCGCCCTCAAAGGTGTCACAATGACCGTGGTCCGTCTTCGGAATCACTTCGCCGCGAGCGCCCCCGCCGAGCATGGCGTCCACGGCCGATGCCGTGTCGGTCGAATAGACGCACAATCCGGTGGAACACCCGTCGTCGGAGACACAACTCTTGCCTCCATCCCAAGCCGGCCACTCGCAGTTCGTGCCGAACGAATGCCGGAAGCATTGCCGCATCGTCAGTGCCCGCGCGCCAATGAGGACCACGACCACCGCGACCGCGATGAGCACGATCTTCTTATTACGGGACATCTTTTTCTTCGGAGCTTTAGGCGCTTCTTTGGCTGGTGCCGGGGCCGCCGGTTGAGGCTGTACGGTCGATACGGGTTCCATAATAGTGAGGTTATTTTTCACTATTTAAAATAATAACATGTCCCCGAAAGTGTGACCAACGACAAAAAAACGCCCCGACACGGGTCGGGGCGGAAAGATGGGTCGGCGGTTCAGCGGCCGACGGCGGACGGCAGGCTGATTCGGCCAAGTTCCTTGGCCGGTCGCGGACAGTCCGACGGGGCGGCTTCGCCGCAGATGCGGTAAGCGACAGCCGTATTGCCCTCGATGACGTAGAAATTCGGCCGGTCAGGGTGCTGGAAGCCGAAGTGGGCATCGACCGGGCAGACGACCTTGGTCGGCGCCGGCCACGGAATCCACTTGTACCACGAAGCGGCGGCGCAGGCATCCTGGTTGCCGGTCATCTGGCAGAGCATCCAATGATCGGCGTGGCAGAGGTTGATCGGATCGGGCAGGACCGGCTTGACCGTGTCCCTGACCTGACGGGCCAGACGCCAATCGCGCGCCTCGGCCTGCTTGCTCAGGGCCACCGAAGCATAGATGGCCGCGATCAAGACGATAAGGCCGAGAAGGACGAACCTGAGGCCGCGGAGGCCGGAATGCTCAGTCGGCTCTTTCTGCTCGAACGGTCCGAACGGCCCGGCGGTCGGCGTGAGTTGCGGCTTCACTTCCGGCTCCTCGTCCGGCACCCAATTGTCGATGTCGCCAATGACCGACTCCATGTCACCGAGATTGTCCTCCAGCTCGCCGAGCTTGTCCTGCAGGTTGTCGAGGTTTTCCTCGGCCTTGGTGACTTCTTCCTCAGCTTTGGTGATGTCTTCTTCGGCCTTGGTGATGTCGGCTTCCGCCTGCTTGATGTCGGCTTCTTTCTGCTTGTGGGCCTGATCAACGGCGGCACGGCAGGCCTGACAGCCGGCGACGTGCTGGATGAAGTCTTCGGACGCCTCGCTCTTTTCGGCGAAGGTCTTAAGGTCATTGAGCCTGCTAGGACAGGCTTGGGGTGAAGAACCGTTCGTTTCCGTCATGTTCTTTCTCCGTCGTTTGGGGTTGGCAAGGAACTGAATTTTTTATCACGATTCGAGCCGGCTGTCAAAAGCCCGTTCATCGACCCGCGCTTTTGGCATGATCTTCCTGGAAAACGATCCGAAGCCATCAAGTCTCAAGGTCGCGAGCCGGACACGACGAAAAACACCGGACGAGCCGGTGTTGCCGCGCCCACGGATTATTTTCGGGCGGAATATTTCGTGTACCACTCAATCGACCGCCGCAGTCCTTCCTCGAGGCCGACTTTGGCCTCATAGCCCAGTGCGGCCTTGGCCAAGGACAGATCGGCAACGTATTTCGTGACCTCTCCCGTCCTCGATGCCGTGATGATGAATTTTGAAGATGATTTCATCATGGCCTTCATCTTCTCGGCCACCTCCACCAGCCGCGAACCTTTGCCCGTAGCGAGATTCAAGGTCTTACCGCGGGCGGCGTCGAACTTATTTATGGCCGCGATGATGCCATCAACCGTATCGTCGATGTAAGTGAAGTCCAGGGACTTGTCCTCGCCGAACAGCGTCACTTCCTCGTTCCGGCCGAGCTTCCGGAAGAGCAACGGGACGAGCCGGTCCGAGTCGTCATACATCCCGTAGACGTTGGAGAACCGGAAGATCACGGACTGGACGCCGTAGCATTTGTCATAGGAGGTCACGAGCGCCTCGCCCGCCATCTTGCTGGCCGCGTAGGGACTTTCGCAGCGCGACAGCGCCACCTGCTCCTCCGATTTCTTGGGCTCCCCATAATTTCCGTAAACCTCACGCGACGAGGCGAACATGACCTTGCCAACGCCCCTCAGTCTGGCGAATTCCAGGACGTTGAACGTCATCGTGATGTTGTCGAAGGCGTCCCGCGGCACTTTCACCAGATCATAAACCCGGGCGTTGGCCGCCAAATGGATGATCAAATCGAAATCGCCCTTCAGCGCGTCCAAACTTTTCTCGTCGCGCAGGTCTGCCCGAAAGGTCAGGCCATCAATCGCGCTATTCCAAGCGTTGGGCCGGATATCCACGCCAACGACGTCCATTCCCTGTTCCAGCAGGCGTTCGCAAAGTCTCGTTCCGATGGTGCCGGACGAGCCGGTGACCAGTATTTTCATAAAATAAGTCAGATGATCTTACTCTTGAAAGTATAAAGCCTTTCCGCCCGTAAAGTCACTAAGCCGGGCGACATCGCCGCCTATCTTGCTCTTACTTCCAGCGCAGATAAGAATTGCGCTTTATTTAGGCCGAAAAATACGATCTAATATATTCGTGGCGTCTGCCGCAGTTTCGGCACGCCGTCCGACCTATGAATTACAGGAAATTCCAAATCGTGTTTTTTCTCGTCATCATGCTTTCCAGCCTTATTTTGACGTTGCTGGTGTTCCGTTCCTATCTGGTCCTGCTGGCTTTCGGCGGCGTCCTGGCCATCCTCTTCCGTCCGCTTTTCCGGTTCATCCATCGTTTCCTCAAATCCGACGGCCTCTCCGCCTTCCTGACGGTCATCGCCATGGCCGTGGCCGTCCTCCTGCCGCTGACCTTCTTCTTCCTCGCCCTCTATGGAGAACTGGTGGGCGCAGTCTCGAGCGCCAAAGGATATCTGAACACGGCGTGGGTGATGCAGTTCCTCCAGCAACACCTGCCGCCATCCGTCTACTCGCAAGTGCCGCCCATCATGGACCCGGCCTCGAAGATCGTCGGCCAAATCGGCTCGACCATTTCGAGCGGCCTAATCAGCTTCTTCTCGGATTTGGCGGGCGCGATCATCGGCACCATAGTGATCATGATCGTCGTCTATTACCTGCTCAAGGACGGCGATAAGATGAAACGCAAGCTTATTCACCTGTCGCCGCTCGATGACGGCAATGACGAACTGGTCCTCAAAAAGGTCATCGTCGCCGTACGCGCGGTCATGGGCGGAATCCTGGTTGTCGGAGCGCTCAAGGCCGTCGTGGCCGGCATCAGCCTCGCCGCCACCGGTGTCCCTGCGCCGATCTTCTGGGGCTCGATGACCGGGCTGGCCTCCATGTTGCCTATTTTCGGCACCGCAATAATCCTCGTGCCCGCCGTCGCCTACTTGCTGTTAACCGGTCACATCGCCGCCGGCATCGTCCTGGCCGTCATCGCGGTCGGTGTCGTCAACCCGATCGACAACATCCTGCAACCAATACTCGTGCAAAGCCAGACCAACATCCATCCCCTGCTCATCTTGATGTCCATCCTGGGCGGCCTGAAATTTTATGGCTTCTCGGGTTTCATCCTCGGCCCGCTGACGCTAGCCGTGACCATGGCGCTCCTGGACATCTACGAGCGCGACTTCCGGAAGTATCTGCAGAACACGACCTGAGACAGGCAATATAAAAACCCGCTTTCGCGGGTTTTTTTGTTTGCTGCTGGCTCAATAGCGCCAATCCTTCTCCACTTCCACGAGCAGGTGGTCCGCTTCCATGGGATCGGCCATCAATTCCTTGACCACCTTCTCCATGTGCATGCCGCGCGAGCCTTTGACCAGCACCACGTCGCCGTTCTTCATCCTTTCCTGCACGAAACGGCCGGCCTGATCGGTGTTGGAGAAATGGAACATCTGATCTTGGGACTTACCGGCCGCCCGCGCCGCCTTCTCGGCGTCGCCCATGAGTTCGCCGACGAAGACGAGATAATCGATGCCGCATTCCACGGCATGGCGGCCCACGGCCTCGTGGCCCTCAACGGACACCGGACCGAGCTCAAGCATGTCACCGAGCACCGCGAAACGCCGACTCGACTCGCCCACGGGGACGTCGCGCAGGGCGTCGAGCGCGGCCAAGGCCGACTTCGGCGCGGAATTGTAGGTGTCGTCGATAAGCAAAGTGCGCTTAATGCCGTAAAGGCAGCGCATCCGTCCGGGCGGCGGTTCGTAGGCCGCCAACTGCTCCGATACTTCCAGCAAATTCATGCCCCGGCTGACGCCGACGCAGGCGGCGGCCAAAGCGGCATAGACCGCCTGCCGGCCTAGGACATTCGGTATATGCACCGGCACGGCCGAACCCTGGTAGGCCAGCTTGAAGCTGACGCCACCCGCCCCGCCCTCTTCGTCGTGGGAGTAATTGATGGACAACTCCAGCGCCCGCATGTCCGCCTCTTCGTGGAAGCCGAAACTCATGACGCGGGCCTTGGTGCGGTTGCGCATGGCCCAAACCTTTTCGTCATCCCGGTTGAGGATGACACAGCCGTCCTTATTTGTACGCTCGGCCAGCGTCCCCTTCTCCTTAACCAAGGAATCCACGGAACCGAAAAATTCCATGTGCGATTCGCCGACCGTGGTGATGACGGCGATGTCCGGCCGGGCGATGTCGCAAAGGTAGGCGATGTCCCCGGGCTTGTCCGCGGCCATCTCCAAAATCAGCGTCTTGGGGTAGTCCTTGGGCGGAAACATGGCCCGCCAGCCGGCGCGCTTAAGCACGCCCAGCCAACCTAACTTGAAAGCAGGCAATTCCAGGCCAAGTATGGTCAGCGGCACGCCGAATTCGGTATTGTAGTTCTTCGGGCTGACTCGGGCGGCGAAACGGTCCTTCAGCACCGCCCAGATGGCCTGCTTCGTGGAGCTCTTGCCGACCGAACCGGTCACGGCAATAATGGCCGGTTTTTGCTTAGTCAGCAGGGTCTTCGCGTCTTTGGCCAGCTTATCCTGGACGAATTTCTTCATAGGTTTGCTCTATTCCGCCTAATCGTTAATGAATCCTATCTGGCGGGATTTCCATGTATTGTAACAGGAATTTCGCGATATCGCCAAAAACCGGCGCGGCCGACGTTTCGGCCCAAGGCGTATCTTTCGGACGGTCGATGCGCACGACCATGACGAAAGCCGGATCGTCGACCGGCGCGAAGCCGGCAAACGAACCTATGGTTACGTCCTTCTCGTACCCTGAGCCGTCCTTGGCCGGTATCTGAGCCGTGCCCGTCTTGCCGGCAACCCAATAGCCGGGGACGCCGGCCTTCTTGCCGTGTCCGTTCTCGACGACCCGCACCAACATGCCGCTGACCAGGGTGGAGGCGCGTTTGGTGATGACTTGGCGCACGGCCACCGGTTCGGTCTTTTGGACCGTGCCGTCCGGATGACGCACGGAGTCGACGACGAAAGGCTTGATCAGCTTGCCGCCGTTAGCCAACGCGGAAAAGGCCGCGGCCATCTGCAGGGGGGTGACGCTGATGCCTTGGCCGAAAGAGGCGGTGGCGCTCCAAATTTCTCCCCTCTTGGAGAGGGATTCGGTATTGCCGGGGGCTTCGGTGTCGAGATCGACGCCGGTCAACTGACCGAAGCCGAAATCTTCGACATATTTCTGGAACGCCTCCGGTCCGAGCGACCGGACGGCAAAAATGGCGCCGGTATTGAGCGATTTTTCCAATACCTGCGTCATGGTCTGGATGCCGTTGGACTTACCGTCGGAATTCTTGATGGTGTACTGCCCGATCACCACGGAGCCTTCGTCGTCATAGGTCGTGTTCGGCGCCACCTTCCCGGCGTCGATGGCCGCCGCCATGGTGAGGGGTTTGAAAATCGAGCCCGGCTCATACGGCGAGAAGATGACCGGATTATTATAGAGCGACATGTCCGTCACGCTTGAATAGGCATTGGCATCGAAATCCGGATAGCCGCACATGGCCAGGATGGCGCCGCTTTTCGGCCGCATGATTACGACCGAACCGCCGGTGGCGCCATGCTGCTCCACCGCCTCACGCAATTTGGAGCAGGCGACGTGCTGGATCATGCGGTCGATGGTCAGCGTCAGGTCATCGCCGTCGCGCGCCGGCCGCAGGTCTCGCGCGGCCGACCCGATCCAACGGCCGAGCGGATCTTTTTCCGTGGCCATGAACCCGGTCTCGCCCGACAGCTGAGTATTCCAAAAGCCCTCGACGCCGTAGCGGCCGACGCGTTCCCCGTTCTCGTCGGAACCGACGAAACCGATGGTCTGCGCGCCTTCCGGGCTGTCCGGATAGACCCGCAGCTGCTCCCGGGCGAAACCGATTCCCTTGACGTCCAACGCCCTGATTTTTGCCGCCGTCTCCTCGGTCACCTTGTGCTTGAGCGGCTGGTAGGCGCTGGATTTCTGCTCCAACTTGTCCGCCAACTCCTTCTCGTCGAGCTCGAGAAGCGGAGCCAACTGTAAGGAAACGGCCACAGGATTCATGACGAGCCGCGGATCGGCGTAAACCAACCAGACGTCCTTGTTGACGGCCGCCGGGAAACGCCCGTCCGGGGATTTCATGTCCGTCAGGTAGACGGTGCCCCGTTCCGGATAAAACGTCTCGAAGAGTCCGTGCTGGTTTTCGGCCAGCGCTTCGTAAAAACCGTGATCCAGCACCTCCAAGACGAAAAGACGGGCCGCGACGACGGTCATACCCAGGATGATCATCGCCTTAAACGTAAAAATACGGCGATTCACATCGGAACGCTTCTGCAACATCAGTGGCTTCCGCATTTCCAGCCTGGAGGCGTGCATAATTGCTGCCTCATTTCTTGGCGCCTAATCCGAAATCGAAGAGCATGCCCGGTCCCAGGGGATTGGTCCCATGATCGACTTCATAGCCGTCAGTCCAGCCGTCACCGTCAGTATCGGGATTGTGCCCGTCGGTGCCGTAAAAATGTTCAAGCAGGTCGGGCAAACCGTCGTTGTCGCTGTCTGCCGACTTGTCGACGGTCTTAGAGCCGGCTTCCGGGGTTTGCGCGGGAGCCTTTTCCCTGGGCACCAAGCCGTTCTTGGCCAAGGGCAAGTGCTCGGTCAGGCCGGGCAAGAGCGATTCGATGAACGTGGATATGTCCTGGGCCCCGGTCGGTTTTTCTTTGGCAGGCACCGGCTTGTTGAAATCCCGGAAATTGACCGTCAAATCCAAAGTTCCGGCGCGTTGCGCGTCGCTGTAGCGGAAACGCAAGCGCATCCGATAGAGGTAATAATCGCCTCGGCCGATCCACAGTTCGCCTTCATCAGTCTGTATATTGTAAAAAATGTCGTCCAACGCCGACCGTTCCCGCTCGGTCAACTCCCGGCCGAGCCTGACCGTCTCGTACTGCAGGACGAAATCCTTGAAAAGAAGCTTCTCGGGTTTGATCAGGTAGTGGTGAACGCCGATGCCGGTGAGCGAGTCATCCTGCAGCTTCCGCTCCAGACCGAAGAACGGCGTGACGCGAAGCTGCTCCACGAGTTTGACTTGATCGGCGACGGACAAATCGCGCCCGCCACCGATGAGCGGCGCGTCGAACCGGCCGCGGATGCGTTCCATATCCAGGCGCAAGGCCTGATTGATCAACGGCTGCAGGGGCAGCGCGCCCAAATGATCCGGCAAGCGATTGAAGCTCAAGTAACTGTCGTTGCCGAACTGATCCATGACGCCGCGATATTCGCTGCGGTCTTCGCCCGCGCCGACCGTAAGGCCGAATGAATGTTCCGTGCGAACTTCGTCGGCGTCTCGCTCGTAACTGCCGTGCGAAAGCAGGGAAACCTTCTCATCGATCGGATTGTCACCCAGGGTCTTGCCGGCATACTCGGCATCGATGTCGAACGTGAAACTGTTGGCCCGGACCATCCGCCACTGCATGAGCCGGATGATTTCGGGCGACTGCGGCAGGAGCATCATGATCAGCAAGACCATCAAGCAGGCCGTCGCCGATATGAAGAAGACGATCAGGAAATAGATGTTCGTGTACCACTTTTGCATAAACCGGAGCGGCGATCGTGGCGCCTAAGGGAGAAATTTTTTGCCTTTCAGCCGAGGGGGCAGATAATCCTGCCTGGTTTCGCCCTGGGCCGTCGGCGGGTAAACGTACCCCTTGCCGTAACCGATGTCCTTCATGAGTTCGGTCGGCGCGTTGCGCAAATGCAGCGGCACGGGCTCGTTAGGGGCGGTGGCGATTTCCTGCTTGACCCGGCCGTAGGCGCCGTAGACGGCGATCGATTTGGGGGCCTTGGCCAGGTAGACCGCGGCCTGGGCCAGACAGACGTCACACTCCGGCATGCCGAGAGCGTGCGCCGCCTGAAAAGCGGCGTTGGCCTGGACGAGCGCCTGCGGATCAGCCAGACCGATGTCCTCGGAGGCGAAGCGCACCAAGCGCCGAGCCACGTAAAGCGGATCCTCGCCGGCCTCGAGCATGCGTCCCAGCCAATAGAGCGCGGCATCCGGGTTCGAGCCGCGAAGGCTCTTGTGCAGGGCGGAAATGAGGTTGTAATGCTCCTCGCCGGACTTGTCGTACAGGAGATGCGAACGTTTGACGGTTTTGCCCACCTGTTCGCGGCTCAATTGTATCACAGGCTTATTCGCGGTGTCGAAAGTCTTACGCGCGTTCTGAGCTGATTTTACCGACAATTCCAAGGCGTTCAGGGCTACGCGCGCGTCGCCGTCGGCCACGGCGGCGATCATCTCCAAGACGCCTTCTTCCGGACGGACATCCAAATGGCCCAGTCCCCTGTCCGCGTCCACCAAGGCGCGCCGTAGCAAAGCGACGATGTCGGCCGATTCCAGCTTGTGCAGGACGAACACGCGACAACGCGAGAGCAAGGCGGCATTAACTTCGAAAGACGGGTTTTCGGTGGTGGCGCCGATGAGCGTCACCGTACCGTCTTCCACGTACGGTAGGAACGCGTCCTGCTGAGCCTTGTTCCAGCGATGAATTTCGTCCACGAAGACGATGGTGCGCGTACCGTTGAACTTGCGGCGGTCTTCGGCCTCGGCGACGACCTTGCGCAGGTCGGCTACGCCGCTCGAGGTGGCGGAAAGCTGGGCGAACAGCGATTTGGTCAGCTTGGCGATGAGTCGGGCCAGCGTCGTCTTGCCCGTGCCCGGCGGACCCCAAAAGATCATCGACGGCACGTCGTCTTTTTCGATGAGCCCGCGGAGAGCGGTTCCCTCGCCGACGACGTCGGTCTGGCCGACGAAATCAGAAAGATTCTCCGCCCGAATGCGGTCGGAAAGCGGAGCTTCCTTCTTGGCCAATTGAGCGGTTTTGAACGCGAAGAGGTCCATAGGCGGTTCTTACATAAGTTACATCCTATCCTGGGAAAGTTCCATACGCGTTCGACGGCCCGGGCGGCCAAGCCGGCCGTTTGACGCCTCGCGGCCGACAGGGTAATTTCCCTATGGTCCTTTTCTTTTTTTCAACGGAGGAAAAATGGATCCCAGGCGTCAATGGTTGAACAAGGCAGCATTGGCAGGCGGCGCCGCGCTCGTCCTGCTGGTCATCTCCATCGGATCCTACCAGGCCGGACGTTCCAGCCTGGCAACGGGACCCGGCTGCCAGTCGTCGCCGCAGGACAAGGCTTCAATCGAGAAGCGCAACCTCGTCTGGCGGGCGCTGAACATGGACGAGACTCTGGCGGAATCGCCGGAGAAAGTCA
>Ga0315291_10008892_pt1 | contig 12323 bp, 7 predicted proteins | sample YL17G12_20_MG_FD_203070 | JGI IMG/M metagenome (GOLD analysis project Ga0315291, IMG submission 203070) | Sediment microbial communities from Yellowstone Lake, YNP, Wyoming, USA - YL17G12_20 | ecosystem: Environmental > Aquatic > Freshwater > Lake > Sediment | place: USA: Wyoming | collected... | reverse complement strand
GCGAGCTACGAGATCACCTCGGTTGCTGCCGGTGATGCTGGAAGCTACACCTGTGTGGCCACGAACACCTGTGGGAGCGCGACGTCGAACGCGGCGACGCTGACGGTGAACACGGCGCCTTCGATCACGACGCAGCCAGATTCGGCGACGGTCTGTGTGGGAAGCCCGGTTACGTTTACGGTTGCGGCGTCGGGGACGCCGACGCCGACCTACCAGTGGAAGAAGGGCGGGGTTGCCATCGGCGGAGCGACGAGCGCGAGCTACGAGATCACCTCGGTTGCTGCCGGTGATGCTGGAAGCTACACCTGTGTGGCCACGAACACCTGTGGGAGCGCGACGTCGAACGCGGCGACGCTGACGGTGAACACGGCGCCTTCGATCAGCACCGGGCCGACCCCGGCCGCTGCGACGAAATGCCCTGGGGAAACGGCGACGTTCAGCGTGACGGCTTCGGGGACGGGACCGCTCACCTATCAGTGGAAGGTGAGCACAGACGGTGGGATTACGTTCGGCGACGTCAGTGGTGGCGTGGGTGGGAACACGGCCTCCTACATGACGCCGGCGTTGGTGGTGGGCGACAACGGGAAGCAGTACCGCTGTGTGGTCACGAACGCGTGCGGCAGCGCGACGTCGACCGCGGCGACGTTGACGGTGAACCCGCCGACAGCGAGCATCACTCCCGATCCTGCCCAGGTCTACGCCAAGGTCGGTCTGCCGCTGGACGGGCATCCGACCGGCGGCTCGGGGACTTACACCGTCCACACCTGGACTGGGGCCGCACCGGCGCATCTCTCGGCAACGAACATCGAGAACCCAATCTTCACCGCTGATACTCCGGGTTCGTATCCTCTGACCTACACCGTGACGGATTCAAACGGGTGCCAGGGTTCCGATGACATAGTTGTGCAGGTGATTAACGCAACGCCCGTGGCCCAGTATCAGTCCCTCACCACCTGCAAGAACGTAGCGTTGGCCGTCACACTCACAGCTACCGATCCGCAGCTCGATCCGCTCGACCCAACCCTTCATCCACTCACGTTTGCTGTCAACAGTGCGCCATCCCATGGAACGATCAGCGGGAACCTTGGAACGGTCACTTACACGGCGCTACACGCCGCGTCGGTCGCAGCTATCTACACGCCGGACCCGAACTTCCTGGACACCGACACGTTCACGTTCATTGTTACGGACCCGTTCGGTGCCTTCGGAATCGGGACGATCACCCTCACGGTGCAGGAGTGCGAGCAGGTGGCCGGTGGAGGTGGTGCTGTCTTCGCCGATGTCGTCATCAACGAAGTCGCCTGGGGCGGCACGGCAGCGAGCCCTCAGGATGAATGGATCGAATTGCGAAACAACACCGACCAGCCCATCGACCTCACCGGCTGGATGCTGCGGTGGCAGCGCAAGCAGCCACCGCAGCCGAAGGAGGAACCCTGGAAGACGGTCGCGCTCTCTGGGACGATCGCGCCGGATGGCTACTATCTCTTGGAGCGCTCGGACGATGAGACGGCGAGCGGCGTCACGGCGAATCTCATCTACGACACCACATCGCCGTATTCTCTTGAGCTCAGCGACCTCGGCGAGGTGATCGAGCTGGTGAACGCCGACGGGGGCGTTGTCGATACCGCCAACGCCGATCACCCAGAGCGTGACGGCTGGATTGGCGGAACCGGCCCGGACGACCTGACTCCGTTCGGCACGATGGAGCGGATCGATCCGCTCAGTCCGGATACGGACAGCAACTGGGCGACGAACCGGCACCTCATCATCAACGGCCTCGATGCCTTGACGGACGCCCTGACGGGCACAGCGGGCACGGCCAATGAGAACACGCTCATCGGGGTACTGGGTGGCGAGACTCCGCAAGTCGTCCAAGTGGGTGAGTTGGTCACGATCACGGTTGAGTTCCCGCTTGCCACCGGCGGGGCGGAAGGCCTGCCGCAGGTGATCCTCGCTCAAATGAACGCGGCCGCAGGTGGCGGTGGGGCGGCGCTAGAGCCGTCCACCCAGGCAGCCGTCCTCTCTTCTAGGAGGATCGGTGGGACGTACGAGCTTTCGCTAGACACATCAACGCTTGCCCCGGGCACCTACGGCCTGTGGCTCAGCATGGGGAATGGGGTCTTCCACGGCCTCGTCTTCGAGGTCGTTGAGGGCTGAACTAGTGCCCCTGGAGCCCTCTTCGGCTCCAGGGGCATCCTGAAGAAGGCAGGCGGTTTCCGTAGAGAGGATGAAGGGCGGAGCGGAACTCAGAGAGGAAGCGGAAATCCATGGTCTTGACCTTTCAGAGTAGTCTCACATATACTGGACGGAGTTGGCTGACCAGAGTGGTTTTGTGCTTGGGGCAGTCGTGGCTGAGCGCAGGAAGCAAGCGTAGGGGCTGAGTGGGCTGGGGAGGAGGGCACCATTGGCGAGGTATTTGCCACACCGCATCGCGCGGAGTTTGTGCGGTAGCTCAAGCATCGGTTCAATCGGGGATCGGAATCTGAGACGTCGCGCAGCAAAGGCTCCTTTCATGATCTTGGTCGTTGCTCTTGTCTCGCTTGTGACGTGTATGGGAGGCCTCGGCGCGACAGGTCTTCATGGAGCGTGGGAAGGGGCCCTTGCAGTCAGTTTCCCCTTTGCCATCCAAACGGATTCCGATACATACAGCAAGCTGAAGCTCGCCTACACGGTTTCCGACTGGACCTTTGACAGTCTCTCCACCTTCGGCATAAGCGGCCTCCTCAGCCAGCAGTTCGGCGCCTCAGGGTCGTTGGGGTTGTTTGTCTTGAACAGTCAGTTCCTCTTTTCGCCCATCGTGGGCTCTGCCCCGATCTCCGACAGCAAGAGCGCGGACGCGACGGAGCACCGGTATGATCTTGGGATCCCCTACTTCGTAGACTGGGTGTCGGTCACGAGCATTACAATGGATAGCTCACTAACTGAATGGAAGATCGGAACAAGCCTTGATGGCACCACGTGGGATTGGCTCTCGGGGGTGTTCACAGGCAATGTGGCGTCCGGACAAGTTCCTGTGGGTCGGATTGCGCGCTATGTGGCAATCCACGTAGTCACCGCGGGTGGCTACGTGGACCAATCGTCCGTGCAGATCTCCTTGTCCGCGCAGTCTTGGATCACGAATGTCAGGCTGGTGAGCGCTGGAGTCACTCTATACGGAACACTGACAATCGCCACTGGCACCTCGGGATTGTCGCTTGGCATCATCGGATCGCACGGGGACAACCTGCCCGTCACAGGGGTGCTATCCTTCATCATTGCGAAACCGAGCTGCTCTTTGTGCTTCGACGGGTTTCAAGGGACCTTCGGCTTTTCGCTCGGTTGTCTTGACCTGGTTACGGCCACGTTGAAGATGAGAAACCCCCAAACGGCCAGCCAATCAGCTTTCGAGGAGCTCTCCTTTTCAACAACTGGCCTCGACCTTGGTTTCTCGGACATCACGTTTGATGCCAAGCTCGCCTTCGAGTTGGCCGAGAAAACCGTCACCCTGACCCCGGTGCTCAACTTGGGGACGGACACCTGTTTTACTGTCTACGCCAGCCTCGGCAGCGGCCCAGCGGGCGCGTTGGAAATTACGAGTCTTTCGATCTATGGGATCCGCATTTCCCACGCCTGGGACGGAGTGGGCTTTGAGAGCCTATCCTATTTGGACGACCTGCACCACGTGAAAGATACCTACTGGGAACGGTTCACGATCAAGAGCGTGGGCGATACCTGCTGCGCCGGACGGTTCGAGTTCAGCGTCTCGGCCTACTTCGACAAGACGAGCTTGAGCCTGTTCGATCTAGCGGAGACAGAGGCTTTGCTGTCCTTCGGGTTGACGGATGCGCTGACGGTTCGGCTGAAGGCCGTTATAGCATCGCAGGGTGGTCCCGAGGAGCTCGTCTTCGGCTGGTTGTTCAGCTGGTAGGGCACAGCAGACGTCGCTGCGCGGATGGCCGGACGCGCAGCCGGGTCAAGTCTTCGTTCTTGGTGTCGTCCTGACCCTGCACTTGAGGTCTGCGCCCGGAGGGACTTGAACCCCCAATGCGGCGCTCGGGCGACACAGGACCCGGTCGTGCGAACGGCCTCCTGCCAGAGTGTGCCCGACAGGGTTACTGGCTGCGCCGAAGGCTCCCGGTAGACCCAGAGGTGTCGGCGGGCGCGGTCCCGTGCTTCGGACCGTGCGGCGCCGCAGGCAGAGTAGTATGGGCACCGGCCGGGGAAGTGAAAGCTCCGCTCTGCGCCACTAATCAAGCGTCAACGAACCAGGTTCGCGCTGGTCGTCGGGTTGGCGAAAGAGGGGAAAGGGCTGCTCTTCCTTCTCGTTGAAGAGCGGCCCTTCGGGGGTTTGAGAGCTTCGTTGTTTGGAGAAGACGTGGTTCTTCTAGAACGCAAAGAGGTACTGTGGGCCGAATACGTTCGTCCACTCTGTGATGCCGCCGACGAGGTTCCGAACGTTTGCGAATCCCGCCTGCAGCAGAATCTGAGCCGCTTGTCCGCTGCGACCTCCGATCAAGCAGGTGACGATGAGGGGGACGTCCTTGGGCAGGCGAGGCGTCCACGCGGCCAGGTTCTGCTGAAACTCGGAGAGGGGGATATTGACTGCGCCGAGCAGGTGTCCGGTCGCGAACTCCTCCGGAGTGCGTACGTCGATCAGGACGTAGAAGAGCTTCTGGAAGTCCCCCACCGTGATCTGAGCGGGCGGCACCTCGACGGGCGCGAGGATCGTGATGGACAGGCGCAGGACGAGGGATACGTTCGCCGGATCGTTCGACTGCACCGTGACGGTCCGTTCCACCGTTCCGGTGAACCCCGAGGCATTGACCACGGCTTCGAGCCCGACCGAATCGCCCGGCGTGAGCTCTGTCTTGGCGAGGGTCGTCGTCGTGCATCCGCACGACGTGCGGACGCCAGTGATCTTCAGGATCTGGTCGCCCGCGTTCTTGAGCAGGAACGCGTGGGTGACGAGCGAGCCCGATTGGACGGACGCGGCGTAGAGGGGGTTGTCCACGCTGATGACCGGCGCGGCGACGGCCGCGCCTCCCAGGAGGCCGAGCAACAGAAGTGAGACGATCCAGAACCCTTTCATGGTATTCCTCCTCGCTTTTCGTGTTCGACGAGTTCTCTTCTTGTACACGCAGGATGATCAGCAGTCTGAAGCTTATCTGTGAAGGTTCGGTGAAGGCAGTGTGGGTTACCTCTGTGCGTGGCGCCCGAGACACGTTCCCTGGGGACTTCGGTGGGTTTGCGCTTGGCTGGTGGTATCTCCATGCGTTTGGGCGTTGGTTTGTGTGGGTGACGGGCGTATGCTCGAGAGGCTCGCTCGAGGATGACGCGCCAACGGGTGACCGGACAGGGCTCGTGCGAACAGCGGTCCTGTGGAAGGTGCGGCTCCTCGCAGTGGAGAAGACCAGACGTCGGACGCTGGGGGAGGACAAGGGAGGTGCCACGTGCTTCGCCTAGTCACGCCGGGCGAGGCGTGCGGCGGCGTTCCTATCCTCCCCCGCTTCATTCTGGCGGTTGATCGGGTCGGAACGATCGTGTGTCCGTTTTGAACCCCCATTTGTCTGGGCAACGGGGCTTGCGAGGCGACTCGCCCGTCCTAAGCCCGTCGCTTCGCCGTGCCGGATTCTGACGGCTGCCTTGCTTTCTCCTGCGCGAAGTACTCCTCTTGCAGGATCGACATGACGTGCTCGTCGTGGTAGTGGCCATCTCGGAAGATGGCCTCGCGGCGCGTCCCTTCTCGTGTGAAGCCGGCCTTCTCGTAGCAGCGCTGCGCCCGCGGGTTGAACGCGAAGACTTCGAGCTCGACCCGATGCAGATTCAGCTCGGTGAAGGCGAAGCGGAGGATGGTGCGGGCGGCCTTGGTCCCGAAGCCCTTGTTCCAGTGGCTCTTCTCACCAAGGACGATCCCGAAGACGGCGCTCCGGTTCTTCCAGTCGATGCGGTGGAGCCCGAGGTTCCCAACGTGCACCCAGTCGGCTCCGATCTGGGCCTCGATCGCGAAGAGGAAGTCGTCGCGGCGCTGCTGCATCGTCTCGAACCAGTCCTCTTCCTTGGCGCGCGACATCGGGCCGTACATGAGGAGGTACTGACGCACCTCCGGGTCGTTGAACCAGCGTACAAACGTCGGGATGTCCTCGCGCTCGATGGAGCGCAGCCTCACCCCGTCTCCGTACAGCATGAGGATCCTCCTTTGTGGCCCGGCTCCGCGCGTCGCGGAGACAACAGTTGGTGTTGGCCGAAGTTTACCCGATCGGCTAGGGGAGGGCATGACGGACTCCTCCAGACGCCCGCGGAGCGCCCGCCCTACGAGGGACGCGGCTTGGCCCGTGTCAACGAACCCGCGCGAGAAGCTGGCTTGGCGGCGTCCCGAGGCGCGACGCGATCTCCTCTTCGAGCGTGAGGACGAGGGGGAGGCACGAAGCGAGCTGGAGAGCGGCGCCCGGGTAGCGTTGTATGAGAGCCGCGATGCGCTCTCTCACTCCGACCACCGTTTCCCCTTCCACGACCTTGTCGGCGTAGAAGACGATCCGCTCCTCCCACGTGACGGGCCGCGTCCTGGGGTCGAGGATGGCGAAGACGACGTGCCGCCGCGCGATCGCCGCGAGTTGCGGGAAGCCGCGCTCGCGCAGGATCGTCCCGGACCACTCCCCGTGCGGCCTCGTTGGCTCCTTCGCGCTCACCTTGTCCAGGTCGTGCAGGAGCCCGCCGCGGTGGGCGAGGAGCGGATCGACCGCCTCCCCTCGATCGCGGAGTCGAGCCGCGAGGCGAAAGGCGACCTCCGCCACCGCCTGAGAGTGAGCGACGAGTTGGGGCGGCGCCCCCTGCTCTGCAAGCAGGGCCAGGCACGCAGCGACGTCCGGCAGGAAGGGAGCGGCGAGAAGCGCGGGAAGGGAGGACATCCTCAGGAGTTCGGCGTCGTAGAGGGGATGAGGGTCCGGGCAGGACGCGCCCCGCTCGTTCCACCAAAGGGCGAAGAGGCCGGCTCTTTTCGCACCGACGACGTCCTCGGCGTAGCTGTCCCCAACCATCGCGGCCTCGCGCGGGTCGACTGAGAGGCGACGGAGTGCCGCAAGGAAGAAGGCCGGATCCGGCTTACGGGCGCCGAGGTCGGCGGCGGTGAAGATCTGGTCCAGGGGGTCGTCCAGACCGACGCGCGCCAGGGCCGCGCGCACGAGCGGCGCTCCCGCGGCCCCGCCGTTCGTGGCGAGGGCGATGAGATAGGTCTCGTGAAGGGCTCGCAGGGCCTCCCTCGCCCCAGGGATTGCCTCCACGCGCGACCAGCGAGCCATCGGCCCCACCTCGTTGGGGAAGACTCGCATCAGGGTGTCTCCCCAGTCCACAAGGAGCGCGCGGATCACCCGGCGGCCCTCTCCTCCGGGAGAGGCGCGCAGAAGGGCCCATCGGGCGGGAGGGACTGCCGATCGGGACACGGCGCTTGGCCCTCGAGCTGCGTCGCCCTCCTTTCTGACCACACGGAGAGGAGGAGGCGCATCTCTGTGTTCTTCTCGAAGCCTTCTCGTGCATAGAGAGGCACGCCCTCTCCTGTCGCGTGGAGGCTGGCCATGGGAACCCCCTCCCTCACGAGCCGATCGAGGATTGCGCGGAGGATCGCGGTCGCGATCCCGCGGCGCCGCCACTCCGGAAGGGGGCACAGGCTCATGATGTAGCCTTCCTTCCCAGCCTGGTTGCGGGGAGAGGGAGGGAGTGGATGGAGGACGAGGCCGCCGCTTCCGATGACCTTCCCGTCTGCCTCCGCGACCCAGGCGCGGAACTCTCCGGCCGGAATGGCGCGACGGAAGCAGGCGGCGCAGGTCTCCTCAAACCCAGCCAAGAGGTCAGGGTCGCGGTATCCCATCGCCTCAAACAGGCGGCGGCGCAGCGCGGCGAGGACTGAAACGTCGTCGATGCCGGCTTCCCGCACCCTCCAGATTGGCCTTCCTTGGTGCAAGGACCCCTCCCAGGGGTCTCCGTCTCCATCCGTCCGCGGGCGCACAGCTCGGCCGGCCGCGCGGGTGCCTGTCTTCCGCAGGCCGCTCACGCTCGTGGAAGACGGCTAGACGAAGGCCTCTTCGCGAGCTTCCTCTCGCTCGCATTCGCGCCTCCCTTGCCTTGCCCTGCGCGCGGTCCGGCGAAGGGCAGACCCGAGGCGCCTCATCCCTTCCTCGATCGTGGCCTTGGGGTGGGCGGCGAAGTTGAGGCGAAGCGCTCGCTCACCCCCGTATCCCCCTGGGAAGAACGGGGCCCCGGGAAGGAAGCTTACCCCCTCGGCGAGGGCCTCTTCGAGGAGCGGCTCGGCGAGCAGATCGTGCGCGAGCGTCACCCAGAGGAAGAGGCCTCCCGCCGGGCGGCTGAAGCGCAGCGCGTTGGCTCCTTCCCGCACCAGGGCGGCGCAGAGGGTGTCGCGGCGAGACCGGTAGATCGGGACGATCGTCTCGAGGTGTCGGGAGAGCCGGCGTGGGAAAAGCGCCGTGGCCACGGCTTGAGTGAGCGGACTCGTGCACAGGTCGATCGAGGACTTGAGCAGCGTGAGGCGCTCGGCGACGGGGCGAGGAGCCAGGAGCCAACCGATTCGCAGCCCGGGGGCGAAGACCTTGGAGAGGGTGGAGAGATAGAGAACGGTGCCCTGGCGATCGAGCGCGGCGAGCGGAGGAACCGACTCGCCGTCGTAGCAGAGGCCAGGGAACGGGTCGTCTTCGAGGATGGGAACCCGATACCGGCACGCGAGCTCGAGGAGCCGTTCCCGCCGCTCGGTCGGCATCGTGATCCCGGTCGGATTGTGGAAGGTGGGCGTGACGTAGATCAGCTTGGGGCGAAGGCGGGAGAGGGTCTCCTCGAGGACGTCGAGACGGAGGCCTCCTTCATCCAAAGGGACCGGCCGAAGCTGAGCCCCTACCGCACGGAAGATCCGCAGCGCCTCGGGATAGGTTGGCGACTCGACGACGACTCCGTCACCCCGCTCGAGGAAGGCCTGGGCCGCGAGGTAGATCTCCTGTCCGCCTCCGGAGAGGACGAGGATCTGAGATGGGCTCGCCCGCATCCCGCGTAGCTCGTGGGATTCCGCCAACCGAGCCCGGAGCTCGGGATCGCCCTGCGGGGGAGCACACCGCAGTGGGGCGTGCCCTGTTGCTTGACTTCGCTCAGTCCCTCCCACATCGAGTCGAGTGGGAGAAGGTCCGTCGCCGGGTCGCCCCGAGCGAAGTCGAGCGGTTCCTCATCCGCCGGGAGGCGAGGCGCGGACGTCCAAGGGAACAGGGCAGGAACCCTCTCCGTGTACAGGTCATCCCAGAGAAGAGGTTGGTCTATCGGATGGGGTGCTTCGCGCTTCCGGCCGGGAAGGGCGACCACGGTCCCTCCTCCCGCCCTCCCCTGCACCAGCCCTTCGCTCCACAGCCCACGGTCGGCGCTGACCACGGTCGTTCGGTTGACGCCGAGCGCCTTGGCCAGCTCGCGCGTCGCGGGAAGGCGGCTCTCGGCAGGAAGGGCGCCGGAGAGGATCAGTTCCCGGACCTTGTGACGGATCTGGACGTACAGGGGAACCTTCGTGTCCCGATCGAGCTCGAACAGCACCTCGTCCTCCTCTTGCAGGGGTCCGAGTTGAGGCTAGCACGCAGGTGGAGGCCCGCCTAGCGCCAACCGACCGGAGCAAGCGGCGACCAAACGGCCGGATGGGCCTTCGCCAGACCCTGCGTCTCGGCGAGGCCGAAGGCGCGGCCGGGTGGAGGCGGCCCGAGGTGAGCGTCCGGCGCCGGCGTGGACGGACGCCTCCGAGGAGGCCGTACGTCCTGTGAAACCAAGTGTTCTCGCAGGTGTACGTCTCCATGCACCAAGCGGGATACCTCCTTACGGACGCAAGACGCGAGAGTCCCGACGACGGGGCCTGCAAAGGCCCCGTCGGCCTTCCTGGATAGCGAGGGGAGAGCCATCCGTGCCGCGCAGGACCCCTGTCTGAGCAGGCGAGAGTTGGGCACGGCCGGCGATCCTGGGGTCTCCCGTCTCGCTCCACGAAGACCGCAGAATGCGCCACGGCAGTGCATCCCGTCTTCTCCAGCTACTCGCTCCGGTCGGCCGCTCGTTCGTGGACGTCTGCCTCGACCTCTTCCGGCGAGCTTCGGACGCTGGTCGCCGCGACCGCCAGCTGGCCGAAGGCGACGCCGCCGTCGCCGCAGGGGACCCGTTCGTTCGTGAAGAAGGAGAAGCCCGCGTTCTCCGCGTCCCTTCGGATCCGCGACGAGATGGCGTCGTTGTAGGCGACCCCGCCGGAGAGCCCGATCGCCCGGACGCCCTCGCGGCGCGCGACCTCCGTGGCGAGAGCGGCCGTGCCGCGCGCCAGGGCGTCCTGAGCCGTTGCGGCAAGGTCTTGGGGCCTCTCTGCGCCGCGCCGGTCGTAGAGGAAGGCAAAGAGCGCCACCGTATTGAGGACGAGGCGCCCCGCGTCGGCCTCGAGCGCCACCGGGGCAGCAAGCGGCGTCCCGCCTGCAGCGAGAGCCTCGAGGCGCATCGCCGGCTCTCCTTCGTAGGTCCGCACAGCCGAGAGGCCGAGGAGTGCGGAGACGGCGTCGAGGAAGCGGCCGGCGCTTGTCGTCTGGGGAGCGTTCTCCCCCGCCACGATCTGGCTGAGGAGGACGGCGACCTCCTCGGCCCGCATCCCTCTCTGTTGCAGGAGCCGCTCGATCTTCTCCCGCTCAAGCCCCGCGGCGTGGAGAAAGGACGCGACCATCCGCAGGGGCCGCCGGGCGGCGAGGTCGCCGCCCGGGAGGGCAACCGAAGCGAGCGAACCGACGCGCTCGATCCGTCCTCTCCTGGCGAGGAAGACCTCCCCGCCCCAGGCGTTTCCATCGCGGCCGTAGCCGAAGCCGTCGAGGACGATGGCGACCAGCTCATCCAGGCCGTGCTCGGCCATGACGGCCGCGGCGTGGGCCTCGTGGTGCTGCACGCGGACGAGCCGCGTCCCGAGACGTGCGGAAAGGTCCTCGGCGTGGCGGGTGGTGAGGAAGGTGGGATGGAGGTCGCAGGCGATGACCCGGGGAGCCGGCGTGCGCAGGAGCCGAGCCAGGTGGTCGATGGCCTCCGCGAGGAAGGAGAAGGTCTCCAGGTTGTCCACGCTCCCGACGTGCTGCGACAGGGTCGCGGCCCCGCCGGCGTACAGCGCGAACGTGAGGTCCGTTTCCGGGCCGAGCGCGAGGATCGGCACGTCTCCGAGGTCGATCGGGAGCGGCTCCGGGACGTACCCTCGCGAGCGACGGAGGAGCTTCGCCGTCCCTCCGCTTCGCCGCAGGACCGAGTCGTCGCAGCGGGCGACAATGCGACGGTCGTGGAGGAGGAAGTGGTCCGCGATCCCGACGAGGCCCTTTCGAATCGCCTCATCCTCGACGAGCATCGGCCGTCCTGGGAGGTTTGCGCTCGTCATCACGAGGGGGGCCTCGAGGCGACGAAAGAGGAGATGGTGGAGACCGGTGTAGGGGAGCATCACTCCAACCGTGTGCAGCCCAGGCGCAACCTCTTCCGACAGGGCACCCGGGCGCTTCCTGAGGACGACGATCGGCCGCCGCGGGCTCTCGAGGAGCCGCCATTCCTCGTCGGTGGCCGCGGCGAACTGCTCTACCATCGACCGGGTCGCCATGAGGGCGAACGGCTGCGCCGGTCGGCCACGTCGCCCCCGTAGGGCCTTCACGGTCTCCTCGTTGGCTGCGTCGCAGGCAAGGTGCGTCCCGCCGATCCCCTTGATGGCGACGATCTTCCCCGCGCGTAGGGCCGCGGCGGCGCGGCCGATGGGGTCTTCGAGATCCCCGTCGAAGCGGAGTCTCGGCCCGCAGACGGGGCAGGCGATCGTCTGGGCGTGATAGCGCCGGTCGAGAGGGTCGGTGTACTCCCGCTCGCAGTCGGGGCACATCGGGAAGTCCTCCATCGAAGTGCGCGGCCGGTCGTAGGGCAGCGCCTCGATCACGGTGAACCGTGGGCCGCAGTCTGTGCAGCTGGTCGCCCAGTAGTGGTGATAGCGGGTGCCCGCCAAGAGGTCCGCCACGCAGGGTTCGCACACGGCAACGTCGGGCGGGATCGGCCCAGCCCCGTCTCCTCCGTCGTGCGACGGGGCAATGGAGAAGGACCTCTCCCCAAGAGGCTCGACGAAGAAGGCCTCGATCGAGTCGACGCGGGCGAGGGGCGGGAGGCGCCCCCGTAGATCCTTCACGAAGGTCGCGATCGACAGGGGCTTCCCTTCGACGAGGATCTCGACGCCCGCGTCGCCGCGGTTCGAGACCGAGCCGCCCAAGCCAAGCTCCGTCGCGAGGCGCCAGACGAACGGCCGGAACCCGACGCCTTGGACGACTCCTTTGACGATC
>Ga0315291_10008891_pt1 | contig 12323 bp, 15 predicted proteins | sample YL17G12_20_MG_FD_203070 | JGI IMG/M metagenome (GOLD analysis project Ga0315291, IMG submission 203070) | Sediment microbial communities from Yellowstone Lake, YNP, Wyoming, USA - YL17G12_20 | ecosystem: Environmental > Aquatic > Freshwater > Lake > Sediment | place: USA: Wyoming | collected... | reverse complement strand
GATGATTGAAGATGCGAAAAAATTGTTGAAATTCATGGGCATGCCAGTTTTGCAAGCACCAAGTGAGGGAGAGGCTCAGTGCGCGTTCATGGCTCGAGAGGGTGTGGTGTGGGCAACAGGAAGCCAGGACTATGACTCGTTGATGTTTGGTTCTCCGCGTCTGGTGAAAAATCTGTCGATAACAGGTAAGCGGAAAGTTCCGAGGAAGGATACATACATCGATATCAATCCGGAAATTATTGAGTTAGACGGCGTGCTGAAAAATTTGGGAATAAACCAGACTCAACTCATCATTATGGGGCTGCTGATTGGGACGGACTATAACGAAGGTGTTGCAGGATACGGACCGAAAAAGTCACTTGAAATTGTGAAGAAGGAAAGAACTCTTGCGAATGTGATGAAAAAGGTTACGTGGATTGAGCACATGCCTGCGGACGAGTTGCTAGAATTTTTCCTTCATCCGCCTGTTGACAAAAACTACAAACTGGAATGGAAGCAGCCTGACGAGAAAAACTTGGTAAAGTTTATGGTTGACGAGCATGACTTCTCGCAGGAAAGAGTTGAGAAAGTTCTCGAACGACTCGATGCAGGGCGTGAGGCAGCAAAGCAAGCGAGCCTCGGCAGTTTTGTCAAGAAATGAAAAGAATGAAAAAATAACTATTTATAACGACAATTTAGCAAAAGAGAGATGAACGACAGGTTGATGAAAAATGGTAGAAAATGATGTAGAAAAGGTAGAAAAAATAATTTCACTTTGCAAGAGAAGAGGAATAATTTTCCCTAATTCGGAAATTTATGGAACGTTTGCAGGATTTTTCGATTACGGCAATTATGGTTCTGAACTGAAGAGAAATGTGGAGAGCTCGTGGTGGAAGCATTTCGTCAACGAGCGGGGCGACATGGTCGGTATTGACGGCTCGATCATCACTCATCCTGACGTTTGGAAGGCAAGCGGACATCTCGAGTCGTTCAACGATCCTCTTGTCGAATGCAAAAAGTGCAAGAAAAAATTCAGGGCAGACCATCTTGTCGAGACAGAACTGAAGATTTCCGTCGACGGACTGTCAGAGAAGCATTTGGAAGAATTGATTGAAAAGCACAAGATAAAGTGTCCGGAATGCAAAGGAGAGTTGAAATTTATTCAGCCTTTCAATCTAATGTTCAAAACATCTGTCGGAGCGGAAACAGGAACAGGAACTGTTGCATACTTACGACCGGAAACAGCGCAAGTAATTTTCACGAACTTCAAGATTGTCCAGCAAGCGGCAAGAAAGAAGCTTCCCTTTGGTATAGCGCAAATCGGAAAAGCGTTCAGAAATGAAATCTCGCCAAGAAACTTTGTGTTCCGCGCGCGCGAGTTCGACCAGATGGAGATAGAATATTTCATCCATCCGAAGAAAATGGACAGTTGCGAATTTTTGACGAACGAGCATCTAAAGTATGAGTTGAATGTTCTTACAGCAGAAGCGCAGTCAAAGGACAAAAGTCATCAGAAGATGAAAATCAAATATTTGCTCAACGAAAAAATTATGAAAACGCCGTGGCATGCTTTCTGGATTGTCGAGTGCATGAAATGGTTTGAGAAGATTGGGATAAAGAAGGAAAATTTGAGAATCAGAGAGCACACGAAGAATGAGCTGTCGCATTACTCGTCAGAGACATGGGATATTGAGTACAACTTCCCGTGGGGATGGAAGGAGTTAGAAGGAATTGCGAACAGGACTGACTTTGACTTGAAGCAGCACATGAAATTCACAAAATCTGACTTGAATTATTTCGACGAAGAGACAAAGGAGAAGGTCGTGCCGTTTGTCATCGAGCCTTCATTCGGCCTAGACAGGACTATAATGGTTTTGCTGCTTGACGCGTACAGAGAGGAAAAGGATGAGAAGACGAAGGAAATTAAAGTGAAGCTCAAGCTTCATCCAGAAATTTCTCCTGTCACAGTCGCGATATTTCCGCTGATGAAAAAGGACGGCTTGGCAGAAAAAGCGAGAGAAGTTTTCGAAATGCTGAAGACAGAATTTGTCTGCGAGTATGACGAGGCAGGCAGCATCGGGAAAAGATATGCAAGGGCAGACGAGGTCGGCACGCCGTGGGCAGTCACGATTGATTATGACACTCTGAGAGGCAAGACGGTCACGTTGCGAAACCGCGACACGACCGAGCAGATCCGCGTGAAAATTTCTGAGTTGGAAAAATCCATTACAAAATTGATGAATAACGAAGCAAAACTCAAAGATTTAGGAAAAATAATATGACAGGAATCGTTCAAGCAGCAGTAAAAGGATTGATTGTTAACGATGATAAATTCTTAATGTTACAACAAAAATCTCGCGGTAAAGTATGGTGGGACTTGCCTGGTGGGAGAATAAAATATGGCGAAGATCCCGCAGAAAGTTTGAAAAGAGAAGTTTTTGAGGAAACTCACTTAGATGTAGACATTTTAAATCCGATAGGTGTTTGGCACTTTTTCTTGGAACATGATAAAGTTCAGATAGTGTGCCTCACGTTTCTTTGTAAATTAAAATCGGGTGAAATCGACCTTAATAAAAATCCTGACAATGATGAAGAATTAGTAATGTATAGATGGTTTACGCCACAGCAATTTTTAAAAAATTCAAAAGAAGCCTTGCTTGATGATAGACTTAAGAAAGTAATTTTTAATTATTTTAAAATTTGATTTATTCAGCTTTTCCTCTGTAAATGCGAGCGAACTGAGGAGTAATTATCAAGAAGTCCTCGTCAACACCAACCATATCACCGTTCATAGCATTCGTCGTCTTCTTTATTTTTTCGACTGCCTTCTTCAGCTCGTTCAAGTTCTTTTCCCTCAGCTCTCGAATGCGCAGGAAAACGACATATCCTTCACGCAGAAACTGCAGGACACGCTCAGCGTCAGCATAACTCGTCATGGTGTCAATCTTGACGTTCACCTGGCTCTTCTCATCTTCAGCATTGACTTCAACAAACTCTTCTCCTTCTTCCTCAGAACTTCCCTTGATTTTGTTGAAGATATCTTTCAAAGCCATGAAAATCAATCTACTATCATTCTACTTTTAATCTACTATTAATTTAGTTGTAAAATTTAAATACTTGTTTAGTTTCTTGCTTCTTGGGTGGTAGTATTCGCTATGAATTTTCTAACTCTTTCATCATATGCCTTCATTATTTTTATTGCATCTTCCTGATGGTTTTCATCAAATTTGAATAAAACTCCTCTTTCTGAGTCATAAGACCTTCCCGGTCTGCCAAAATTGTCATATGTGCCTGTATGAACTCCTATCAATGGATCGCTACCATGCATTACGTCTATTTTGCCTACGATTTTTTCTTCCTTTTTAGCAACAACTGTTAAATCGGCTGTATCATCAAAATTTTGCGAGGTTTTAATCTCACTCGTATATCCTGCATCCTTTAATGAATCAAGGACAAAATTATAAAGTTCAAATAAGCTTGCCTTGATATTTTTTGCGAGCAAATGAAAGACTAGGATATCATCTTTGATATCGACAGTAAACATTTCGGAAAATTCATCACGAAACCCACTTGGATTAGTGCATCTATTATCCATATATAGAGCAGCTGCAACCAGAAGAGGAAACTTATTATAACGCGCAGTATCTCTAATAGAAGATGCCACTGATTCTATTTTACTGGACATAAAAAATAATTGAATGAAAAAGAATTTAACTTAGAAGCGGCAAGCAAAAGTTTTTAAAACCGTGCGGTTTAGATCTCTCTTCTTTTCTGCTCGAGCATGCTCACTGCATTCCAAATCTGCGTACGCGTGTACATCGGCATGTTCGGATCGTTCGTTATCTCGTCGAGGATGCCTATTGCAGTGCTGATTTTCACTTCCGCTGAGTCAGTCCCTTGCAGGATTGCCTTCGAATCTTCCGCAGCCTTTCTTATGTTTTTCGGAACCGTACGATCGTTCATAATCTGCTCTAGCAAAACAACTATTTCGTCGTATGTTTGGCTCTTTGTTTGATTTTTCATTTGGTCCTTGTCTTGTTCTTTGTCTTGTTCTTCTGCCATGTTCGTCACCATGCTTGTTATGTTTGGGTCTAAATCTATTGCAACAATTTTTTTCAATTCTTCTATGTCGCCAGTGTTGTCCATAACTGTTCGATCAACTCTTTTTGCTTTACTTTTTACTCCATAAAATTATTTCATAAACTCTTGCAGTTTTTCTTGCAGTTCCTTCAATCTGCCTGTCAGCCGTTCCTCGCTCTTTTCCAGGCTTTTAATCCTAATATCAATGTTTTCCTTTACTTCCTCGAGTTCGCTCTTCAACTCCTCAACAGGCTTGCTTATCATTATCTGCCCTGTTATTTTGTACGCGCTCTTCTGCTGCGTCTTCTCTAGTTCCTTCAGCGCCTTGTCTGCTTCTATGGACTGCAGCTTCATGCTTTCTTTCTGAATCAACAGCGACTGCATTTGTTGCTGATAGTTCTGGAACTGTGCGACTAGCTGATTCGGGTCGTCTGAACTTTTTACTTTAAATTTTTCTTTTTCATCAGTTTTTTCAATAGATTCTTTTGCCATAACACTCACTTCAACACTTCAAAACTTTACACTTAACTTTACATTTCAAAATTTTACTCTACTCTGCATGCACTCTTCTTATTATCTCAGGTCTCTGCTTGACAAATATTCTGTAACCACAATAAGGACAGCGAATCTTATCCTCAATTTTTGCTATTGTTTTCTTGCAATTGATGCATTTGTACATTCAACCAACCCCCTCTTTGTTATTTCTTTGTGCTTTTTGTGCTTTCTTCATATGCAAACAAACTACAAACGAACTATAATGAATTGTATTACTGATAAATTTCATTTTTTCTGAGATAAAGCTTCAGCAGACGGATAATATGCGAGACCTGCGAATTTTGTGCCGCATTTCTTGCATTTCCAAATTCCTTTCGCGACACGGCGGACGTAAGACATGCGACATTTTGGGCACGTGTGACGCTGGCGCTCGACCCTCTCAATGTCTGCCACAATCGACCTGTCTTTCTTGCCGTAACGGCTGCCAAATCTTCCTGCAGTCCCAATTTTTTTTGTGTGCGCCATTCTTCATCCCTTTTTGCAATTAATTCATCCTCAATTCATCACTCAATTCCTCAATTCCTCAATATCTCAACAAAACTTTAGCGAATAATGTTAAATCCTTTCTTTACAGATCCGATTCCTTCCAAAATCATCTTTAGCTGCTCTTCGTTAATAATTGTACTGAGCTTTCCTGCTTGATACAATTGTATGAGATAAATTTCAATTTGCGACGCGAGTTCTGGCTTCACAACTCTTATCCTTCCAAGCCGTTCGATCGCTCCCTTCGACAAAACTTTGTTCAATATCTGCTTTTTCATATCCTCTGCTGCTTTCATCTGTTCTGGGCTTGTGCGCTCGCTCTCTTCCATAATTCTCAACTTTTATTTTCAATTCTTCTTTACTTCTGCTGCAACAGAATCAATGAATTTTTGTCCTTTTGATGTGATTTTTCTTCCCTTTTTATCTTTTGAAACGAAGCCTGCTGCCTCGAGCTGCTGCAAAATCTTCCTCAGTATGCTGCCTGCTGCACGACGAGACCTGGCCGGTTTGTATCCACGACGCCTGCGTCCGCCAAAGTATGTTCTTAGCTTCGACACACCTACAGGGCCGTCAAAATAAATGCGACGAAGGACTGATGCTGTGCGAACGTACCAAAAATCTGGTTGTTGGGGAGGCCTTTCACGATGAATACCACTTTTGACTATGTATGACCATGCAGGGGGCTTTATTTGTTCCACTGACTTGAGCTTCTCCTTCAGCTGCTCTACAAGCTTTCCGCTCTCTACTTCTCTTGCCGACACCATACTTGCTCACTACAATTCGTTAAATTACACCTTTCTTTACGCTTTGACCTCACTCAATAATATGATGTAATTCTTATAAAACTTTGCTTTATGCAGAAAAAAGCTAATTAAGCTAAGCTGATCAAGCTATAACGAAGCTAAATGAAACCAAATGAAGCTAAAAATTATCTTTCTGTATTATGTACTATGTACCAAGCCTACCCTAGTAGGAGAATATATCCAGTAGAAACAATCATGATGATAAAACCGGAAATAATGAGCAAAAGAATAATCATTATTTCAGTGGGACCGGTCAGTTTGTTGCATATGTCTGTCATTGTTTCAGAAACCTTGCACTGCTCGCTGAATTGGCTGATGCGATAGAAGATGTAGAAGAGCATTGCTATAGACAGAAAAATAACCACAATGCCAACTATTACTTTTGATGATCCTTGCATTGTCCTCACCTATGAATTCTTATTTGTACGGATTTTTATTTGTACGGATGTCTATAAAGTGTATTGCAGTTTTTACATTTAATAATTAGCAATTTTCTTTTGCTGTCTAGACGAACAGAAGAAGTGCTGCCTGGAAGAAGCAGCGAGTTGCATTTCTTGCAGAATTTTCTCTTTTGCTCTATTTTCATTCGAATGTTGTAACGAAGGCTGATCTTTCTTGCAAGTTTCATGTATCGATAAGATTGTTCAGGTTTTTTGCGAAAATTTTTCTCTGCTAAATCAAATAAAATATCGATCCTCTCTCTAGCTATATCTTGTTGCCAACTTGGCTTTTTCACTCTCTTTCGAACGTTTGACATAAAAATAATCTCGTAATTTAACAAGAAAAATAAGAGTAAGACGGTGTTAAATAAAAAACTATGGGTATCCGATAAATGTTGAATTTAAAAATTCTACATTTACGTAACTGCTGTTCATTTTTATCTCCCAACTTTCCAACAAATTCCTGAATTCTGTCTCCTTTTCTAAACCTTTTCCGTGCAAGTTTATTTTTTCACCAGAATCATTTTTCAAGTTGAAAAATTCATATATAACACTTCCATTCATTGTTTTTATGAGCTTCCATTCTGGAGTCCGCACAGCACGTTCGAAAGAAAATTCTGTAAATAATGTTTGATCGTTATCTGTGGCAGCTGGATTTTTCATTAAAAACTTCAAGCTTCTTCCATCAATGCCTTGCGGAGCTTCAATGCCAACAACCGATAGTAAAGTTGGCAATATATCGATGCTTCTTACCTGATCTGTTATTGCGTTTGTTTCAGAGTTTGTTTTAGAATTGGGAATGTATACTAGCAATGGAATATGAATTGTTTCATCATAAAGCTTTTCATGCAAAAAGCCTCCATGCTCTCCAAACTCTTCTCCATGATCTGCCGTTAAAATGACGATTGTATTATTTAAAAGATTGAGATGGTCAAGATAATTAAAAAAATTGCCAAAAAAAGAATCGACCATATTAATGCTTCCGTCATAAAGCGCTATCAGGTGATTTATATCTCTTTGATCTGATTTATTTACAAAACTCCAGTAAAACGATCTTATCTCGGAATGATTGTCCAAATTTTTAATTTGAGGCGAATTGTAAAAATCTTCAATGTTTCCAATTATTCTTCCGCTATAGTTGCTGTCAAAAGCTGTATCATAAGGGTGATATGCTAAATATGGGTCGTGCACATAGTCGTTATGCAAAAAAAGGAAGAATTTTTCATTTTTGCCTTTCGCCAATTCTAATAAATCAAAAAGCTTTGACTTGTTATCAAAAAAATCATATGCGGAATATTCATCAAACCCCCTACTGAAGCCGTATCGCGGACTCAAGTAATCGCCGGTATAAAAACCAAATGTTCTATATCCATAAAGTTTCAAAATCTCAGCGATGGTCTTGTGCTGATTTGAAAGCGTTTCATTCTCATGAAGTAATAATAATTTGTGGTTAGAAGGGTACAGGCCGGTGAAGATGGACATGTGGCTAGGAAGCGTATTTGGCGCCTGAGAAAAAGCATTGCTGAATACGAAAGCGTCTCTAAAAAAATTATCTATGTTAGGAGTCGTATTTCTTTCATAACCATAAATGCCTAAATGATCAGCACGCAAAGTATCAATTGAAATTAGAATAATATTGCAATCTCTACAGTAGATATTTTCTTTTTTTTCTTTAAAATAAAAAAATGTTGATAACACCGAGCTTGTTAGAAAAATGATAATGACAAAAGTAATCAAATAATAAGATTTTAATTTCATACCTAAAATCACTTTATAAGTAATTACTATTTTGTCGACTTAAAATTAAGATGTGGGGTCGCTGGGATTTGAACCCAGGTCTCAAGCGATCTTGAGCAAATCAAGCAAGCTTCCCAAGGCTCGAAGCCTAGACCAAGCTAGCCGACGATTGAGGCAATTTGTCCCCTCCGTCACAACCCCTTTGAAAAACTTCTTAATTACTACTTATTTAAATGTTATAGTCAAGACAAAAAGAAGAATAAAAATAAAAGTGGGTTAAGGGTGTCTTATTAAAGTAGTGTTTGAAATCGGAACATTTAATTTAAATCTAGAAGTCATATTAAACCAATTTGAAAAGTCTCTTTATTTGCATTGTTCATTGTAAACGGCAGAACAACCAATAATCCACGGACCTTCAACGCTAGTTCCCATATCTTTCATATGTTTCAAAAGTTTTTGTTCGAGCTCGTATGCAATTCTTGGTTCTGAAGCGATTAAATTGTTCGTTTCTTTAGAATCTTTGTTCAAATTATAAAGTTCCTTGACATTCTTTTTGTCAGGAACTTCAGCTAAAGTTAGAATAAATTTCCATCCGTCTGTGGTAATGATTGCCCGTTTGTGTGTGAATAGTCTGTAGTCAGTTTCGGAATAAACATCCCTACTAATATCCTTGCCTTTCAATGCTGGTACCAAACTAATTCCTTTCATTTGGGTTTTTACAGTTTCATTAGGTTGAATGTTGGCCAAGTCAAATATAGTAGGCATTATGTCAAGAGTAGAAATTTGACTAGTGATTACTTTTTCACCGGTGATTTTAGGAATTCTAATTAGTAATGGAATGTGAATCAATTCTTGATACAAAGTATGGCCGTGATCGAATCTTTTATGTTCGTAAAATTCTGTTCCGTGATCAGATGCGACTATGATAATTGTTTTATCAAGAAGTCCTAATTCTTTCAGCCCATTTACGAAAATGCCAAACCTCTCATCTGCACTATTAATCTTTTCATCATACCATGCCATCCACATTTTGACGTCATCGTCCGTTACATTAACAAACCCGTTTGCAAGCCCTTCTTCTCTAAGAGCAGCTTGCTCTTGAATTGTTCCTTTGAATTTTCCAGTGTAATTAAAGTCAAGAAATCTTTTTGTAAAATTCTTTAGATTGTATTGGCCATGTGAGTCATATCCATGAAGAAACATGAAGAATTTTTTGTTTGTGTTGTTTTTCAGCCAACTCAGAGCAAGTGGCACGCTATAATCAAAGCCGTTGAACCCTGCAGGAGTATCGACATATATATCAAACCCGATATTGTTTCCCTGCGCCCCGCGAGCACCTGCATCTCCAGTAAATCCAACAGTCGTATAGCCATTTTGCTTCATAATTTCCGCCAGGGTTACTGCGTTTGGCGTGAGGTTTCTCAGGTTTGCAATTACCGTAATTGGTGGGTTGTAAACCGAGAACTTATTGACAACCTTATGCTCAGACGGGTAAAGGGATGTGAACCATGAAACGTATGTGGGAACAGTCCAAGAAGCAGGGCTGATTGCATTTTTAAACAGAAAAGAGTCTTTTGCAAAATTATCGAGGTTCGGAGTTGTTTTTAGAGGATAACCATATGCGCCAACATGAGCAGTTTGAAGCGCGTCGAATGCAATTATGATGACGTTGCAATCCTGGCAAGAGTAGTCATAAAAACTTTTTAAGTAAATAATAAAAAATAAAAACACTAAAGATAAAACTCCTACTGCAAATATTTTGTGAGACATCTTAGTTTATATTTAATAATAAAAGATCTTATGTCTTTATCACAATATCATTCGCGAACAAATGAATACATAGACATATTATGCTAGAGTTAAGGTATCTTTAATATAAGATAGATAATAATTAGTTTTATGAAAAAGGAATGATTAATAATAATTTCCGCCATTATTGTTATTGTTATTTTTTTATTACTTCAAAATCCTTCTCAAAAATATACTCAAAATAACTATCTTTCTTTGGCAAAACGGTTTCTTGATACAAAAACTACAAATGAAAAAGGTTTGGGATGCGGACCGCCTGATAAATGGCAGTGCCCAGATGATTATAAATCCCATCAGTCAAGAGTCATTTCAATCTACGCCTCGCTTTACAGAATAACTAAAGAGAAAGAATTTCTTGAACGAGCCGTCAAATTTGCGGATGCGGGAGGAGCTGATTGCGGACCAGAAAAAGGATGGATTTGCAAAGATCCGTTTTTGCAGGCATCTATGGCTTCTGCTTATTATAAAATGTATAAAATAACAGGAGAGGAAAAATACTTTACATACTTTAACAAATTGATCAGCCCAGATTCTCTCGAGAAAATCAACTGTAAAAACTTTGATTGTCATGACGCAGAATTCAATTATATGTTTGCAATTGTTTTGATGAACCTGGATTAAGTTAAAAATAAAAAATGCTACCTTTGAATGTATTTTAATTTTGAAGTTTCAATATTAATCGATGGTCTATTTTACAACTAGCTGGGACGATGGGAGCAGGTTTGATATCAAAATAGCTCGCCTATTAAAGGAATGTGGCTTCGAAGGAACTTTCTATATTCCAATAAAATATGAAATGAGGACATTAAAAGACTTTCAAATAAAGAAGATTTCCAGGAATTTTGAAATTGGGTCGCATGGGTTGTCGCACAAAATTTTGACACATCTGGACAAAAAAACAGCTGAAGTGGAGCTTGTTTCGTCAAAAAAAATTCTCGAGGAACTGATAAGAAGACCTGTCAGTTCTTACGCTTATCCTTTTGGCAAATTTAATAAAATATCAGCTACATATGTTAGAAAAGCAGGATATAAGTTTGCTAGGACTTCAGAAGAGTTCTCATTAAATGCTGGGGATCCATTCATGTCAAAAATCACTTTGAGAGCATCAAATAATTTATCAAAGTTCTTACATCCAAAATTTCTGCATCTACTTGTTAAAAGTGATTTCAAATGGAATAAATTGGCAAAAATTATTTTTAAAAATTGTGTTCGCACTTCTATTTTTCATTTAACTGGACATTCCTATGACCTTAAAAAAGAGGGGTTTGAAGAGGAGCTATTAGATTTCTTCGATTATGTGAAAAAATTCAATTTCATACCTATAACGAATTCCCAAATAATTCCCAAACTCCTGAGGTGATAGCAAAATGAGACCAAAATTTTCAATAATAATTCCATCCAAAAATTCATCGAAAACAATAAGAAAACTCCTGGAATCAATTTTTAATGCATACGACAAAAATTTTTTTGAAGTTATAGTAGTTGATTCTTCGAACGATAACACAGCAGCTATATTGAAAGAATTTCCTATTAGAGTTTTCAAGCTGCCATTTACAAAGAAAAGAAATACAACATTTTCCAGAAATCTTGGAATTTCGAAGGCAAGAGGCAATTTCCTTTATTTTCTTGATGCAGATTCTTTTCTTGAAAGTAATTGGCAAATTCATTTAAAGCAATTAATAAAATCTGAACTATCAATTTTTGGTGGGAAAGTTTCAACAAAAGGAAGTTTTTTTGACTTCTACTGTGAAAATTCCATTAAATCTCCGATGAGACACGTTAAAAAAGCCTTCAAAATTAACAAATCAAATTTCTATAAAGGTACATGGCCAATTGCTGGAAATATGTGTGTAAAAAAAGATGTTTTCAAGAAAATTGGTAGATTTGACGAAAATATGGAAAGTTATGAGGAAGTTGATTTTCTATGGAGAGCTTGCCGAGAGGGTATAGATATTCATATGTTTCCTTTTATAAAAGTTATACACTCTTATAACAAGAGTATTGTTGAAGGTATAAAAACATATTTCAGATACGGTACTGGTTGTGGTAAATTTATAATAAAATATCCTAAAACTGGCCTAAGTATCTTTAGATTGCTTATCAATTCGTTATTGCTTTGCCTCTCTTTATTGTTCCTCTTTTCAACTTTTTTTGCAAAAGGTAATTTAATATATTTTTTAATTCCATTTGTCGGACTTTTCATATATTATCTTAGTAAGGAAGGATTCAAGAAGAAAATTATACCATTTCCACTTTTTGATTTACTTTATGCAGGAGTTTCATATAACATGGGAATTTTATACTCGATTTCAAAAGAACTACTCAAAAGATAAAGTGGGGAGACCGGGATTTGAACCCGGGTTGCCACCATTTTGTCAGCAGCTTGTTACAAACTGTCAGCAACCCCAAGGTGGATGCCTGAACCAAGCTAGCCGAC
>Ga0315291_10008890_pt1 | contig 12323 bp, 6 predicted proteins | sample YL17G12_20_MG_FD_203070 | JGI IMG/M metagenome (GOLD analysis project Ga0315291, IMG submission 203070) | Sediment microbial communities from Yellowstone Lake, YNP, Wyoming, USA - YL17G12_20 | ecosystem: Environmental > Aquatic > Freshwater > Lake > Sediment | place: USA: Wyoming | collected... | reverse complement strand
CTGGACCTTGCGGCCGTCTTCGAGGAATCCCGCCGCGACGACGTGGACTTCTCCGACGTGCGCGGCCAGGAACACGCCAAGCGTGCCCTGACGGTGGCGGCCGGCGGCGGACACAACGTGCTCATGATCGGCCCGCCCGGCAGCGGCAAGACGATGCTCGCCCGGCGTCTGCCCACGATTTTGCCGATGCTCGGCCTGGAGGAGTCGCTGGAGACCACGCGCATCTACTCCAGCGTCGGCCTCATGGGCAAGGGCCAGGCCATCATCGCCACGCGGCCGTTCCGATCGCCGCACCACACCACCAGCGAGGCGGGCCTGGTGGGCGGCGGCACGATGCCCGCCCCCGGCGAGGTCAGCCTGGCCCATCACGGCGTCCTCTTTCTGGATGAACTGCCCGAGTTCAACCGCCACACGCTGGAGGTCCTGCGCCAGCCGCTGGAGGACGGCGTGGTCACCATCAGCCGCGCGCAGGCCACCCTCACGTTTCCCGCTCAGATCATGCTCGTGGCGGCCCTGAACCCATGCCCGTGCGGCTACCTGAGCGACCCGAAGCACGAGTGCCACTGCACGCCGCGCCAGGTCCAGGCGTACATGGGCAAGATCTCCGGCCCGCTGCTGGACCGCATCGACATCCACCTGGACGTGCCGGCCGTGCCGTACCGCGAACTGCGCGGCCAGACGGAGGGGACGAGCAGCGCCTCGATGCGCGAACAGGTGGCCGCGGCCCGCGACCGGCAGGACGCACGCTTTGCCGGGCGGCGACTGACGAACGCCCGCATGAGCCACCGGCAGGTCAAGAAGTTCTGCGCCCTGGATGATGCGGGGGAGAGTCTGCTCAAGCAGGCGATGCAGGAGATGGGCCTCTCGGCCCGGGCCCATGACAAGATTTTACGCGTCGCCCGGACCATCGCCGACCTGGAGGGGTCCGACAACGTGACCGCCACGCACCTCTCGGAGGCGGTGCAGTACCGGCGGCTGGACAGGAACCTGTTTGCGTGAGGCGCCGCTCGCTTGCGCTCGCGGCTAGTTGGGTCTTTGACTAGCCGCGAGCGCAAGCGAGCGGGGGGCTTGGCTAGGCGTGAACTCGCGAGATTGGGCCGAATCTCGCATGGTAAGGGGTCTTGACCAGCCGCGAGCGGCGAGCGGCGGCGCCGTTAACACGAACGCACAAAGCGCAAGGCACAAGGCGACCTATGCCTCCCGTGCTGGCCTACTTCCTGACGTGGACAACCTACGGCACGTGGCTTCCCGGCGACCCGCGCGGGTGGGTCAAGTACGGGGAAGGCGGCGCCGGAGTGCCTTACCGGCAAGGTGAACCGTTGCGCCACAGGGCCGCTGCCCGCCTCATGGTGAAAGGGGCTGTCCGGTTCGGCGACCCTGAGCGCCAGGTTGTATCAGGCAACATTGCTGCAACGTGCCGCGCCAAGGGCTGGACACTGCTTGCCCTGTCGGTCCGGTCCAACCACGTTCACATTGTGCTGGCGGCGCCGAATGAGACGCCCGAGCGGGTCATGACGTGTCTGAAGGCATGGGCCAGCCGGGCGTTGAATGACGGCGGCGCACGACAGCACTGGTGGACAAGGCACGGCAGTACGCGGTATATAAGTACGCCGGCATCGCTGAAAAGGGCGATCGAGTACGTGAATGACCAATGAACGGCGCCCGCTCGCTGGTGATCGATGCTGGTCGAGTCGATGATGAGTAGGGGGCTTTGACTAGCCGCAAGCGCTAGCGAGCGGCTCTCTCTATGAGGCGAATTGCACACCGACCACAGCGTCTCCACGCGCGTGAAGTACGAGACGTACAGGCATTTCCTGGACCACGGCCGCCGGTTGGGCACGTACTGAGAATGTTGTTTGCTGCCGCTCGGGGAGTCTGGATTAACCGCAAAGAACGCAAAGAAAGACTTTCGTCCCGGTGTTCGAACGACTTGCGGCGACCCAGATCGCCGGCTACATGGGGAACCGCCCTCGTCCCGCGGCCCTCTTTACACCTGGTCCGGCACGACGAACGGCTCGCGGTACTGGCCGTCGCGCGGGCCCTTGGTCAGGATGTTGGCCTTGTCGGCGAACGTGCCGGTGAACTTTTCGGCCACGGGGTCGAACGTCAGCCACGAGCCGACGGTCGGCTGCCACTTGGCCGCATCGCTCTCGTGGACCGAGACGTGCTTCTGGAAGCGTTCCCAGCATTCCTGGGCGACCTTGTCGGTCCTGAACATCTCCTGGAGTTCCGCCTGCTTCATCTCCTTGCCGAGGCGGTAGGAGATGTTGCCGGTGTGGAAGCAGATGGCCGAGAGGTGCCCGTCGATGGCTGGGACGCGGTTGTCCTGGGGCTTGCGGCTGCGGAGGCACTTGATAAAGTTGGTGCGGTGGTTGCCGCCACGGTCGACCTTGAACTGCCTCATCTTCTCGCCCTTGGCGTCGTAGACCCAACTCCCGTCGAAGTAGCCGCCTTCACACTCGACGATGACGCCGATGCGGATGCCCTTGTACGCGGCCATCGGCGGGCTCTTTTCGTTGGCGCTGGGCTTGCGCATCGGGAGGCCCCTCACCTCGAAGATGATCGGGACGGTGTCGGTCTCGATGAAGACGGTCTCCGTGTTGGGCGTCTCTGCGTCGTCGTCATAGCCGAACCTTCCGCCGAAGCCCATCGCGCGTTTCACCTGGGCGGCGCCGATAGACCAGCGGCTGATATCCACCTGATGGATACCCTGGTTCCCGATGTCGGCGTTGCCGGTGGCCCAGAACCAGTGCCAGTCGTAGTGGAGTTTCTTGCGGCGGAGCGGGGCCTTGGGCGCCGGTCCGCACCAGAGGTCGTAATCGAGGCCGGGCGGCAACGGCTGCCCGCCGGTGGTCTTGCCGATGCTGCCGCGCGGCTTGTAGCAGAAGCCGCGTGCCCGGAGGATCTTGCCGAGGTTCCCTTTCTGAAGCCATTGAATGGCCTCACCCAGAGCCTCGTCCGAGCGGCTCTGCGTGCCCACGTACACGATCTTGTTGTACTTGGCGGCGGCCTCGACGACCTTGCGGCCCTCGAAGATGTCGTGCGACATCGGCTTCTCGACGTAGATGTCCTTGCCGTTCTGGACCGCCCAGATCGACAGGAGCGAGTGCCAGTGGTTCGGCGTAGCCGTGACGATGGCGTCCACGTCCTTCATCTCGAGGACCTTGCGGAGGTCCTGAACGGCGGTGACCTTAAAGCCGGCCTTGTCGGCGGCGGTCGCGGCCTTGTCCAGGTGGTCCTTGTCGGCGTCGCAGATGGCCGTCAGCCGCACGTTCAGGGCGTGCATCTCTTTGCCCAAGTACGTGCCCAGGTGGCTGTTGCCCTGGCCGCCCAAGCCGACGATGGCCACGCGGATCTTGTCATTGGCCCCCAGCACGCGGCGGGACGATGTGCCCACCACGAACGCGCCGGTGACGGCCGCCGACCCGGCAAGGAACTGCCTGCGAGTGATGCCCATGCGCGACCTCTGCTTTGCTCAAGAGTTCCGGCCTGGCCGCCCGAGTCGCCAGCCCGCGCGCCGGCCCTTTGTTCAAATCCCTATTGCGCGCATAAGGGCCGCCCAATGCAACGGTTTTCGGCGAGTCGCCTAGCGAGTTGCCGCGCGCGCCGCCGGCTGATCCTGAGGCGCCTCTGCATGACGGAACTGCCGGAACAGGGCGATCCGCTTGGCCGTGTAGAAGATCACGGGATAGATCAGGAGTTCCATGATGAATGAGGTGGTCAGGCCGCCGATCATCGGGGCCGCCATACGGCGCATCGTGTCGGCCCCGGCGCCGGTGGCCCACAGGAGCGGCACCAGACCGATGAACGTGGTGGCGACCGTCATCGTTTTCGGGCGGATGCGCTTCACGGCGCCGTCGTGGATGGCCCACCAGAGGTCGTTGGCGTTGCGCATGCGGCCTTCGCGCTTGAACCGCTCGAAACTCGTGTCCAAGTACAGGAGCATCACCTGCCCCGTCTCGGCGTCGAGGCCGGCCAGCGCAATGATGCCCACCCAGACCGCCAGCGACAGGTTGTAGTCCATGAGGTAGACCAGCCAGAACGCGCCCACCAGGCTAAAGGGCACGGCCAGCAGCACAATGCACACCCGCAGCCAGCTCCGCGATGACAGGTACAGCAGCAGAATGATCAGGATGCCGGCCAGCGGGATGGCGATCATCAGACGCTGGTTGGCCTCCTGCATGTACTCGTACTGGCCGGCCCAGACGATGCTGTAGCCTTGCGGCAACTTGACCTTGGCGGCGACGGCTTTCTGGGCGTTCCGGACGTAGCTGCCGACGTCGGTGCCGGCCATGTCCACGTAAACCCAACTCGAGAGGCGGGCGTTCTCGCTGCGGATCATGTCGGGGCCGCCCTTGATGGTGAAGGCGGCCAGTTGGCCGAGCGGCACCTGGGCCTTCGAGGGCGTGGCCACGAGCGTTTGCCGGAGCGCCGCCAGGCTGTCGCGCAGTTCACTCGGATAGCGGAGGTTCACGGTATAGCGTTCCAGTCCTTCGACGGTGAGGGTGACGCCCATGCCACCCATAGCGGTGGAGATGACGTCCTGGACGTCGGCGACCGAGAGGCCGTAGCGGGCGATCTCGTCGCGGTTGAGGACGATGTCCAGGTACGAGCCGCCCACGGCCTTCTCGGCGAAGGCGCTGGTGGTGTGGGGGCCCGTTTTCTCGTCGGTCTTGATCGTCTCGGCAATCCGTGTCGTCAGGTCCGACAGCGTAGCGAGGTCAGGCCCCATGACCTTGACGCCGACGGGCGTCTTGATGCCGGTCGAGAGCATATCGATGCGCGTGCGGATGGGCATGGTCCAGGCGTTGGTCAGGCCGGGCACCTGGACCACTTCATTGAGACCGGGTACGTGCGGGCCGACGGGCAGTTCGTAACCGTAGAGGAGTTCGTTGACAGCGATGGGGCGCGTGTCGGGCCAGATCGTCGCCGGGAGCGACCTCGCCCATCCGGGCCAGCCGGAGTAGAAACGCTCGACCGGCACGCGCCGCCACTTGCTCTTGTCGCGCTGCAAGGCGATGGTGGTCTCGTACATGCTGACGGGCGCCGGGTCGGTGGCGCTTTCGGCCCGGCCGATCTTGCCCATGACGCTCTGGACTTCGGGGAACTGCATGATGAGCCGGTCGGTCTGCTGCAAGAGTTCGCGCGCCTTGGTCATGCTGATACCGGGGTCGGTCGTGGGCATGTACAGGAGGTCGCCCTCTTCCAGCGGCGGCATGAACTCCGTGCCGAGGTTCGTGTAGGGGATGTAAATGCTCGCCACGGCGAGCGCCGCGAGGATCAAGACGACCCCGCGGAAGCGCATGGCCGTGGTGAACAGCGGGTGGTAGATCCATTGCTGGATCTTCGAAATCGGGTTCAGGTTCTCGTGGATGATCTTCTGCGGCACCAGCAGCATGCCCATCAGGATCACCCAGCCGAGGGCGAACCAGTGTCGGTACTCGGCGTACCGGGGCAGCGGGATGACCAGGATAAGAGCCGCCGGGACGAGCATGGCCGCGAGAGTTATCAGCAGGTTCTTCCACCAGCCCCATGCCCTGGGCAGCACGCGGGCCGTGATGAGCAGGCTCATGAGCACCGGGATGATCGTGATGGCCAGGAACGACGCGGCCGCCATCGCGAACGTTTTGGTGTAGGCAAGGGGCTTAAAGAGGCGGCCGGACTGTTCGCCCAGAACGAAAACGGGGAGGAAACTCACCGTCAACGTCAGGAGGGCGAAGAAGAGGCTCGGGCCAACCTCCTTGGCCGCCTCGGCGATGATCTCGGTCCGCGGCCGGGGGCTGGCTGGCAACCCCGCGGCCTTGAGGGCATGGAGCCGCTCCTCCTCGCGGTCGAGGTGCTTGTGGGAGTTCTCGACCATGACGATGGAGGAGTCCACCATGACGCCGATGGCAATGGCGATGCCGCCCAGGCTCATCACGTTGGCGTTGATGCCCAGGACGTGCATGAGAAGGATGCTGGCCAGGACCGCGGTCGGCACGACGAACACGGCCACCAGTTCGCTCCGCGCGTGCAGGAGGAACAGGATGCACACGAGGGCGACGACCGTGATTTCTTCAATCAGCGTGTTCGTGAGCGTGGCGACGGACCGGTCGATGAGGTCGCTGCGGTCGTAGCCGACCTCGATGCCGACGCCGGGAGGCAGGCCCTGCTCGGCCATGAGGAGCCTCTCGCGGACCTTCGAGAGGGTCGTGCGGGCGTTCTCGCCGAAGCGCATGACGATGATCCCGCCCACGGCTTCGCCTTCGCCGTTCCAATCGAGGGCCCCGCGGCGCATCTCCGGGCCCAGGCGGACGTCGGCCACGTCGCGCAGATAGATCGGCGAGCCCTCGGGCGAGGCGCCCAGGGCGATCTTCCGCAGGTCGGCCAGGACCTTCTCGGTCCGCACGTCTTCAATGGATTTCCCGGCGGCCCGGGCGTCGGCGATCTCCTGGTCCGTCAGCGCGCCCAGGTAGCCGATGCCCTGGACGGCGTATTCCCGCTCGCTCCACTCGACGACCCGTCCGCCCACGTTCTGATTCGACTTCTCCACCGCCCTCTTGATCTCGGAGAGCGGCAGGTTGAAGGCCAGGAGCCTCACCGGGTCGATGAGGATCTGGTACTGCTTCTCGAACCCGCCGATGGAAGCCACTTCGCTGACGCCGTCGACGCTGGTCAGTTCGTACCTCAGGTACCAGTCCTGCAGGCTGCGCAGGTTGGCCAGGGTCTGCCGGCTCGCCGCGAGGGGCTGGCCGTCGAGCGGGCAGCGGTCGTAGCCGTGGACCAGTTCGATCTTCTGAAGCCGGCTCCGGGCTTCCGGCGGGGCATCCTCGGGCTTGTCGTAGCGCCGATTCTCCTGCATGTCGCTGTAGACGTACCGGGTGTCCTGGAAGACCCGATGGTGCACCAGGCGCCGCTGGACCTTGGGATCGGACGGCGCGTCCGCGGCCTCGGCGTACCATTTGTCCGTCTCCGGGTCGTGCCACAGGCCGTTCGGGTGCTCGGGGCAATACTTGCCGGTGGTCAGGACATACTCGTAGACCCAGCCGACGCCGGTGGCATCGGGACCGATCTGGGGGCTGACTCCCGGCGGCAGCCTGCCCGCAACGTAACTGAGCCGTTCCAGCACGCGGCTGCGCGCCCAGTACAGGTCCGTCCCGTCCTCGAAGATGATGTAGACGAACGAGACGCCGAACATGCTGTAGCCGCGAACGACCTTGGACTTCGGCACGGCCAGCATGGCCTTGGTCAGCGGGTAGGTGACCTGGTCCTCGACGATCCTGGGGGCCTGGCCGGTGTACTCGGCGTAGAGGATGACCTGGACGTCCGAGAGGTCCGGGATGGCGTCGACCTTGATGTTGAAGACCGCCCATACGCCCAGGACGATCAGGAAGAAGGTCAGCAGCAGGACCATCGTCCGGTTATAGATGCACCAGTCTATCAGTTTGGCAATCACCGCTGGTTCCCTCGTTTCCGAGATCTCACATGCCGGGCATGGGCGGCATCGTGCCCGGTGCAGCAGGGGGCGCGGGACGCGGCGTTGACGGCGGCGCGGTCACCGCAGGCTTGGCCCCCGTCGCCGGCAACGAGACCTTTGTGTCGAAGCAGCCGGGCATGGCCTTGCCGTAATAGGGGTTCCGCACCTCGCCGGTCGGCTGGAGCCAGATCGTGCCGCCCTGTTTCTCGCGGTACATCGGGCAATGAAGTTCCTGGACCTCTTTGCCATAGGTCGGCGGCACGCCTGTGGCGCGAATCAGTTTTCCCAGGGCCACGCCCAGGTCGGCGAACTGCTGCCGGGCTTGCTCCAGGTTCTTCGCGTCGATCAACTCCAGGGCGTTGCCGCGGACGTCCGCCACCTCCATGTGCTTATGCCAGAAGTGCTCGTCTTCGGGGATGGCTGTCTTGATCAAGGCATCCGCATGGTCGGCAATCTGTCGGGCCGGAGCGGCCAGGCCTTCCGCGCTGTCGTTGGCCAGCGCCGCGCCGATCCGGAAGTAACCCTCCAGGATGCCGGCCAGCGCTTTCGCCGCCGGGTCCGGCAGGGACTCCAGGTCGCTCGCGCCCGCCGCAGCCGCCGGGCTCCTTTGTCCCGCGGCCGGGGTGCCCTTGATCATCTTGGCCAAGGCCTCGCGCAGCCGGGCCTCGCTGTCGAGCAGGAACTCGCCGCTGGTGACAACCAGCTCGCCGGGCTTCAACCCATCGAGGATTTCGAGCATGCCGCCCTCCGCCTCGACCCCGGTCTTGACCTGGCGGGGCTCGAAGCGGCCCTCGCCCAGGCTGACAAAGGCGATCCGCCGCTCGCCGGTGTCGATAACCGCTTCGCGTGGCACCAGCGTACGATCCGTGGCCAGCGTCTGCCGAAGGTCCACGTTGGCGAACATGCCGGGCTTCAGAACCAGGTTGGCGTTGTCGAGCTCCACCCGCACCTTGGCTTGCCGGAGTTCCTGGTTCAGATAAGGGTAGATATAGGCCACCTTGCCTTCGAACGTCTGGCCCGGGATATAGGAGAGACTGAGGACCGCCTTCTGACCGACCTCGACGTAAGGCATCTGGTATTCGTAGATCGTGACCATCACCCAGAGATTCGACAGGTCGGCAATGCGCAGGAGCGGCATTCCGGCCTCGACCTTCTGGCCTTCGTAGACGTTCTTCATCACCACGGCGCCGCGGAAGGGGCTGCGCAGGGTCATGGTCTTGGCGGCCTGGCCGGACTTCTCCAGGGCCTTGATCTGCTCCGTCGAGATATCAAAGTACGCGAGGCGTTTGCGGGCCGACTCCAGAAGGCCGGCGTCCATCGCCGCGACGTCGGCCTGAAGAGAGGGCGCGGCCTTCTTCAGGGCCGCCTGCCGCTTGAAGGCCAGCAGGTATTCCTCTTGCGCCGAGTAGAGTTCAGGGGAGTAAATCTCCAGGAGCGGCTGGTCCTTCTCGACGGCCTGGCCGGTGGTGTTCACGTGGAGTTTCTCAACCCACCCGGAGATCTTCAGGTTCACGTCGCGGACCAGCGTTTCGTTGTAGTCCACGTTGCCGACGGTGCGGATCACGCGCGTCACCGGGCCGGTCACGACCGGTGCCACGCGGACGCCGATGCTCTGCGAGATGATCGGGTTGACCGTGACCTCGCCGCTGAACTTCGCCGGGTCCAGGGGCACGAGTTTCATGTGGCAGATGGGACAGTCGCCGGGCTTGGGCAGGACAACCCAGGGATGCATGCCGCAGGTGTAATACTGGATCCTGCCCTCCGCTTCCGGCGCGGCGTCGTCATGGGGATGGCCGACCGCCTGCTGGAGGCGGGTGGCGAAGGACCTCAGCGGTTCGCTCAAGAGGACTCCCGCGACCAGCGCCGCCAAGATGATAATCGCCACCGCCGCGACCACCCGCAGCCGCGGTCCCCCCGGAGGCGGCGGGCTGGGCAGTGGTTCCTTGGGGGCACCCCCGGCGCCGTCCGGAGAGGGTGGCGCCGCAGCCTGGCCGCCTGCGACGCCACCGGTTTTCCAGGCTTCGTTCGGGTTGGTCATGGCATTCCTCGTGCACGTTTGACCGTGTTTCAGTTCTTGTGCGCCGGATCATGCTTCTCGCCGGGGGATTTTCGGGCAGCCGGTTGCTCCGGCAGCAGCGCCGCCACGTCCTGCGGCCACCGCCCGAGGATAATCAGCGACATCTCGGCCAGGACCATCTCCCGCTGGCCGACGGCCTCGGCCTGGTTCAGGTGGTACTCCAGCAGCGTCCGCGCGGCGTCCTGAAGGTCGAGGAAACCCAGGTTGACCACGCCGGCCGCATACCCGGCCCGCGACGCATCGAGCGCCTCCCTGGCCTTGGGCAGGAGTCGCCGGCTGTACAAATTGACCGCGCGGTCCGCTTCGCGCCACGCGTAAGCCGTCTCGGCGAAGCGGACGGCAAGGTCCAGTTCCTCCGCGGAAAGTCGGGCCTTGGCCGCGCTCAGGCGGCCTTGGCTCGCGGCAATCTCGGCGGCGATCTTGTCGCGCCAGATCGGAAGCGTGATGCCGAAACTGGGCGACACGGCGACCGGAGCCATGCCGCCGCTGACGCCCAGGCCGAAAGAGTAGTCGGGCACCGTGTTCTTGCGGGCTAACTGAAACAGGGCCATCGCCTGTTGCACTTCACTGCGCATCTCCCCCAGCCGCGGGTTCCGCGCAAAGGCCGTCTCCAGGAGCGACTGCTCCGTGAAGTCCGCCGGCAGTGGTTCCAGCCGCAGGGCGAACTTCGGCAACGGCTGCTCGGGCCCCACGCCCAGGGCGGCGCGCAGCCGGGCCGCCAGCGCACTCAGCGAGTCCTCCAGGTTGGCCAGTTCGTTTCTCAGCCGGTCCTGCTCGATCTGCGTCCGCAGCACGTCTTGGGCGGTCGCCTTGCCGACCGCCAGGCGCGGCCGCGTCAGGGCCTCCGCGTCGTCCACAACGGTGATAATCTCGCGCGTTCGCCGTACCTTCTCTTCCAGGACCCACATCTGGAAGTAGGCCCGCTTGACGAGAAGCGTGGTGGCGAGGAGTTCATTCTCGAAGATGGCCCGCTTCTTCATAGCCTCGGCGGCGGCGGCCTCGGCCCGGAGCGGCAACTTGCCGGGGCCGGGCCAGTTCATCCCCGGATCGGTCATCAGCCCCGCCGACAGGTTCGGGATGCCGCGCGAAATCTCGGCGCTGAACGTCAGCATCGGGTCGGGCAGCGAGCGGGCCGTGGTGATCTCCTCGACGGCGGCCGCCCAGTCGTAAAAGGCGGACGCCGCGCGGGGGTTGTTGAGCAGGGCGTACTGGATGAGGTCCGGAAGGCCCGAGTCTTGCGTGAGCGTCGGCAGGGGAGGCCGTGCGTCGTCGGGGCGATAGCGGGACTTCACTTCGGTCAAGTCCTGCCGCGCGGCTTCCTCGGTCCGCGTCGGTACGCCCGAGCAGCCGGCCAGGAGCAGCATCGCGGCGCCGGCCAGGCCGCCGGTCAGGACGAGGAGCGTCAGTTGGCGGCGGTGCGTGGCATGAACCATGGGCGGCGCCCTCAATCGGGTTTCTTTCTCCCCTCCTGACCAGAACGATTTCAGCGAGGCGGCCAGGGTTCCATCATGTCGGGCTATGCCTCCACTATATTAGTATTGAGGAAAGTCCGAATGGGGTCAATTATATAAAGTTGGCGCGGCGACGCGCTGGCCCAGGAGGTGCGGGGTTCGACGAGGCAGAACCAACCGGCGGCCTCGTCCAGCCGCGCGGTGCCCTCCGAAGCGCGGAAGAAGACGGCGCCGGCCGTGCCACAGGTCGAGGGAGCGGTCGCTGCGGCGCGGCAATCACAGCAGCACGCAGCAGGCCGACCAGTGGTCCGGTTGCGGATCGTACATCATCCCCGCGTACGAGTCGACGTCCCACACATCGAGGAACCTGTACTTGAACCAGTGGCCCAGGATGCTGAAAGACAGCGCGCGCCGGCCCTGCTGCGGCCCGTCCAGGGTGATGACAACCTGCCACACCCCGTGCTCCTCGTCGCGAACCACCTGCCACCGGCCGCGGCCCGAGAGCGGCGTGTCGCGCGATTCCTGCGGGATGTTCTCGACCTCGCACGTGCCGTCCTCGCTTAACTGGATCACGTGCGGCCCGGTGATGCCGGCGTACTCCTTGCAACCCTGGGCAAACTCGTTGAGGCGCCCCGCGTACCGCCCAACCAGGTCCTTGTCGGCCGGGCGGGTCAAAGCGTAGCCGAACAGGTACGGATCGATGCTGTCGGCCATGCCGGGGAAGAGGCAGCAGCACCCCGCAACAGTAGCCGCCGCGACCGCCGCAAGGACGGTGGCAATGGAGCATCGCAAGGCCGGCGCGAAGAGGGACGTGCGTGGCGGCCGCATCGGTTCTCCTTCGAGAGGGGTGAAGTCCGCAGCGCCAACGTCCTGCCGGGCAGCGACTCTACCGGGGCAGGTGGGCGGCGTCAAGGCCGGCGGCAAGGGCCGCTCGCCTGGATCCTCACTGGCCGGCCGGCTTGGGCAGTTTCTTCGGCGGCGTGTAGTGCTGGCCGAATTCCTGGAGGGACTTCACGGAGAGGCCGCGCTTTCGCAGGGCCTCGATGCCGTTGACGAACGCGCCGGCGGCGCTCACGGTGCTGATGAGCGGGATGCCCCGGGCGATGGCCTGCGTCCGGATGGTGACCTCGTCCTTGCGCGGGGTCTTGCCGCTCACGGTGTTGATGATGAGGCGGACCTCCTTGTTCTTGATCATGTCCAGGATGTTCGGCCGGCCGACGCTGATGCGCTGGAGGCCGCGGACCTTCACGTCGTTGTGGGCCAGGGCGGCGGCCGTGCCCTCGGTGGCCACCAGGTCAAAGCCCAGGTCCTCGAGTTTCTTGGCGATGAAGATGATGTC
>Ga0315291_10008886_pt1 | contig 12326 bp, 9 predicted proteins | sample YL17G12_20_MG_FD_203070 | JGI IMG/M metagenome (GOLD analysis project Ga0315291, IMG submission 203070) | Sediment microbial communities from Yellowstone Lake, YNP, Wyoming, USA - YL17G12_20 | ecosystem: Environmental > Aquatic > Freshwater > Lake > Sediment | place: USA: Wyoming | collected... | reverse complement strand
GTGCCGCTGGTATCGATCAGCATTGTTTGAGGAACTACCTCCACCTTATATTTGTCTAAAAGCGAAAGGTCAGAAACGATTATAACTGGAAACGTCAATTGGAACTTCTTTACAAACTCCTCTGTCTTGTCCCTGTCAGAATTTGTGGCACCGAAGATTCTCAACTTTTCGGAGCTGTGATTTTGATAAAGTTTTTTCCAGAACTCCAGGTTTTCCTCGCAGGCAGGACAATCCGGGGAGAAGAAGAAAAGGACTGTTTTTTCAGATGAAGGATAGGTTAATTTGAACTCCTCTCCTTTCAGATCAACTCCCACCAGGGAAGGGACTTTTTCTTTCGGGCTAAGGATTTTAACAGGTCCCCTGGAATGGGAAAGGGCTTCCCGGAGCTTCTTATTTTCCTGCACCAGGAACAAAATCTCCACCCCCATCACCACCACTAAAACGATAAGGATTATTGACCAAAGCTGGGTCTTAAGAAAACCGGATTTTTCTGACATCTTTGCTTACTCCGTCCGTTCTTTGAAGGGTAGATTTTGAAGAAAAAGGTGAAAAAATCACCCTGGATAAAATCATTTATCCGGTAAATCGATTTTCTCACCTCTTTTTCTCCAACCTGGAAAAAGTTAATTTCCGAAGTCTTGGATTCATTGATTGTCAACGAAAAAATTTTACTTCTGGCAAAGACAGAAACGAAGAAAAATCGAGCTATTTCCTAAGTTAATCAAATCTAGGTGAAATTATTTTATCTATTTTGAGACTGATTGTCAAGGAAAAAATTAAAATTCTATAGAAGAACTCTTTACTGACAATAAAAGTGTTGATTTTCAACGATCTTAAAGACTTTAAAGCGTTGAGATTTTATGATGATCTCACAAAAAGCGAAATGCTGTTTTGTTCCGGCTATTCCCGATGCCGAAACGTCATACAGATATTTTGCATCACTGTACTCTACGCTTTAACTCCCTCGGCTTTCCTTTGCCCTTTAAGATAAACATCCCTATAGTAAATCTGGAGAAGCTTGGTCATGAAACCCGAGGTTTTATAGTAAGTGCAAGTATGCTGACCGGTTGATCTGGTATAAGGGCAACCGCCGCCGCATAGCGGGAGAACCTGGCACTCTTTGCACTCCTTTTCTTTTATCGGGTCCCACGTGAGCCACCAGGCTAACCTGGGAGTCATCTGCAGTTGTTGGGAGACGTGTCCAATATTTTCCTGGTTAGTTCCCACCGTGTTCAGACATTTATGTAAGTAACCCTGCGGGTCGATGATAAAATTCCCCGGCTTCATCGCTCCACATCCACCCAACATGGTCAAAGGAAAAGGAAATGAAACATACTTTTGATTTTTGTCCAGAGCATCTTTATGGAAATCAAGCAATATGTTACCGACAGTGTCTATGTCCAGACAGTTGGATTCATAATCTTTGCACACTTCAGCAATTGAAATGATTGAGCCATAATATACCGAAACTTTATCTTGAATTCCGTATTTTTCCAAAACCGGGAGGAGCTCCCTGACTTTTTCAACATTATTCTTGTCGAAATTTACCCTTATAATAATCCGGAAATTGCCAGCAGCATTTCTGAGGTTATCCATTATGACCCTGAAAGTGGAGCCACCGTTTAACAGCTTCCTCCTCCGGTCATGTATTGCCTCATCGCCGTCCAGAGTTACCTGTAGTTGTTCTACTTTAATCTCTTTAAGCCAGTCGATGTTTTCTTTAGTCAAAAGATAACCATTGGTAACCAAGATAGAGCTGTAGGGCACTTTTGATTCTTCACAGCGGCGGATAAACTCCCTGGAAAGTCGATCCATAGTTGTCTTAGCTAAAAGCGGTTCTCCTCCAAACCAGCATACATGAAAAGACCTTATTTTGTTCACCCCCTTTTCAAAAAATTCTATTACCTCGTTTTCGGTTTTTTGGGACATGTATTCTTTTTTCTTGACCGAAAAGCAGTATTCACAGGAGAAATTGCAGTCTGACGTAGGGACAATCGTCAGCGTGGAATGTGAGGTAGAGTACCTTAATACTTTGTTTCGTGCATCAAACATCGCCAGCTCATCCACATCGTCATCCTGGATAAAAAAACCTTTCTTAAGCCCTTTTAAGAGCTCGTCCTCAGGAGAGAAATTTAAGTTCTCGAACTTTTCATAATTGGCTCTGCTCAATTCCAAAAAACCACGAGAGTAAAAATTGAAAAGTAACGCATGCTCCTCATTTTTTTCGACCAGGAGGTTAAATCTCGACTTCTTCATATATTCACCTTTTAGGATAGGAGTTCAAGTCCAGCTTCAGCCCCGCAGAGCGCGGGGCTGAAGCCCCAGAATCAGCTATTACTGTCCAAAGTAGTTAATATTCGGTGGGCAATAGCAATCACAGATAGTATACACAGGCGGCTCACAGTAAAAGTAATTCGGCGGTTTACAGCCCCACACGGACCCGGTCAAATCGTTGGAATCCGGAGAATTGATCCATGTCATCGTTTCCTCACCTCCTTTCTTTGAGTAAAAGCCGATCCAAAGCTAAAGAAAAAAAACAGGATCTTTTCTTCTTGACACGATTTTAGAAAATTGAGACCGATCAGTGGCCAAGAGCAGGTTATCCAATGTGTTACCTCTGCCCTTGATTTTCTTCTCTTGCCTTTTCAACCGCTCCTGCCAGCTCATCTCCCATGTTTTCAGCTCAACTTAGTAAAAGACAAAAAGTCCTCTATCCTTTTCCCGGATGATGAAAGAATTTTTTGATTGTTTTTGAAGGGTGTAAAAAGAATAAAACTAAAGCTACTTTGCGGTCGAAGAGATTTGTCCGTCCCATGGACTTGTTATCCCTTTTTTATCGCAGGCTGAGAACGAAGAGAATTAGCAAGAATTCTCGACTTACAAGTATTTCTATTTTATAAAATAAGGTATGTATCTTGATTGTGCTTGTCAAGAAAAAAATAAAAATTCTGTAGACCTCTTTATGATCATCGGGAATACCAAGCCTTGATTTGAAAAAAATGGGCGTATTGCAATACGCCTCTACAAATTCCCCAGCGGCAGAAAAGGGCCGCGCTATGATTCCTACACGTCACTATTTTTTTTCGACCAGGAGGTTAAATCTCGACTTCTTCATACAGTCACCTTTCAGGATAAGAGTTCAAGTCCAGCTTCAGCCCCAGAACTAGCTATTAAACGACTCTGTAGATAATAGGCGGTGGGCAATAGCAATCACAGATGTAATAATTAGGCGGTTTACAACCCCAGCCGCAGGTTGTCAAATCGTTAGGATCCGGTGCGTTAATCCACTCCATTTTTTTATCACCTCCTTTCACTGAGCATAAGAACCTCTGAGGGTAAAGCGAAAATCAGTCAGTAGACCCAGGTTGCCCTCAACCTGGGTCCATATCCCGCCTTGAGGGCAAGGCGGGCCTACCGATACCGACCACTTTCTCATGTGTAGGCAGAGTAACCTCGCCCCAAAAAACAAACGCCCGATCCTATGGATCCATTTTTGGACATCAAGGTCGGGCGCTACGAAACAAAATGTTTGGACTGATTTCAGTCTTTTTTTGAATTAGATTTTCAGCACCCCGTCTTTCATAATAATCTGGCCATCCACCTCTAACGTAGGTTTCAGCAGGATTCCATCTAAATGGCTCTGGACTGATACCTGCCCACCCATTGATTTGTTGTCACCGATAGCCATGTGAACTGTTCCCATCACCTTTTCATCCTCCAAGACATTTCCTATTATCTTAGCCTTATCATTGGTGCCGATTCCCAATTCTGCCAAGTTTCTGGCTGGCTTGCCAAAAGGCGCAATCGCTTTCTCTAAATCTTTGGCTGATTTGTCTCCTGAGATCTCAGTTGCAAATCCATCCTTAACCACCAACTTGAGCGGCTTTTTGATTACCCCTACGCCAGCCATAGCGCCATCCACGATGATTACGCCGTTGGCAGTCCCCTCTAAGGGTGCAATATAGGTCTCACCCGCAGGCAGGTTTCCGAAATCGCCCGGCTTATGATAAAGTCCGGTATCCGGCTCCCATTCTCTTCCCTCTATGCTCATACTGATATCGGTTCCCGAAGGAGTTTTTACTCTGGCGGTCTTTTTGCCGGATAGGACCTTGGCCAACTTCAAGCTCCGTTCAGACACTTTGTTGTAGTCTGCGCTTAAGGTCCTTTTCATCGAATCCTCAGTGATTCCGGGAAGCGTAGCAATTCTTGCACCAGCTTTACAGGCTTCTCTGCGCGCTGCTGTATGAGTCATAGACTTTGAAGTAGGGATTAAGATGACGTCAAACTTTTTCATAAACTCAGCCACCATCGGAGGCGGCTCTTCGCCATTGGAGGAGCGTGGGGTGATCTCCAAAAGCATCGCCTCACCTGCAATCTCCCTAGCCGCTTTCCACAAAGCCTGACCGATTTTTCTCAAAGGTTCATCTGTGATGATTAAAACGTTCTCGCCTTTTTTAACCCCCATACAGTTGTGCACCGCAATTTTTGCGGATTTCATCAGTTCATCCATTTATCCTCCTTAGATTATGTTTTTCGCGATACAAAACCTTTTCAATATAAGGTCGATTTTTGATTTGTCCACAACTTTTTTGAGAGTAAGCAGTACATCCTTTGTATAGACGCATGGCTATGCGTCTCTACGTTTCAAATAAATTCCCTCATCATTCCCGTTATATCAATATTTTCTATCTTTTGTTCCACCAAAGGCATATCCTTTATCTGAGGCAGGTAATCCTCGTAAAGACTCCTGGTCTCTTTATAAAGGACTCCTATAGGTATTTTGTCACCCCATTCAAAAGCTTTTTCTAAGGCTTGCATTTTGTTCTCAGGGTTGTAATCTTTTAAGTCTTCTAACTTGTAAACTCTTTCCTTATACCATTTGTAGGTATTTTTGTAATTGAAACTCACGCAGGGCTGAAGGATGTCAACCAATGCAAATCCCCGATGCCTTATGGCCTGGACTATAAGCTTTTTCAGATGGTCCAGCTCACCTACGAATCCACGCGAGACAAAAGTCGCACCTCCGGCAATGGCAAGCTCCAGGGGTTTGACCGGTTCCTCAATTGCACCCTCCGGCGCAGATTTGGTGAAAAAGCCTTTATCCGAGGTAGGAGAATACTGTCCTTTGGTCAAGCCGTAGATCTGGTTATCGTGCACGATATAGGTCATGTCTATGTTTCTTCTAAGAGCATGCATAAAATGACACATCCCGATGCCGTACCCATCCCCATCCCCGCTGTGTCCGATAACTGTCAGTTTATGATTAGCCAGCTTTATTCCAGTGGCTACAGGTAAAACCCTGCCATGAATTCCTTCGAAACTATATACATTGACATATTGGGGCGTTTTGCCAGAGCAGCCGATTCCTGAAACTATACAGGTATTATGTCTTTCCAGACCAGCCTCAGAAATAGCGGCTTTGACCGCAGTCAATATCCCGAAATTCCCGCATCCTGGACACCACTGGATTTTGGATCTGGTTTTTAGTTCTAAAGGGGTAGTCATCTTAATAGCCTCCTCTTGCCGATATCCTTGGAATGTAAACCTTCAGGTTTACCATATTGTAGTTGCCCAATTCATTGGGCAAATCTTAGCTCGATAAATCGAGCAACTACGTCTCTGCTCATAGGCGGATATTATCATCCGCCTATCCACGCTGGATGATAACATCCAGCGTGAGCCAAAAAAAAGTAAAGCTGAAGCTTTACACTCCAGTTATTTTATCTCCCTTTTACAATGATGACACTTCTTTGTACCTGCAACAATTGGCTTTCCGCAGAACTTGCAGGTGTAAAATTCCTTAGAAAGCTTGAGCCATTCATCCATCTCACCCGCTTTGATCATCGCTAAATTCTTCCTCAGATCCACACCATCTTCTGCTAGATAATTTTTCAAAAACTCCTCGAATATCTGGCAACTTCTGCTTTCATACTCTGAGCATTCGTAGCAGAATTTATATCCTTTCCCATTCAGGCATTTCACAAACTTGCACTCATTTCCCCAGCAATCAGGAGAAAGCGCACCACACCCCTGGCATCTGACCTTCTCTGCTGGAATCTTATAACGCTCCGCAATCCGCCATCTCCACTCCTGGTCATCTCTCTCAGCCCGGTATATCGTACACGCCCCACAATAAAGCCCACACCTGCCGACAAGTTCTGTGTTAGTCATGATTATCTCACTTTTGAAAGACAAGTATGTCTTCAACTCCGATCTTACCTTTATCTGCCTTTGATAGACCATGTTCAATAACATCAACTACTTTAAACCCTACAGATTTCCCTAAATCTGCCAATATGGGTGAAGTCTCTATTAATTCTTCTTTCCCGTCTATTATCCATGAATGGAACTTGCTAATGACCATAAGGTAATATTTATTACTCTTTAGAACCCGATAGCATTCCTCAAAGGAAAGTTTCATCATCTTAAGATAATTTTCGACTATTTCTGCTTTGTAAATTCTTTTAGATTTTTTCAATAATTCTACAAGTTCTATGCTTGAATTGGGTAGTTGGATAGAGAAATATTTATCGCTGATAAAAGTAGGTAAGGTTTCATGTTTGCCTTCGTCTCTATGCTTCGCCTCGTAAAATGCCTTGGTTGATGCCCAAGAAAGATCTTGATTTAGACCTAAGATTAGAATTGATATTTTATTATTTCCAATGTAGTCTAAGGCATCAAAATATGGGGGTGAGGTTAGTATTCCATCAATAGAATTATCTTTGAGCATAGACATATTAGTTGAATCCCCTTTAATTATTTTTACCTTACTGATATTAAAATTGACATCAAGTATCTCAGCCATTTTTTGGGTAGCATGTAAGGTTAAATATCTGTCCTCAACGTATGATCTAAAGGAATTAACTATATTCCAAGCTCTATTTTTCTCTGAGAATTCAACAATCTGCTGGCTTAAAAGGGTTAGAAAGAACTTCTTTATTTCGTTGTCCTTGATAGTTTCTATTTCCTTCTTAAGCAATAATATCTTTGAAAGATGAGGCTCAATTTTTACATAGGCACTGCTATGGTCGGTATTTTCCTTTATTTTATCCTTTAATTCCATTAACTCATTTTTCATATCTTGTTTGAAAAGAGACCCGTCGATAGACTCAAAGAGTTTAATCATAGCATTTCGCGTTCTTACAATATTCAACCCTAGATCACATTTCACCTCGGCAATCATTTTCCCAATATTCAAAATCTCGATGCCGATAGCATTTATTCCCATAGTTGGGGCATCAGCAATAAATGCACCTGAGCCAGCAAAAGGATCAAGTATAGTGTCACCCTGCTTAACATTTAATAGATTTATCATGGCACGAGATATTCGCGGATCGCCTTTGCCTTTATACTTGTGAAGGTAATGAAGAAAGGGCTTTCTTAAATCCGTGGATGCCCAATCTACAAAATCACCTATGTGATTCTTGCCCAATCCAAAATGAGGCGAACGATAATGCCCAATTTTTAAATGTTCGAGCAATTCATTTATTCCCTTTTCAATTCCGGCTTCTTTTTCTTTGAAGTAGTCCTTCCAATTCTCACTATTTTTGGGGCGGAAAACTACTGCAGGGAGTTTCTTAACCTCAGTTGCGTATTCAAAAAGTGTGTGGAATGGCAAAAATCTTATGACTACTAATTTATTTTGTTCTGGCAAACTCTTTAAGAAGATTTGAGTATAAGGATTTGGGTCTATTTTTTCATTCTCTAACTGCTCACTGCTGATTACTATACCAATCTTTTTCAATAAGTTTTGTACTTTCGGATTGTCTTCTGCCTTTAAAATCACATATATTTCTCTGAAAAAAGTAGCCATTTTTACAATGCTTGTTATCTCTCGCGGAGGCATTTCCGCTAAAAATCCTTGACCCTCGCCCATATAAACTAACCGAGTAATTAAATGGATAATCTCATCGTCAAGTAAGTTGAAGGGTTTCTCTCTAACCAGGGTCGCCATGGTCTTGATAAATCTTGTCTTCACTCCCAATAAACTATCTATTTCCCTTTGAGCAAAATGAATCTCATCGGGGTCTCTTAAGTCAAATTTTACCTTTGCCAAACAAAGCATTTTATCTCCCTAACTCAAATAATTCACATGGTTTTATTTTGAATTGCAGTTTTGTCGGATCTGGTGTGCCACCTTTTCTCTGTATGGTTATTCTCCCAATGTATAAGCTTCCCCTCGGTGACATTTCCACACTCCCCGAACCAAGGAAATTCATCACCGTATTGATATCTTTTAATATCCATGTAGTTGTATCATCATCTATGTTATATCTGGTGACCAACATCCAATTAGCAGACAAACCACCTCTACCTTTAATAATGTCTGTAACCACAAGGATTTTATTTTCGGTAAAGAATTTTATTATCTTATTCAGTAAGTGTTCCGGCAACTCATCCAAAAAAAGTCTTCGTTCGTCTCTCAAGGTTATTTTATTAATAATCTCTGGGTGAGAAGAGGGTTCAATTTCTCCAGTAAATAGTTTCAAGCCAAGAGCTATTTCATCATCAAATCTCCATATCTCTTTATACGTATCCACCCATCTTTTATCCACTTGATTATAGTCTGCATCTGAATTTGCTTTTTTCAATGATATATTTTCAATCTTCAGTATCTTTCCAATAGTGATTATAATTCTTATTTGAGCATCTGCCTTTTTGAATTTCATCAATTCTTCAAAACTTTCTTTTATTCCTAACTGCTCAACATCTTTTCTTTTCATTCGAGTGGGAATCTGGACTGCCTCGACAAAATCTATTTCTTTTGGACTATATCCCATTATTTTAAGCCAAATCTGAGCTTCTATATCAGTTTTCCAGTTATTAAATTTTGTGCAAATAGCCCTTTCGTTTGCGAAACCCCCTTTAGCTGTAGCGGAACCGATTTCAAAATTGGTCATAATTCTTCCTCTAATCCTGTATATGTATATTGCTTCATAGTTTCATATTAACTCTAACAACTTCTTATAAATAAAATTCGGATAAAACGGCCTGCCGTCGTATTTTAAGATTTTGTGATGGATTTCGATACCTGTTTTTTCCCTTATCAGGCTTGCCAATTGGGCTGTGTAATTATTTTCAACATCCACGATGAATTTGGCGGAAGACAAGACTTTCTTGACCTCATCAGAAGGAAAAGGAGAAAGATACAGGATCTGCAGGAAATTCACCTTCACCCCGTCTTTTTCCAAAAGCTTCATCGCCTCAAAGATTGGTCCTTTGGTCGAGCCCCAGGAGACTAAAGTTATATCTGCATCTTGAGGACCATAAAGCTTAGGAGGTTTTATCTCTTTTTCAATGAGACTAAGTTTTCTCATCCTCTTTTCCAGCATCATCTTCGCTGTTTCGGGCGTCATCAGCGCTTCAGATGCCTCATGCGAAAAGCCAGACTCATCATGCTCAGTGCTGGGTGCACAGTGAACACCATTCAACTGGCCTGGCAGGGCACGCGGGGAGACCCCATCTTCCGTATTCAGATACCTTTTGTAATCTGAAATTTTATTCAGCTCCTCCTGAGAGAGAAGTTTTCCTCTTTCAATCTTCAGATTCGATTGGTCGAATAATTCAGTGGTCTTGTAATCCTCAGCTAAAAATTTATCGACCAGGATTAGGACTGGAACCTGAAACTTCTCAGCTAAGTTGAAAGCATTGAAGGTCTCATAAAAACACTCCTCCCGATCACCCGGGGCGATGAGGATTCTAATGAACTCCCCCTGCCCTGCGGAGAGCAAGAACTTTAAATCACCTTGAGCTGTATGTGTAGGCTGGCCAGTGCTTGGTCCTGGTCTTTGCCCTTCGACTGTAACAATCGGAGTCTCGGTCATAGCAGCCAGACCTAAGGCTTCAACCATCAAAGAAAACCCTCCACCAGACGTGGCATTCATCGCCCTTACACCGGCAAAACCTGCCCCGATTATCATATTCATTGCCGCAATTTCATCTTCAGTCTGCTTGACAACTATATTGAATTCCTTTGCTTTTTCAGCCATAGTGTTCAGAATCGCAGAGACCGGGGTCATTGGATAAGCTGCATAGAATTTACAACCAGCCTTTATGGCACCCATAGCGATGGCATCATTCCCGGTTAAAAGCATCCTCTCAGGTGCTTTTCTCTGTTCTAATTTATACCCGCATTCCTGTCCTACGGATCCGTTTCCGGAACAGATATTCTGTTTGACATAATCATAACCCATCCTGGCGGCCTTAACGTTTTGCTCAACAATCCCGCCTTTTTTCTTTCCAAACGAATCCCGGATTGCTACCTCTAAAAACCCGAAATCATAGTCCAGTATTGCCGTAGAGGCGCCAACGACTACAGTATTTCTCAAAAGCAGCTCAGCACCTAACTCCCTAATTATCTTGGTCAGAGGGACAGAATATAAGACTATATCTTCTCTTTTAAGATTTTCCCTGGTAATATTGATCTGCTCCCCGTCATAGATAATTCCGCCACCAGGCACGATTTCATTTAGATGTAAATCGATAGTCTCCTGGTTCAGAGCCACCAGAAGATCGACTGTCTCCAGATGAGAATAAATCTCCTCTTCATCCACTCTTACCAGGGAAAGATTGTGTCCACCTTTGATCAGAGAAGGAAATTCGCTGTTGATGAAGACATGCAGACCTCCTCTGGAGCAGGCTTTCGCAAAAGTGGTTCCCGCGGCCATAATTCCATAACCGGCTTCACCGCCTATCATCCAGGAGATTTTATTCCTGATCATACCTACCTTCTTTAATAAAGGAGCTGGTTAGTCTCTAAACTTCTAATGTGAATCACATTGACCGGGCACTCGTCTGCTGCCCTTTCATTGCAGGGGAAGTCTTTTTCTTCGATCTCTAAATGCTCCCACCCTGGCTCAGGTTCAGTCGCACCCTTGACATCCGATTTGTCATCCGGACCCATCTCCCAGAACTCCGGGCACACATAGGTGCAGTTCCTGCAGCCGATGCAGTTCTCCCGGTCATGTTCTATTCGGTATTTGGGCATAAACCCTCTTTAACGTAGTTGCCCAATTCATTGGAGTACTTTGGACTCGAAGAATTGAGCAACTACGACTCTGTAGAGACGCATTGCATGCGTCTCTGTCTTCTCTTTATCCTTCCCTTGATGAAAGGAACAAGGGGAGGGTGATTTTTTTTACCCTCTCCCTAACCCTCTCCCACAGGGGGAGAGGGAACTGTCTTGGTAGCCGATCTACTGGCGTTTTAAACTCATCTCCTAACCCCTTCTCCCCGCCTTTGGCGGGATCTTCGACTTACAAAGAGAAGGGGAATATTAGTCCCTCTCTTCTTAAGAGAGGGATACAGGGTGAGTCATTTAATCGCCCGTTTTATAAACCTGAAGGTTTATACTCCAGACTTTTTTGGCTCGACCAAGGTGGCACCCTCAAACTGATTCGAGGGTGAGCTTCTCGCAAATTAAAAGCTTCCACCCTTTGCTCAGCGACCCTAAAAGGGTAGCACTACTAAAATAACCGTAAAAGCTACTTTTTAGAAACTTTAAAATCTGCTGTCACCACCACTATGGAGTCATCCCCTCCAAAAGGGCTGGGCACGTATTTATGAGCCGCAGGATCGTTGTGCCAGTTGCCATCAACAAAGTATTTAAACTTGTATTCCCCTGGCTTTAAAGCCAAAGAAATTTTCCAGACCCCTTTGATCTTTTTCATGGGATGGTTTTTCTGGTCCCATTTGTTGAAATCTCCTGCCAGAAAAACCTTTTTGGCATCTGGCCGGTCCAGGCTGAAAGTCGCCTTCTTGGTTCTGGGATTCAGGTCTATCATCTTATACCTCCTTGTATTTTTGTGTTTTTCTTTTCAATGTAGGGGAAACCTTCAGGTTTCCAGTTTTTATGTAGCGGAGACCTTCAGGTCTCCAGTTTTATTAAGTTAAGCGATGGAAGGCTAAAGTCTTCGCCAGGATCCTACGGACAAGACCTTGACGGCCTTCCGCTACAAAAATTTCTTTAGTTTTCTTTGGCGACTAATATAATTTAAAGCCTACTCAAAAACAATATTTTTTTCAAGCGACCCTATAGGGCTTGATAAATCAAGCCCTTACAGAGCGTAAACGTAGGGGTTCGATTTATCGAACCCTATATTGTCATTCTGACCCCGCACTTGGCGGGGGAAGAATCTCCATTACAATCAAAAAGTTTCTTCGTTCCGCACTGGGCAGAAACCAGAATGACAGGGTTAGCTTTTTCAAACGACCTAAAATCATCGCGCCGCGATTTTTCAGGCGACCCTGTCCTACGGATCAGTAAATAGGAAAAGGGTCGCACTACGAAAAAAACATTAATTCTTTATCCCCAAAACCTTAAAGAT
>Ga0315291_10008881_pt1 | contig 12328 bp, 7 predicted proteins | sample YL17G12_20_MG_FD_203070 | JGI IMG/M metagenome (GOLD analysis project Ga0315291, IMG submission 203070) | Sediment microbial communities from Yellowstone Lake, YNP, Wyoming, USA - YL17G12_20 | ecosystem: Environmental > Aquatic > Freshwater > Lake > Sediment | place: USA: Wyoming | collected... | reverse complement strand
TCTGGGCCATTCAGGAGGCCGGACTCAACCGGGCAAAGATCCGCGACGTTATCGCCTATCGCACGGAGCCCTGGCATGGCGTCACGGGCGAGATTCCCTTCAGTTCAGCGCTGGACGACATGGGCGAGGTGTACCTGGCGAAGCGGGAGCACGGGGCGTGGAAGTACTACTCGCGCCAGGCCCTCGGCATTCCCAGGGGCGAGGCGGCCACGGCCAAGGGCCCTGCCGCCGACGGGCCGGCCCCGGGGCCCGGCGTTCGCTGAACCATCATCGCGGCCGGGAGGCCGCCGACACCGATGCTAGCCACCCCTGCGAGGAAGACGGAGGGCCGGATCGCCGGCACGTGCCTGGCGGCGGCCTGTCTCGGCCTGGCGCTGGGCGCCGCACGGGCAGCGCACAGCGAGACCCCTTCATCGAAGGCCTTCGTGGACCACCGGCAAGGCCCCACCGCCGAGTACGCAGGCCCCGGCCGCGACGCGCCGGATCCCGCTGACGTCAAGGAGGTCCTGATCGGATACTTCGGGCCCAGCGACCCCGCTGATGCCGAGAGCGGCGACCTGTGGTGTGCCGCACAGTTGGCCGTCGACGAGGTCAACCGCGCGGGGGGGTGCCAGGGGAAGCCCTTGCGCCTCGCTGCCCGCTGGTCGGGCAGTCCGTGGACGGCCGGCGCGGCAGACGTGGCCCGCCTGGTCTACGAGGACCGAGTCTGGGGCATTATCGGCGGAGTCGACGGTCCTACAACGCACCTCGCGGAGCAGGTGGTCGCCAAGGCGCGGCTGGTCCTCCTGAGCCCGGCCGCCACTGATAAGACCGTCAACCTTGCCAACGTGCCGTGGATGTTCTCCTGCCTGCCCGGGGACCACCTGCTTGCCCCCCCGCTGGCCTCCGGCATCGCGGCCCGCGTCGGCAAGAGGCCCTTTGTGCTCGTCTCTGCCGACGACCACGATTCGCACCTCCTGGCGGGCGAACTCAAGAAGTGCCTCGGCGAGCAGGGCATGACGCCCGCCTATCACTTCGAGTACAGGCGGGGCACGGCGAACGTAGGCGAGTTGGCTACGCGGGTCACCGGCGCCAAGGCCGACGCCTTGGTGCTCCTGGCGGGGGCGCAGGATAGCGCGCGGCTCGTTGCGGCCGTTCGCAAGGAGGGCTTCGCCGGCCCCGTTTTCGGAGGCCCGGCCATGGGCCGCCGCAGGTTCATCGACGAAGCCGGGCCGGCGGCCGCCGGGGCCGTGTTCCCCCTGCTCCACCCTCCCCAGGCTGCGTCGGCCGAATTCGCCGGTACGTTCCGCGCCCGGTTCGGCCGCTCGCCTGACTACGCGGCCGCCCACACCTACGATGCGGTCCGGCTGCTTGCGGCCGCCATCAACAAGGGGGGGCTGAACCGCGCCCGCATCGGCGACGCGATCCGGGAACTCTCGCCCTGGAACGGTGCGACCGGCACCGTGACGTGGGATCCGCTCGGAGGCAACGTCAGGGCCGTCCGTCTCGGGACCATCGCGGGCGGCGCCGTGGCACCGGTCGAGACGATGGCGGGGGCGACCGCGCCCGCCGGCCCCTAGCACTCTGTTGCACTTAAGGTGATGGATTGCCGGGCTTGCCCGTGCCCTGGGTCAGCGTCAGAATCTGGTCCACCTTGACGTTCTCGAAGACATCCACACGGCCGCCGATCCAGCGGACCTCCAGCCGATCGATGCGGTCGTGTTTTCCGAGCCCGAAGTGGAGGCGCATGCCGAAGTGGCTCTGGTACCCCTGGCCGCTGTGCACTTCGTCGATCTGCACGAGGTCCCCCGCCACCACCTTGACGCGCGCGCCGACGCCGAAGCGGTTGGCCTTCGGGGCACGCAGGTCAATCTCAATCCAGTGGTTGTTGTTCTTCGAGACGTTCCTCAGGATGACCGGCGCCATTCGGGAACTGACGACGACCACGTCCATCTTGCCGTCGTTGTCGAGGTCGGCCAAGGCCACCCCGCGGCCGACGATCCTGAGGCCCGCCACGCCGGCCTTCTTCGAGATGTTGCAGAACTTCCCCTTGCCGGCGTTGTGGAGCACGATGGGGGGGGCCCGGTACGACGTCGTGTCGTCGATCAGTTCGATATTGTCCTCGGTGTGCCCGCAGGCGATAAAGATGTCCTTGCAGCCGTCGTTGTCGAAATCGGCAAAGCCGTTGCCCCAGGTCACGTTGGCGGGTGTCCCTTCCCCAGCGCCGGTCTGGTGCGTCACGTCCTCGAAAAGCCCGCCGCCGAAGTTCTTGTAAAGGGTGGCGGTCTCGTGCTGGTAGGCCGTGACGTAAATGTCCAGCCAGCCGTCGTTGTCGTAGTCGCCGCAGGACGCCCCCATGCTCCCCTTGCGGTTGCCGTCGACGCTGTACGCGACGCCCGCAGCCAGCGCCACCTCCTCGAACTTGCAGTTGCCTAGATTGTGGAACAGGAAGTTCGGCGACTCGTCGTTGGCAACGAAGATGTCCGGCCGCCCGTCGTTGTCATAGTCGAACGCCACGGTTCCCATCCCGGCGCCGAGGTGCGCGTCGATGCCCGATTCCTTGCTGATGTCGGCGAACGTGCCGTTCCCGCAGTTCCGGTACAGGGCGTTGATGTTTCGTGGGTAATCGCGGGGCCCCGAGTAGATCGGGTGCCCCATCTGGGCACGGGGAACGTGGGTCTCGTAGGACCACTTGACGTAGCGTGCGACGAACAGGTCCAGCCAACCATCGCCGTCAATGTCGAGGAAGTTGGCCCCAGCCCCCACCTTGTCGGGGCACGCCACGCCCGCCTCTTTCGTCACATCGGTGAACGTGCCGTCGCCGTTGTTACGGTAAAGGACGTTGGCGCCAAAGTTGTTGACGTAGATATCCAGGCGGCCGTCGTTGTTGTAGTCGCCGATGGCCACTCCCAGCCCATACCCGGTGTCGCCGGTGCCGGATGAGTCGGTAACGTCGGTGAACTTCAGCGCGCCGTCGTTGCGGTAGAGCATGTTCCTGGGCGGCGGCCCCTCCCACTTCGTGCCCCGCAGGGGCGCGCCGTTGACGAAGTAGATGTCGAGGAGACCGTCGTTGTTGTAGTCGAAGGCGGCCACCCCGGCGGTCATCGACTCGAAGATGTGTCGCTTGCCGCAACTGCCGTCGGTGTGAACGAACTTGATGCCGGTGGTCGGTGTCGCGTCCTGGAAGAGGATGGGGGATTCGGCGCCCGGGGCGGGGCTTGCCGCGGCGTCGCCCTGGCGGGCCGCGCCGGCGGCGGCCGGGGCGCTCGCCTTCGGGGCCAGGCCGGCGCACAGGCAGGCCAGGGCCACCATCAGGCCGGCACACAGGAAGGGCCATCCCCGCCGCTCGCGCACCGCCGTGCCTCGCTTTTACGGTTGCAGCCCCAAGGAAGCCCCGCCGGCGTTCACGCCGCCGGGCGCCAGTTCCATGACCCGCTTCGCCGCTTCGCGAGCGCCCTGCGCGTCTCCGGCTCGCCGGCAGGCCTCGCCGAGAATCACGTAGTTCCCCGCCGTCGGCTCCAGGGCGACGAGTTTCTGCGAGATGATCCTGGCCTCCGGCAGTCTCTCGTTGCGCACCAGCAGGAGCCGGACCAGGGTGCGGTGCGCGCAGGGGTAGGTCGGGTTCAGTTCAATCGCTTTCCGGATCTCGGCCTCCGCGTCGTCGTAGCGCTGCAACTCGCCATAGATCACCCCGGTGTTCAGGTGGTAGGTGGGGTTTTGCGGCTCGAGTTCCCGGAGTTGCTCGCAGATCGGCACAGCCTCAGCCAGGCGTCCGCCCAACCTGTACAGTTCCACAAGTGACTGGCGGGCAGCCCTGTTTTTCGGGTCGATCGCCGCCGCACGTTGCCAGTGCTGCTCGGCCTCCTTGAACCTTCGGTGTCCGGCGTAGACCTTGCCAGCATCGGCGTGGGTCTGAGCCGCAATGCCTCCCGCATAGCCCCGGTCATCGGAGGTCTTCAGGCGGTGGGTGGCGTCATCTTCTTCGCGGGCCTTGGCGGTCTTGAACTTCTCCATGCACTCGCGGGCCTTGTCGGCTTGCCCCAATCTCGCGTACGAGGTGGCCAATCCGTAGTACGGCCTGGAGTCCTCCGGGGAGAGGCTCACCGCTTTCTGGTAGGTCTCGGCCGCCTTCTCGTATTGCTGCAATCGGAAGTAGGCCTGCCCCGTCAGGTAATAACTCTCGGGGTCGGTGGGGGTCAGCCGAATTTCCTTCTCCAACTCGACGATGGCTTCCTGGAACTGCCCCAACTCCACAAGGGCCTTGCCGAGGGCGCCGTGCGTGCCCGGCACGTTGGGGTTGATCGCCTGGGCCTTGTGCCACAGTTCCACGGCCTGCTCGCGATCGCCTTTCAGGTAGGCGATCTTGGCCAACCCGTGGTAGGCGTCGGCCCGGCGGGGGTTCGCCTCGATGCACTTCTGCCACCACTTGGCCGCCTCGGCGGTCTCCGTGAACCGCATGAAGACGCTTCCCATGAGTCCGATGGCATCGCTGCTATCGGGGAAATCCTCCATCAGTTGGCGGGCGACCGCAATCGCTTCGCTTTTCAGGGCCCGCGCGGCAGCAACCATCGCCTCGGGCGATTCGCCGGGGGCGGCCGTCTTGGCAGGCGACGACGACGCGGATTCCGCCGTGCCGGCGGCTGGTCCTGGGGGCATCTTGGACTCGGGGGCTCCCCCCCCCGAATTGCCGCCGACTTGAGGCGCCGCCTTCTGGCCGGCGGCGGGCGTCGGAGGCGGCGCGGCGCCCTTCCACCACGACGGCCCGACGAGAACAAGGATCACGGCGGCGCAGGCGAGGAACCCCAACCCCCCCAGAGGCAGCAGCCACCGCCTCCGCGACGAAGGGGCAACGACCGGGGAAGGCTTCTCCGGACGGCGTGCACCCGCCGCGTTATGGCCGCGGTTCTTCATCCCCCACCCTCGGTCTAAACACATCAGAAATGTCAGACAACACCTGGGCCGCCTGCGATGTGATTGAGGGGCTCCCGGCCCACCAGCCTCAGGTACAGCGGAAGTGTACCACACATATCGCCCCGCGGCAAGCAAACTTTAGTTTCCGGTTAATTCTACCGCGCCGCCCCTACCCCCCCGATACGTGCCGCGTATTGTACCGTTGCCGGTATTCCTGGGTTTTGCGGGTGTCGGGGTAGTGCTCCTGGCCCCTATAAGGATATCCGCTCATTTTATGGAAAGGAAGCGGTTCCACGGTGTCCGGATAGGCCGTGTAAAGGTCCATGTCTTTGCAGTAACTGTCGGTCTTGAGGATGAAGGTGCGCCGCCGCCCCTGCGGCACCGGGCCGAAGGCGTCGGCCGGGAACCGCAGCGTGAGTTCCTCGCCCACGCCCATGATAACGTAGCAGTCGTCGGCCGATGCCAGGAGTTCGGCGACCTCGCCGAACCGCGTGTACTGGCCTTCCAGGCTCTTCCAGGGCAGCGCCGTGTCGATATTGCTGTAGTCATACAGGTTGGGCTGGCGGCCATCGGGGGAATACTCGCGCGGGTACCCCAGGAAATGCAGGTTGCCGCTCTTGACGCCGGCCTCCTTCATCGAGAGCGGTTCATCCGCCCGGTGCACGGCCAGGAAGATCCGGTCCCAGTAGATTTCCATGTTGCTCGAGATCCGGACCTTCCGGTCGGTGGGCAGGACCTTCCCGGTCACCTCCAGCGTCATCATGTGCTGGAGGCCGGCCGGGTACCCCGCCTCGTGGAACACCTCGACCCACCGGTCGCCGCGCTGGACCTGGATGCTGGGCGCCTGGGTCCGTAGCCCCGCCTGCCCGGCGGCATAACTCGTCGACGAGTAGCCGTACTCCACCCAGCCGTACAGGAAGAGCACGAGCCGCGCACCAGGCGGCACGGCCTTCAGGCGGTCGCCAAAGTCCAGTTCGACGTAGTGGGGCTCGGCCAGCCCTATGAAACGTTCGTCCAGCCGCGAGGGCCCCACATAGCGGCGGTCGATTCGGGCCAGGAGGTCGGTCACGTCGACGCCGCGATGGTCCAACGCCCGCACCGGCTCGATCGGGTCGCGGATGCAGAAGACTTCAAACGGGGGCGGCGGCGTATTGACCGCCATCATCTCGTTCGGCCACACCTCCGTTCCTGCCGGATGGTCCACCGCAATCAACCTGGCCTCGTCGAAGTAGACCACCTCCTCGAGCGGTTCGAGGACCTGGACAACATAGTCGCCGCCCAGCGGCGCCAGGTGCGGCAGGGGCAGGTACTCCGTCGAGTCCGGCGGGGCGTAGGTCCCCGGGCCCACCATGTACCCGAGCCCGCCCACGCCGCCGAAGTCGGCCACGAACTCGAAGCGCGAGCCGTCCCACGCAAAGAGCGTCGGACACGACGACGTCTTGCGCGGCAATTCCGATATCTGCACCACCCGGTCGGCGGCCATCTCCAGTTCGGCCTGGAGCACACCGTCGGGCCACACAATCCGGAGCCAATCGACCTTGGCGTTATCTCCCAGGCCGGCATGGATGCGGTACGGCGGCATCGCCGCCGGCCCGGAGGGCACGCCCACCTCGAACTGCTGGATGACCTGGCCCGCCTTGATCTCGACGCGTGCGCCGATCGCCGAATTGTTCGAGCGCGACTTGCGGTCCTGCGCCCTGGTTCCCTGGAGGTCAAGTTCGATCCAGTGGCCGCCAGGCGTCGCGTTCTGAATAAGCATGGGCTTCTCGCCCGCCGGGGCCAGGAGGATGTCGCACCGGCCCGTGCCCGTGAAGTCCGCGACGACGCAACTCGCATCGGCCTTGAACCGGATGGCGCCGAGCAGGTTGCCGGGGTCAAGTTCGCCCGCATCGATGAACCGGTCGCGCGGCCAATCGTTCACGAGCAGCACCGGACCGCGAGTGCCGTCGCGGCGGTGGGCGTCGGCAATCACGATGTCGAGGTCGCCGTCGTTGTCCATGTCGGCGAACTGGCCGCCCGTGCCGCCCAACCCGGAAAATCGGCCGGCAAAGCCGCGGTCTTCCTCGAACCGCAGCCCGCCACGATTGAGGTAAAGATGGACTTCTTTTTCCGTGAAGACCAGCAGGTCGCGGCGGCCGTCCTTGTTCGGATCGCCGGTCGTGGCGCCCACCACGCCGCGGATGTCCAGGCCCGTCGCCTTGGCATCGAGGATATGGTGCGCCCCCGCCCGGTCGTTGACCCACGCGATCGGCGGGTCGCCGTTGGCCGGGAACACGATCAGGTCGAGGTCGCGGTCGTTGTCGAAGTCGTCGCATACGACGGCGGCCGCCGGCATGTCGGCCAGCGCCAAGCCGGCCTCGGCGGCGATGTCTTTGAAGGTGCCGTCGCCGTTGTTCCTGTAGACGCTGCTCGGGGCCGCCGCGGCGATGCCGGCCGCCGGCACGTTGCCGCTCTTCAGGCGAAAGGCCAGAAGGTCCAGGTCGCCGTCGCTGTCGATGTCGACCATCCGGGCGCAGGCCGTGAGCGCATCAGGCCCCGCGACTGCCCCGGAGAAATCCTTGCCGAACCCGCCCTTTCCGTCGTTCTTCAGGAGCGCGCTAGGCCCCGCCCGCCCGAGCCAGAGGTCCGGGCGGCCGTCGGCGTCGAGATCGCCGAAACACGGCGCGACGCCCCGCTGGGCGATCGCCGGCCCGGCCTTGAACCCGCCCGAACCGTCATTGAACCAGATAGACGTGGCCCCATCGGGGCCGATGCCCGTCAGGCAGAGGTCGAGCCGGCCATCGCCATCGACGTCGGCGGAGGCGATGCCCGGCACGTCCACGGACCCGCCGGCCCATTTCCACGACATCGCACTGGCGTCAAGGAACTTGACCTGCGGCGAGAACACGATGCGCCGCGGCGACGCCGGCCCCGACCGGGCCAGCGGAAGGCTGTCGGCCTCCAGCGCAAACGAGTACTTGCCCGCCGTCCCGTAAGTCTTCTGAACGACGAAACTACCCCCGGTGAGTTCCTCGGCGCTCAAGGCCCGGAACCGCTCGAAGAGGCCCTTGGCCTTGTCCGGCTGATTCGTCCGCTGGTACTGGAGGGCCAGGCGGTACACGGCCGAGACAAAGCCCGGGTCGAGGGCCACGGCCTTCTCGAGCATCTTCGTGCCCTCTTCGCTGCGGTTAAGGTTGAGGAGCACCTCGGCGCACTTGTAGGCAACAGAAGGATCGCCGCTGTCGGCCTTGTGGACCGCCAGAAAGTTCTCCACGGCCTTTTGGTTGTCGCCCATGTGCTGCCAGTAGAGCCCCAGGCAGAAGCGGCTGGGAAGGTGGTTCGGCTCGGACGCCAGGATTTCCTCGAACACGCGGCGCGACAAGTCGAGGTTCTTGTCGGCCCCGCGTTGGCCCTGCATGTTGAAGTACGCCAGGCCAAGATTGAACCGTGCTGCGGCCCAGTCGGGAGCCAGGCTCGCCACTGTCTCGAAGGCCTTCACCGCCTCGGCGTAGTTGTACTGCTCCAGGAGGGCCGCCCCGCGGTTGAACTCGGCCAGCGCCTTCACCTGAACTCCGGAGAGGCGCGGCGGACCCTTGGCGGCATCGGCAGGTTCTGCAGATGCCCCCGGCTCGCCCGGCCGAGCGGCCGTGTCGGCGCAGCCGCCGATGAGAACCGCCAGCGCCAACAGGCACGCCCCCATTCGCCATGCCGCAGGACGCCTGGGATTCCCTGGTGACCGAGCGTCAAACCGCCTCACGGAAGTGCCCAAACGTTCGCCCTCCGCCACGCCTGACAAAGCCCTAGCCTTCCTTGCCGAAGCAAACCACGGCGCCGTTCTGGAGCGAGACGTAAATCCGCTGGTTGGCGACGGCCAGGCCGTCGAGCGTCGGCGGCGCATCCAGCGGGAACTCCGCCGTCGTCTTGCCGTCCTGGAGCGACACCACCCATAGGAAGCCGGTGACCTTGGTCGACTGGGCATCCCAGACCCCCCCCGCGACGAGCAGGCCGTCGTCGCACAGGGCCATCGCCTCGACCTGGTGATTCCCTTTCATCGGCACGCGCCAGGTGAATTCTTCAGCCTTCAGTTTGTCCTTCTCGGCGATATTGGTCTTCTCGCGGGCCAGGGCGTACAGCCTTCGTGCCTGGGCGTCGTCCTGAGCCAGGACGCCGCCGGCCATGGCCGCGCAGAGCATCAGCCCGCCTACCGACAGCAGCGCGAAGGACCTGGCCACACCGTGCATGCCTCCCCGCCTTCCTCTCAGTCCCCCGATAGCATCCGTCTTATCCGCGGCGGGTCAGGCGACCTGTCGCGCAAAGGTTCGTGCTCGCCCCGTCGTTGGCGGCCGGAGTATACACTATCCGCAGCCGCCTTGCCACGCCGCGCCAACAGGATTTGCGCCCGGCCTGAGAGCCGCCTATTCCGACCGGCCGGATTCCTTCGTCAGTTGCGCGATGAAATTCGGGTCCGGTTTGCCACCCAGTCGGCGGATCGCCTTCACGTCGGCCCAGGCCCTATCGTAGGCTTTCGAGACGCAGCAGGCGACGGCGCGGTTGTGGAGGGCCCTCACGTCGCCGGGTTTCAGTTCAATGGCCTTGGTGAAGTCCTGTATGGCCCGATCGCACGCGCCCTTGGCCAGGTTCATGACGCCGCGGTTGTAGTAAGCGCCGGCGTCGTCGCGCTTCAGTTCGATGGCCTTGGTGCAATCCCGGATCGCCAAGTCGCGCTTGCCGCTCTTGCCGTAGACGAATCCGCGGAGGCTGTAGGCCTCGGCCATACCCGGCTTCAGTTCGATGGCCTTGGTGAAGTCCTGGATGGCCGCCTCGTACTCGCCTTTCTCGCCATGCGCGAATCCGCGGGTACAGTAGGCTTCGGCGTAATCCGGTTTCAACTCGATGGCCTTGGTGCAGTCGCGGATGGCCGGGTCGTGGGCCCTCTTGGCGCTGTGCGAGGACCCTCGCTCAGCATAGGCCTCGGCGTAGTCGGGCTTAAGGTCGATAGCCTTGGAGCAATCCTGGATGGCCAGATCGTACTGCGCCTTGCGGCGGTACGCACAGGCGCGGTCGATGTAGGCCTTGGCGTAGTCGGTTTTGAGTTCGATGGCCTTTGAGAAATCCGGGATGGCCGAATCGTAATCGCCCTTGCGGGCGCGGACGAGTCCGCGGTTATAGTAAGACTCGGCGACGCCGGGCTTCAGGTCGATGGCCTTGGAGCAGTCCTGGACGGCCAGATCGTACTGGCCCTTGTAGCAGCGCGCAATGCCGCGGTTGGAGTAGGCTGCCGCAAGGCCGGGGTCCAGGGCAATGGCCTGGGTATAGTCGGCGACGGCCTCATCATAGGCGGCCTTGCCGAGTTTGACGTTGCCGCTCGTCAGCAACTCGTGGGCGCGCGTGGCGTCACCGGGCGTCTGGGCATCCGCCGAAGACGCGAGGCAGGCGGCCAGCCCGGCAAGCAGCGCCCACGTCGCAGGAAAGGCGGCGCGCGTTCTCATGGGCTCGCCCTTCTACTAATCAATGCCGATATAAGCCATCTGTCTCGCAGGCGGCGTCACCAGTAAAGCCGCCGGCTTCTTGGCCGGTTCGTCCAGCACAAGGCGCCGCTTGGCCTTGGGGTGACGCATCTCGTAGAAGGCGTTTTTCTCAACAGCCAGGCACGCCGCCGGGCCGCCGTACAACTTGGACATGCCCACGTCAACCATGATGAGCCGCCCACCCGCCCTGGCCGAAACGCCCTCGCGCGAGACGTTGTGGCCGACGACCATCCGGCTCGCACCGTATCTGCGCAGCACCGCCACGAGTTCCTGGGTCACCTTCTGCGGATCATCCAGGGCCAGACTGCGGTCCCAGAGCGGGCCGAAAGGGTCCGTCGCGGCCCCGTCGACGACGCCCTTCGCGAGTTCCTCGCGGAGGGTCTTGTTGAGTTGGCCCAGCGACAGGCGGGCGAAGGTCGGCGTGATGCCGGCGTGAACGAACACCAGGTCGTTGATCTTGATGGCCGTGTTGTGCTTGCGGATCCACTGGCCGTACTTGCCCGCGGCGCTCATGGCGTCGCGGAACTCCTTCACCCCGCCGTAGCCCTCCTGGTCCTCGGGCTGTACGTACCGCCAGTCGTCCTCCAGGACCATGGCCTCGTGGTTCCCGATGAGGGCGTGTACCGCCCCCCCCGCCGCCGCGGCCTGCGGCTCAAGGCCCATCATCAGGTCCAACACCTTGCGGGATTCCGTGCCGCGGCCCAGGATGTCGCCGAGTTGCACCAGGTGGGTCTTGCCGGCGATCCACTTGTTCTTGTCGTCGACAACCTCGGCCGCCCGGAGGGTCTTGACGAACTGATCGAAGTCGCCGTGCACGTCGCCGACCGCGACGATTCGCTCCACGCCGGCCCAGGTGTCCTGCTGGGCCGAGGCCGAACCGGCCAGGACCAGCGCGACCAGGAGCGCCGAGATCACGGTCGGCCGTGTGTAGAGATTCCGCACCCTCTCTCTCCTTTCACGCCGCGCCGGGCGGACTTGAGCGTCGGCCATTGTGAATGCCACCGGCCGCACCGTCAATAGGCCGCTGACAAATAGGCCGCTGAAAGTTGACTCGCCGCAGGCCGCATGGTAAGGTTTGCCCACCAAGCCGGCGGCCGGACCGCGCGGCAGCGGTTCTCCGGCGGAGTTCGCGGAGATCATTCATGCGAAGTGCGACCTGGGCAATCGTTCTGGCGCTTGCGGCAAGCCTGGCCATGGCCGGCGAGAACTGGCCCCAGTTCCGCGGCCCAAACGCCGACGGCCACGCCGACCACGCTGCCCTGCCGCTCACGTGGAGCGAGACCGAGAACGTGACCTGGAAGACCCCCATCCACGACCGCGGCTGGTCCTCGCCGGTCATCTGGGCCGGCCAGGTCTGGATGACCACCGCCACCGAGGACGGCACGAAGATGTTCGCCGTGTGCGTCGACCGCGCGAGCGGCAAGGTCGTGCATGACGTCAAGGTCTTCGACGTCGCCAAGCCGGAACACATTGCCGCCATCAACAGTTACGCCTCGCCCACGCCGGTCATCGAGGCCGGCCGCGTGTACGTGCACTTCGGCACCTACGGCACGGCCTGCCTCGACACGAAATCGGGCGAAGTGCTCTGGACCCGCCGCGACCTCAACTGCGATCACCACGAGGGGCCCGGCGCATCGCCGATGCTCTTCGATAATCTCCTGATATTTAATGTAGATGGCTGCGATGTGCAATACGTCGTGGCCCTCGACAAGGCCGCCGGCAAGACCGCCTGGAAGACCAACCGCTCCGTCGACTACAGCCAGGTGCACCGGTTCTGCCGCAAGTCCTACAATACGCCCATCGTCATCGAGGCCGACGGCCGCCGCCAGTTGATCAGCCAGGGCTCCAAGGCCATGATGGGCTATGACCCGCTGACCGGCGAGGAACTGTGGAAAGTGCGCTATCGCGGCTGGTCGATGACGCCGCGGCCC
>Ga0315291_10008877_pt1 | contig 12329 bp, 9 predicted proteins | sample YL17G12_20_MG_FD_203070 | JGI IMG/M metagenome (GOLD analysis project Ga0315291, IMG submission 203070) | Sediment microbial communities from Yellowstone Lake, YNP, Wyoming, USA - YL17G12_20 | ecosystem: Environmental > Aquatic > Freshwater > Lake > Sediment | place: USA: Wyoming | collected... | reverse complement strand
TCGGCCGGTACTCGAACTCGGCCAGCGAGACCACCAGCGGATGATGGCCCCACGTTCCCTTGTAGGAGAGGTCCATTCCTTCTTTGCACTCGCCGGTGGTGACCACCAGCGTGCCGTCGCAGTCGATTTTTTTGCGATTTCAGCCCGAAAACTTCGCTTGATCAAGGGCTAATCGTGCGGCCCTTACCGGTGCAGAGCTTGACGACGGGGTAGGCGACGAACCCCAGGGCCAGCCCGTCGCCGATGGAGAAGGTCATGGGGATGCCGATGAGGATCAAAAAGGCGGGGATGGCCTCGGTGTAGTCCTTCCAGTCGATCTTGACGACGTTGCGCATCATCATCGAGCCGACGATCAGCAGTGCCGGGGCGGTAATGGGGGGGTAACTGCCGATCATGGCGACCAGGGGGGTGAAGAAGAGGGCCACCAGGAACAGGACAGCGGTGCAAAGGGCGGTCAGTCCGGTCCGCCCCCCTTGCTCGACGCCGGCCGCGCTCTCGATGAAGCTGGTGACGGTGCTGGTTCCCAGGGCGGCCCCAACCGTCGTTCCTACGGCATCGGAGAGCAGGGCCTGCCGGGCGCGGGGCAGCTTGCCGTCCTTGATCAATCCGGCCTGCTCGCTCACGCCTACCAGCGTGCCCAGCATGTCGAACACACCCATGAACAAGAAGATGAGGATAAAGGGGGCCATCTTCCAGGAGAGGGCGGCCCGGAGGTCCATCTGGAGCCAATGGGGGGTGTGCGGCAGGGAAACGACCTTCTCGGCGAACTGGAACCCCTGCAGGCCGGCCGACTGGACGAGCGCGACGGACGGCGCCTCGCCTTCTGCCGGGGGCAGCGGGAGGGTCCACTTCAGCGCGACGGCCAGGGCCGCTGCGGCGATGATCCCCAGGGCGATCGAGCCGCGGACCCGCAGCGCGAACAACACGGCGGTCGACAAGAGTCCGCAGAAGAACACGATCAGGTCGGGGGAACTGAAATGGGGATCCAGTTTCACACAGGTCGAGGTGCCGCTGGGGACCACCAGCCCGCCCCATTGCAGCCCGATGAAGGCGATGAACAGCCCGATGCCCGCAGCAATCGCGTTGCGGATGCTGGGGCCGATGGTGTCCAGCAGCATCTCGCGGATGCCGAAGAGCGAGAGCAGCACGAACAACACCCCGGCGATGAACACCACGCCCAGGGCCGTCTGCCAAGGGGTGGGGGAGCCCTCGTCGATCAGCAGGGCCACCACCGCCACGAAGAGGAAGTTCTCGCCCATGCCGGGGCCCTGGGCGAGCGGATACCGGGCGTAGAGGGCCATGATGGCCGTGGCCAGGGCGGCCGCCAGGCAGGTGGCGGTCATCACGGCGTGCTGGTCCATGCCGGTCGGCCCGCCGTCTGGGGTGCGAGTGAGCACTGCCGGCTGGACGAAGATGATGTAAGCCATGGTCAGAAAGGTGGTCAGCCCGGCCAGCAACTCGGTCCGCACGTTGGTGTGGTGCTCGGAAAGCCTGAAAAACCTTTCCAGCATGGGTCGATCTCCTTCTTGGAGCTGGCCGGCGCACGGGGGGAGACGTGTCTGGCGGCCGACGGGCCGGCGGCCAAGGCATGGGCAGACGGCACGTCGAGAATAGTATCAAATCATCGCCTGGCTAGGGTAAGCCCCGGGGTCCGCGGACGGGGGTCAGGGGCGAGGGGTGGCGACTTCAGTCGCCACTCATTTGCGAGGCGCCAGGCATGAGGGCCCAGGGGAAGGTGGAAAGGCGTACGCGAAAGGGGGAATGCATTCTTCGGTGACGAAAGGGGGAAAGGTCGGCCTTGCCGGCGGGAGACGACAAGGTAGAATGCAGCAAGCAAATGAGCAGCTACGATTTCGACGAGAATGATGGAGTCAGCCGCGGCGCCGGGCCGGAGCCGGAGGTCATCCTGGCCGAGTTGGCTCCCGAACCGGAGATGCAGCCTCGGCCCATTGCGCGGCGGTTCCGCCGGCGGGTATGGCTGCCGCTGGGGCTGTTCTTGGCCACATGCCTTTCGACTCTGCTGGCCGGCGGGCTGCTGGACGCGGTGCAGGTGGGCTACTTTCAATGGCGGGCGGTCGGCCCGTTGTGCGGCCTTGTCGATGGTGCCATCGCCGCACTAGGGTATTGCTGCTACTATGCTCTGGCGCACGGGTGGCAGTACGCGTTGCCAGTGATGACGATTCTGATCTGCCACGAGGCGGGCCATTTCTTGCAGGCCCGGCGCTACCGCGTGCACGCCAGTTATCCCTATTTCATTCCAATGCCCATCTCGCCGCTGGGGACACTCGGGGCGGTGATCGTGATGGAACCGCGGATGGGGCACCGCCGCGCACTGTTCGACATCGGCATCACCGGTCCGTTGGCCGGGCTGGTGCCGACGCTGGTCTTCTGCGCATGGGGATTGTACCTGTCTCAGGTGAAGGCATACGTACCCAGGGGCGACCAGATGATGTTGGGTGAGCCGCTGTTGTTCAAGGTGCTCAGCGCGTGGATCCACGGGCCGATTCCCGAGGGACACGATCTCTACCTACACCCCGTGGCGTTTGCCGGTTGGGTGGGCCTGTTGATTACGGCATTGAACCTGTTGCCCATCGGGCAGCTCGACGGCGGGCACATCCTTTACGGCCTGTTGCGGACTAAGGCACATAAGGTGGCCACGCTGTTGCTGCTGGCGGCCGCCGTGGCGGTGATTTGGTACCGGCTCTGGGGGTGGACGCTGATGTTGATGCTGTTGATGCTGATGGGCCCCGTCCACCCACCCACCGCCAACGACGAGGTGCCGCTGGGTGCCGTGCGAACCGTGCTCGGCTGGCTGGCACTGGCCTTCATCCCGATCGGGTTCACACCGCAGCCGTTCCTGTTCGGTTTTTGAGGCGGCGATCTGCGGCTGCGTGGTGCTGAGCCCCCAGCGGCTTGGTTCCAACTTCCGTCAATTCCGCAGCGACTGGAGCGGCGCGGGGATGCGGCCGCCGAAGTGGACGAACTGCTGGCTGGCGCCGGCGTTGCGGACCTCGGCCACGGGCATGGAGCCGAACAGGCCGCCGAAGTCGACCACGTCGCCCGCCTTGGCGCCGGGCACGGGAATCAGCCGGCAGGCGGCGGTCTTGTCGTTCATCACGCCGATGGCCATTTCGTCGGCGATCAGCGCGGCGATAGTTTCCGAGGGGGTGTCGCCGGGGATGGCGATCATGTCCAGCCCCACCGAGCAGACGCTGGTCATCGCCTCGAGCTTCTCCAGCACCAGGTGGCCCTGCCCGACGGCGTCGGCCAAGGCGGCGTCTTCGCTGACGGGGATGAACGCGCCGCTTAAGCCCCCCACGGAACTGGAGGCGAACAGGCCGCCCTTCTTCACGGCGTCGTTCAGCAGCGCCATCGCGGCGGTCGAGCCGGGGGCCCCGATGCGGCTGATCCCTAGCGTCTTGAGGATCTCGCCCACGCTGTCGCCGACGGTCGGGGTGGGGGCCAGCGAGAGGTCGACGATGCCGAAGGCCAGCCCCAGCTCGGCGGCCACCTCGCGGCCGATCAGCTCGCCCACCCGGGTGACGCGGAAGCTGGTGATCTTGATCTCCTCGGCCAGGTCGCCCAGTGTCAGCTTTTCGCCCATCGCCAGGCGGCGCCTCAGGGCACTGCCGACCACGCCCGGGCCGGAGACGCCGATGTTGACGCTGGCCTCGGGCTCGCCACTGCCCACGTAGGCCCCGGCCATGAAGGGGTTGTCCTCGGGAATGTTGGCGAAGACGCACAGCTTGGCGCAACCGAAGCCGCGGCGGTCGGCCGTGGCCTGGGCGATGGCCAAGAGCACGTGGCCCATCTCGTGGATCGCGTCCATGTTGATCCCCGCCTTGCGCGAGGCCACGTTGACCGACGCGCAGACCCGCTGGGTGACCGAGAGGACCTCCGGCAGCGAGTGGATCAGGAGGTCGTCGGCCGGTGTGATTCCCTTTTGCACCAGGGCGGTAAACCCGCCCACGAAATCCACACCGCAACGGGCGGCCGTCGTGTCCAGCGTCCGGGCCACCTCGACGGCGGCCGCGCGGCCGTGGCCGGCCAGGAGGGTTGAGGCCGGCGAGATGGCCAGCCGCTTGTTGGTCAACGGGATGCCGTACTTGCTCCCCACCCGATCGCATACCTCGACCAGCCGGCTGGTCCGGGAGACGATCTTCTGGCGGAGCTTCTTGCAGAGGTGATCGACGCTGGGGGCCGCGCAGTCGTCGAGGTTCAGCGCCAAGGTCACCGTCCGCACGTCGAGATGCTCGGCGTGCAGCATTTCGATGGTCGAGAGGATTTCGTCGGTGCGGAGCATCGAAGGGGCGAGGGGTTAGGGACGAGGGGCCAGGGGCGAAGGGCGAGAGGCGAGCGGCGAGCGGGTCAGCCGGAGTTGGTTGGTGGCCACGAAGACGTTTTCGTGCTGGAGCTTGACCGTGAAGTCCAGCTCCTGGCCCATCTGTTCCAGGTCGGCCTGGAGCATGCGGATGTCCCACCGGGTGGGGACTTCGAGCTGGCCGATCAGCACGAACTCGTCCCCCCGGCGGTCGCCGTAGAGATCGACGATGTTCACGTCCTTGCCGGCCAGGTAGCGGCTGAACCGCCGGACGATGCCCGGCTGATCGGTGCCGAAAGCCGTGATCACGAACCGGTCCGAGGGCTCGCTGGGGGCGAAGGCGTCCTCGGGCGGCGCGTGCCGGACGACCACCTGGTACTGCGAGCCGCTCGATTCGGCCTGGCGGACCTGGTCGGCCAGCCGCTCCGGTTCGATCCGCTCGGGCAGGCTGACGATCATAATCAAGGTAAAGTATCCGCCCAGGACCGTCTGGCTACAGGCGTCGATGTTGCCGCCCAACGACTCCACCGCCCCGGTCACCGCGGCCACGATGCCGGGATGATCGTCGGACATCACGTTCAGCACATAGACGTGTTCGTGTCGGCTCATCGTGCCATTCCCGGCCAGTCATTTGGCGGCAGATCATACGAGTGCTGCGCTCCGCTACAAGGTATCACCGAAATGGCTCCTGACAAGGCGGGGCGGAGCAGCGCCTGGCAGAGGGTGTAGGAGGCGACTCCAGTCGCCGATCGAACCACGGGACGCCCACCAATCGGCGACTGGAGTGGCCTCCTACACCGCGCCGCCCCCGGATAGATAGTCTCCAGGCGGAGGACAATACATCGCCAGGGTTAGACAGAACCACCCGCTACCGCCCCATCCTTCTTTGCCGCTGCCAGTCCGTGAAATGGGCCTTGCCTTTTATGACGAAAGTAGTATAATGCCGTTACGACACAAGTCATAAGCGAGGGGACGATGGGCAAGAAACCAAAGACACCACGATTCTCGGCCGGCGAACTGGAGATCATGTCGATGCTCTGGGCCCAAGGCCCGCTCACGCTGGCCGAGGCCCATCGGTGCTTCGGCCGGTTCGGCCGGGCGGTCGGCTACACCACCATGCAGACCCGGCTGAATCGGCTCGTCGACAAGGAGGCCGTCCGCCGCAGCCGGCAACGTCCGGCCAGGTATGAGGCGGCCGTGGACCCCGAGGAGGTCGGCGCCCGACTGATCGACGTGCTGTTGGACAAGGTAAGTCCTGGCAGCGTGGTGCCGCTGGTGGCCCACCTGATCTCCGGCCGGCCGCTTTCGGCCGAAGAGATCGGCGAGCTGAAGCGGCTGATCGCCGAGGCGGAGGCCTCCGGCAAAACAGGCCGTGGAAAGGGGGACGAGCGATGACGGGACTTGGGGACGAGATCCTCTGGCCGCTGCTGCGGGCGACCGCGCTGCTGGCCGTCTCGGCCGTGCTGGTGCAGGGGTTGATCTGGTGGCTGCGGCCCACTTCACCGCGGATTCAACGGGCGGGCTGGTTCCTGGTGCTCTTACAGGGCGTGGTCCTGTTTCACCTGCCGGTCAGACTGGCCTGGGTGGAGACTCGGCCACCGCAGCCGCCGGCAACCACGGGCGCAGACTTCAGCGGCATTCCCGATGAGGCCCCGCCCGCCGTGGCATTGCCACCGCCTTCGCCGGCCACGGAACCGCCGGCAACCGACTTGCCGGCAGTTGGGCTGAGCCAGCCCACTCCACCGGCAGAACCTGCGGAGAGCTTCCCTTGGGCATCGCTAGCGGTGATTGTGTGGCTTGCCGGCGTTGTCTGCCTGCCCCTCCGGGCCGCCTTGGCGTACGTTCGCTTCCTCTGGCGGCTCCGCTCCTCCCGCCCCGCCCCGGAATCCTGGGTCCGGGAGTGGCAGACCCTGTTGACCGCCGAGCGGATTGGCCGGCCGGGGGACTGTCCCGATTTTCGCGCAGCGGGGGACTGTCCCGATTTTCGCGCAGCGGGGGACTGTCCCGATTTTCGCGCAGCGAAAATGGGACTGTCCCCTTCCCACGGGGCGGTAATTCCCTTGCGAGTAACCCACGACATCGGACCGGCGATGTGCTGGACGCCGCGCGGCTATCGGGTCTTCGTACCGGAGCGGATCTGGGCGGAACTCAGCGCCACCCAGCGGGAGGCCGTGCTGCGGCACGAGTTGGCCCATCTCCGGCGAGGCGACCTCTGGCTGACGCTGCTTGCCCGGCTGCTGGCCCTGCCCCACTGGTTCAACCCGTTTGCCTGGTGGGCGGTTTACCGGTTTGTCGAGTGCGCCGAATGGGCCTGCGACCACTCAGCCGCCGGTCCCCGCCGCGCCAACGCCACCGATTACGCCAAGGCCCTGCTGCACCTTGGCGCAGCACGTCCCCCCTTCCCTTCCTGTGCGACGACAATCCGCGGCGGTTCCCTGTTCGTCCGAACCCGCCGAGTGCTCTCGGCCCAGTTATCGGAGGACACTTTGATGAAAAAGGCAATGATCCTGCTGGCGGCGGGAGTTCTCGTCGCCCTCAGTGTGGTGCGCGTCGAACTCGTGGCCAAAGAACCTGAGGCAGACGAGCCACAACAGCCGGGTGCGTCGAGTCCCGAGGCAACTCTGCAGGCGGCACGTGCCAAAGTGCCGGCCGAAGAGACGACTATCGTCACGGGCCGGGTACTGGACCCCGACGGCAGACCCGTGGCGGATGCGCAAGTCGGCGTGGTGGGGGAGTCGAGGCGACCGCACCGGGGCGGCGACTTGTCTGATCCAGACAACAAAACGCTTGGCGTCGGCAAGACCGACAGCGAAGGCCGGGTCCGCATGGGCATCCCCCGCATCTCGTCGGCGGGTTTTCGGACAGTCGAGGCATTGGCAGTTGCCACCGGCTATGGAATGGGCTGGCAACCGCTGGGTCTCGACGTGCAGGAACCGGAGGTGGTGATCCGACTCCAGCGGGAACAGATCATCCGCGGGCGGGTTGTGGATAGTCAGGGGCAGCCGGCAGCCGGCGCTGGCGTTTACGTGACTTGGGTTTCCCGACTTCGTTCCGGGCAGGCTGAAGGCGTCGGGCCGCGCGGGCCGCGCGAGCAGTTTCCTGCCTGGCCGGAGCCGGCCAAGACCGACGATCAGGGCCGGTTTGCGATCCGGGGTGTGAGCCGCCAGGACACGGTCGAGCTGCGCGTCTCGGACCACCGCTTCGCGACGTGGGACTTCTTCCTGAAGCCGTTGGGTGAGAGACCGCCAGAGAGGGGTCCCAAATACGAGGAGCGGACACGTTATCTGGCGAAGGCCAGCGAGGAGGTGTATTCCGACGACGCATCGCAAGAACTGAAGCTCTCCCCGCCGCCCTCCCAGGTCATCGAGGGCCGAGTCGTTTACGCGGATACGAACCAACCGGCTGGCCATGCCCGCCTGACGGCCTACGCCCGGCAGATCGAGTTCGGCTCGATGGTCGGAGTGCCCGGTCGCGCCGACGGCAACGGCCGGTTCCGGCTCAACCCCTACCCGGGCAAATTCTTCGACGTCACGGCGTATCCACCCAACGGGCAACCGTATCTGATCCTGCAAAAGACCGTGACTTGGCCCGAGAAAGCAGCGAGCCAAGCGGTCGAAATGGCGCTGCCTCGCGGTGTGCTGGTCCGCGGCAAGATCACCGAGGATGTATCCGGCAAGGCCGTCGAAGGCGCGGCGGTCCAGTACTATCCGCACGCGAACAATACGCACGTCCGGGAAGCTGTCCTCACTGGGTGGCAAGGGACGGTCATCAGCGATGGCGGGGGCATGTTCCAAATCGCCGTGTCGCCTGGCAAGGGCACCCTGCTGGTCCACGGCCCGACGCCTGACTACGTCCAGCAGATCATTGGCAGCAATGAGATCTACTACGGCCAGGCCGGGGGTAGGCGGTACTACGTCCACGCGTCCGTTCCACTGAATCTTGATCCTGATGCCAAGGCCCCAGAAGTCACCGTGTCGCTGCGGCCCGGTATTGCCGTCCGGGGCCGTCTGGTGGGCCCAGCCGGCAAGGTAATGGATGAAACGCTCATGCTCACCAGTTTCTACGTGTCGCCCTTGAACGTGAACTACCGAGCGCTTCCGGTCCACCTCCGCGAAGGCGAGTTTGAGCTGCCCGGTTGCCATCCCGAGGAAGGCACCTCCGTATACTTCCTTGATCCCAAGAACAGACTGGGGGCGGTCGTGAAAGTGTCCGGCCGATCGGCCGGCGACCAGGCGCTGGAGGTCCGGCTCACCCCGTGCGGAACCGCTACCACGAGGTTTGTTGACACGGAAGGTAAACCGCTGGTGGACTTTCAACCCGGTTTGAAGATCATGATGACGCCGGGAGTCGGGACGTTTCGGCCTCCCGCGGGCGGTGGGGGGGGCGAGTGGTGGGCGGACGAGGACTTCGTGGCCAACTTCGATCGCCTGAACCACTGGGACGGCCCACGGACCGATCAGCAGGGCCGCTGCACCTTCCCCGCCCTGATCCCGGGTGCAACCTACCGCTTGGACGTCTTCGACAAAGCGGCGTCCAAGTGGGTGACTCAGGACTTCAGCGTCAGATCGGGCGAGACCCTGCAGTTGTCGGAGATGGTCATCAAGCGTCCTGAATGAATAGCCGCTCTCAGCTTGTGCGGTAGTCGTGGCAAACGTGTTCCAGCGGTGGGGCGCTGACAGAGGCGCCAGCCAGGAAGACAAAACGCCGACCTAGCGGCCGACGGCGGCCAGGATCTGCTTCACGGCGGCTGGGCCGAGGCGCTCGACGTTCACGACCAGGTCGTAGAGGTGCGGGTCGTCGATGTCCTGGTGGAAGTAGGCGGGATGGCTTGCCGCCCGAACTAGATATATAATGCAGGGAGTTGAGGAGGCATGACGTGATGATCTACCGAGGAATCGTCCGGCGAAGGGTCGTCGAGCTGGAAGACAAGGTGGTACTCCCTGAAGGTACGCAGCTCGAACGAGGAGACTGCGATTCTGGGGGAGGCTAGATCCCGGTCATCATGGTCGAATCAGCAACGGTGCCGAAAGGAAAGCGTGATGAGGCAGGTCAAGATCCTGATTGAACAGCACGCCGACGGCTACGTGGCGTATCCGGTGGGCCTGAAGGGCGTGGTGGTGGGCCAGAGCGACACCTACGAAGAGGCCCTGGCGGATGTGAAGTCGGCCACTGGTTTCCATCTCGAAACCTTTGGACCCGAAGAGCTGGAAGGTGAGTCTCCGGTGCTGTCTCCACACTCGCCGTGAACATGCTTGCCGTCTTTGTCCGCTCGCTTGGCAAGCATGGCACCCGTCAGCGAATCGCCGCCACGATCTGCTGCACCGCGGCGGCTGGGCCGAGGCGCTCGACGTTCACGACCAGGTCGTAGAGGTGCGGGTCGTCGATGTCCTGGTGGAAGTAGCGCAGGGCAAACTCGCGGCGGCCGCGGTCGGTCGCTTCGACCCACCGGCAGGCGTCGGCCTGGCTGAGGCCTTCACGTTGCACGATCTGCTCGACCCGGTACTTCTTCGGGGCGATCAGCCGCACCGCCAGTCCCTTCTCGCGGGGCAGGAGGAACTGGGCACCACGGCCCACCAGCACCACGTTGCCGCGGCGGACCGCCGCCAGGATGACGCGGCCCAGGTGGGCGACGTACTTGTCGTGGGTGACGATCTTGCGGTCCATCCAGGTGCCCAGCACGTCGTAGACCCAACTGGTTTGGGTCTCGTCGACCAGTTTGAGCATGGCGCGGGAGCAGCGGAAGCGTTCGGCCACGTGGTCCAGCAGGTTCTTGTCGAGGACCTCCCAGCCGAGTTGCTGACCGACCAGTTGGGCGATCTGGCTGCCGCCGGCGCCGGCCTCGCGGGAGATGCTCAGGTATCGGCCGAGGCGCTCGGCCATGCGATGGGGACCTTCGGCGCGGATGGCCCGACCTTCGATTTCCGCCGTCAGCACCCAGGCCTGCATCTGCCGCTCGGCCGCGGCGAGGATCTTCGGTTCTTCGCGGGTCTGCTCTTTCATGGCCGGCTCCAAGAGAAGCTGAATGGTCTTGCGTGATTCCGGGAAAAAGGGGACAGGTCCAATTTGCCGGAACGGCCCGCGACCAACCTTCGGTCGGTGCCCGGCTTCGCACAAATTGGACCTGTCCCCTTTTTCCTCCTAGGGGTGAGAAGCCGCCCGGACTTGCTACCTTTATTATAGTCGGCCCGGGAGGGCACGGGAAGCCTTTTCCCGCATATTCTGGGGGGGCCGAGGGCCACAACATCCCAGAACTCTACCAGCAGCGGCCGATGCACCAGCGAGGCGCTGCCACGTAGAGGCGGAGGACCGCGTGCCGAGGTTCGCAGGAAACAGTGCGGGGCGGAATCGTGCACCGCTGCTTGCCTTACGTCGAGCAGTGACACACGTGGTAAGAAGCGCGAGTTAGCCCCAATACACTTCGGTTAAGGACGAACCTGGCGTCAACACAGTGGCACCGGCGTCTCGCCGGTGTGACGGAACTCGCGGCAACGCTTCCCCTTATGTCACACCGGCGAGACGCCGGTGCCACTTGATCCTCCCTGGAATGCCACCCGATGAACGGTATTGGGGTCAGCTTGTGTCGGCCGGGGGATCAATACCGCCCGTGGTAGCTCTTGGGTTCATCCTGGGGCGTGCGGGTGACCCGCGGGGCCTCGCCGCTCTTGCCCTTGGCCTCGACGAAGACCAGCAAGTCGGCCCGCGGGGACGAGGACCCTAGCGGCAACGGCAGACCGGGGACCAAGGGTTGGGAATCGACGGGGACCGGCAAGGCCACCATGCCCATCCCTACCAGCAATACCTGGTCGACCGGCCAGCGGAAGCGTTCGTGGAAGCGGAACTGGATCATCTGGGGGACTTCGATCTTGGTCCGCTGACGGGGCGCCACGGCGGTGGGAACGTCGAGCATCACCGGGATCATCTTTTCCACCTGGTCGATGTTGCACTTGATCGTGGCGTCGATCATCTGCCGGTTGGCGGAGAGCAGCGGGCTGAAATCCAGCGAGAAGCCTTCGTCGATCTGGCCCATTTCCGCCTCGAAGCCCGGCCAGACGTCGCTCCGCAAGGCCACGTCCTGCAGGTAGGTGCGGCCGCGGATCGCCGAGACCACGGTGGATTGCCCGTTGTTGACCATCAGGTGCGGCGAACTGTGTTCGCGGTAGTCGTTGCGGCGGCGCAACTCGGCCAGCAGCACGCCGGCGTCTTCCTTTTGCAGCAGCCAGGCCTTCACCCCGGGGGTCTGCACGGGCACCGGACGGAGCAGCCGGTAGGCCCGCGCCCGCCAGTTCGGATGATCGACCGTCGCCACGCGGAGGCAGAAGGTCGCGGTGTCGGCCTCGCTGCGGACAAATCGATCGACCAGGTCGGCCACCACGGCCTGCATTTCGGCCGTATGGTAGACGTACAACGTGCGGCTGGTGGCGCTGAGGATCCCCAGCGGCTCGGAATGCCAGGCCTCGTAGCCGGTCTCCTGCAAGATCCAATCCACGACGGCCTGTTCCGGGCGCTTGGTCGAGGTCACCCGCACGGTGTAGGGGCCGATGTCGTATTCCCTCCAGACCTGGCCGTGCTGGTTCGGCAGGGTGCCGTTTCCGTTGGTAACCTTGGCACCGGAGCGGGGGCCGCGATCGGGGGTCACCGGCGTGTCGGCGGTGCCGTCGCCGAGCGGGCGCCATGCGGGTGCGTTGGGGCCTTCGGACCGCCCGGCCTCGGTCTGACCGCAGATTTGATCTGCACCCACGACGAGTATCAGCCCCACCGCAAACAGTCGTGCCAACATCCTTCGGCCTCCTTGCCGGGTTGCCCAAGAATCCGGGAGGGGATCGTTGGGACGGGCAGTATACGGAGGCACCTGACCGCAGGCAATACCGATGGTAGAGCTGCGGTCGGAATGGGTGCAAGTTGCACTTTGCGCGCGGGCAGTTTGGCTCTTGGTGGTCAAGGTGGATTTCTCACGTTTTTGGACTGAAAGCCGTTAAGGAGGTCAATTCTGGGAGAATGCGCAACCGGA
>Ga0315291_10008875_pt1 | contig 12331 bp, 13 predicted proteins | sample YL17G12_20_MG_FD_203070 | JGI IMG/M metagenome (GOLD analysis project Ga0315291, IMG submission 203070) | Sediment microbial communities from Yellowstone Lake, YNP, Wyoming, USA - YL17G12_20 | ecosystem: Environmental > Aquatic > Freshwater > Lake > Sediment | place: USA: Wyoming | collected... | reverse complement strand
TGGTTTCTGATAATCTGAATATGATTCTAATTCTGGGTCTAAATAAGGAAGATTATATTTTCTAAATACATCTTTATATAAAAAATCATTTTCGGGAGCATGCCTATCATAACCTTCGCCATCGGAAGAATCTTTGGCTAAAGTTTCGTAATCACTATCCCAATCTGGAATTGCGTGATGTTGAGAATATCCTCCTACCCGAATATATTTTTTAGAACCTCCAGTTTTATTAAAACTCTTAATTACTTTTTCTCCCATTTGGACACGAAATTTATTAACTATAGAAGAAATATCCTCATTAAATTCATGTTCTAGTAAATGATATAGTCCTATATTTTTATTTAATTCCTGTCGTTCAATATTAACAATACTCCCTTCTCCGGCTATCCATAATTTTGGAAGTTTATCTGTATTATAAAAATAACTGTAATTTCCACATTCTTGAATTAAGGTGCTTATACTATCCGATTTACCTACACTGAAGCAGTTAATTGTTTGTGGAATAAAATTTCCAATTCCAAAATTAATACTTAATTCAGTATTTAGTGCTTCCTGTATAGTATTATAGTATAGTTCTTTATTGTCTGCTGGCTTATGCCCTACTTGAAAATATGTATTTATTTTATTTTGCTTCCAAAATTCATCTTGGCAATTAATTTTAATTGATTCTGGATTTCCAGTAGGAGATATTAACGTAATGTATCCTTTATATAACGTCCATATATGATATTTTATTTCTACTTCAGATTCCATAACTGGTTTAGTTGAGTCATATTGTCTAGCTAGATTAAAACTTGTAGTATGTGTAGAATCTAAATTTTTATAAATATCAATGCTATCAATATTAACGTCAGTCTGTTCAATACTATTGATATATACTTTAATGTATGTTTTTCCTAAAGATTGAAATCCAAAACTTGCTGATTTCTGCCATGAATGAATAAATCTAATATCGTGATTTATATTAAATAATTCTAATTTGTGTATTCTAATGTCATTATTAATATTCAATATTTGTAATAAAGCCATATTAAAATAATGATTCACATTTTTAATTATTTTAATAACCGAAATAAAATTATTATTTATATTTGTAATTATTGGTTGAACAAAATTAACTTTCGCTAATATATCTTTAAATGCTTCGGTAACCATTAATGTATCAGATAATATGGTCTGCTGTAATCCTAATGCTCTAATTTTAGTATCTGATAGTATAGTATTCTGTAATCTATCTACTAGATAAGTATCTGATAATATACTTTGCAGTACGTCTTCGGCTTTAATTTTAGTATCTGATAATACTGTTTTCTGAACTCCACCAATAATAGTCGTATCCGAACTTAGTGTGTGTAGTAATCCAGTTGCTTTAATTTTAGTATCTGAAACTAGAATTTGCGTAGTTATTTTTATTTTTTCAAATCTAATTTCATATGGTGATGCTGACAATCGTCGCCACATAAAATATGCAGTATTGGAATCTTCTTTTATAATTGTGGGGTATATATTTAGTGTTCCTCCATCGGATGTAATTTTTTGATAATCATCCCATGAAGAGCCATTATATTTACGATATGCAATATCAAAATCACTAACTCCTGCATCTCTTCGCCAAACGCATAGTGGTTGATTATTTATAGTTCCTATAGCAGCATAATTATCGCTGCTATCGGTACTTAAATCATATCCGCTATCCCATGAAGAGCCATTATAATTATATACTCTTATTCCAGTAGTTGCTCTACATGCTGCCCATATATTTGAGTCTGAAATTTTAGTTACACTTAATGCTCCGGCACTTGCCATTATTAAATCATCTGACTGTACGTCAACTCCATCTGACCAAGCACCGAGTGTATTTCCTCCTGAATTAGTATCCCATTTTCTTAGTCGTTTATTGGTAATTGAAAAAAGCCAAATTTCATCTCCTACTGGAATAAATTGAATTGTGGATGGTAGATAGTCAGTTCCTACTGGAAAAGAACCTATTGAACTTTCGGTTGTCCAAGTAGAACCCGAATCGGTAGAACGCCTATAATATATAGTATTTGTATTACTTCTCGTATAGGCAACCCATAAATCACCATTTGTTCGTTTTGTAATTATGGGTCTTCGTCTTTCATCTGCTAAAGCACCAGTATATATATCAATTGTAGAACCAATACTCCAAGTTCCACTTCCGTATGTTAATTTTTTAAATCTTATATCATCTAAAGAAGTTGCCCAAACTACATATATATCATTATTAGTATCTATATAAATATCAAAAGATTCTACATCTTCCGTAGTCATAACAGAAGTCCATGCAGCATCCCAGGTAACTCCATCATCTGAAGATGTTTTATATTTTAGTCTATCGCTAGATGTATCGCCTAAATTAGCAAATAAAACTAATTTTCCTAATGAAGTTTTTACGATACTTCTGTTATATTGCCAAGAAGTAAGCGGATATGACGCTTCTGTAGATGTTCCTATTAATATGGACATGCTATTCTCCTATTAAAAAACTACCTTCTTCTTCTATTTTAAGGATAATCTTTTGATTATATCCATTTTTATCTAAGTATTGGTATCCAAGATGATATTCTATATGGTGCTTTTTTTCTAATAAGTCTTGACTTCCAATTTCAATTTTATGTTGCCTAAAAAATATTAGTCTAATATTTTCTTTTTTTTCTTTTAATTTGATATATGATAATGCCAGATAATTGTAACCTATTAATCCATTATATAAATCTACTGTAAACATATGACCTTGTTTATCTGTTAAACTAAAATAGACTAATTCATTAAGTCTATTATTTATTTCTTTATATTTATGTTCTATTCCATTTTCAAATTGTTCAATTTTAGAACTATCTTTAAATATTGCTACCCAAGTGAATACTAAAGAAGGTTGCATTGTATTGTTTCCTTCTATCAAATTTTGGTCAATTGAATTTGACATTTAAATTCCTTTCTTAAAATATTTCATCCAATATTTTCTATTATAATTTGCTTTTATATTACATTTTAAACATAATGCTATTAGATTGCTTTTTTTGCAGTTATCTTTATTATAATCAATGTGATGAATATGAAGTTTTTCATAATATTCTTCAATATGCTGTTCTTCAGTCATTCCGCAATTTTGGCATGCGTAGTTATCTCGTTTGCGAATTTTGGACTTTAAAATATCATTAAATTTCCAATTATAACCATTATTAGATATTCCACCTAACCAATTGGGATTCTTATTTCCTTCTATTTTATATCCTTGACCAAAATTAGGATTCTTATTACCTCTACAATCCCAATGATTATCTCTCATTTTTTGCTGAACTTCCGGTCTTTTTGTTGGATGATTATCTCCTCGAATTTTTAAATTTTCTCTTCCTCTTTTAAATCCACGTTTAATAAACTTACCCAAATCAAATCGTCTTATCCAATTTAAAATAGTAGATTTAGAACACTTATATATTTTAGAAATTTCTTCTGAAGATAAATTATCTAGTATATATAGTTTCATTAATTTATTTTTTTGAATTATAATTTTATGACTCATTTTATTATTCCAACACGATTATTGTATTAAACGTGCTAATTTAGATAACATTGAATTGTTATGTATTATTATCTTACAATACGTTATACCTCGTCAAACTGTATGGTATATGTTTTTTGATTAACTGCACCACTAGGAGTAGATACTGTAGTCTGTGTTTGTAAGCGAATATATCCGGTATATCCCGATACTCCAGAACCTCCGTAGACTATTGTTGTAGCTCCTTCCATAGAATTTAAAGCTAATGCAGTTCCTTCAGTTGTGGGTATATTAGAATCTCCAGTTCCAGTCTGTGAAGGAGTAGCATATGCGGCATTTGCAGATGCCTTGACCGTTTCATCAGTAACTAAAGTTCCTAGTGATTTCCAAAATTTTATATTAGAAATAACTGACCAAGTACCAGTAAATTTAGCTCTAATATATTTTGAAAATGAATTTTGACCTCTAGTAACTGGATATGTAGTAGTATTTAAATTTACCGAATCATTACTTCCGGTATTGACGTTAGTAATTCCATCAGTTACTACTTGTCCAGCACCATTACTTTCACTCCATGTAAATGTAGCAGCCATATTATTCTCCTATTTCCATCCGTCTTTATTTAAAGACTTAATAAAATCATCATCTATCTTATAATCTAAAACTCTAATATTTCCTATTTTATCTTGTCCTTTATCGCATAAAATAATTCGATAAACTTTAACATTATCATCTTTTAATCCCATAATATATGTGTACTCAATTTTTTTAATTCCTCTATTTATTCCATTTAAATCTTCAACAACTTCAATCATATGATAATATTTATCATATTTAGTTAATCCAATACTATCTCCATTAGGTAAAAAATAAAATATTGTTCTTATTTTTTTATTAGGAATATCATTCCATTTAGTATTGTTATAATCTCCTCCTAAATATGCAGTAGAATCTTCAAAAATAATAGTATATAATGGATTCATTTTATTCCTTTCTAACTGTATGTAAAGCGAATTGAAGTTACAAATGTTTCAGCAGCCGGAGTTTCGTAAGCATCTGGAATTACTATTTTCATATTTGCATATAAATCTTTAGCTCCTGATAATGCTCCTAACCCTGCATTTAATAAAATATAGTTACTTGCCCCTGCAATTGGAGTTCCTACCCATAAAGCTAACGGCGAAGCAGCCGTAGTACATATAGCCTTTAAAAATGAATTAGCTGGAGTTGCTACTCCTAATATATTTGTATCAATAGTAGTGTGTGTGGCATCATCCCATGCTTCTAATTTAGGTTCCGTTGCAGTAGCTCCATCAAAACTAAAACAGAATACGTATCGTTTATTTTCTCCCATTCCGATAACTTTATGTGTGTAATATACTCCACCAATATTATGAGAGTAATCCATCAATAAGCATAGTGCTACCGTAACATCATTTAGTGCATCAATTTCAGATGCAGCAGCATTTAGTTCATCTGCGGTAGGTTCATGGGTCATTAAATCTTTAACGATAGTATTACCTGCTGTCCAAATTAAATAATCATTAATTAAATCAATAGTGATGTAGTCTGCTGGAGTTGTTGCGTATTTTATATCCGCATCTACATAATTAATTCTTGGTACTAAATTTACAGCCATCTTTTATCCTCCTAATATCCAATAACGAGAAATGAAACCTCGTATTCCTGAACATCTAATCTCAAACTTTCAGGAAAATTTATCTCATTTAATCTTCTTACTGAATAAGACCAGTCATTTTCCCATGTACTTCCTGTCCAATGTTTTAATGTTAAAGTTGCTGGATTATTGGTTATTTTACTTTTCAAATCAGTAATTGCATCCGTCAAGTCCTCATATCCATCAGAATCAAATAAATTACCTCTTACAATAATTTCTTGACTTTTTTTACCGCCAGGAATAACTATAGAGCCATCTCCTCTAGTTCCTGAAATAATGGTAGCCTTTATACCTTCTTTTGGGTCAGATAAATTAAATATATGAGGAAGGTCATAATTATTTGTTCCGTCATTAAAATTTAATACTACGACAAAGCTCGCCATGCTAAACCTCCCTTATTCAGTATCTACCTCATTGATTACTTTCTTACCAAATAATCTTATAACATTTTTATCTGTTAAAAATACTACTTTTATTGCTTCTTCTATTTTTTTCATCATCTCTTCAGGAGTAGTTGTTGGTGCGGTTACCTGTACTGAAATATTCTCAGCTCCTTTATTAACTATATTATTTGTAATTGTTGCGTATTGTTCTTTTGACATCTGTGGAAGCATTGATGTTTTCTTAATTCCTGTATTTCTTTCTAAACTAGAATATAATTCAGATAATTTTTCTTCATCTGTTTGCATATTTAATCCAGGTAAATCATTGAGTTCAATTGCTACTTTTTCAATTGCTGATTTAGCTGCATCTGAGAAATATGACCAATATTCTAATATCATATCTTTATCATACATATCATCTTCATAAACTGAAACTAATTCTTGAGGAGACATTGCTGCTAATTCCGATACTCTTCTTAAATCATTTTTTTGAAACATATCTGATTTCTCGTATTGCATAGCAAGAGTACGTGCAGAATCCACTAATTTTTGGCTTGTTTCTAATTTCTGTAATGCTAATTGCTGTTGTAATTTAGATACTTCTAATGTTTTCACATCTCCTAAATACTGATATTTAGAATTTTCTAATAATTTTATTTCTGTCTGTAATAACAATTCCGCATTATCTTTCTGGGTTATTTTTAATTTTGCTAATTCAAAATCCATATCCATTCGTTCTTTAGTTTTATCTATCAAATCTTTTTCTTCTCTGGCAATTAATTTTGCTTCATCTTCTTCAGTTACTTTTGCATCATAATTAGCTAATGCGATTGCAGTTTGTTCTTTTAATTTAGTATTATATTCTTGCTGTACTTTTATTAATTCTTGGGCTGATTTTTTCTGTAAACCAAATGGGTCAAAAAATGGTTTTCCTAATATTGGAGATTTTATATTTTCCTGCAATGCACGAATTTTAGGATTATATTCTTCTTGTAATACTTTTTTAATATCATTTCTAATATCTCTTTTAGTATTTTCATCTATTTTTGCATCTATTTTTGCAGGAATTTCTAGTGGTTTTATCTTTTGATTCTTAAACATTGTTTCTAAACCTTTATTGATATTTTCTATTCTTACCGCATTTTCAATAGGATTTTCACTCAGTTGTTTACGTAATCTAATTAATTCTTTTATATTACCTAATTCGGAAATGGATGCAGTAATCTTTGCTCTTTCTTCCGCAATGGGTTTAGACATCATTAGCCGATAACCTTTTTCAGTATTAATTAGGAATGTTAGTCTAGTAAGAAGACTACTAACTCCATCAATCGCTATTTTAAATCCAGAAGTATCTCCTATTGCGTTAGTTAAATTATTCCAAGCCGAACCTACCTGCTGTAATTTATATGCGGTAGTTTCTTGTATTATATTAAATGATTTTTCAGAAGAACCTGCTGAAGTTAATGCTATAATTCTAGCATCTATTGACCTATTATAATTCTGCATTAAAGCATTTAAGATTACCATTTGTCTTTTTGAACCTAGTGATTCGGCAACTGATAATCGTTCTGCTTTGCTCAACTTATCCCATTTAGTAGCTAAATCTCCCAGAATAGAAGCATGACTTCTTAAATTAGTAGATAATGTATTTGTTGCTTTTCCTTGCTCATCTAAATAAAATTTTACTCTAGCTATTTGTTCAATTACTGGTTTGCCAGTAGTTAATAATCGTGCATAAATAAATGATAGTCCTCTCGCTGCTTCTGAGCCACTTTTACGAGTAACTTCAATGACTGAAGTTACATCACCTAAAAATTCAGATAAAGTAATTCCCATCTGATTAGCCGTTGCACCAGCAACTTTAGTTGCTTCGGCTAAATCTTTTGATGTAACTGCAAACTCTTTTTCTACTGAAACCCATTTATCTATAATTCCAATTGATTTTTCTCCAGATATACCAAACCCATTCATTGCTGCGGTTAAATCATCAACTACAGTAACAACGTCTACTCCTAATATTTGAGCTGTCAACATTGCCTGTTGAGTTAAATATAGTGTTTCTTGAACTGATTTACCTTGCTGTGCAAAAATCATAGCTGCCTGAGCTGCTTTAGTAGCCGAAATTCCATATGCAAAAGATAAAGCCACTAACGAATCTTTTAAAAGAATAAATTCTTCCGCAGTTCCTTTACCTACTATTTGAATTCTTGCCATTGCAGTTTCTAATTCTATCATAAATTTTATTTGGTCTTGAATTATCTGAGATACTAACATCATTGCACTTCTAATTGCCATCCATACCGGAGCTACTATTAATGCTCTTCTAGCTGCATTAATAAACTGATTCATACCAGCAGATGCATTTTTGGTTCCATCATATATATTGCCACCTGCATCTTTTATTTTTTTTCCGGCATCGTTAGCTTTTAAACCTGTTTCTCTAAATCCTTCACCTATTCCTGCAATTGTTTCGTCGTGTTTTGCTTGGTCAAATTTAGTTAATCTATCATCAACTCCGGTAATTTCAGCCTGAGTTTTAAGTGCTCCAGATGTGGAAAAATGTATGTCTACTGCATGTTCATATTTAGCTGCCATTATTATTTCCTCTTTTTAGACCTAGAAAATACCAAGCTAATATCTTTTTTTGGTTTACTGGTATTATCTTCTTTTCCTTCTTTTTTCCATATACTATATGCATCTTCAAATATTTCATTATCCAATACTCTTTTAGATACTTTTTTCATATCAATATCCATATAAATATTATGATAATAAAATAAATAGGATATATATATCATCTGTAATCTACTTAAATCAGTATCATTATAGAATAATTTAATATTAGATAATTCTTTACTAATAGAAAATAAACTTTGATGTTCTTGTGATTTAGCTATTTGTTTTATTCTATTATCTATATTCATTTTAAATTTGGTAGTTAATAGTTAATGAATAAGATACTGTTTTTTCAATTAATTCATCATCTGCATTTAGAAATTTATCAATATCGTCAAATGCCCTAATAAATATTTCGTCTTTTTTAATTTGTAATGATAGATAACTAATTATTTTAATAGTAAAATACTCCAATTGTTTCTCTAATGAAAATTCCAATAGTCCACTCTTTTGTAAATAAAGAGCACCCTTTTGGTTAATTAAATCTTTAATTTCATTTTTGTATGTATTAAGAATAGACTTATCGCTATCTTTGCTTAAACTTTCTCCTAACTTTAATTGTTTACTGTGCATTTCCGTATTGATTTTATTTATTTTATCATCTATCTCAGAAATATCTATTCCTCTTTCTTTATATATTTTAATTAGGTCTTTCTCTAATAGTATATCTTTATCCTGTAAGAGTTGTCCAAATTTTTTACGTCTTAACATATCTAAATCATCTTTATCTTTTTGAGTCAATAATCTAACTCTATATTCATCTTCTTTATGAGTAAATGCTATTTTATTATCTTTAATAAGACCAGCAACTCTATCAATCTCATATTTTTCATTGAGTTCTTCTGAAATCTTTTTAGCTTCTTCCATACGCATAACTTCTTGATTTTCCATGTGGCTCCTTACTTGGGTTATTTTCCTTTAAATTCTAATATAAATTTGGAAGTTTGTAAAATATCTCTTACATTTCTAAAACTCTCATATATTAATTCTTTTTGTTCTAATTTTAACATTTCTACTTCTTTAAAAGTTAAGTGGTCTCGTTTTTCATTTTTAGCTTGCTGCATAGCTAATTCTATTCGTTTACAAATAGAACCAACCATTTTACGAGATTCTTGATTTACGATATAATCATATATGGTGCTAATATTTTGTTCCATTGGTTATCCTATAAGCAAAAAGGAGAGAATTCTTCCATAGACAATAGGCGAATTCTCTCCCTGCGAGTATATTTATTTTGCCTTACTGTCTAATAAACCATACATTTATTTATGGGGAGGGGGTAAAAATACCCCCTCCATTATTTTTACAGCTCGTTAATATCTTCAGAAATTACTAAATTATCTGACTCTAATGTATCATCCGCTTTTCCATAATCTTCTACCGTAGCTCCAACGCTTAGTGCAGTAGGTGAAAGTTCAGTTATCTTATATCCCATTGCAAAAACTGTCTTTGTATTATCAGTGTATATTTTTACTGTTAATGCAATATCATCAGAAAAATTACGAGCATCAATATATTCATAAGCGGAAGTTCCCCTTAGAATTTCCTCTAATGAAAAATCTTCCAATGACCTTCCTATTTTAACATTTACCGTTTTTGCTTTAACTCCGGTCTGAACTATCTCTTTATTTCCAATTTCTTTATAGTCAGTCCTATCTAATTTTACATCAATCCCTACACTCTGTAGGCGATATATTTTCTGATTTGCTCCAATTCCAACAGCTAACTCAATATCGCATTGGTCAGCATATAAAGCTACCGCATCAGAATCATTATCAGTCCATAGTGTAGTGTATGCAGTTGCAGAAGAGTAATATACTTTTATGATGTCTCCAGCTAAACAACTCTGAACATAAACTTTCTTTGGAGAATTATCATATCTCCAAGAATCAGCATCATACGTAGATACAGTATCTTCGATTAATTCTGAGACAGAGCCACTACGAACTCGTAATACTCTAAATACATATTTTCCTGAAGCATACTGTAAAGGAACTGGACTTAAAGTTACTTCTCCAACTCCAGGGGCAACTATTGTTGCTTTTTCATACGCTAAATAATTATCAGTAATTATTTTCGTATCTTCGCCAATTAAATCAAAACTTCTTTCAACTATTGCATTTGGGTCTGCTATATTAATCGAAAATCCGTTTACCCTTAATTTAGGAAACCACGCAGTTCCTCTAAATGTTCCATTATCATCCGTTAAAAAAGTAGCAATATCAAAAAAAGTTGATTTCATATCATCTAAACTAACACTCTCATCTAAGCCACTAGATGATGGGTCAACTTTATTTGCTAATTTCCTATAAAATGAAATTGAACCATATTCATACTGAGTAAGTTTTAACGCTAATGAGGGAGTTTCTTTATGAATTCCCATTTTTCCATCTCGACCAATTTCATATAACTTGGTCTGATTTAGAGTTAAATCTCCACCTAAGTCCTGTGCCCTATCTATCTGAGCACAATCACAATCGTTATTCCAGGGAAATATCCTGGGGTCAGTAGCTTTGGAATGTATCACGGTTATATCTCCTTTGTTTGCAATAGGTTATGACTATTTAGATTCTTCTTTAATCTTTGACATTTGGTTATTTTTCTTCTTCTGTAAGAAAAACCAGTCGATATAGTCTATAACCTTCTTTTGCCTTACCAAATAGTTATACGCTTCTTGATGCAATTTATTATGTATTCCTTTATCTTTTAAATACATAAAATTATTATCATTATTATTTTTACGATTACAATCAATATGGTGCATCACCCTACCATCTACTTTATCTTTTGAATTTATTATTTTATATTTTAAACAAAATTCTTTTAAATAATCATCAGGTAATCCAATATAATTTATATATTCATAGCCTTTCCAATGTAAACTTCGATGTTCTGAATGAGTTATACTTAATTCATTTTCTTTTAGATTATTTTTATGATTTCCATCAATATGATGTTTAATAATTATATTTAAATTTGATTTTCCTAACCAAAATCTTATAGGATATTTAATTTTAACACACGACATACATAGTTTAGTTTTACTTCTACCGATTTTTATACCACATGAATGACATACATATATTGCTTTATTTGTATTTTGATATTTTTTATAACATTTCTTACATCTTATAGAATGATAATATGTTTCTACTCCACAGCCGATACATTTATTTCGAGTAGTTCTTTTACGAAATAATCTATATTGATGCAATTTATCATAAATAAGATGATTACTAATATTTAATAATTTAGCAATTTTAGATGGTAATATCTTTTCAATAATATATTTTTGATATAAATATTCTCTATCTATATCAAAATTACAAAATTTACCTAATTTATCTCTAATTTTCATTCTATTTCCTACTTTTTACTTTTATCATTCCTTCCATACATGAAATTCGTTCTGCTAAAACATCAACTTTATTACCTGTTTCTTTAACTGTATCTTTTAATTCTTTTACCGAAATTTCCAAATGTTTTAAATCATTAAATTTAATTAACATAAAAATTGCACCATTGCATAAAGTTGATAATACTGACAGTCCTATTCCTATCGCAGTTAAACTCATCATTCATCTCCTATTTTAATGCAACTCTACAATTTAAGGTTATGATATGTCTAAACTTATCTTGGTCTGCAAGTCCTTCTGCATTAATAAATTCTTTTCTACTTTCTGGGATTCCTACTATGCTAATTCTTCCTTTAGATACTTTAGCGGAAACTATTCCATTTGTTATTATATATTCATAATAAATTAAACCAGGTAGAATTTTTTCTACTAAATAATCAGATAAATCTAATCTTAATCCATCATTAGTAGCGAATATTCTTATTTCTACAGTTATTTCATTAGTCAATGAATTACTTCCGATTTCTCGACGCACAATAGGTCTATCTGGACTTAAAATACAAATGCATGGTAATTTACCTTCATAGACTTCGGCAAAGGCTTTAGTAATTCTAATTGACCACCCATCGGCACTGAGTTGAGTAGTTAGGTAGTCTATAATCGACGCTTCCACATTTCTACTTATACGATAACTCATATTATTTCCCCATTTCTG
>Ga0315291_10008873_pt1 | contig 12332 bp, 5 predicted proteins | sample YL17G12_20_MG_FD_203070 | JGI IMG/M metagenome (GOLD analysis project Ga0315291, IMG submission 203070) | Sediment microbial communities from Yellowstone Lake, YNP, Wyoming, USA - YL17G12_20 | ecosystem: Environmental > Aquatic > Freshwater > Lake > Sediment | place: USA: Wyoming | collected... | reverse complement strand
TAATATTTGATATTTGTGTGTAAACAATTTTTTATTATTTATTTTTAATATAATATGCAATTTAAAAAATCAAAATTGTAACAAACATTTTATAATCCACAAATTTATAAATTATCAAAATATATTTTATTATAGTTATATTTATAAATAAAATAACACAGATAAGACAAAAAATTTTGTATTTTGATTTATTATTAATTTTTTCTTTATTTACTTTTTTTAAAGGACCAAATCCTTTTTAAATAATTAATGAAATAAAAAAAATGAAAAAGTATTGTTAATACTTAATTATATTCTAAAATAAAATAAAACCTAAATAAATTCCGATATTTATATATATAACTACTTGCTAATTTAGAAAAACTATATAAGCTTGATAATAATTAATGATTGTTAATTTGGGGAGGTAATATATGCGAGAGCTAAAAAAACCAAATTTTGTAAAAAATAAGAAGCTGGTAAGGACAACGACTTTTATATCGGTATTACTTATTGCAGCCACTCTTCTTTTGAGTGGTTCTGTTACAGCAATAAGTATACCAGGTGGGACACTGAATTTGAATAATAATAGTACAGAATTAAAAGTAAACCATAAAGGAACAATGATTTTCAGTACTGCATCTGAAAATGGTGTAAGTATAGACACGGCAAATACACAACCATCGTTACCAGAAAATCTTTTGTTGGATTGGCTTCACTTTGATGATGGTACACAATACAATGCAATCGGTTTAACTGCTGGTGGTACGTTTGAAGAGGCAGTGCGTTTCTCTCCAACTGAACTTGGACCATATGCTGGTTATAGTATCACACAAGTCAAAGTATGGCAAGGATCTAGTGCATCTGAACCATCCCATAGTATCAATATTAAAATCTATGAGGCAGGTTCTTCCACTCAACCAGGTAATGTAATCTACACGCAAGCCGAAACCACTGCAGCTGGATATGGTTTTCAGACATTTGATCTAGATACCGCAGTATATGTTGCAGGAAATGCAGATATATGGGTCTCGATTGAATGGCTAAACACTGTAGCAGGTAATTACCCCGCTGGTGTTGATAATGGTCCAGCTATCGATACACAAGGAGATTGGTATTATCTAGGCACTTGGGTAGAAGTACAGATTTATGGCCTTGATTATAACAATATGATTTATGCTGGAGTAGAACTCCTAACTGAGTATGAGCATGATATTGGCGTAGTATCTGTAGATTCACCAGTAAGTGGACCAGCAGCAGGTTCATTCACACCAAAAGTTACCATAAAAAATAATGGAAACAACACAGAAAGTAATGTTCCAGTGAATATGAAAATTACCGCTTATGGTACACCAGTTGATTTTTGGTGTGACGGATTTGAATCCTATGTTCCTGGCGATTGGATATTCCCAAGTGGTTGGACTATTGAAACGACAAACCCAACCGGTAAATGGTATATGTATAATTCAAGTCTAACATATTCTGCATCAACTTATCCACGTATTCAGGAATCCGGCAGTAATGGAAATGCACAGGATGAAAGCCTGATAAGTCCAAGTATTGACTGTTCGGCATTATCTGCTGTCCATTTACAATTAAATACTTTTTACTTCTACGCCTATAGCCCTGATTACGCGAACTTTACAATATATGTTAGCAATAATGGTGGATCAAGTTGGAACCAAGTTGTCCAGTATACTGTAACCACAACTGGTGCAAGAGACATAAATATAACCACATATGCAGCAGGACAATCTAATGTTAAGATTAAATTCCGTTTCGAAAGTCCTGCAGACACAACTTTAAGCTCATATTGTTACTTTGACAATTTCTGGGTTGGAAAACCAGCATCATGGGGTCCTTTGGGAAATAACCCACCAACTGGTTGGACCATTCAAAATTATCCGTCAAATCCAACAACCTGGAACAATAACTACTGGTACAATTATTCTACGTATACATCTTATGATAATAATGGTCCCAGTACAAGATATTATTACACAAGTCCATATGAAGATGTTAACTGCGCACTAATTACACCATCTATTGATTGTTCTGCCCTTTCAACAGTAAATCTGTACATTAATGGTTACTACTACCACTACGCAGGTTATACCCATGGATGTATCGAATATAGTATTGACGGTGGATATACATGGAATCTAGCTTGGGACTTCACTGCAACCCGATATCATTACGAATTCGATGGTTACAATGATTACAATCTACCATTAGCAGCTCATCAATCGAATGTAATTATTCGGTTTAGATACTATCACACAGTAGCAGAACAAGGGCGATACTGGTACCTTGGTAACATTCGAGTCGGTAGCGACCGAAATAACATCATATTCTATGATTCATTCCAAGGGAAAACAGCATACAGCACAAACTTCAAAATATGGACGCCTGATGACTGGGTCAACTGGGCTTGGCAAAAAGTAGATGGAGTCAGTGCAGGTAACCAATGGTTAAATGTAGTAAGTGGTACATCACCATCATGTACACCTGAACAAGGTGTTCGCATGGCGGAATATAACTCTTATTCTGCAACATCAGGAGATACGGCAAGGTTATACCAAATTACTCCTGTTAGTGTTGGTACTGCAACTACACTTAAAGTAGGTTTCTGGATGTACCATTATACTTCTGGTGCCGATAAACTCCAAGTACAGGCAGACACAGGATCAGGATGGGTTAATGTTGGAGATTCTATTAACCTACTAGGTACTCTAGGGTGGAGTTATCATACTGTTGATATTACTCCTGTACCAAGTCAAATTCGTATTGGTTTCCTAGGAATAAGTGCTTACGGTTATAATATATTTATTGATGATGTATGCATCTTTGACCCTGGTTTGGTTACGGAATACGACGAGACTAAATATGTTAGTATAAACCCTGACGAAACTAAGCAGGTCGTGTTCCCAAATTGGATTCCTGATGCGTGGCAGAACAAGGAAAATCAAGATATTATTTATCCGTTGTATGCTTGGACTGAACTAACTGGAGATGAGAATCCATCTAACGATCTTAAAACCAAGGAGATAACTTTAAGCTATCCGTTTTTACATGATATTGCAGTTATGAGTATTAACTCACCACCTGAACGCGGCGATCCAGCAAAAACATTACCAGTAGAATGTACACTTAAAAATATTGGACAATTCCAAGAGTGCTGTTATCAAACAGATGTGGATATTGATAAAATTCAACTAGGTACCGAATTTTATAATGAATCTTTCACAACAACAGTATGGTCACCAACTAGTACCAAATGGACAAAAGTCACCTCAGCTAACGCTGGTGGTATAGCACCAGAATACAGATTTTATTGGTCACCATCAGAAACAGGAACCTTCTTATTACGCTCACCAGCAATGAGCACTGTTGGTCACACTAATGCAAAACTCTCATTCAAAATGATGTTAGATCACGACCTTACACCATATACACTAGCATTTATGACATCTACCGATTATGTTAATTGGAATACTGTTTGGTCTATAAATCCTACTGCTGACATTCCAAAAACCACAGTTGAAGTTTTCTTAGATTCTGGAGATGGACTAGATTCAACCACATTCTATATGGCATTTGCATTTATAGGATACAGTTACAATCTTAACTACTGGTACGTTGATGATGTAAAGTTACAAGACATGACATTGATTCCAGATTACTCTGATGTTGCGTGTACAATAATTCTTAATCCTGGTGAGTCAACAGATCTTGAATTTGATGATTGGACGCCAGCAGACCTGGCTTTGAGATTATCAGGTTCTATTGGTTACATTGCAAAATCAACACAATTACTACCTGGTGACACAAACCCTGCAAATGATGTTGCAAGTGTTGGTTTTGTTTTGGACTACTGGCATGATGTAAAAGTAAAAGATATAACAAGTCCATCATTAGGTCGATCACCAGATGTATTTTACTGCTTTAATGCCTATACAAGCCCCTATCCATCTTGTTGGTTTGAATCAACCACTCCGGGTGTTCTCAATGTCATTGGACCCAACACAGCATCCAATTACATTAGTGCTGGAACATGGGCAGAAGGAGTATGGTACGCAAGTCCTTACGGAACTGGACAAATATACACAGTTGACCCAACTACAGGAATTATGACTCTTATTGGTGGTAGCGGTACTGGTATAAATGGTCTTGCTTATGATGACAATACAGGTACTATGTATGGAGCAAGTTCCTATAACTTATACACAATTGATTTATCTACAGGTACACAAACACTAATAGGTACATGGGGTTCATCAAATCTAATGATCGATATAGCTATTGACAACGCTGGAATCTGTTATGGTCATGATATCGCAACTGATAGCATCTACACAATCAACCTAAATACTGCTGCAATCACATTAGTGGGATTAACTGGTATAAGTGCAAACTATTTACAAGGAATGGCATACGATAAGAACAACGAAGTTTTATATCTAGCAGCGTACACTACCTCAGCTGCATTATACACAGTTGATGTAACAACCGGACATGCAACCCTTGTTGGTAACTTCCCAGCAAGCACAGAAATAGATGGTTTTGCAATACCATACACAAGCGGCCCACCAGGACCAGCAGATATAGAAGTATGGGTTCCACTTAACGCAGATGAGTCTATTGCAGGAATTGTACAGAACGCTGGAGTATTTGTAGAAGACGATCTTACATGTTATGCAGACATTACTTACTACCCAGACCCAAGTGATCCAGAAAATGGAACAAATGTATACTCAGATAGTATTGGATTTATCGATCTTGACACACCACTTGGTGGAGAACTACCAGTTACCTTTGATAACCATATATTTGACACACAGGGAGTATACACGTTAATGCTCAATATTCCATTGACAGCTGATGTTGATGATTTCCCGAACAACAACCAAATGAAACTAGGAATTGGTGTCGATGACACAAAACCAACATCCACACATGTACTTAGCCCAGCTACACCAGATGGATGTAATGGCTGGTACGTAAGTGACCTAACTGTCACAGTGGATGCAGGTGATGGAACCGATGAATGGCAATCTGGTGTTAAAGAGATAGTTTACAAGGTAAACGGTGTTCAAAAGACAGTACCTGGCGCACATGGTTCATTTAAGATCGAAGACGATGGAGAAAATATTGCAGTTGAATACTGGGCAGTAGACAATGTTGGAAACGAAGAAACACCACATCACACATTCACAGTTGATATGGATCAAACAGCACCAACAGTAAGTCTTGTCTACGAAGTAACTGGTGGAAACTCGATAACAGGTTATGAATTCACATTTACAGCGACAGCAACAGATGACATGAGTCTTATGGAACATGTTGAATTCTTCTTCAACAACGTATACCAAACAACTGTAACAGGACCAGGACCAACATACCAATGGATATTTGTTTACAACCCAATTCCAAAAGCATTTGTAAAAGTAGTTGCTTACGATATGGCTTGTAACAATGACTTTGATGAGATCGAAGACCCAACACCACACAGTAACGAACAAAGCCTACCACAGAGCGTAACTCAAACACTAAAACTAAACCTAGGTCGATAAGGGGATTACCCCTTACCTCTTTTTCTTTTTTTTTGTTTAATTTTTTTTAAAAAAGGATTGAGAGTCTAACAAAAAATTAATTTATAAAATAGCGAGGACTTAAAATGATGTCACGTAAAATACTCATTAAATCTTTTATTATCGGAATACTTGTTTTTCTGCTATTAAATACCTCCTCATCAGGTGCATATCAAGATAAACAACAAGTAAGTAATCTTCAAGGACCTACTGTAACTGTTTTTGGGGCGTTGGGTGATAATCATTGGTTCATAAGTAATGTCACCATAATCTTTTCGTACGATGTAGAAAAGGTGAAAGAGGTCCAATATTATTTTGATGAGAATTGGCATATATATTCAACACCTATTGTGATAGAAGAAGATGGGGAATATATGATCCAATGGTTTTGGGTGGATATGGAAAATAACACATTTAATGGTTTTCCTCCTATTTCTTTTAATATTGATCAGACACCGCCAACAATAGAACTATCCAGGAAATCTAGTGGAAAGAACACGGTAATTTTTACAGCTGATGCAGTTGACCAAGTAAGCCAAATAGAGCGCGTTGAGTTTTATCTAGATGACGAGTTAAAACAAACTGTTAATGAATTACCATATAAATACACTTGGACTGGTGAAGAAAATCAAGTTGTTTACGCAATTGGTTATAACTACGCAGGGTTTGATGCGAAAAGCAATAATCTTACAACAGAACCTAGAACACATTTCAGAAACCACTATTTGATGAACATAATTTTTGTATTAATGCAAAAAACATTTTTCCGGTTTTACTAAAAATATCTAATATTTTTTTTTCTATTTTTAAATTGTTTAATATAACATTGGTGGATAGTGTTAATATAAAACTTCTTTTATGTCTTAGATCAACATTGTACTGACTCACAAACTTTTAATTTGGGTGTACTATGATAGCTGAAGATATATTGTGCAATTCTTTTGCCCTCTTTTAAAACCTGAAAATTATACTATACGGCGTTTTTTACACAGGATATATGATTGTTAGTAATCTGAACAAAGTCTTTGTAGTACTTTTTGGGTTTGGTGTTTTATCTTTATACCTGAACACAGGGCATATATGTGAAATGAAAACTATTAATGATTACCTTTATTATTAGATATAAACATCAATAACTTCTTTACTATCAATATTAAAAGAAGTGTCAAGAGATAACAAACCTATTTTTTTAATGTTTATTAATTTCAAAAAAGTAATGATCCTATGTTCATTAGTTCTGATTGTAAACATTTGTTAAAATCTCTTGTTCTTTTAATAGACTACTTAATAGCTAGGTGCTTCAATTAACCTGGATCTAAATAAAACCAATATATCCATATATGATAATTTCCTTTGATACAAAAACAGTTTTGATATTCTTGTTTTAAACTTCTATTTATTATTTTAAAAAATCTTTTTATGTTCGTATATACCTAAAATTATTTTTAACAACTATCTCACATTTACAGTTTTTTTATAATCATATTAGTTATTGTAAAAAAAAAGAAAAAAAGATTTGAATTTATTTATTACACTGAAATTCTAGATCTTAGAATAAATATTACTCTTCCTATAATAACTCCTGAAAACTCTGTCGTGGTAGTATAATCATCAACGCTTGCTTGAATGGTTCCTCTTATTCTGCCGAATCTAAGTTTTACTGTGGATCTACCAAATAATTTTCCGGAGGTAACCTTTTTATTTTTATTTATCTCAATTAATGGTAATGTACCATCTTGTGCAATAGGTTTTTTTCTTAACATCCCAGCTGTGAAATTAAACCCCCAGCTTATATTAGATGCATCTATCTCACCGACATTTTTTATTGTTGCAGAAATCCTGCCGATGGACAATCCTTTTTTTACTTTAATTTCCAATTGTAATGGTGGTGGAGGTGGTGTTATATATAAATGTAAGTAAACTTTTCCATCTCCTCCATTGGAAGTAATGGAGATATAACCAAAATTATATCCTGTTAAATTGCTTGTATTAACAATATTTATTGTTATAGTATCATGTTCTCCTGTTGAGCTACCACTTTTTGGATTTATTTCTATCCAGTCCAGAGTTTCAGATAATGTGTAGGTTAATGTTTGTACTCCGCTATTCCAGATTTCAAAGGTTGCATTTCCGGTCCATCCTTGGTCGTGTTCACCAAAGTTAATGTTAAAAACTGAATAGCTTAGTATCGGTCCTATCTCCTGAAGATAAATGGATATATGGACATTTCCTTCTCCCCCGTTTGAGGATATTTGTATATTTCCAGATAGATATCCGTATATGTTTTCAGTGTTTACCACAGATACTGTTATTGTATCATGTTCTTCGGTTGAACTACCACTTATTACATCTATATTTATCCAGTCTATGTCTTCAGTTAATTCATACAATAATGTTTGATCCCCTCCATTCCAGATTTCAAAAGTTGAGCTACCAGTCCATCCCTGGTCATGCTCACCAAAATCTATATAATTAGGAGAGTATGCAAGCAGAGGATCATCATAATAATTTGTTATTATACTAGCTGTATCTTCATCAGAGTAAGGATTTTCAGTATCGCTTTCTTCAGCAATGTATTCTACAAGGTTTATACCACACTCTTCGCAGTCTCCTGTACTGCCCCATACAAATGCATCAAAGGTAATAACTAGTGGTTCACCATCTTCAACAGGTCCTGATAAATTCCACCATACAGTTTTTCCATCTTCTGAAACGCTTGATGGTTCAATACCAATATAATTACTATAATATGTTATAAAAGGTAGATAATCAACTATCTCCAAATCAGTTAAATTATAATTGCCATAATATGTTAGCTCAATTTTGTATGTAACTGTTTCATTTACAAACTGGAATGTTTGTTCAACCCATTCGCCAGTCTGTGGATCTTTTACATTCTTTTCAAAGGTTGTCTCAGGTGGAACACAATTTATTGTTGTGCAATCATAACCATAAAGATGAACAGGGTTGGGACAATTATAACAACTCCAAAGATCTGCAAATGCACAGTTTTCTATTTCTTCATAGCAGTAATAAATGACAACTGCATCAAACTCAATATTTATTGATTGGTTAGCATATAGATTAAATAATTTATTTGACCAATCAAAGTCAACGTCTTTTAGATCTTCAGAAACATATATATCGGGATTTTCAAAAAGAGAACTAGGATAGTAAAAAGATTCGTTACCAGCATAATCAAAACAGCACTCTGGTATACAATCATGTACGAGCATACACTTCATTAGATTTACACCAGTATAACCATTAAAAGTAATTGTTAAATTGAATCTAATGAGTTGACCCTTTACCACCTCATCAATATAATCAACCCATTCGCCTGTAATAGGGTCAAGTGCTTCTTTGGTAAACTCTAACGGTTCTGGTACATACACATACACCCATGCACTATCTTCGTCATATTGGTAGTAATATTCGTCTTCTATTGCGGATAAATAGGCAATATTTTCATTTTCTGTTTCTATACTTTCAACAACAGTTGCATCAAATTCAATGGACATAGACTCTTCATCACTTAAATTATATTCAAAACCTGTAAAATTCCAAATAATGATATTACCATTTTGCTCTTCTACAATTACTGGTGCGTTGAAAAAAGTAGTATTATCGGCAAATACTAAACATGGTGGTAACTCATCAGAAATTATTATATCATGTAACACAAAATCATAAGGATTTTGTGGATTTTTATAATATGTTAATGATATGTTAAAACGTACAGTTGAACCTATTTCGACATCTTCTATATAATCATCCCAGGAGCCTTCATTCCAGACTGATTTTGTAAATTCTATTGTCCCTTGAGGGCAACTTTGACTATAAATTATGTGTTGTTGTGTAGTTCCTAAAACGGAATATGAGGATGTTATCAATAACAGCGTTAAAATTAATGTTATCCAAATCTTTCTATCCATTTTCTTCCCTCATTTTAATTTGAAAAATTTGAACATTTATAATTATAGTAGTATATAAATATTCCTATTATTTATTATTATTTTAGGTTAAAAAATAAGAATAATTTATTTAAAATTAATATTATAAAAATATAACATTTAATTTCATTTTATAAAAAAATATCCTAAATTGATTTTAGAAAAATAAAATCCAACGAAAGTAAAACACGATAAAAAACTATATCCTTTTTTTTAAAATTTTTATTTTTTAAGCTAGTTTTGTCGTTTTAATTCCGATAAAACATTTTGTCGTTTTTAAGACGACATAATAGAAAACTATTTAAATCCACAAATCCACCAAATTATCATAAAAAATAAATAAAATTGGTGTAAAATTAATGCAGAAAGCAAACATTTCCAGAGACAAAAGCATAGAAAAAACAGTACATGATATATTAAAAACTAGAGCCAAATCGCGTATCTATGTCTATCTTCTGGGAAAGGAGGGGGTCAAAACAGAACAAATAATAAAAGGAACAAAACTGCACCCAAGCACAGTAAGAGAAACACTTTCGACGATGTATAATCAAAAACTTATTTTTAGAAAAAAAATGAAAAATGATAATATTGGAAAAAATCCCTATCTGTATTATCCAATTTCACCGATTGAACTTTTAAATAGATATGTAAATGAAATGGAAGAAAGACTGAATAAATTAGCAAATTTAGCCTTTTCTATAGATAAAACAAAAAACTACAAACCTGTAAAAATTAACATAAAGGAGCAAGTGGAGTAGATATGAATATAAAACCTATTGCAAAAATACTTGCAAATCGACCAAAGACGGTCCTGTTAATTTTTACTATTATTACAATTTTAATAGGTTCACAAGTAACTCATCTATATATGCAATCGGATTTAACACAATATCTTCCAAGAGATGATCCAACTATAAAGTTGTTAACTCAGGTGTATGATGAATTCCAAATAGGTGCGACGATAATTATTTTGGTTGAGACAGATGATATACGAAATCCTGATGTTTTAAAAGAAATGGATGCGGTTGTCTCAAATGATGATATTGATAAGTATCCTAATGATAATGGACAACAGGATGGTATTGTTTCAATCCAAAGCTTGGCCACTTACATAAAGGAAGAAAATTTTTATCGAGGACTTGGAGAATACAAAATTCCAGAAGATGAGGATCTAATTTACACATTCATGAGCAGACTTATTATTGAGAAACTAAAAGGTACTTTATACAAAGATAACTACAAACTCGGAGTAATAGTAATACAACTAGCTGATAATGCAAATTACGAGGAAATTTTATTAAAAACCAAGTCATCAGTTGAGCGTAGAGGAAATGATGATACACAAATGAGCGTAACCGGCTCAATTGCTATTCAACGTGCTATTAGGGAAGAAACCTTTTATTATCTTAAAATTGTAATTCCTATTTCAGTAATTCTTGTAGCAGTAGTTCTTTTTATTTTCCATAGAAGTATCAAAGGTCTTTTTATAGGATTTTTGCCTCTTATGTATGCAGTTACATTAACCTTTGGTATCCAAGGTATAATACAACCTGAAATGAATCTTTTGTCAATTGCGATTGTTGCTCTTTTACTTGGACTTGGTATAGATTACTCTATATATCTAACGAATCGATATGCTGAGGAACATGCTATAAAAGATAAAGTGGAAAGAGTAGAAAAAACACTTAGTAAAACAGGTAAAGCGGTGTTTTTATGCGCATTTACTACAATTATTGGTTTTGGTTCACTTATGACTTCTAGTATGCCGCCAATGGTTACATTTGGTTTCGGGTGCGCATTAGGAATTGGGTTTGCTTTTATATCCGCCTTTATTCTTGTTCCATGTTTATGTATTATTCTTAAGTTCGAGAAACATGAAGAAAATCATAAATGGAAACGTTTTGCTCATGTTATTGTCGATTATAGAAAAAGATTCTTTGTTCTTGCTTGTTTCTTTGTGGTCTTATCAGTAATTATGATACCTCAAATTAAAACAGATGTTAATTATTTTGCTATGGCACCAAAAGGTATACCAGAAATAGAAGCACTTTACAAATATTCTGGGAATTTAGGTGGTAGTACAAACTTCAATGCATTGGTTATAGAAACAGAAAGTCAAGGTCTAACTTATCCTGAAGTAATAGATGCAATGTATAACTTGGAAGTTGAAATTAGAAATGCTGGTGCTTCTGCTTATTCTATTGCAGATGAGCTTAAGGATTTAAATGATATATTAAATAGAAGCGCAATTATTAATAAACTAGCTGAACTGGCAAAAATAGATAAGATACTTTTTGATAAAATTGCTGAAACTGGTCTAATAGATAGTGATTACTCTAAAACCTTGATTGTTGTTAGAGTATCAGCGGGTATGTCCATCTCAGAAACCGAGATATTGGTTGATCAAATAAACCAAATAGCATCACGAGCAAGTATACCTCATGGTGGAAAAGTATCTGAACTAGTTGGTCAGGATGTAATAACCGTTAAAATAAATAAGCAGCTTATGAGTTCGCAGGCATCATCCTTGATTGTTGCTTTATTACTAGTATTAGCATGCTTGATTATAGGTTTTAATTCCATTGTTGTTGGATTTTTGGCATTAATACCTGTGTTAGTTGTCCTTGCTTGGGAGCCTGGTGCATTAGTATCACTAAACATACCATTATCTGTCATCAACATAACAGTTGCATCAATTATGATAGGTACCGGTATTGATTATAGCATACAGACCACACAAAGAGTTAAAGAAGAAATAGAAAAGGGGTCCTCAAAAATAGATGCAGTAAAAACATCTATAGAAACATCA
>Ga0315291_10008869_pt1 | contig 12334 bp, 14 predicted proteins | sample YL17G12_20_MG_FD_203070 | JGI IMG/M metagenome (GOLD analysis project Ga0315291, IMG submission 203070) | Sediment microbial communities from Yellowstone Lake, YNP, Wyoming, USA - YL17G12_20 | ecosystem: Environmental > Aquatic > Freshwater > Lake > Sediment | place: USA: Wyoming | collected... | reverse complement strand
GTACGGCATGACCGTGTTCGACTGGGCGCGCGGCCTGCGCCGCCAGCGCGGCGAGGTCGAGCGCCTGTTCGTGTTGGTCACCTTCGGCGACCTGCTGGGCTTGCCGCTCCTGCCGCCCTACTATACCCTGCGCTTGCTGCCCTACGTTGTACCTGCGTTGGGCCGCTGGAAGCGCACCCTGGTGCGCGAGCGGGATTGGACGGACTTGGCCGAGTTGATTGAAGGAGTAGACTGAGGAGGCATACATGCCTGAAGAAGAGAAGAAGGACAGTGCACTCAAGCGTTTTGGCCGTTCCACTAAAGAACTGCTCTACGGCATGGCCGGACACGACATGACGCGCTATGCCCTCAAGACGCGCGGCAGCATGGAGCACCTGTTCATCCTGATCACGATGGGGGATCTGTTGGGCATCCCCATCCTACCGCCCTACTATTCGCTGCGCCTGCTGCCCTACGTGGTGCCGCAGATCAGCACCTGGAAGCGGCGCATGTTGCGCGAACGCGACCTGACCGACGCTCTGGCCTAGAGCGGCCGGCAAGGCTCACCGCAGAGGCCGCCGAGAACGCAGTAGGGCCGGCCTGATGCACCGCGCACTCTGCGCTCTCCGTGTGCTCTACCACCATTACAGGAGGTGCCACTTTGCTCGCGACTACTCTGTGCGGTACTTCGTCCCTGGCCGAGACCTTCCGCGCCCATCCCAACCGCCGTTACGTCGAGTTCGGTGGCAAGGGCGGGCTGGGCAAGACCACCTTTTCCGCTGCGACGGCCTACTGGCTGGCCCAGCAGGGGTTCAAGGTGCTGGTCTTTTCCGTGGACCCCCAGGCCTCGCTCTCCGACATCTTCGAGCGTGACATTTTCGGGAAAGGGGCGGTCGAAATCATCCCCAACCTCTTCGCCCAGGAGATCGACGCCGACAAGCACATCAAGCAGTACCAGGATCAGGTCCGCCAGAAGATCCGGGACATGTATGGCCTGGAGCAAGTGCCCGAGGAAATTGAGAACTATATCCAGGCCGCCGCGGCCGAGCCGGCCATGGAGGAGAGCGCCATCTTTGACGCGGTGGTGGACATCGTGGTGGGCCAGGACTATGACTATTACATCTACGACCTGGTGCCGCTCGGCCACGCGCTCTACTACCTGAGTATGGCCAGCATCTATGACGAATGGATTTCCAAGATCACCAAGCTGCGCGAAGACATGCAAGAGTACGCCGCCGTGGCGGCTGTGATGGAGCGCAACAAGGAGACGGAAGAAGACCAGATCCTGGCTGAGCTGCAGGACATCCGCCAACGCATCAGCGTCTCCTCGGGGATTCTCACCGATCGGGAGAAGACGGCCTTCTTTTTTGTGGTGACTCCGGAGGAGATGATCATCCTGGATACGCTCAAGGCGGCGGGTCTGTTCGCCAAGTACCAGGTGCCCATCTGCGGCTACATCGTCAACCGCGTCATTCCGGCCGAGCTGGCCCAGCAACAGATCCCCGAGTACCTGCAACACCGCATCGAGATGCAGGCGCACCTCCTGAAGAGAATTGACGACACCTTTGGCGCGGGAGTGCTGGCGCGCGTGGCCGAGTTCGAGCGCGACATTACGGGCATCCCCATGATCGCCCGGGTAGCCGAGGCTCTGTTTGCCGGTAACCTTCCGGTCGGAGGTGCGAAATGATCACGACGTCAACCTGTCAGTTCCTGACGCAGCACCCGCAGATGAAGTACGTGTTCTTGGGCGGCAAGGGCGGCGTAGGCAAGACCGTGATGGCCGGCGCAACGGCCCTGTGGATGGCGCGTCAGGGCAAGCGCACCTTGCTGGCCTCCACAAACCCCGTGCACTCGCTGAGCAGCCTGCTCGACCAGAACGTGTTCGGCGCAGCCACAGCGGTCAACGGCGTGCCCAACCTGCTAGCCTACGAGATCGACACCAAGGACACCATAGAAAGGTCCAAGGTCGAGCTGACGCAGAAGATCGAATGGTTCCTCAAATACGCTGACATCAAGACGCGCGCCGACGAGTTCATCGAGTCAGCCACGATGAACCCGGCCTTTGAAGAGTCGGCCATGTTCGAGACCATGATCGACCTCATGTTCGACGACAAGTACCAGGCCTACGTGTTTGACACTGCCCCCACGGCCAACGCCCGGCGCTTGTTGGGCATGTCCAGCGTGTATGCGATGTGGGTCAACAAGATGGTGCAGAGCCGCGAGGAGGCTAAATCGCTGCGCGAGCTGCTCTCCTACAGCAAGAAGAAGGAACAGAAGGACCCCCTGATGGACTATTTGCTCAAGCTGCGCGCTCGTATGGAGCACGCCAAGTCCCTGCTGACTGACGAGCAGAAAACCGCCTTCTTCTTCATCACGCTGCCCGAGGCGCTGCCCATCGCCGTGGTCAAGCGCTTTGTCCAATGGTTCCGGGATTTCGGCATCCCGGTGGGCGGCGTGATCGTCAACATGCTGATTGACAAGGCCGCGGTTGGCGCCGACTCACCCGAGTTTGTGCGTAACCGCGTGGGGATGCAGGACCGCTACATGGAAGAGATCTGGCGCAGCTTCCCGGACGTCTGCGCGCTGGTGCCGCTCTTTGGCTCCGAGGTGCGCGGCGTGGACATGTTGGGGCAAGTTGCAGACCGGGTTTTCGCCGCGTAGCCCTTTACAAAGACCCGTTTGCTGCCGCAAAACGAGCGTCTGAGCTTCAACACAAAGCCATGAAGGCACACAGGCACCAAGCCGGACATTTTTTTGGCGTCTACGTGACTACTCTGAGAATGCCGTAGCTTAGCCCCTTGCCGTTCGCCTCGCTTGACGAGGTGGGCGTTGCGACTCTCGTGGAGACCACGGCCACAAGGGCCTATGCTACACGGCAGTGTTTTCATCCGCGGTGGCGAGCCGCATGGCTCATGACGAACCTGGTGCCTTGATGTGGTGAGCGGGGGCGCAAGGAGCAGGGATGAATCCGTACTTGCTGCTGGTCTTGGAGGCACTGTTGTTTGTGTTGGCGTTCGGCGCCCTGTCGTGGCTGCGCGGCGAAGGGCTGCCCGGGCGTCTTGCAGCGGAGGCGGCTGTTTTCACGGTCGCTAGCGTGTCGTTGTCCTGGGTGGCACGGGTGGCAATCCATCCCGTTCTGTTCCTCGTGCTCGTGTACCTTGTTACCATGCGCGCCAGGTTGCTAGTAGATCTCGGTAACACGTTGTCGGCGCGCGGACGCTACGAGCAAGCGTTGGCAGCTCTGCATCTGGGCAGTCGTCTGTCCAGCGATCCGTCTGCGCAGGCCCTGGCGCGCATCAACACGGGTGTGGTGTGGATGCGGCAGAAGCGCTTCGAGCAAGCCGTGGTCATCCTCAACGACGCTCTTGTCGCGCTGCCGCACCAGCGCGGGAGTCCCAAGCTCGAAGCCGCCTGTCGCTACAACCTCGGTCTGGCGTACCTGCGCCTGGGCGAAGAGGCGAACGCCTTGCAGCAGCTCAACAAGGTGATCGAGCTACTGCCCAACTCGCTCTACGCGCGGGGCGCCGAGAGCGCTCTCAGACAGCGCGGGACCAAAGCCGACCTCACGCGCCCCGAGGCAGGATGACCCCCCTGATATGGTCGTCTCCCCCGCGCTCCGCCAATTCGAAAGCTGGAAGACAAGTGCGACGGAGTCATTCAACACCCTCCTGAGGAGCGCTTGACAGAGGCGGGGCAGCGCACGTATAATTCGCGCCAGGCACAGTCCGGGAGCACCTAAATGATGAGCCAGAAACACAAGGAGAGCAGGGCCATGGACACGACGACGCTCGTTCTGGCTGCCGTCGCGGCAGCGCTGCTGGCGATTGCCTTCTGGCGAGGACGCGGCCTGCCGCTGGCCGGGCTGTGCGCCGCCGCGCGCACGCTGTGGCTCAACCTGCCCATCGTCTTGTTGGGCTTTGTCATCGCCGGGCTGGTGCAGGTGCTGGTGCCCAGAGAGCTGATCTCGCGCTGGCTGGGCGCCCAGGCCGGCCCTAAGGGCGTCCTGATGGCCTGCGTCGTGGGCGGGCTGGTGCCGGGTTCTCCCTACGCCGTTTTCCCCATTGTGGCCGGGCTCTATCGCGCGGGGGCCGGCCTCGGCGCGGTGGTCGCCTTCGTCTCCGCCTGGTCCTTGTGGTCCGTGTCGCGCCTGCCCGTGGAGATGGCGCTCATCGATTCGCGGGTGGCCCTGATTCGCTACGGCATCACCTTCCTGGTGCCGCCCGCGGCCGGGCTGATCGCGAACGCCCTGCTGCGCTGGCTGTAGGGCGCGCTCCAGCGATCGTAGTCCGCGCTTTTGCGCGTCTTCCACGCCAAAGCGTGCACTACCGACCATTTCCAACACCCTCCTCCCGGCGCTTGCGCGCTGTGCTGTTGCAGAGTACAATCGGGGCAGATGATCAAGTTGGAGGTATGTCTCGATGAAGGCACGGGTAGTTTACGATTCGTTCTTTGGCAACACGGAGAAGATCGCCCAGACGATTGGCAATGCGCTGGGTGGCGCGGCGGACGTCGAGGTGCTGCGGGTGGGCAATGTCAAGCCGGAGCACTTGACGGGGTTGGAGCTGCTGGTCGTCGGCTCTCCCACGCGGGCATTCAGGCCAACGCCAGCCATCCACAAGCTGCTGGCAGGGATTCCGGCCAATGGCCTGCGGGGTGTCAAGGTGGCCGCCTTTGACACCGGGATTCCCGTCAGCGAGGCGCCCGCCGTGTTGCGCCTGTTTGTCAAGCTATTCGGCTATGCCGCCAAGCCCATCGCGGAGGGGCTCAAGAAAAAGGGAGGCGACCTGCTCGTCCCTCCGGAAGGGTTCTTTGTGAAAGGGTCGGAAGGTCCGCTGCAGGAAGGCGAGCTCGAACGCGCTGCGGACTGGGCCAAGCGCATCATAGCAGCACGTTAGGTCGCCTGTCAGGCGTTGCTGCAGCGGGCGCTTCGGGGGGAGTGGCACGACTCGGATTTGGGCACGGATGCACGGATTCGGACATCGCCAGTTGCGAAGCCCTGTCAGGCGCTCTGAGTTTACTCGCCGGGATAAACTGTCAAGAACCCTGCGACGATCTCGACTGAGCCACCGACGCCCGGGTCGTAGGGGCGCTCAACTGCGCAGGGGCAACGTTGATCCGATTGAGCACGCGAATGCGAAACTAGGACAGGAGCACGCCGTATGAACTTGCTGGATGCGGTCGAATCATCCTTGGCTGCGGAGGGCAAACCACTCCACTATCGCGAGCTCACGAGGCGCATTCTGGCGCAGCAGCTTTGGCACACTGAGGGCAAGACGCCAGAGGCCACAGTGAACGCCCAACTGGCGCTGGACATCAGACAGAAGGGCGCGCTCTCCAAGTTCCAGCGCACCGCAGCCGGAGTCTTCGCCTTGCGCGATTGGGGCTTGCCACAAGCTGCGCTAGCCCGACCCACGAAGCAAGCCGCCGCTCGTCAGCAGCACCACGCGCTTTCCTTCACCGATGCCGCCGAGGCCGTGCTGGAGCAGTTCGCGGGGCAGAAGCCCATGCACTACCGTGCCATCACCGAGAAAGCGCTGGAGCTTGGATGGATACACACCGAAGGGCAGACGCCGGAGGCGACTCTCTACGCCCAAATCTTCACCGAGATCAACCGCAAGTCGCGGCGCGGCGACCCACTTCGTTTCGTGAGACACGGCAAAGGCCTCGTCGGGCTGTCCAAATGGATGGGCAGCGGCCTGGCGCTGCAGATTGGGAAGCACAACTCCGACGTGCGCAAGAAACTGCACGCGCAATTGGGCAGCATGCCTCCGGCCGATTTCGAGGCTCTGATCGGCCAATTGCTAGTGGCCGTAGGCTTCGAGGAGGTCGAGGTTACCCAGCGCAGTGGCGACGGCGGCATTGATGTGCGCGGCACGCTGGTGGTAGGCGACGTGATCCGCACCCGGATGGCCGTGCAGGTGAAGCGCTGGAAGCACAACGTGCAGGCCCCCGTCGTGCAGCAGGTGCGGAGCAGCCTGGGCGCGCACGATCACGGATTGATCATCACCACCAGCGACTTTAGCTCCGGCGCCCGGTCTGAGGCGGAGCGGCCCAACGCGGTGCCCGTGGCGCTGATGAACGGCGAGCAGTTGGTGACGCTGCTGATTGAGAACGACATCGGCGTGCACCGCACGTCCTACAGCGTGATCGAGCTTGGAGAGGCACAAGGCCAGTGAACGCCGCCCCAGGGGGCAGGCATGAGACGAGTGGCAACATACCAGGGGATGCGGGTCTCCCGACAGCAGATTCTGGACAAGATGGCGTGGTATGATCAAGCCTACCCGTCGAATGACTACCGTGAGCCTCCGGCGGGGAAGGGCTGGCGGGACAATGACGCCTACAAGAATTGGGGGCTTTGCCGTAGCTCCATGGGAGGTGCATCATGAGCAACCAGGTAGTCAAACAACGGAAATGGCTGTACCCGGTCCTCTACGCTGCCTTTTTCGTTATCAGCATGTTGCCGCTCTACACAGACAAGCCATATCCTCCCCAAGCAACACAGGATGTGCTGATCAGCCTTCTGAGGGTGTCCACAACCCCCTACAAGGCCTACGCCCCCATCTTTCACGTCCTGACCCTCCTGCTGGTCGCTTGGATTGGCTGGCGACCGGCAAGCATGGGACGTGTTCTGGCTGGCTACATGGGATTGAACTACCTGATCATCGCCCTGGCGCAGACGATGGGCACAACCGCACAGTATGGTTTTGTCCTGCACACCGGTGGAATGGTGCTGAATGCTGTGTTGGGGCTGGTTTGGCTGCTCGTTGCCTGGCGCAATGAGCTGCAGACTTCTTTTCGCTCCATCTCCTGGCGACACCTCCTGCTATTGCCTCTTGCGGTCTTGGTGTTTTGGGCGCCCTATGCTGCCTCTGGCAATGGCGTGCGGCCGGATTTCAATCCGCTCTTGCTTCTGGTTTCTCCGGACTACGGGTTGACCTTCTGTTTTACCACACCCATCTTCCTGTTCTTGTTGATTCTGTCCTATCCGCGGGTCAATGGGCTGGCATATCGGATCACAGCGTTCAACGGCCTCTTGTATGGGGTGCTCAATCTCACCCACTGGTTCACGCCGGAACTGCGCTGGATGGGGTTCTTGCACCTGCCTTTGCTGATTATGTCTGCCTATGCGCTCATGCTGCCGCGAATGTGGGCGAAAAGCGACCATGTCACGTAGGGACAGCACAGATCAAGAGATCATCGTCGAGCCCCAGGATGAGGTCAAGCCGGAGATCATGTTCTTAAGTGCACGTTCTGGTCGTTTGATCGCACGGAGGGAGGCGCGACATGGGCAACTGCGACCGGGAAGCGTTGGAGAACGTGAAGGGGCAGATCGGCGCCTGCGGCATCTGGTGCGGCAGTTGCGCGGTGGGCAACGGGGCGCTGCAGGAGCTCTCCAGGCGTTACGGGGAGCTGCTGAAGGGCCACGGACTCGACGAGTGAGGTGGAGCCATGACCGTCCTGGAGCAGATGAAGGGCTTTTCTGAGCGGTATGGAAAGCAGGTCGTGGTCAACAGCGTACCCTGGCGCTACTACCGCCTCGGCTCGGGCGCACCCATCCTCTGGCTCACGGGCGGACTGCGCCGCGCGGCGCTCGGATTCGGCTTCATGGAGAGGCTTGCCGCGCGCCACAGCGTGATTGCCCCGGACTACCCTCCCGTGCAGACGATTGACGAGTTCATGGCTGCGTTCGACGCCATCCTGCAAGCCGAAGGCGTGCATGGCTTTACGCTGGGAGGTCAGTCCTACGGCGGGCTGTTGGCGCAGGCCTATCTGTCGCACAAGCCAGAGGCTGTCGAACGCCTCATCCTATCCAGCAGCGGTCCGGCGGACTATGGCAAAGCCTGGCTGCCTGTGGAGTATGCCATCATCGCGTTGGTGCGCCTGCTGCCCGAAAGGACCGTCAAGAACCTGCTGACGGGCGGACTGCTCAAGGCCATCAGCTTGCCCGCAGCCGAGCGCGCCGAGTGGGTGGAAGCCATCCACGCCGTGCTGCAAAACGACCTGACCCGCGCCGACGTGGTCTCGCATTTTGCCGTTGCCGCCGATTGGATCCGCAAGGGCAGCGTCGCTCCCGGCGCTTATCGAGACTGGACGGGGCGCATCAGGGTACTCTGCGCCGAAAACGACCCGACCCAGAGCATTAAGGACGTCCCCCGTTACGAGAAGCTGTTTGGGCGTGCCGTGCAAGTGGTCAGCATGGGGGACATGGGTCACACCGCCGCGCTCTTCAACCCGGACCAATACGTCGAATTGCTCGAACAGGTGCTCGCCTGAGCGTACTGGTTCAGCGCGGTTCAACGAGCTTCTGTCCCGAGACTGGAAGACACATGCTCCGGCCAGTGGAACGGCGCATGCGTCCAAGGACGCACCAACGCTGAATAGCTGTCCTGGCAGGCCTCCTTGTTGACATTCCAGAATATCTTGACTTTTGCGCGATTCTGTGCTATGATCCTCACAGAAAGAAGTAGGAGACGAGGAGGAGGGAGGCTGTTCTGATGTCTGACCTGCGAATGGCCATCGCGAGGAACATTCGCACTGCCAGGAAACGCCTGAGCATGAGCCAAGATGATTTGGCGCACGTCATCGGCGCCAAGTCCAGCGAGACGATCTCGCAGATAGAAAAGGGGGAGCGCGAAGTCAAGGCCTGGGAACTGAATAGGATCGCCAAGCGCCTGCACGTAGACTTTTACGATCTGATGAGCGAACAGGAGGCACAGTTTGCCCCACAACCACTCTGGCGCAAAGAGCCAGCCGCAAACAAGCCGGAAGTAGAGAGTTGGTTGCTTCTCAGATCCAAGTACTATCGTCACGTCATGAATCTGCTACACATCTGTCCAGCCGAGCCACTCGCTAGCAAGCAACAGATCGAGCCACTCAACGCCAGTTTTGAGACCATATCCAACCTGGGCGAGCACGTTGCACGCATCCTCGACCTGTCAGAGCGTCCAGCCCGTCGTCTCTTTGATGCACTCGAAGCTCGCTGCGTCATGGTCTTTTGCGCCGATCTTGGAAGTGATGGGTCAGCTCTTAGCGTCTGGGGCCATCAGGGCCCAGCCATGGTGCTCAATTCGTCTGAGCCACCATGGCGGCGCAGTTTCAGTTGCGCGCACGAGCTGTTCCATCTGGTCACTTGGGATAACGTAGAGCCATTGCGCTCGCGTCTCGGCGCTCGGCAGATGCAGAGTTTGGAGACTCGTGCCAATACCTTTGCCAGCGCCCTGCTCATGCCATCAGGGTATCTGCTTCCGGAACTCCGTGGCCGCGTTACCGATGGTCAACTGATCGCAGCCGACGTTATCAGTCTGGCTAAGGACTTTGGAGTGTCCACCGCGGCTTTGTTGTGGCGGTTGCGCAATTTGGGCATCATCTCCCAGGAGATACCAGAGAGTCTCTTGTCGAATCCACGATTCCATCAGGAGGACCAGGTTAGCAGAGTCGGAACATGGGATACCCCACACAGTCTTCCGAGACGCTTCGTTGAGTTGTCCTTTGCAGCGTATGCACGCGCCCTGTTGTCGAGGGCTAGGCTGGCTGAAATGCTGGAAACTGACTTGACAGGACTGCCGGCTCTCTTGGCCTATTATGGAATCGAGCTGGAGCCGGAACTTGCCTACAAAACCCAGATACCTGATCCCGGACGCCAATGTGATCATCGAGTTGCACAGATTGGGCCAATGGTCTCGCCTGTGTAAGCTTGCGTCGGTGATCGTGCCACGCATCATAGCGGAAGAGGAGGTCCAGTACTACGTCACGTCGGACTCCTTCGAACCGAAGGCCGTGGCCATCGATCTTGGCGAACAAGCTCTACAAGGGCTGTTTGTAGTGGAGGAAGCCACGACGTCCGAAACCGCTTCCGTCACAGCGGAGCTGGACTCGATCACCGCGCAGGGGCTGCACCCTGGGGAGACGGAGGCCCTAGCTGTTCTTCGGCGCAGCGCCGACTATGTGTTCTGCACGGCCGATGAGCTCGCTGTCAAAGCACTCACGTACCTCGGACTGCCGAATCAGGGGATGTCCTTGGAAGGGCTTCTGCGGTCCGTCAGTCTCTCTACCAAGAACTTGGCGGGACAATTCACCGAAGAGTGCTACCGAGGCTGGACGAGAAAGGCAGGTATCTTCCGCGTGCAAGGACTTGGGTCGGCCAAAGATCTGCTCAAACGCTAACGCTGTTCACCATTGCCAGGATTGATCAAGGAAAAGGGTGGCATGTCTGGAAAGGATCAGCACGTTGTTCCGCACGGCGACGGTTGGGCTGTCGTGGGCGAAGGCAACACTAGACACCCCTGTGTGGTCCCAACAAAGCGAAAGGCGGAGTAGACCACGCGCCAGAGCGCGGACAACCGGAGATCAGAGTCTGTGCCGCATCAACAGGACGGCACCATCCAGGACCGAGATAGCCATGCCCTTCGAGACAACCACTTCCAGTGGCACGCCAACGTCAACGGCCACACCCACCTCGACCGGTACCACGACGACAACACCAACCAGCACCGACACCGGTTTGGCGGTGTCCGGGAATGTAAGGACTCGTTCTCGTACGGTGGAGACGCTGAGTCGCCCTGAAGGGTGGCTCAGGGTGACAGTCCGGCGACGCTTTTTTGACACTCTCACTGCGCCTGACTTGACACAGCCAACGGAATGTGCTATACTGTGGAAGAGACGGCTCGCCACAGCGCGCGAGGCGACATCTAACATCGCAATCATATGACATGACCTTGACGCCAGACGGGCGCGAAAGCGTGCCGCGTCTGGCGTCTGATTTACTCGATGCCGCACGTGTGTGATCCGTACGGGCGGTCGAATGGCAGGCTGCTGACTGGCTGCAAGAACGCGGTAGCGAACGTTTCACCGCTCTGGAAAAGCCAGGACGCTCTGTCACGGCTTGATTCGGTCCACAGGAGGCGCGTCATGTCTAGATGCAGGCGGATTCTGCTGGTTTTCGTCTTAGTGGGTATCCTGCTGAGCAGGGTCTCCGTAGAAGCATGGGAGGCGCGGCCACCCATGTCCCCGCCCGGACCAAGGACTGTTGCCTCACCGAGCGATTCCCCCGTGATGTTGATCGAGAATGTGGGCCAGTTCGCCGAGGGTGCGCGCTTTCAGGTGTGGGGGGGCCAGCGCACGATCTGGCTGGCCGAGGATGGCATCTGGATCACGGTGATGGAGGTCCCTCTTCCCCAGCCCTTGACCCCAGAACAGGTTGGCAAAACGGGGGAAGGAAGTCTCTCCCGACCACAGCAGTGGAGAGAAACGCAGGCGCAACCGCAGCGCGGGGGCAACCTCAAGCTGAGCTTCCCTGGCTCCAATCCGCATCCCCGGTTGGAGCCTTTCCAACCGCTGGAGACCGTCGTCTCGTATTTCATTGGCAGCGACCCGCAGAAGTGGCATGCTGCTGTGCCGGTGTGGGGTGGGGTGCGCTATGTGGAGCTGTACCCGGGGATTGACCTGGTGGTAGGTCAGGGGGGACGGGCACAGGCTGCGCCCCTGCAGTGGCGATTGGTGGCGCGCGATGGGGCCGATTTGTCTGGGGTGCGGTTGCGGGTGGAAGGAGCGGATGGACTGGCGCTGGAGGGAGAGCGTGTGCGCGTGAGCACCGCAGTGGGTGAGTTGAGCCTAGCACTGCTGCCGGCGGTGGCGGCGGACGGTTCTGCTCTGCCCAGGTGGAAAGAGGGGCCCAGGGTCAGCGCCAGCGAAATCGGCGCGCCTTTTGCCTCGAGGGATCTGGCAGCGGCGCTGAACCAGCCGTGCAGTGGGAGCGTGGCCGACAACCCGGCGGACCTGCTCTACGCCACCTTCCCGGGCGGGAGTTGGGACGACTGGGGCAGGGCCATCGCCGTGGACGGGGCGGGCTGCGCCTATGTGACGGGTAACACCTACTCCTCCGACTTTCCCAGCAGCGCCGGAGCCTTTGACCCCAGCTACAACAGTAGCGGCGATGCCTTCGTGGTGAAGGTGAACGCCAACGGCACGGAGCTGGCCTACGCCACCTTCCTGGGCGGGAGTCGGGACGACGGGGGCAATGCCATCGCCGTGGACGGGGCGGGCTGCGCCTACGTGACGGGTCACACCGACTCCTCCGACTTTCCCAGCACCGCCGGAGCCTTTGACCGCAGCTACAATGGCGGCGGCTTCTATGATGCCTTCGTGGTGGAGGTGAACGCCAACGGCACGGAGCTGGCCTACGCCACCTTCCTGGGCGGGAGTGGGAGCGACGGGGGCAGTGCCATCGCCGTGGACGGCGTAGGCTGCGCCTACGTGACGGGTACCACCTACTCCTCCGACTTTCCCAGCACAGCCGGAGCCTTTGACCGCAGCCTCAACGGCGACTATGATGCCTTCGTGGTGAAGGTGAACGCCA
>Ga0315291_10008868_pt1 | contig 12334 bp, 10 predicted proteins | sample YL17G12_20_MG_FD_203070 | JGI IMG/M metagenome (GOLD analysis project Ga0315291, IMG submission 203070) | Sediment microbial communities from Yellowstone Lake, YNP, Wyoming, USA - YL17G12_20 | ecosystem: Environmental > Aquatic > Freshwater > Lake > Sediment | place: USA: Wyoming | collected... | reverse complement strand
GCGGTTCCGCCGCTCCAGCCCGCGGGTCCGCCACAGCCTATCCGGGTGTCCATGGAGCCGCCCGAGGAAGAACTGCAGGTTTTCACAGGCTGGGAAGAAGCGCCGCCGGAAAAGGTCAAGGCCCCCGAGCCTCCGTTCGAATACGAAACCGCGGAAGCGCCGCCGGAAAAGGTCAAGGTCCCCGGGCCTCCGTTCGAATACGAAACCGCGGAAGCGCCGCCGGAACCCGGAGCTTCGCAAGCGCCGCCGGAACTAGAGGCCATGCAGGAGCCGCCGCTGCCCGAAGATCTCGCGGCGGCTGCGCTACCCGAGCTGGAGCCGTTGGAAGCCGACCTTCTGGAGGGGCCCGTTTTCCAGGCGGCTGAAGCGATCGAACCTGGAGCCGGCGTCGGGGGATTCACCGGGGAACTCGAGGAGGATCTCCTCGACGTGGAGGAGTTCAAAACGGAAGAAGAGCCCCTTGCGCCGAAACAGACGGCTCATGCCCCGGCAGGCGGCTTGGCGAACCTGAAGGACATGGCGGCGAGGGTACCGAAGGAGGACCTCAAACCCGCCGAGCCGGAGGAGGCCGCTGAGCCGGAGGAGGCCGCCGAGCCGGAGGAGGCCGCTGAGCCGGAGGAGGCCGCTGAGCCGGAGGAGGCCGCTGAACCCGAGGAAGCCGAAGAACCCGAGGAAGCCGCCGCGCCCGCGGAACCCGGGCTTTCCGAGGCTGACAGGAAAGCGGTGGCCATGTGGGAAAAAGCCCTGCAGAATAAGAGCCTGTTCGTCCGCAAGCAAGCCGCGGCGCAGCTGAAAAAACTGACGGGGCGCGACTATGCCATCTAGTTCCCCTTCGCGATTTGCCGTTTTCTCGGACGTTCACGGCAATCTTCCCGCGCTGCACTCTTTCTTTGAAGACGTGGAATCCCGCGGCTTTGACCGCCTCTATTGCTGCGGAGACCTGGTGGGTTACGGCGCGCACCCCGGCGAGTGCTGCGACCTTGTCCAGATGTGCAACATCCCGGTCGTGCTGGGGAATCACGACCAGGTTTCGGTGGGAGACGGCAGCCTGGAGCACTTCAATGAGGTGGCCGCCGACGCCATTCTCTGGACCCGCCGCGCGCTTACTCCCTCCCACGTCTCCTATCTACAGAGTCTTCCTTACGCCCTGGTCGAGGGCGATTTCACCTTCGTGCACGCCTCGCCCCGCGAGCCCGAGAAGTGGAACTACGTTCTGACGCGGGGCGAAGCCGTGGAGAACTTCGCCTGTTTTGACACCTGGATCTGTTTCATCGGCCATTCCCACCAGCCCTTCGTGGTCGAGCAGCGCCAGGGCGACATCACCTGCCCCGAACCCGGCACAATCGAGCTGCACCGCGACCGCCGCTACCTGGTCAACGTCGGCAGCGTCGGCCAGCCGCGTGACCGGAACCCCCAGCTCTGCTACGTCACGGTGGACCTGGCCGAGAGCCGGCCCGCACGGCGCGAGGAATCCGTTCGCCGCGGTGAACAGCCTTGCGGCGAACTGCGTTTCCACCGCGTCGCCTACCCGGTTTTCGAGGCCCAGCGCGCCATCATGGACGCCGGCCTCCCCGTGGAACTCGCCGACCGGCTCAGCCTGGGGTGGTGAATGTTTGTCACCCTTACCCTGAATCCGTGCATAGACCTGAACCTGGAAGTGGAGGACTTCCGCTTCGATGAGCCGTTGCGCGCGCTGCGCGAAAGAAAGCGGCCCGGCGGAAAAGGCATCAATGTGTCGGTGGTGCTGGGGATCCTGGGTATGGACTCGGTAGCGGTGGCGCCTCTGGGAGGCTCGGCGGGTGAGGAGTTCCTCCAACTGGCCGGGAAGAATCTGACGGGGAGGGAACCGGGGGTTAGGCAGGCGGAAAGCATAGGCCTGAAGCGCCTCGCCGAGGGATCGCGCGCCAAGACAGGAGGAACCCGCCTCGCCGCCGAATCGCGCGCCAAGACGGGAAGAACCCGCCTCGCCGCCCAATCGCAGGCCAAGACGGGAAAAATGCGCCTCGTGTCCGTATCCGCCGCCGCGCCCACCCGCACCAATATCGTGATTACCTCTCAGCGAGACGGTCGCCACCTCAAGGTGAACCAGCGCGGCGGGCCACTCGCCCCCGCCGAGCTCGACGCGGTGTTCGGCCGGTTGCGCGCGCTGATGCGGCCCGGCGACTGGCTGGTTCTGGCGGGAAGTTTGCCGCCGGGCGCGCCCGACGAAACCTACGCGAGACTGATTCGCGAATTCCAGGCCAGGGGCTGCTTCACCGCGCTGGACGCGGACGGCGAGGCTTTCCGCCTTGGGGTTCAGGCCGGGCCGGATATTGTCAAACCCAACCTGCGCGAGCTGGAGGGGTTCGCGCGGAGGCCGCTCCGCACCCGAGCCGCATTGCTCATAGCCGCCGGCGAAATCCTGGGAATGGGAACGCGCCTTTGCCTGATCACGGACGGGCCTCGCGCGGCCTGGCTGGTTGCGCGGGGCGGCGCGGGGCTGTCCGCCACAGGACCGTCCTCCGCAAGGCTGTCCTCCGCCGGGCTGTTCGCCGCGTGGAAGGGAATCCCCCCTCGCGCGCACGGCTCTCCCACCGGAGCGGGCGACGCCGCGCTGGCCGGCCTCCTCGCCGGGCTGGCGGCAGGCAGAGTCTCCCGACGGGGAGAGTCCACCTCGGCTAGCCTCTTCTCTGCGTCCTCTCCGTCCACACCGTCCACTGCGTCCACACCGTCCACGAAGCCAGGCAGGCCCAGGGCGGCAAACGGCCCCCGGGCGGCGGACAAAGTGTGGAATACCCGCGCGCTCGAAAAAGCTTTCCGCCTGGCGCTCGCGTGCGGTTCGGCCTCCGCTTCCACCCCCGACACGGAGTACTTCGACCCCGGCCTTCTCAAAGATATGCTCAAACGCGCAGAGATCGAGCGCATATCCTGATACTGAGGAGCGATCAAAGAGATACAATTCGGACCCTTGTCCAGCGCATGAACATTGCGGGAAACAAGCCGTGAAGAGCGCGACGAACCCCCCAAAAACAACTCACCACAGAGACACAGAGGCACAGAGAAAGGTATCAAATAGAAATATGAAAGGAAACCCTCTTGTTCCCCGGATCTCTGTGTCTTCGTGTTTTTGTGGTTGCTTCTCTGTGCCTCTGTGTCTCTGTGGTGAGTTCTTTCATATTGTGTCACTTTGAATGAATATTGGTATGACCCGCCGGCCCGGCCACTCGTTGGATCTCCGTGTTTTTCATTCCCTTCCCGCCGCTTTCCCGGTATCCTCATGGTTCGCCCTGGAGCAATAGGGCGGAGAAGGAGAACAAGGAAGGATATGGATTCCGTTCGCAGCGCCCAACCCGCGCCGGTTCCCCCTCGGATTTCCGCGGATGCCGCCACGCACACCCCCACGCCGGCCACGTTTCAGGTCCCGCAGGACCTGCACGTCCACACGGTGTTCTCCCATCTCGACTCGGCGGTGGTGGAGGCGCAGACTCTCGATCTGATCGCGGCCATGCGCCACGCCCGCGTGATCGGCATCAGCGATCATCTGGACAACCTGGTGGAGAGAAGCGTGGTGGAATACATCCAGGCGGTGCGCGCCCACGGGTTCCGCGTAGGAATCGAGGCCTGCGCCCCGGAGTGGGTGGAGATGGCCGCCGGGTTACCTGTGGAATACTATGTTTACCATTGTCTCGACACCGACGCGGGGTATGCCGGGGCCGGGCGTCTGCTCGAAACGGGCCGCCCCGTCATCATCGCCCACCCGATGGTCATCGGGACGAACCTGGACCGCGTGCCGCCGGATTGTCTAGTCGAGATCAACAACCGCTACGTGTGGCGGAGCGATTGGCGCGCGAAGCTCGGCCCCTATCTTCGCCGCTTCCGGTTCGTGATTAACTCCGACGCGCACCAGCCGCATTGGCTCAACCAGACCGTGGCGCGCTACGTCGCGCGTGAACTCGGAATTCAGGAAACCCTGCTCTTCCCGGAAAGCTGACGCGAGTCCCATGAAGCCTCCCGAATCGCCAGGGACGGCGCGGCGCAAAAGCCGTTCGCCGTCCTCAGCAGACTCCTCCTTTGCGCATGATCCGGCGCGCCGCGGAAACGGCCCGGAAACGCCCCTGCCGAGCCTATGGTCCCGCCCCGCGGGATACGGGGACGTCATGACAATCGCGTTTCCCCTCATCCTGAGCACCGGATCCTGGAGCGTCCAGCATTTCATAGACCGGATGTTTCTGTGTTGGTATGCGCCGGAGGCGATGGCGGCAGCCTCGATGGGGGGCTCGGCGGCCTTTACCATTCTTTGTTTCTTCTCCGGGACCATCTCCTATGTGAACACCTTTGTTGCTCAGTACCACGGAGCCGGGCAGCGCCATCGGATCGGCCCGGTGGTCTGGCAGGGGATCTACCTGTCCGCGGCGGTGGGTTTGCTGCTTCCCGCGTTCATCCCGTTCTCAGGGCCGATGTTCCGCCTGCTGGGTCATTCTGCCGAATTGCAGCCGCTGGAAAAGACCTTTTTCAATATCACCATGGCCGGCGTTTTCTTCAGCCTTTACAATGGCGTCCTCTCCAGTTTCTTCACCGGCCGCGGCCGCATCTGGCCCACTACGTGGGTCACGGTGGGCATCGTGGCCGTGAACCTGGTGCTGGACTACGCGTTGATCTTCGGATACTGCGGGATGCCCCGGATGGGGATCGCCGGAGCGGCATGGGCGACGGTTCTGGCGAACGTCGCCGGCTCTCTGGCTTTCACGATCCTGGTCTTCTCCCGGGCCAACCGCCGGGAATATGCCTTGGGAACCGGACGCCGCTTTGACCCCGGCCTGATGAAACGCCTGCTCCGTTTCGGCGCCCCATGCGGTCTTCAGTTCCTTATGGACATGTCTTCGTTCACTTTCTTCCTGCTCTTTGTCGGCGGGATCGGCAAAGTGGAAGGCGAGGCCACCGTCCTTGCATTTCAGGTCAACACGGTCGCCTTCATGCCCATGATTGGCTTCCACATCGCCGTTTCGACGCTGGTCGGCCAATCCCTGGGCCGGAACCAACCTGGCTTGGCTGCCCGCGCCACTTGGTCCGCGTTCCACCTTACCTTCGCTTACATGACCACGGTTGCAATCCTTTACGTTGTGGCGCCGTCGTGGTTCATCTATCCGTTTGCCTTGAAAGCGGATCCGGAGAAGATGAAGGCCATTTATCCCATCGCGGTCAACGTGCTCTACTTCATTGCGGTCTACAGCGTGTTCGACACGATGAACCTGGTGTTTGCGGGCGCTCTAAAGGGCGCCGGGGACACCCTCTTTGTCATGCTGATGTCATGGGGATTGAGCATTACGACAGTCATCGTTCCCATTCTGGTCGCCTGCGTGTATTTCCACGGCGGGCTCTACACGGCTTGGTTCTTCTTCAGCCTCTACGTGATTGTGCTGGGGTTCGGATTCCTATTCCGCTTCCTGCAGGGCAAGTGGCGGACCATGCGCGTGATCGAAGCTCCGCCGCCGGCGCTGCCCCCCATGCTCTCCGAGTCCCCGACGGTCGAATTGGACGCGTAACAAAGGATGAAGGCGGAAGGATGAAGGTTGAAGAACAAACCGCCGGGCGGATCTCTCGCTGCCCGGCAACGACGAACAGAATCTGCTCAACCCTCATTTTCCTGCTTTCATCCTTCTTCCTTCCTCCTTCACCCTTCCGCCTTCATCCTTCATTCTTTCTCATGAGCATTTTGAGCGTTTCGCGGATGGTCTTGAAGAGTTCGAGTTTGCTCGCGCCCCGTTTGCGGTCGTAACGCAGCACAAAGGGCACTTCCTGGATACAGGGACGCGGCTCCAGGTAGGCCAGGTTCACCAGGATTTCGTCCGTGCAGGCAAACCCCGCCCGCGTGATCAACCTGTCCCCGTGCTTGGCGAAGGCCCGCCGGATGGTGCCGACGCGGTAGGCCCGGAATCCGCACGTGTAGTCGCGCACGCCAGGCAGACGCAGCTTCCAGGTGAACAGCCACCGCGCGCCCCAGCTCAGCAGCCTGCGCTTGAAGGGCACGCCCACCTGCCGCGAGCCCTTGCGGTAGCGCGACGCGATCACGACGTCCGCGCCGCCGTCCAGCGCCTCGATCATGGCGAGAATCGTGTTGGGCGGGTGGGTGTTGTCGGCGTCCATGTTCACAATGACGTCATCGTCGGAGCGGCTTCGCTCGAGGGCCGCGCGCAGCGAAGTGAGAATGGCGGGCCCCAGGCCCTTGTTCTTCTCGTGCTGTACCACTTCCACCGGAAAGGGCCCGCGGTAGGCGCGGACGATCCCGGCGGTCCCATCGCAGGACCCATCGTCCACGACCACTATCCGCCCCTCATGGTGGTTGAGAGAGGCAAGAACATCCCGGGCGGCATCCAGCAAGCCGCCGATGGCGCCGGCTTCGTTGTAGGCGGGAAGGGCCAGAATGACTTGGTTTTGGGTTTGGGGTTGCACGTGGGAGTCCTGCGGCTCAACTCTACGTTTCTTTGCCCTCGCTTAAGACGTCTGTCTGTTCCGGGCAAAGGAGAGCGACCGCACAGAGGCAATGGTACCGGCCTTGTGCCCATTGGGTCAACGGCAGAATGGGAAAAAGCGGACGGGAGCGCGCGTGCATGACCGGGGCGGCGATCTACTTGGGGGACGAGGGGTTGCTGGTCCGGGAGTTCGGGTACGGCGGGATTTCGTAAAGAACACACCCGGCGTTATGCCGATGATAACGTTTGACCTCCCGGAACGAGTATTCTTTGCACATCGCCTCCATGCTATAGCCCGGATTGTTCAAGGACGTGAAAAGGCAGAGAGAAACCCATCCCTGTTCAACGGCTTGGCGGAACTGACTGGCGGTCCAGGCCTCGTAAACCAGGCGCGGACGCGAAACATAGCCGCAGTAGGGCTGGCGCAGTTCCTCGGACTCCGGGTACACCGCAACGACTCTGTAATGGTCGGGGTACTTTCGCTCGATACGGTTCATCATTCGCTTGGTCACATAGACATAGTCCACCCATTCGAACGTTTCTTCGCCGTTTTTTGCCCCGGTTACTATCCAATGGTTCTGAAGAAGAGGCTGGAAAGCGCGGAGATACTTCGGGCTTGCGTGCTTGGGATGCCAATGAAAAAGCAGAATGGCGCACAAGAGGAGCACAAGCAACACCGCGGCCGGTTTCCACGTCAGCCAGAAGCGATAGAAAGCCCAAGCTGTTGCAAGATGCAAGAACGGCAGAAAGCAGAGGAAATATCGCGGCAGCGGCATAAAGTAAGTTTTTAGAATGTGAGGAACACTGTAGAAGGCAAGAACCAAAACTCCAAGGAGAGCGAACTGCCGCCAGGAAAAGAAGGTGGCGCCTTCCGCATGAAACGCATCATCCGCGGGCCGTTTCGGAATCGCGGGCCGTCCGGGACGCCAGAACAGAATCAGGGCGAGAACGAGCACGGGGATAAGAAGATAAGCGTCATTGTAAAACGTGAAAGATATGAGGTAATAGGGGGTCTTTGCAAGAAAAGACCTCCAGCCGAAAGACATCCCTCCTTGATTTTCATGAAATCTGGCCACGATGGTTCCCGCATGGAAATACCTGGCCAGGAGAAAAAGAGCCAGCGAAGCAATGGGAAAGGCAAAAGGCGCAAGATGCCGCGCATGGGATTTCCATCCACGCCACCCTTCCTGGCCAATGGACGTGATCAGAGCAAACACCATCAACGGAACCAGGAGCAGGATTCCCGTCAGCTTGCACAGAACCATCGCGGCGCCGAAGAAAGCCAGCCGCCCCGGACGGTTACCCTTGAGTTGATAGTAGGCAGACGCCGCAAACAGGCCGGTCAATGGAATATCCATCTGAAATTGCGCGGTTTGAGAAGCCACAAGCGGGGTAAGACTCAGAGTAAGCGGGGCGATCAGCGCTCCCGAAACGCCCAACCCCAACCGTTTTCCAATCTTGTAGGTATAGAGCAGCAGGAGCGCGCCAAACGCGAATACCAGCAGTCTGGGTGACCACAGGTTCACCCCAACAAGGCGCCACAGAAGAGCGGCTATCCAGTAGAACAGAGTGGGATGTCCCACGTCATAGTCCCCGCTAATCAGCGGGAAGAAGGGGTGCTGATATATGTTGTAAGTGTGGTGGGAAACATATCCCACCGCGTCCGAATGGAACGGCAAATTCATATAGGGATGAAGCCACGCGAGGATCCATCCATAAAAAACACCGAACATAACCGCGTCTCTGCGCCCGGCCTGCGCCAATGCCTTCATGAACCCCTCTAATGGCGTGCCTTTGTATCTCATTAGCATTCAGGTTTTTATTGAAACTTGTCAAAATCCTTGGCCTTGACCCCGCTCGAGATTCCTTCGGCGGCCAGACGGAACTCGTCCGGGCTCGAAGCATGCGACAGGGCTTCGTCCATCGTGATCAATTTCTGGTTGTAGAGGGCGAGCAGGGACTGGTCGAAGGTCATCATCCCGATGTGGCCGCCCTGCGCGATGTAGTCCCTGAGCTCGAGCGTCTTGCCCTCGTAGAGCAGCTTCTTGATGATCGGGGTGACCACCAGGATCTCCGTGGCCGGAACGCGTCCTTTGCCCGTCGCGATCGGCAGCAGCCGCTGCGAAATCACGCCCTGAAGCGTCAGCGAGAGCTCCATGCGGATCTGATGCTGCAGGTAGCCGGGGAAATAGTTGATGATGCGCTCGACCGTCTGCACCGCGTCCGTGGTGTGGAGGGTGCTGAAGACCAGGTGGCCGGTTTCGGCGGAGGCGATGGCCGTTTGGATGGTCTCCAGATCGCGCATCTCGCCGATCAGGATCACGTCCGGGCTCTGGCGCAGAATGTGGCGGAGACCGTCGCCGAAGCTGTCCGTGTCTATGCCCACCTCGCGCTGGCTGATGATGGACGTGCCGTCGCGGTGCAGGAACTCGATCGGGTCCTCGATCGTGATGATGTGGCACTTGCGGAACTGGTTGATATGGTGAATCATGGCCGCCAGCGTGGTGGACTTGCCGGAGCCGGTGGTTCCCGTCACCAGCACCATGCCGCGGCGGCGTTCGGACAGCGCCTTCACGGCGGGCGGCAGGTTGAGTTTCTCGAAATCGAAATCCGGGAAGGGAATATGGCGCAGGACCATGCCGACCGAGCCGCGCTGTTTGTAGATGTTCACGCGGAAACGCCCCAGCCCCTCGGCCGAGATCGCCAGGTCCATCTCGGATTTCTCCTCGAACATGGCCTGTTGCTCCTGGTCCATGATCTCGTAGGCCATTTCGTGCATTCCCTCCGCCGTCAACCCCGGGTGCTCCGTCTGATGCACCTGGCCGTCTATCCGCAGACACGGCTTCATCCCCGATTTGAGGAAAAGGTCAGAAGACCCTTTTGAACACATTTCCGTCAGGAGGTTGTCAATCCGGCGCATGATCCGATTCCTTTTCGCCCAAGAGGAAGATCCGGGATAGCCAGCAAATCCCGCGGGACGACTCATCTCGTCCGCGTCCATGCCCACGAATCTATCACACCTGCCCCCTCTGTGCAATCAAAGAAGGAAACGGGGAACGCGCGGGTGAGGGTTTTGCGGTATGAGTTCCTTGGCCGGCTCTATCAGAGCGAGGGATGGACAGGCATGGACAAACACGGACGAACACAGACGGAGTGATGAGAGAGTACGGTGCTTCGCAAGGCCCTTGGATATATTGAAGATGAACAAATTGAACCCTTGTTTCGCAAAGGAATATCCCGTATAGTGTGTCTAAGAGACTAAGCACGCCGGACGACGCACCGGGCGACACACCGGTCGGACCGTGCCGGGAAAGGAGTCTCTCATGACAAAGCATCTTTGGAAGGCGTTGCCGCTTTTTCTGTTCCTCGTGTGGGCGGGGCCGGCCTGCGGCGGGTGAGGCTCCTCGGCCTCGCCGGTGCGGGACATCGGCCTCAGCAGTTCTTCGTGGACCTTCCTGGACCTGGCCTCCCTGATCATGGCGGCCCTCGCGATCTTCCTTTTTCGGAAGGCCGCTTTGCACGAACGGTTCCTGCTCCAGATCAGCTGGCTGGCGGGCGCCATCCTGGCCGGTTTCATGGGGGTTACCCTCGTGGCGGGGCTGTCCCTTGCCCAATGGGTGATTCTGGCCCTGGCCGCTTTTTTCTGGCACGCTTTTCTCCCCGAGCCGCCTCCCTCGCGCTACTATCTCCGGCCGCTTTATCACAGCGGCTATTGGTACCTGATCGTCCTGTGTGTTCTTGGCAAGACGTGGATGGTTTCCCTCCTCATTGCGGGGCTCTACCTGGCGGGGTATCTCGCGATCAAGTTCCTCATCCGGGACTATGAGCGGGCCTGCGCATCGGGAGCCGCGGTGCCTCAGGAACAAGAGATATCCGGGATGCCGCGTTAGGAAAAGGGGGGGAGGGTCTTGCGAAATACCATACTCCCTCACCAGTCTGTCCGTGTTCGTCCGTGTTTGTCCGTGTCCGTCCATCCCACGCCCTCATAGAACCGGCCAGGGAACCCATATCGCAAGACCCTCAAAAAGAGGGAAGAAAGCGGAAGAAAGATCTTGACGGCGAGCCACCTTGTCATATATAATATATGACAAGTAGGGGCTGGAATGTCCCCCATCGAGTCGCAAAGGCAGCCCGTCATGTTCTTCCGAATCGCTCTCGCATCCGCAACATCCGTCTATCGCCAGGTAGGCGACCAGATAAAAAAGGTGAAGTGGGCGCCCACTCTGCTCAGGCTTCTGATGGTCGCGGGCGTCATCGCCGTTGTGGGCGCGATCGCGGTTCCGGCCTTCCGGGAAAAACAGATCCAAAGAAAGCTTTTGAAAGAGCGAGTTTCGCTCCGAACGGTCAGCCAAGCATTGGCCTCGTATGCTATTGACTGGAACGCCGACCCGCCTGATCTTTCATTCTTGACCCGGCAAATCGTTTTCAATCCGCCTGTAAGATGGGGCAGGTCTGGCCATATTATACGCCGTAACATCAGCCGCATGGCGCATAGTTCCATAATCCTTGAGATTCCCTTTGAAAGGGGGAGAGAATATGAATACGGATCACAATAAACGGTCGTCTCACTTTTCCATTTGCGCATTTTCCTTCGTGACAGCGGTTTTGCTGCATGCCTTGTGCTATTCGCAAGCTCCCTTGGACGAAAGACTTCGCTATCTGGAAGCCGGATTCCAGGCAAATATGTCGAAAATCAAGGCATTGCACTTTCTCGAACAGATAACAGCCGATGCTTATTCGCAGCGCCCTAAGCGCGTCTCTTTGACAAAGGAAGGGAAAGTGCTTTTTGAAGGCGAAGCGACGCGTTTTCACACGGAATGGGATTACGAGTATTTCATCAAGGGCGAAAAGGTTCGTTATGACGCCATTGTGAAAGCATCTTGGGATACTCTGGTCAACGGTTCAGAGTACGACCGGACAGAAAATGCGAATTCTTGGCGACGCTCTTACGACGGCTCCTGCGTCCGTGCGGTTCATGTGTACCATCCAGACAATTACATCGTTGAGAAAGAGAGACTGTATGCGCATAACGTGGACATCCGCTCGAACTTGTTGAATGTGTCTTCGTTAGCTCTTTCTCTCAATGACGGTCGCAAAATCACGGTTGCAGATGACGCGCTAGATGGGCGGACGCTTCCGAAAATCACACATGAAAGCAAGGATGGAATTCTCATGTACACCTGGGTTGATCCGCAATGTGGCTTCTTGCCAGTGAAGAGAGACACTTGGGCGGATGATGGAAAGGGTCAAAAGCGCCTTTATCAGACGATCACTTATGCAGCGCGTCAATTCAGCGGAGTATGGATGTTGACAAGTTATATTGAAAAGAACTGGGCTCTCTCGGAAACAGATCCCCAACAAATGTTTCTTGTCGAAGATTTCAAGATCTCCGTGAAACCAGAATCCGTGGAAGTTAATCTGGCTATGGGGAACAACATGTTCGAGTTCAACAAAATGGGAATCAATCCCAGGGGTTTCATCAACGATACGAGAAAGAATGTCATGTATGCGGCATCTCCGGAAATGCCCCTCAACACTGCGAAGACTGACACGGTGACAACGGTGACGCATCTAGGCGGTGATGTGCTGATACCAATAGACAAGGGGAACCTGTCCCGCCTGCGCTGAAAATGGACTTCTTGACGATGTAGAATGTGTAGGCGGTCAAGGAGTCGCAGTCGAGGAAGGCTCTGTTACATAATCTATACAGAAACCGATAAGGATAAGAGGAGCGCACCGTGTTCTTTAGAATTGACCTCGCATCCGCAACATCCGTCTATCGCCAGGTAGGCGAGCAGATCAAATACGCCATCGCCACCGGTGCGCTCGCGCCAGGCGACCGGCTGCCGCCCATCCGCGACGTGGCGGCCCAGACCCGCGTCAAC
>Ga0315291_10008867_pt1 | contig 12334 bp, 7 predicted proteins | sample YL17G12_20_MG_FD_203070 | JGI IMG/M metagenome (GOLD analysis project Ga0315291, IMG submission 203070) | Sediment microbial communities from Yellowstone Lake, YNP, Wyoming, USA - YL17G12_20 | ecosystem: Environmental > Aquatic > Freshwater > Lake > Sediment | place: USA: Wyoming | collected... | reverse complement strand
CTCGCCCTCCCGTCGTCGCCTGGACCCTCATCACGCTCTCCCTGGCGTGCTCGAAAATGGGCGCCACGCCCGCCGCGAAGCGAGTGAAATACCTCACCCCTCCCATTTTTTTTACCTCACCCCTCTCACTCACACAACCATTTTCTCTCACATTTGTTTTCAGCACGGACGAGATCCGGGACGCCGACATCGGGACGGGCGCCGGCCTCTTTGAGGTCATCAAGATCGGCGACGACTTCTACTCCTGCATCGTCGACTGTGCGGCCCCCAAGGCCTGCACGGTCGTCCTGCGTGGCGCGTCCCGGGACGTGCTGAACGAGGTGGAACGCAACCTGCGGGACGCGATGGGCGTGGCCCGCAACGTGGTGCGGTCCCCGCGCCTGGTGCCGGGCGGCGGGTCGGCCGAGATGGCGGCGGCGGTGGCGCTGGACCGGGCGGCCGTCGGCCTGGCTGGCCCGGAGGCCGGCCCCGTGCGGGCGGCGGGGACCGCGCTGGAGGCTATCCCCCGCACGCTGGCCAGCAATTGCGGGGCCAACGTGATCCGGACCATCACGGAACTGCGGGCCCGCCACTCGGAGGCCGCGGCCGCCGCGGCGGGGGCGGGCAAGGCGCCCGCGGCCTGCCCGGCGGGCGTGGACGGGACGACTGGCAAGATCGTCGACGCCCGGGCAGCCGGTGTGTGGGAGCCGCTGGCGGTGAAGGAGGCGACGCTCAAGACGGCGTTCGGGTGTGCGACCCTGCTCCTCCGCATTGATGACATTCTGTCCGGCCTGCGCAAGGCGGGTGGCGGGGGGCGGCCGGCCGGCCCGCGCGGGCCGGTGGCGGACGACGGCGGGAACGTCGACTCGGAGCAGATGCTGCCCGAGTGAGGGCAGTGTGTGTGTGGGGTGGGGACTTTTGGTGTGGGCTGTGCCGTGTGTGCTCTCCTCTGCCATGCACGACCTTTTCCTTTTTTCACAGAGACGGGGCACCCGTGCTGCTCCATCTCCTCAGAGGGTCGCGCTGAGGGTTGCCCGGTGTCTGAAGGCGGCGCGGCTTGATGGATGGATTGAGTGGTGGTGTGTTGTTTCCCTTTTTTTTTTTCTGATTTTTTATACTTTTCAGGGCTGGGGGTCTCGTTTCATACGCCGAGATTGTGGGTACGGTACCTGGCGTGCTTGCGTGTGAGTGCGCTCGCGTTGAGCGTGGGCGCTGAAGATTGTGGATGAAAATTGTGGATGAAAGTCTAAAAGAAAAGGGGACGAGGTTGAAAGAGCGCCTGGGAGCGCCAGGACGTAACCATACCCTCCAACACGAAAACTCCCCCCCGCGCCCCTCTCTCTCCACACACCCTTCCCTCACCAATGCGCCAGTCCACCTCCCTTCTGGCCCGGCGCCTGCTGGAGGCTGCCCCTCGCTTGCTGGCTGGGGAAGCAGGCGCGTTGGCCGCCCTCTCAGCGGCTGCTTTGCCCGGCGTCTCTTCAGCCCACCGCGCGTTTGGGCATTCCGCCTCGTCCTTTGCTGCGGATGCCGCGTCCACCTCCTCATCCAGCCCCCTCAACGCCCGTTTGGAGTGCGGGGACGTGCCGGAAGGCCACAAGGAGTCCGACCTGTCCCACCACGTCAACAATATCGGGCTGGGCCGGCGGCGGGACCTGACCCTGCGCCCTGACGTCCGCCTGCACGGCCCGACGGGGGCGGGTGCGGGCCAACCGCTCAGCGCCTTGCTGAAGGTGAGGAAGGAATGGGTTGCTCTATGGGTAGAGGTGGTGCATGTCCCTACACTCCGGCGGAGCGGGTCTTGTCTGGGCGCGCCAGGGATGTGCCCGGGCGGGACGGAGGAGCGCCGAATTCCTCCGACCCGTCTACCACGGCGCAAACCTCTCCACGCACGCGCGCGCTCCTCTTTCTTCTTCCCGCTCCCGCGCTCACACCCTCCTTTTCACCCTCACCCCGCCCCCGCCAGGGCAAGCGCGCCGTCATTTTCGGGGTGCCCGACATGGGCGACGTGTGCACCAACAAGCACGTGCCCTCCTTTTTGGAGCAGGTGAGAGAGGGGAGAAGAGATGGAGAGAGCGGGGCGCGAAAGGGGCGGGAGCGGCCAAGGCACCTCTTTTCTGTCGTCCTTTTCTGTCTTCCACGCCCACTCTCTTTCACCCCCTCACCCCCTCTCACGCCCTCTCCTTTCTCACCGCCAGGCCGCCGCCCTCCGCAAGTCCGGCGTCGACTCCGTCATCTGCGTCGCCCACGGCGACCCCGTCGAAGTCTTCTCCTGGGCGGCGTCCGCGGGCGCGGACGGGTCGGCCGGCGTGTCGGCCCTCGCGGACAGGGACGGCTCCTTTGCTCGCATGCTGGGCGTGGAGGCGCCGCCCGGGGCGCCCTACGCGACGCACCGGTACGCCGCCCTGGTGGAGGACGGCATCCTGTTGAAGCTCAAGGTGGATGACACGCCGGGAGAGTGCGTGAAGACGCGGGGCGAGGAACTGCTCGACTGTGCGCGCTCGTTCTTTGTGCACTGAGCACACTCTGACGACAGCAAGTCCTGAGGGGCGGCAGCAGCAACGTGGCTTGCATCTGTGCCTGCCCCACGGGCTGCCCGCTGCGGGATGCGAAGCTGTGCGTGATCGGGGCGGGGACGAGCGAGGATTCGGCGGGTGGTGGTGAGCAGGGCGTTCGAGGGGGGGGGAGCCGGGATGGGCGTGGAAGCAATGATGGCGGGGGGGGAGTCTATTTGTTCTATTTGTAAGCGCACACACACAGATTTCTTTGTTTTGGGGGCAGGAAGAGCGAGGGGGCGAGGCACACGGGAGGAGCTTGGGGTGTGAGTTGCGAATACCCCAGTCGAAGAATGTACGCTGGGGTACGGTCGAGCCCCACGGTGAGCGCGCCTGTGCAGCAGGTGTGTGTGAAGGTGTGAGAAGATGTTGCATGTGTTTCATTCTTCTTCGTGCTCGGCTCCCTCTCCACACACGCGCACGCCTCTCTTCGTCGATGACCAGCCAAATGGCGGCTGGGATAATACCCGGCGAGGAGGCGGACGGGCCAGGCCCAGCACCCGGCCCAGGAGGCGAGGGGCCCGCCAAGAAACCTCTCCGCCGCCTCTCTCCTCGCGCCTACGCTGGAGCCACCTTTGCCCTTCCGCTGACAGTGCTCTGCTTCTTCTGTGCGGGCGTCCTGGGCACGTTCCTGCAGACTGACCTAGGGGCCACCTCCTGGCTGGCTTATACATGGATGGGGCGCACCTACCTCCGCGCCGTCACAGCCGCCCCGCTGCTGAACACACTGTTTTTCAACGGCTCTGCGCTCGGAACCGTCCTCCTCCTCGGCCGCCTGGGCGAGCATAAGCGGGCACCGCCGCCGCCGCCGCCCCAGCCGCGCAGCCGCCAGGAGCGGCGGCGTTGGGAGGCGGACGCGCGGAAGGCGACGGGGAAGGACCGGCGCCAGCACTTGCAGGCCCTGGAGGAGCGGGTCCGGGCGGCGGGGGGGCGGATCCTGAAAGTCAGGGAATGATGGAGGAATGGTTTGCGTTTTTCGCGGGGTTTTGTGTAGGGCGTCGATGTTTGAGCATGATGGCGTGCATGCTGGGCCGTGGTAGTGGCCGTGGGGGTGTTGGTCCCTGCATTTCCTTTCCGTTCCATCTCTCTTTCTCTCTCTCCATCCCAACCTCCTCTCTCCCGTTCGACGGGCGCTCCGTATCCCCAGCCCTAGACGCCCCGTCCTTGCGTGGGTATGGGGCGCCAGCCCGCCACCACCACCCGCGTTGCCCGCGGCGGCGGTGGCGGTGGGCGGTGCTGCCCACCGGCGGTGGCGGCCTGGGCGGCCTTGGCCGTCACGTACAGCCAGAAGCCCGCCATGGAGAGCGCGTACCCGCCCAGCTGGGGGCCCGTCACGCTCTCGCCCTCCAGGGCCACGCCCAGGGCCACCACGCCCGCGTTCTTGGCCGTGCCCCATACCTTGAAGGTCAGGGAGGAGGTGGCCCCGATGGCGGCAGCGGTGGAGGCGTTGACGGCGAAGCCCATCATCAGGGCGACCGCCAGGCGGGCGGGGTGGGCGGCCGCGGTAGCCAGGCCGGCGCTGCTCAGCCCCGCCCGCCACTCGAACAGCGCGGACGCGGCGAGGAGGGCCAGCCCAGTGGGAGGGCCCAGGAAGGCGCATACTTCCAGGGGAGAGTAGGGGCGAGGCGGTCCCCGGGGAGAGGGTGGCGGAGGCTTCAGGGCGGTCGAGCCCGTGGCCGCCCGGCTGGAGGCGCGGGTGGCCGGCCGCTCCCTGCTGCCTTCCTTCCCACCACCACCACCACCACTCGCGCAGGGGCTCATCAGGCGTTGCATGCAGACGACGCGCCCGGCTTCCAGCATCACTGACACCAGGAAGGAGGCGAGTCCGGTCCAGGCGAACCGGGAGTGGTCGCCAGCGGCGCTGCCGCTGCCGCCCCGCCGGCCGACCTCCTCGGCCGTTGCGACGGCCGCGCCCGCGCATATGAGCGCGACCGCGCCCGCCAGGCGGGGGGTGACCGCCTCCAGGCCGGCCACCGCCCCGGCCGCCAGGGTCGCGGCCGGCATGAGCACCTTGAGTATTTGAATGAAGGACACGGACAGGGTCAGGTAGGCGGCATTCCCGAAGTAGAGCGTCCCCGCGGAGCACAGGATGGTGGGGGCGAGGCGGGCCAGGTCGGCGCGGCTGGCGGGCGGGCGGCCGAGCGGGGCCGCCAGCCCCGCGCCCGCCGCCGCCCACGCCAGCCCCGCCGACACCAGTTGGCCCAGGCCCGTCAGGGCGAGCGGGTAGGCGAACCCGTCGTCCACCATCACCCGCTTGTTGACGACGATGAGGGTGGAGGAGGCTGCCGTCCAGGCGAGCAGGGCGGCGAGCGCGGCCGAGGAGGCGTGCGCGGGAGGCGGGGCGGGTGCCATCTCAACGTGTCTTGGTTCTTAATATACCCTTATATGTCCTCAGGGCCAGGACCGGGGCGGGGTGGTGGACGTGTCGGCGTACTGGCGTGTGTGTGTGTGAGGGAGAGATGAAGATTTGCGCCCTTGTGTTTTACGCGCCCCCCCCCTCTCAACCCCATCTCTCTTACCTTTTTCAACACCCACGCCGCGTCCTGGGCCGCCCGGGCTTCGATTTGGGCTAGCCGCTCCTCGTCCACCTCGTCCCCAAACGCGATGAAGCCCTGGCGGACGTGGGCCAGGTAGTAGGGGCGGGCGGGCCTGGATGGAAATATGTGATGGAGAATGGTGAGGAAAACCCATCGAGCCCGGGCCTTTATGACTGAGAGAGCGCCCGCGCGGCAGGCATTTTTTTTTTCCCACTATAAATATCTCACTCTGGCAGCGTGGTGATCGAGCGTAGCAGGCGGCGGTACAGGGCCCGAGCCCGGGCGGTCATGCGCTGTGTGGGGTGGTCGTTGTGTTTTTAGAGGGGAGAGGTGGTCGGTTATGTGCGTTTTTCTAAGGGAGGCATTGCCATGCCCCTTTGCGAAACGGGGCGGCGTGAGGGGCGGGAGAGAGGCCAGAACATCAAAGAATGCACGAGGTGACTGGCACTTGAACACCGGGCGCCTGGCTGGTGTCATTAATTATGGGGCACGCCCATCAGCTCACCTAGGCGTGCGCGGGGCGGGAGAAGTGTAAAAAATGACGAGTGTGTTTTTCTTCGGGTCGACTGGTTTCTTCATTCTTTCAATTGCTGGCCTAGTGACGCGCGCCGCGACTCGACCTGCTTTCCCCACCCCAGCCTGCCCCATCCAACCACCTACTTCTGCCTGAAACTTTAGATCTTGCGGCAACAGAGTATTCCACCTTTTTCGTAGCCACCAAGAGAAGCGTTTGCATTTATCCCTGGCCGCCGAGCAAAAAAAAGTCTGTCCGCCGGCCCCCCCCCCCCCAGTCAACTCTTCCCCTCCTAATGGTTCTCGCCAAGACTTCCCGTAAAGGCAAGAAGGCCTGGCGCCGCAATGTGGATGCGTCTGCGGAAGAAGCAGTCCTGGCGGCCGCACCCCTGCCGGGCGATGGCAAGCGGGTGGCCGCCGGCGGCGGCAAGGCGCTCCCAGACGTGGCCCTCTTTTTCGAGGACAAGGTAGGAGTGGGAGTGGTGTGGGAGTGCGTGCCCCACCCGGCTCGGGCATGAACATGTCCCTAGCATGATGTCCTTGGATGCAGGGCAGGCGGGCTTGGCGGGGCCTCGGCAAATGTCAAGCCCTCCGCAAGCGCAGAGTCCCTCCATCTCACTCTCACCACCCGCTCTTCACCTCTCCAGGCCGCTGCCCTTCCCCCTCCTCCCGGCACCCGCCGTCAGCCCGCCACCCGATTGCGCGGCGCGGCCGCCCTGAAGCGCCGGCCTCTAACCTGCCACCTGGTCGCCCACAACCCCCGCGCGGGCGGCCCCGGCTTCAAAGGCCCGCCCCCGGGCCCCACTGGCAGCCACCTTCACGGGCGCCTGGCGTGCGCGCCCCGCACGCCGTCCCGGGCCGCCCTGACCGCCGCGGCCGCCCGCAAAGCCACGGCGGCCGCCCTGGCCGCTCGGGACGAGGCCCTGGGCGAGGATGCGGAGGTGCGGGAGATGCTGCCCGCCCCCGCCGACCCGTGGGCGGACGCGGCCTGCGCGGCCCGGGCCGCAAAGCGCGCGCGTGGCCGCCGCCTGCCCGCCCACGCCCCTCCCATCCCCGCCCTGGAGGTCGACGCCCCGGGCTGCTCCTTCAACCCGGACCCAGCCCAGCACCAGGATGCCTTGGCCGTGGCGGTGGCGGCCGAGGTGGCGGCAGAGCTGGCGGCGGTGCTCGCCCCCCGCCCGCCCGCTGCGGCCATCACGGAGGGCGAGGGCGGTGACGCTTTCACGGGCATGCTCACCGTCGCGGGGCCCGGTGCGGTGGAAGAAGACGTCAGGTATGGCAGTGATGGCGAGGCCGAGGAGGGCGGCAGCGATGGCGGCGACGGCGGCGCCCGCCCCTCCCGCCGCGCGCCCGCTAGGAAGACGCAGGCCCAGCGCAACCGGGCGGCCCGGGTGGCGGCCGAGGAGGCGGCCGCCGCCCTTGCCAAGGCCGCACGCGTCCGGGATGACGGCCTGAAATCGGTCGCCCGCATCAAGCGGGATCTGGAGGAGGCGGAGGCGACCGGCGCGGCCGCGGTCGCTGATCGGGTGGCCGCCCGGGTGGCCGCTACTGCGGTGCGCCCCCCTAAGCTGGGGCGCCTCGGCTTCACGCCCGCTCCGCTCCAGGTCGCGCTGACCGAGGACTTGCGGGGCGGCTCCCTGCGTGCCTGCCGGTCGGCCGCCAACCTGCTGCGCGACCGGTTCTCGTCCGTCCAGAAGCGGGGCCTGGTGGAGCCACGCCTGCCGGCACCCTGGAAGAAGGGTAAGCGGGCCGCCTTCCAGGCGGGCGGCCGGTCCGATCGGGCGGAGGAAGGGGCCGCCGCGGTGGCAACATTGGTGAAAGCCAACGCCCGGGCGCGGCGGGCGTCGTTTGCGGCGGCCGCGGCGGCGGACGCGGGAGGTGACAGTGATGGGAGGTGGTCTGACTGATGAAAAGGAAAGAGGGAAAACAGTCTTCATTAAATCATTCGCGCGCTGGGGGTAGTGTGCAGCTCGCGCGCGCACACACACACACAGACATACACACACGCGAACACACACCACACACACAATGAGCTACGGCTTTGGCGGCGGCGGCTTTGGCGCACCGCCCCAGCAGCAGCAGCAGGCGCCGTCCCCGTTTGGCGCGCTGCCGGCGCCGGGCGGGTTTGGTGCGGCGCCCGCCGCGGCGCCCGCCTTTGGCCAGCAAGCCGGCGCGGGTGCATCGCCCTTTGGCGGATCGGTAAGTGGGTGAGGTGACGAGGTGTTGTGCCTCCCCCGCGCGCTCCGTCTCCTCTCTTTTCTCAAGCCTGCACCCCATCGCTCCCCCCTCTTTTTAGTTTGGCACGCCAGCACAACCCCAGCCCGGTGGCTTTGGCTCTCTGGGCGGCGGCGGCCTGGGCGGGGGCAGCACCTTTGGGACGGCCGCCCAGCCTCCTACCTACGGGTCGACGGCGACGGCGCCCAAGCCTTTCGGGACGTACGGCGCGCCGCCAACCCCGGCCGCGCCCGCGTTCGGGACGGCCGGCGGCGGGTTTGGTGTGGGCGCCGGCCAGCAGCAGGCCGGGGTTGCTGCGGGGCAGCCCGCCCCACCGGGCAGCGGCTCCCGGGCAGCCACCTTTGTGAAGCAGCAGGATTATGACCAGTCGACGGCGGCGGGCGGGGCACGGGTAAGTTTTGGTGGTGGAGAGTTGATGGAGAGTCGACGTCGAATTCACCGCTCTCGACGTTGGGTGGGGCCGTGCCCGCTCGATGAGCGCCAGCCCGATGTGCTTGCGCATGTAGGCGTGAAGCGGACGCGCCCCTGCTCACACAGGCGCGGACAGCGCCTACATCGGCGTGGGAAGCCCTTTGCGCAACGCCGCGCCCCCTCCTAAAAAAAAAACTCCGCGCTCACTTGTTTTCCCTCGTTTTTGCCTTTCCTCGTTCTCATCAACCCCCTCCGTCCCAGACCGTCGTCTTTTTCGATTCTATCTCGGCCATGCCCATCTACGCCAACAAAAGCGTGGAGGAGCTGCGCTGGGAAGACTACCAGGCCGGCTGCAAAGGCGGGCCGGCCGCACCCGTGGCCCCCACGCCCGGCGGCCTGTTCGGGGCCGCCCAGCCAGCCCCCGGCGGTTTTGGCGCACCGACGGGCGGGTTGTCCCCCTTTGGGCCCGCGCCCGGCACGGGCGCCTTTGGCCAGCCCGCCGCCGGCGCGGCGTCCTCGCCCTTTGGCGCGCCCGCCTTCGGGGCGGCCGCCCAGCCGTCTCTGTATGGCGCACCCCCCACAGGCGGCACCGCGTTTGGCGCCCCGCCCGCCCCGGCCGGGTTTTCGGGGTTTGGCGCGCCCGCGGCCTCCGCCGCCCCCACGCCGGGCGCGTTCGGGGCGCCCGCCGCCCCGTCTCCCTTTGGCGGGCCGGCCGCCCCCGCTAGCACGGGCTTCGGTTTTGGGGGCGCGGGCGGGGCGGGCGGCTTTGGGGCCGCCCAGCCGGCGGGGGGTGGCCTGTTTGGCCAGCCCGCCGCGTCGGCGGCCCCGGCCGGCTCCCTGTTTGGGCAGCCAGCGCCCACGCCCGGCGCGTTTGGGGCGGCGCCCACGCCCGGCCTGGGCGGCTTTGGTGCTGCGCCCGCCCCCGCCTTTGGTGCGGGCGGCTTTGGGGCGGCGTCCGCGGCGCCGGCGCCGGGCGCGTTTGGGGCGCCGCCGCCCGGCTCGGCCGCGCCCGGGGCCTTCTCCTTTGGCGGGGCGTCCGCCTTTTCGGCGCCCGCGCCCGCCCCAGTCGCGGGCGGCCTGTTTGGCGCAGCCGCCCCAGTCACGTCCGGGACGGGCCTGTTCGGCCAGCCGGCCCCCGCGGTTGGCCTGTTTGGCGGCCTGTCCGCCGCCCCGACCCCGGGCGCCGGTTTGTTTGGCGCGCCGGCCGCCGCGCCGCCCGCCGCGCCGGGGCTGGGCCTCTTCGGCGCGCCCGGCGGGGCGGCCCCTCCGCCAGCGGGCGGCCTGTTTGGCGGCTTTGGCGCGTCCTCCCAACCCCTGGGAGCCTTGGCCGCCCCGGCCCCACCCTCCCTGTTCGGCGGGCTCGGCCTGCCACTGGCGGCCCCTCCCGCTGGCGGCCTGTTTGGCGCCCCGCCGCCGGCCTCCTCCGCCCTGGCCGCACCCGCGCCACTGTTCGGGGGCCTGGGCGGGTTTAGCACCCCGCAACCGTCGGCCGCCCAGCCCGCCCCCTCCCTCTTTGCGGGGTTTGGTGGGGCGGGTAGCTCCTTGTTTGGCGCATCCGCCCCTCCCCCCGCCACGCCCGCCCCGCTCTTCTCCGCGGCTGGCGGCCTGTTTGGCGGGTACGGCGCTGCGCCGGCCCAGCCCGCTGCCCTGGCTGCCCAGGCGGCTGCTGCCGCTGGCACGGCCGCTGTGGCAGCGGCCGCCGCGGCGGGCCCGTACGGGACGCTGCCCCCGCCGCCCGCGCTTGACTATGGCGGCGGTGACACGGGCCCCCGCCTTGGACTGTCTGCCCGTCCGCCCACCGCCTCAGGAGGCCTACCCCGGGCGCCCGCCCTCCTGGCCCCACGCCCCGGCACCTCCCGCCTGGGCCTACGCCTGCGGCCCCTGGGTGACCTGGGCGGCGGCGGGTTCGCGAATGGTGGCGCCGGCGCCTCGCCAGGCCCGCCGGCTTATGGGCAGCAACCCCCGGCCTCGACCACCACGGGCGGCGGCGGCCCCGGTGGGTCGGCCGGCGCCGCGCCCTCGCCCGGTCTCCTCGTCCCGCGGGATGACCCGCGCGCCTTCTTCGTGCGGGCACCCCTGCCCAGCGCGACAGGCCCGGCGCCGTCTGCCCCGGCCGCACGGGTGGGCTCCCCGTCGACCAGCAATGGCAACCACACCAGCCCTCCTCACCCACCCGCTGGTGGTGCTGGCGCTGTTGACGCCTCTGCCCTCGCTGCTCTCCCGACCCCACCCACCGGGGATGGCGCCTTCATGTCGCCCGCCCTGGCCTACCTGCGTGCTGCGGTCTCAGCCCGCGGACCGTCCGCCCTGACCGCCGTCCGCGGCTTCACTGTCGGTGTGCGCGGCGTCGGCGCTGTCCGCTGGCTGGTGCCAGTGGACGTGAGCGGCGCAGACCTCTCTTCCGTCGTCTCCATCGCCCGGGGGGCCGTCGAAGTGTACCCGGACGAGGCCACCAAACCCGATGTCGGCTCCGGTCTGAACCGGACGGCGGAGGTCACGCTGCTGGGCGTGTACAAAACGGATTCAGCGACCGGCGCCCCGACCGCCGACCCGGCCGCCATCCAAAAGTTCAACCGCCGCCTGCGCTCCCTGGCCGCCGACCAGGGCGCCACGCACTTGTCTTACGACGTGGACGGCGGGGTCTGGAAATTCAAGGTGGACCACTTTTCCAAGTACGGCCTCGTCCCGGACGGCGAGTCGGACGATGAAAACGGAGCAGGTGGTGCGGCCGCGGCCACCGCTGCTGCTGCGCCCTCACCTCTGAAGGCCGCTGTGGATTTTCGGTGGGGCGTCCCGGCCGAGCACCCCGAGGTAGGGCGTGAGGCCGGCGACGCCGAGATCAAGGCTGGCGGCCACCAGCCTGCTGCGAGCCTGGCGGACTGGGCGGCTGGTGCGGAGGAGGAGGGCGTGGAGGTGGTGGGCTTGCGTACCCGCGGGGGCGGTGGCCGCGTGTTTCGTGGGGTGGTGGTTGCGGGAGGGGCGACGCCGCCGAGCGCGGCGCCTGCCTTGATCGACGTGGACATATCAGACACATCAACCCTCTATGGTGGGGCTGCCGCCGCCGCGGCCGCCGCCGCTGCCGCCTTCCCTCCGTTACCCACGGAGGGCGAGGAGGAGGCGGCCGCGGCCGCTGCAGCTGCCGCAGACGCGGCTGCCCTCTTTTCGCCCGCCGCTCCCACTGCTCGCTACGCGCCGCCCTTGGCCCTGCTGCCGCTGGCGACGGCGGGTCGCAAGCGCCGGTGTGCTGATTCTGAGCCTCTCGCCCTCATGGGTGGTGCGAATGAGGTTGAGGCGGCGGCGGCGGCGGCGGCCCCATCCAAAAACAGTCCAAAAAAAAATGTGTGGCGCCGCCTGGCGCCCGCGCTCGACCCGCCCCGGCGCCCTGGGCGCGATGTGATGGAAGGCGCCTCCGCCCCGGCCCTGACCCCGCCACCGCCCACATTTGGCAGGCCCCTACCGGCCCTGCCCCCTCCTCCATCTTCCCCTATTGCCCGGGATTTGACGGTGTCCCTGGGCGGCTGCGCCGGTGCAGGGTCTCGTGTCCTGGTCGACGCGGGCGCCCTGCTCGGCAGGACCTTCCGCGCGGGCTGGGGCCCCGGCGGCCTGCTCGCCGTCCCTTCTTTTGATGGCACCCGCACCACCATCACTCTGCGGCGCCTGCCTGTGGGCGCGCCGCTCTTACCGCCCGGCCGAGCCGCCGTGCCGGCGTCCGTGGCTGCCGCAGGCGGTAGGTGGGCCAGCCTGTGGACGCGCTTGGCGGGCGTGTTGGCTGCCTCCTCCGGCCCGGACGGCGCCTTGGGCACCGTCCTGCCCTGGGAGGGCGAGCGCGATGACGGGTCTATTTCTCTTTGCACCGTGCCTCGGTGGGAGCTGGTCGCGCCCCGTGGCCCGCCGCCTGGCGAGGTTGGAGTGGCCCAAGAAGGAAAACAAGGTGGCACGCTCCGCGCCCTCGTCTGCTCCGTCCTCGCCACCCTAGGCGCCCACGCCCGGACCCACCCGGCCGACCCGGTCTCCTCCGCGGAAGCCCTGGCCGTGCGCAGCCTGGCGTGGGCGTGGGAGCTGGTGGATGTGCTCTTCACGGTGGAGGCCCGGGAGGAGGAAGGC
>Ga0315291_10008862_pt1 | contig 12336 bp, 10 predicted proteins | sample YL17G12_20_MG_FD_203070 | JGI IMG/M metagenome (GOLD analysis project Ga0315291, IMG submission 203070) | Sediment microbial communities from Yellowstone Lake, YNP, Wyoming, USA - YL17G12_20 | ecosystem: Environmental > Aquatic > Freshwater > Lake > Sediment | place: USA: Wyoming | collected... | reverse complement strand
GTCACGGGTGCATATCGGATAAATTACGCCATTGCAGGCAATACAGACCCGTATCTGCACGCCCATATTGTCCCACGTTACATGAGCGAGCCAGAGGAGCTTCGCAAAGGTCTCCCCTGGTCACACCCACATTCCGAAAGGGATTCGTTGCTATTCGACTACGAACGCGACAAACCATTAATGGACCGACTAAGGCAGGCGATCGTAAGTCGCTTTTAAGAATCAATGCGCATTCTCTACTTTTCGCGTGATTACACCACTCACGACCATCGCTTTCTTTCTGCTCTGGCAAAGACTGATCATCAGGTATTTTATTTACGCCTGGAAGGCGGCGGACTTGTCCTCGAAGATCGTCCACTCCCTCCTGAAATTGATCGGGTTGAGTGGCCGGGTGGAAGTCGCCCTGCCACATTTAAGGATGGGTTTCGCCTTCTCAATGATTTACGCAGGGTCATCCGCCGGGTTAAGCCTGACTTGGTCCACGCCGGTCCAATTCAACGTTCGGCCTTTCTAGTCGCACTGGCGGGATTTCGCCCTTTGGTCAGCATGTCATGGGGTTATGACCTGCTGCATGATGCCCAAATCAATCCTTTTTGGCGCTGGGCAACTCGTTATACATTGCATCGCAGCGCCGCCATAGTAGGTGATTGTGACACCATCCGCCAACTAGCGATCTCTTATGGCATGCCGGATGACCGCATTGTCACCTTTCCTTGGGGAATAGACCTCCAACATTTCAACATTCAAACGTTTACCTGCACTGATCATTCTTTGATCGATGAACGTTCACCTGCATCGATCGGGCTAAGATCGATGAACGTTCCGACGTTTAACCTCCTCTCCACCCGAAGCTTTGAGCCGATTTATGGCATCGACGTGATCGCCCGTGCTTTCGTCATCGCCGCTAAAAAGCACCCGAATCTGCGTCTCACCTTATTAGGTGAAGGCTCTCAATCTACTACTATCCGGCAAATCTTACTGATCGGCGCTGTTTACGATCGGGTGTTATTCCCGGGTCATGTCTCTTTTTCGGATCTCCCCAGCCTTTATCGCAATGCAGATTTGTACATCAGTGCCTCGCATAGTGACGGCACCTCGATTTCATTGCTGGAAGCTTTTGCTTGTGGTACTCCCGCCATAGTCTCTGATATTCCTGGCAATCGGGAATGGATCACCCCGGGCGAGAATGGCTGGTTATTCCCCGATGGTGATGCAGAAGCACTGGCTTCTGCCATTCTGAGTGCGATCGACAAGCACCAAAACCTTCCTGAGATGGGTCGTAAGGCGCGCCTTCTTGCCGAAGAACGCGCAGACTGGGATAAGAATTTCCCCCTGCTCGAGAAAGCTTATGCCATCGCGATGGCATAAGCTTTATCAAGTGTAAGTTACCTCGTTATGAAAAAACTGGCGATTATCCAGGCACGCATGTCCTCTTCTCGACTACCCGGCAAAGTCATGCTCGATATTTCTGGGCGACCGTTGCTGCAACACATGCTCGCACGGGTACAGAAATCAAGATCGATCGATGGCGTGCTACTTGCCACTACCACCGACCCATCCGATAATATCCTCGAGCAGTTCTGCCAGAGCCAAGACCTTCCCTGTTACCGCGGCAACCTCCACGATGTTCTTGATCGTTATTATCAGGCTGCTGCTCAATTCCACGCTGACGTGATCATTCGCCTGACAGCTGATTGCCCTCTGATTGATCCCGACCTGATCGATCTCACGGTGATGGCATTCCTGGGTAAACGACCGTTACAGAATCAGCCTTATTATTCCCAAATACCTGATCACGACTCACAAAAAGCCCTTCCATTTGATTTCGCGGCCAACCGTTTGCCGCCACCCTGGAATCGCACCCTCCCCATTGGTATGGATGTTGAAGTTTGCACCTTCTCCGCTCTGGAGCGTTCCTGGAAGGAAGCTAGTGAGCGCTACCAACGCGAGCATGTCATGCCCTATCTCTATGAAGGTATTTCTTTTTATGAAGGTATATCTTTTCCAGAAGGCAAGCCCTCCCTGGGAGCAAGATGGCATATTGACCATGGTACCACCCCACGCGGGTTCAGGGTCACTCTGCTCAACCACATTCCAGATTACGGCTCCCTGCGCTGGACGGTGGATACCCCCGCAGATCTGGAATTTGTACGCCAGATTTTCTCCCGTTTTGAAGGCCAGGATGATTTCACCTGGCTGGACGTTTTAGCCCTTCTCGAGAAAGAGCCTGAATTGGCATCCATTAACGAGGACGTGAAACACAAATCCGCCTTCGACATAGACTAGCGGACTCCGCATTCATAATCTAATCAAAATGTCTTCATCCGATCCTTTACTCACCATTTTTGCCGCACCCAAGCCTTTCACCAACCCGCACATAAGCCTGATCCAGTCCAACGCGATTCAATCCTGGCAGCACCTTGACGATGAAGTGAATGTGGTCATCATTGGGGATGAGCCAGGCATCGCTGAATTCGCATCTGAAGTAGGTATCCAACACATACCACAGGTTGACTGCAATCCTCTTGGCACGCCTCTGGTAAGTTCGATCTTCGCCATGGCGCGTCAAATAAGTACTTCGCCCTTGCTGGCTTATGTGAACGCGGATATTTTACTCACTCCCCAATTTTTTAACGTAACCAGACAGGTATATTGCCAGGTTAATAAATTCCTCATTGTCGGTCAACGCTATGACATAGACTTGCAGCAACCCCTCGATTTTGTACCCGGGTGGGATTTATACCTGTTATCTGACCTACAAATCCGAGGTCGGCGACATCCTCCCGCTGGCAGTGATTATTTTATCTTCCCGCGCTCTTGCTTCACGGACATTCCTAAGTTTGCTATTGGTCGCGCTGGATGGGATAACTGGATGTTATTCCATGCCCGTTCACAACACTATCCGATTATTGACGCAACCGCATCGATTTTCGCCATTCATCAGGATCACGATTATTCGCATCTCCCCAATGGTCAGCCCCACTACCGCTTACCCGAATCTTCAGAAAATATCCGCTTGGCAGGTGGGCGTCGTACGATTTTTACCCTCGAGGACGCTGATTGCTATGTCCATAGTGGTCAGCTTCACCGTATCCCTCTACATCCCCGGAAGCTCATGCGCGAAATCGAGATTTTCCCGCTAACCCGACTCCACTCGCAACCAATGGCAGATGTATTCTTTTCCATCTTTCATCCAATTAAAGCATGGAAAGAATGGCGTGGTCGTCTCGCCTACAAGCTTCTGCGAGATCGTAATTCTCATGACTGAAATTGTACAAAATTGTCCGCTCTGCGGTTCAATGGACAGTTCACCGTTCGACCGACGTGAGTTTCGCGGTTCCCCTGTATCCAATAGAATTTGCCGGGGCTGTGGGTTAGTATACCAATCACCACGTATGACGGAAGCCGAAAGTCAGGCATTTTATGAAACCGAATATCGCCGGCTTTACCAGGGACAAGAAGGCCCAAACCCCAAGGACCTGGCTGTGCAAGCAGCACGGGCTCAGGTCGCATTAGACTTCGTGCACAAGCAGGTCACATCCGCATCAAGCATCCTGGATATTGGCTGTTCGACAGGAATTTTACTTCAGCAATTTCAAACCCATTATCAAGCTCAAGCATTCGGGGTTGAGCCTGGTAAAGTGTACCGGCAATACGCCCAATCATTAGGATTGGAAATATGTTCATCCCTGGAAGAGCTTCAGCTTGTTCAGGAGTCGCGCTTCAACCTGGTGAGTATGATGCATGTGCTGGAACATTTACCAAACCCGCTCGAATACCTGCGAAATTTGCGTGAAAAGTATCTTGAGCCAGATGGCTGGCTGCTACTGGAAGTGCCTAACTTGTATGCTCATGATTGCTTCGAGGTAGCCCACCTGATATCCTTCAGCGCTCACACATTAACACAGGTGGTTCAAAAAGCCGGTTACCGGGTGACTCAACTTCGTGCCCATGGTCAGCCACGCTCCCAACTTATTCCGCTCTATCTCACACTATTAGCCCGGCCAGATATCAACGCATCTTTTTCGTTCGAACCTGATCACCTGGTGCGTACCCAACGCCAGGTCGGATTCATCCGCCGTTGGTTTGTCGAGCGGCTTTTCCCAGAACGCGCTTGGATTTCGCCAGCCAGTACCCAACACTAAAATAATCCTCCTATGCCCAGAATTGGAATCAACCCGAATCGTGGTCAGTTAACGGATTACCATCCGTCACGCATAACGCTTGCGATGCTTACTTACCTACCAAACCAGGCCGGCTATTTTGCTGAGCGGCTGGCAGTTACCCGCCTGAGCTTGGAAAGCCTGATCGCACACACTCCACAACCCACAGATTTGCTCGTATTCGATAACGGCAGTTGCCCTGAATTAGTCAGCTATCTGTGTCATTTGCGCGATAAAGGTCTCATTAACTACCTGATCCTCTCGAGCAGCAATATCGGTAAGATCAGCGCTTTGCAGCTAATCTTTCGTGCTGCTCCAGGTGAGATTGTGGCTTATACGGATGATGATGTGTTCTTTCTGCCGGATTGGTTGGATGCCCATCTGAAGATAATGAATACATATCCGCATGTGGGCCTGGTCACTGGTTTTTATATCCGTTCGCACTTGCGTTATGCTACTCAAACTATAGAAGCATTCTCCAGACAACCTGGAGTGGAGGTAACCCGCGGGTTACTCATTCCGAAAGAGATGGAACAGCATTATATAGATAACATGGGTCGGAGTTGGGAGATCTACCAGCAAGAAGTCAACGGTCTGGAGGATATGCGACTAACTTATCAGGGTTTGAGTACACTGGCTTCAGCTGGGCATCATCAATTTGTCACTTATCGCCAGCTGATGTTGGAGGTGTTACCAACCTGGGATAGAAACCTGATGGGAAAAATGATCGAGCTGGAAACCGCAATCGACCAGTTAGGGTATCTTCGTCTTAGCACCTACACCCCAGTCACCCGGTTATTGGGTAATGTCATCAGTGCTGAGAATGCAGCGGAGGCTCACCGTTTAGGACTTGTAGCTCGATCAGGAGCCGTAGCTAAACCACGCATAGGCTTGATCAGTCGGTTTATGCGCCTTCCTCTCATCAAGCGGTTGACTCTCGGGCTTTACAATCGATTGCATATCTTGATCAATTCATGAAATTCCTCATTGCCGGGTTTGGCTCCATCGGTCGCCGTCATTTTCATAACCTGCTCACCCTGGGTGAAAGGGATATTGTGTTCTACCATACCCATCATTCCACTCTCCCAGATAATGAGCTGGCAGGTTTCCCCGTTGAGACCGACTTGCGGGCTGCCCTTGCCTACAATCCGGATGCGGTCATCATCTCAAACCCAACCGCCCTTCACCTGGATGTTGCCATCCCTGCCGCCCATTGTGGTTGTCACCTGCTGATAGAAAAGCCCATCTCCCACTCCATGGCAAGGCTGGAAGAGCTGCAGCAGGTCATTCAACAGAATCACAATAAAGTCCTGGTCGGCTACCAATACCGCTTTCATCCTGGCTTGCGGCAGGTAAAAAAGTTATTGGATGATGCGGCTATCGGGGAACCACTTTCTGTTCATGCTCATTGGGGTGAATATTTGGCCAACTGGCATCCATGGGAGGATTATAAGCAAGGTTACGCCGCCCGTCCTGAGCTGGGTGGAGGCGTACTACTCACTTTATCTCACCCATTGGATTACTTGCGTTGGCTCTTGGGCGAGGTGGAATCACTTTCAGCCTTTACCAGCCAAAACGGCTTGAATATGACGGTTGAGGATGATGCTGAGATTCTCCTCCAGTTTGAAAATGGTTTGTTGGGTAGCGTCCATCTGGATTACAACCAGCGCCCCGCCTCACACTGGTTGGAGATAATTGGTACCCAGGGTACTCTCCGTTGGGATAATTCCGATCAGACTGTCCGGTTGGCACAGGTTAACCAAGACGGAAATGCTGGCAAATGGCAGGGTTTTCCTCCTGCGCAAGGCTTCGAGCGTAACTCAATGTTTCTGGATGAATTGCATCACTTCTGCGATGTGTTACGTGGAGATATTGAGCCCATTTGCACACTGCAAGACGGTATTCAGTCATTACAACTTTCACTGAGCGCTCTTGCATCATCACAGCAGAGACGGATAATAAATATAACCGTTCACCCCTCAATTTGACCATGAAATTATTGGGGAAATATCCTCTATCGATAGTGGTCGTCATCATTATTAGCTTGATGGGCTCTTTAATGATTTACTTCAGTACACACTGGGGTCCTTGGGCATTTAGTGATTCCACTGAATATATCGTCTCAGCTCGCAATCTTATCGCAGGACATGGATTGGGTCTTTATGGACCAACTGGAACCTTTCATCTACTTTCCTTACATCCTCCATTCTATTCTCTTGTTCTCAGCTTCTTTGGATTATTCGGTGCAGATCTGGTAACGACTGCCCGTTGGATAGATGTCTCCCTGTTTGGATTAACTATCTTGTTGGTGGGGATTGCTTTATATTCATTCACCCAATCCTCATGGCTGCCCATTATGGGTAGTTTGCTATTGTTCAGCATGCCTGGCCTGGTTGACATATTTAGCGGGGCAATGTCCGAACCCATTTTCATCTTCACTGGATTAGCAGGCATATCCCTGATCCTGTTGTTCTTAAGGAATAATCGATACATCGTACTTCTTGCTGCTGCATTGTTCTCCGGATTGTCGATCTTAACTCGTTATTCCGGTCTTTCGTTCATTATCACTGGAATAATCGGTTTACTTGTCCTCAGCCAAGGACCTTGGAAAAGTAGAATTCTTTCAATTTTGATTTATGGGCTTGTGAGTTGTCTGCCAATAATTGGCTGGCTCATATGGTTAAAGTTACAGTCAATTAATGCAAGCATTTTTCTAATTAATGCAAATTTATCGGCCCAAATTTCCCAATTCCGATTGGGTGTTATGGAAATATTTTGGTCTTGGTTACCATTTACCTCTCTTTTACCACAATATATTTATAACCTCGCCAGGAATCTATTAATCATCTTCATATTCCTGATGCTCGTTTTATTGAGTCTGTCGGCTTGGAAAATGCATCAGAACAACCTGAAAGTATTCCATTCCAACAACGGATTGCTGTTCGCTGGATTGCTAATAGTCTTTGCTATTGCTTACTTGTTTGTCTTCGGCTTTAGTTATCTTTTCACTTATCCGACCCCCGATTTAATGCCTCGCATCTTCCTGCCTGTGCAAGTAGCTGCTGTGATTGGTACATTTTTACTATTTCTTTTTTTCATTCGAGCATGGCCGTCAGTGAAATGGCTCAATTGGATCCCAATCTTTTTATCACTTGGGATATCAATCTCCTATCTTCATGATAGTATCGAAATCGTCTCAAAATATCATCAATTTGGGTCCGGATACACCAGCCGTAATTGGCGTAAATCAGAAACAATACTCATCGTAGAACAGCTTTCTCCAAATATCCCACTCATCACAAACGAAACCGCCCTAATTTTGTTCTATACCGGACGCCCGGCTTACGAAATCTCGGAATTAATTGACCGTGAACCTCAAAACACTACTAATCGCTATGGAGATGATCTGAATGATCCCGCACAAAAGGCATTCCGCGAAAATGGAGCTGCGCTGGTCTTATTTAATTCCAGCGTATATCAGTTTCAGCAATTATACGGAGATCAAACAAACCAACGCATGGAAAACTTTACCCGAGGTTTATCGTTATACGCACAAACGGCAGATGGGGCAATATATTTTTATCCTTCAACCAAGCTGCCATAATCATTGCGAAATTTAATTATTATTTCCTGGTTAGGGATAATTGACGCAATCGGTTCAGTTATCCTATAACTAACTATCTAAACATAGGGATCTCTATGAAAACTATTATGGATAAATTCAACCTCGCCGGCAGGGTCGCCATTGTCACCGGTGGTCCTGGCCTGCTGGGCAAAGAGTTCTGTCGCACCTTGGCAGAGGCCGGTGCCACTGTTGTCGTGGCTGATATCAACCCAGATGGTGCCAATGCTGTTGCCACATCATTAATCGGAGCGGGTTACCATGCCATGGGTATTGCCACTGATATCACCCAGCCTGGATCAGTCAGCGCTCTTGTAGATGAAACCCTCTTGTCTTATGGACGTCTGGATATCCTGGTCAATTCTGCCGCCCTTGACCCAAAGTTCGATCCCCAGGCTCTGGATGAGATGGCAAGGCTAGGAACCGTTTCAGGTTCATTCGAAGAATACCCTCTGGATTCCTGGAAAGACGCCTTGGATGTCAACCTGACGGGTATGTTCTTATGCTGCCAGGCAGCGGTCAGACCCATGCTTGCTCAGGGGAAGAAAGGCTCTATAATCAATATTTGTTCCACCTATGGTCTGGTTGCCCCTGACCAACGCATCTACCAGCGCGAGGGTAAACAAATGTCATATAAGCCTGTTTATTATTCGGTCACCAAAGCTGGGGTACTGGGATTTACCCGTTATCTATCCGCCTATTATGCCAGGACAGAAATTCGCGTTAATGCCCTTACCCCCGGTGGTGTATACAATAACCACGATGAAGTTTTCCTCAAGGCATATTCTGCCCGCACTGTTATGGGACGCATGGCAAACAAGGACGAGATGAATGGTGCCCTGCTCTTTCTGGCTTCAGATGCCTCATCTTACATGACAGGCTCCAACCTAGTTGTCGATGGCGGTTGGACTGCCTGGTAACTCAAGAATGGACTCACCTTGATGCATATTCTCGCCCTAATTCCCGCCCGCGGTGGCTCGAAAAGTATTCCACGCAAAAATATTCGCCCGCTTGCTGGTTATCCGCTCATTGCTTATTCTATTGCAGCCGCCCTGCAATCCAGGATCGTCTCTCGGACCATCGTATCCACCGATGATGAGGAGATTGCTCATATCGCCCAGCAGTTCGGTGCTGAGACGCCATTTATGCGCCCTCATACGTTTGCCCTGGATAATTCCACCGACTTTCCGGTCTTCACCCATGCTTTGAGCTGGCTTATGGAAAAAGAGAGCTACCAACCAGATATCGTAGTGCAGTTGCGACCCACCTCTCCCATCCGCCCACCGGATTGCATCGACCAGGCTGTGCAAATCCTGCTTGATCACCCTGAGGCAGATTCGGTCCGTGGCATCATCCCTTCCGGTCAAAATCCTTATAAGATGTGGCGGGTCGATCAACAAGGTCGGATGACACCCTTGCTCACCATACCTGATGTTGCTGAACCTTTCAATGCCCCCCGCCAGGAACTCCCCCCTACATATTGGCAGACAGGTCATATCGATGCCATTCGCGTCTCCACGATTGTTCAGAAGCAATCGTTGAGTGGAGATGTCATCCTGCCTCTGCATCTAGACCCACGTTACGCCATCGATATCGACACCATACGCGATTGGCAGCGCGCTGAGTGGATTATCTCCCAGGGCGATTTGCCGATCATCCTTCCCGGTCAGCATAAACGCGCATTGCCGAAACAAATCGATTTGGTCGTGTTCGATTTCGATGGCGTGATGACCGATGACCGTGTCTGGGTGGATCAGGAAGGGCATGAAGCTGTTGCTGCTAACCGTCGCGATGGAATGGGCATTGCCGCGCTGCATAAAGCTGGCATTCCGATGGTCGTCCTTTCAACTGAGCCCAATCCTGTTGTGTCAGCCCGCTGCCGTAAGCTGGAGCTACCAGTCATCCAGGGTTTGTCCGATAAATCAGCCGCCCTACACCTTCTGCTGCAAGAACGCCAGCTGGATCCATCTCACGTTGTTTACTTGGGTAATGATGTCAACGATCTGCCATGCTTTCATCTGGTCGGTTGTTCCGTGGTTGTCGCCGATGCCCACCCCGATGTCATCGTGCACGCAGATATTGTCCTATCCCATCCTGGTGGGCGTGGTGCAGTAAGAGAACTTTGCGACCGGATCATCGTCAATCAGGGGTAAAATTTGAGGCTTGGATACCCGACCCAGCTTATCAATGTCGCAGAAATTGTTTATCAGAAAGGTGAATCATCATGTCCCATGAAATTATGATCGGAAATCGAAATATCGGGGATAAATACCCTACTTATATCGTCGCTGAGATTGGGATCAACCATAATGGCAGTCTGGAAATCGCCAAATCGTTGATCGATGTGGCAGTGAAAACTGGAGTCGATGCTGTAAAGTTTCAAAAACGCACCCCTGAGCTGTGTGTCCCGCCTGACCAGCAAAAACATATGCGTGAGACTCCCTGGGGCTATATCACTTATCTGGAATATCGATACAAGGTCGAATTCGGCTTGAATGAATACCGTGAAATTGATCGTTACTGCAAGCAGAAAAATATACCCTGGTTTGCTTCAGTATGGGATGAGCCTTCCGTGGATTTCCTCCAGCAATTCAACCCCATCTGCTATAAAATCCCCTCCGCCTCCTTGACAGACAAAAAACTCTTGCTTCATGCCCGTGAGACCGGTATGCCTGTCATCCTATCTACGGGCATGTCCACCATGCAGCAAATCAAGACGGCTGTAAAAGTGCTGGGTGAGGAAAATCTGCTCATCACCCATGCCACCAGCACCTACCCATGTGACCCTGAGGAGTTAAATCTGAAGATGATTCGCACTCTCGTGGATACTTTCACCTGCCCGATTGGTTATTCTGGTCACGAGGTTGGTTTGATCCCGACTGTTGTCGCAGTATCCATGGGCGCCAGTCTGGTTGAGCGGCATATCACTCTGGATCGCGCTATGTGGGGCAGCGATCAGGCTGCCTCGGTTGAGCCAGGTGGGATGGAACGGTTGGTAAAATATATCCGTGTGACCGAACAGGCATTAGGAGATGGGATCAAGCGAGTTTATGATAGCGAGGTTCCTTCCTTGCGCAAGCTACGCCGGGTCAAGGATTAATCGAACAGACCACCACGAATCCGTTTGGTTGTTCCCCTATCATTGAACCCAATCCTCAGTTCGAAGATGCATTCGGCAGACAAAGTCCGTGAAAATCGGTCAGATTGTAAATTCCGCATCCGGCAATGATCGGTGATTGGTCATGATATCTATAACAAATGCAGGCGAAATCGTGCACGAGCGCCTGAAACGCAGGGAAGTTAACCTCGAAGTTAAACGTCTGGCTTCGCAGGTGAATGCTCTTGCCCGCCCCGATCCCAACACAAAACCCGTGGTCTTCTTCAATGCTTCAACCCGCTTGGTCGGCTTGAGCTTGAACTCCGCTTTCGCCCTGCTCACCGCGTGGGCGCTCCGCCTGCAAAAAGTACCTGTGATTCAGTTCGTCTGCCATTCCGGGATGAGTCGCTGTGTTTTAGGCACGGATCGGAATGATTTTTCAAAACCTCCCCCTTGCCAGACTTGTATCGTTCAATCCCGCTGGCTCTACTCCAACGCTCAGGTTATTTCATTTTCGTATCTAGAAGAAGCACCTCTCATGAATTTGCTCCAGGATCTTTCACTGGAGCGATTGATGGAGTTCGAGTATCAGCCTCCAGCTGGTGTTGCCAAAGGTTCTAAAAATACTCCACCTTTGCCCTTGCCTCTCGGGGCTCTGGTTTTACCTTCAATCCGGTGGGTACTTCGGCGCCACAATTTGCAGGATGACGCCTCAACCCGATACCTTTATCGTGAGTACATACTCTCTGCCAATCGTGTCGCTCATGAGTTCTCCACATTCCTTGATAATACAGACCCTCAGGCAGTGATCCTCTTCAACGGACAGTTCTTCCCAGAAGCTATAGTCCGCTGGGAATCCATGCAGCGCGGCATCCGCACCATCACACACGAAGTTGGGCTGCAGCCTTACAGCGTCTTCTTCACCACAGGTGAGGCTACTGCTTACCCACTACACGTGCCAGACGATTTCGAGCTTAGCGAAACGCAGGGTACTCGTTTGGATGCTTATCTCAGCCAACGTTTTCAGGGACAGTTTTCCATGGCTGGAGTTCGCTTCTGGTCGGAGATGAAAGGTTTGGACGAAACCTTTTTACTACGGGCTTCCCACTTCAAGCAGATTGTGCCTGTCTTTACCAATGTAATTTTCGATACCAGCCAGCCTCACTCCAATGTAGTCTTTTCACACATGTTCGCCTGGCTGGACCTGGTGCTGGAGATTATCCGTGACCATCCTGTAACCCTGTTTGTAATTCGCGCCCACCCCGATGAATCCAGGCCTGGCAAAACCAGTCAGGAGAGCGTAAGCCAGTGGATTGCCCAAAATCATGCCGATTCCTTGTCCAACCTCATATTCGTGGACTCGGATCAATCCCTAAGCTCATATGAGCTGATCCATCGCTCCAAGTTCGTCATGGTTTATAACTCCACCATCGGTCTCGAAGCTTCCATCATGG
>Ga0315291_10008861_pt1 | contig 12339 bp, 6 predicted proteins | sample YL17G12_20_MG_FD_203070 | JGI IMG/M metagenome (GOLD analysis project Ga0315291, IMG submission 203070) | Sediment microbial communities from Yellowstone Lake, YNP, Wyoming, USA - YL17G12_20 | ecosystem: Environmental > Aquatic > Freshwater > Lake > Sediment | place: USA: Wyoming | collected... | reverse complement strand
TCGGGCCATTTCCTGCTGGCCGCTGGCCGCCGCCTGGGAAAGGAGCTGGCTTGTGTCAGGACCGGCGAAGACGAACCGGCTCCGGAGCGGGTGCGCGAAGCTGTCCGCGACGTGGTCACCCATTGCCTCTATGGTGTGGACAAGAACCCGCTGGCCGTCGAGCTCTGCCGCGTGGCGCTCTGGCTGGAAAGCCATGCGGAAGGCAAGCCCCTCACGTTCCTGGATCACCGGATCCGCTGCGGCGACTCGCTGGTCGGCGTCTTCGACCTTGCGGCGCTGGAGCAGGGGATTCCGGACGAAGCCTACAAACCCGTGGCGGGCGACGACAAACCTGCCGCCCGCGAGGCGAAGAAACTCAACGCCCACGAGCGCCGGTCATCCCTGTTCCACGCCGCCTTTGCGGAGCAGGTCAAAGAAATCGCGGTTGGCCTCCACGCCTTGGATGAACTGCCTGAAGACACAATCGAGCAGGTCCATGCCAAGGAAGCGGCCTGTCGCCGCATCGAGCGGAGCGCGGAGTTTCAGCGGTTGAATCTCGCCTGTGACGTCTGGACCGCGGCATTCTTTCAGCCGTTCCCGAATCCCGCAGGCGCGCCCTTGACGACAGAGGCCCTGCGGAGCGCACTCCTCACCGGGCGGATTCCCGACCCTCGCCTCGCTGGCTTTGTTCTCCAAGTCAGCCTTCAGCGCCGTTTCCTCCATTGGCCGTTGGCTTTTCCCGAAGTCTTCGCCGCTGGCGGTTTTGACGTCTGCCTCAGCAATCCGCCCTTTGTAGGGGGGCTCAAGATCAGCGGCACATTCGGCGAGCAGTGCCGCAACTGGCTGACAGCCACCTTCGACCCGTTCACCGGTACGGCCGACCTCTGCGCCGCCTTCTTTCGCAGAGCCTTCAAGGCCGTGAGTACCCAAGGTCGTTTTGGAATGATCGCAACCAACACCATCGGCCAGGGTGACACACGCGAGGCGGGACTTGCGCCAATTCTTCTCAATGGCGGGAGGATTGCGTTCGCAAAGCGTTTCGTGAAGTGGCCAGGTCGGGCAACCGTGGAGGTCAATCTCGTGGCCGTTGGAAGGGCAAACAACGTACAGCACACAGATGCGGTGCCAACGCTGGATGGCCAGTCAGTAGACGTCGTCTCCTCCCGGCTGGACGCCGAACCCGAAGCCGAACCCAAACGCCTCAGGCAAAATGAGAGAAAGGCCTTCATCGGCGACTACGCACGCGGGCTCGGCTTTATCTTGGATCCCAATGAGGCTGCCCGACTTCTAGCGCAAGACCGGCGTAACGCCGAGTGCATCTTCCCTTACTTGAACGGTGAGGATCTCAATACGGATCCCCAACAGCGCCCAAGCCGGTCGGTCATCTGCTTTCACGACTGGGAGATTGCCCGCTCAAGTCAGTATCCCGAGCTTCTGAAGATCATCGGAGAACATGTTAGGCCCGAACGTGATCGGCTAAGGGGGCCTGGTGACCGCAGGGACCGCGACCATTGGTGGCAGTTCAGCGCTTACCGCCAGCAACTTCGGGAGGTAATCGCGCCTTTGGGGCGTGTCTTGGTGCGGTCGAGAATTGCCGAAATGCACGGCTTGGTCTTCGTCCCAAACGGGTGGGTCTATAACGAAAAAACCATTGTTTTTGGCCTTGACGACGACTACCATTTCGCCCTACTCCAGTCCAATACTCACGAAGCCTGGATGCGCCGATTTACCTCCACGCTTCGTACTGACATCAATTACGCACCTTCTGACTGCTTTGACACCTTTGCCTTTCCGCAGTCGCCGCCGGCGACTGCGCAGGCCGAAGGGGAACGGTTGGGCGAATCCTATCACGAGCATCGCCGCCAGACGATGCTGGCCCGCCAACTCGGCCTGACCAAGACCTACAACCTTTTCCACAGCCCGCAATGCGCCGACGCGGACATCGTCCGCCTGCGCGAGCTCCACGCGGCGATGGACCACGCCATTCTCGCCTGCTACGGCTGGACGGACCTCGACCCCGGCCACAACTTCCACCAGAACGAACGGGGCCAGACCCGCTACACCATCTCCCCGTCCGCCCGCCGCGATCTCCTCCGCCGCCTGCTGGCCCTTAACCTCGACATTGCCGCACAGGAGGCTCGTTGGCTAGAACAAGCCTGAAAGGTTAGTCCTCATGTCCACCACCAAAAGAGATCGGAAATTCGTGGAACTGGCCGTGGAAGAGATGCGCCAGTCCCGGTCGGAGCATGCGGACAAGTATGATCCGTTGGTAGGAGCGGTGCTGGTTGGTCCGGACGGTCAGGTTCTGGGCACAGCACATCGGGGCAAACTCCGGGACGGGGAGCATGCGGAGTTTACTTTGATCGAACGTCTCCTGGGCAACCAGAAGCTCGATGGCTCGACGCTTTATGTAACGCTTGAGCCTTGCACAGTCCGTCAACCACCCAAAACTCCGTGTGCGAAACATGTTGTCTCTGCGCGGATCAGACGGGTCTTCATTGGGATGCTTGACCCCAACCCATCTATTCAGGGGCATGGCGTGACTCATTTCCAGAAACACGGCGTGGAAGTGGATTTTTTCGACTCGGATTTGTGGCACGAGATCCGCGCAGACAACAAGAATTTCGTCGAGCAGTATGAACGGACAGAAGAACCGGTGACGGGAGTGGAGGAGCGAGAAGGGCCATCGGAAACGGAGAAAGCTGGCGTCCCCGCCGCGTCGGTGCGCGACCTCTCGCCCGAGGTCATGGCAGACTACATGACTGCCCGGCGGCTGGCATTGTCCGTTCCGTCCCGCGAGTTGTGGGAGTTCTTTCACAAGAATGGCTTTCTGTGCCGCGGTGAGAAGCGAAAGAGTTATTCGCCGACTGTGGCGGGCCTCCTGCTTTTCGGCAAGCAGCCAGAGGATTTCCTGGTTCAGAGCAAAATCAAGGTGGAGGTTCACAAGGGAGGCAAGATCAAAGCCGAGGACCTGGGTGGGCCATTGCTAACGTTGCCGGAGCGCATCAAAGCATTCCTCGAAGAACACGGGCCGACCCATACCGTCATCAAGGACTTCAAGCGAGTCGAAGAACCGGACTATCCGTGGGAGGCGATTCGCGAGGCGCTGATGAACGCGATTGTGCACCGGGATTACCAAGAAGGGGCGCGCGTGTTTCTACAGGTGCTCCGAGATCGCTTGGTGGTCAAAAGTCCCGGTTTGCCTCTGAAGCCGCTCTCGTTGGCGAAGATTCGCGCCTACAACGCGCCGCCTTACAGTCGCAACCCACGCATCGCCGACTCGTTCGTGCGGTTAAAGCTGGTGGAGGAACGCGGCTGGGGACTCGCCCGGATGCGTGACGCGCTTGTCAGCCGCGGATTGCCGCCGCCGCAGTTCGGCATTGATAGTGGCTATTTCGTAGTGACTTTTCCGGGAGAGGGGGTCGCAGCGGGTCAGGTGCGGATCGCCCCTGAATTGCTGGCTCGATTGGACGAGCGGCAAAGGAAGATCGTGGATTTGGTTCAAGAGCGAGCCAGAATCAGCCCTGCCGAATGTGTCTCCCTGCTCAAGATCAGCCGACGCACGGCGAGCCGCGATCTAACCAAGCTTGTCGAGTGTGGCGTGCTTGAGCCGAGAGGGAAAGGACCGGCGAAGCACTACGTTTTCATCGGCTCATGATCAGACCCGATTGCGCCACAATTGCGCCATAATTGCGCCATGATCGCCCCAAAATCGCACCATCGTCGGGCCGAGATCGGGGTCAAAATCGGATCATCAGCAGTGAGGACAGGTACAGGGACTGTCACGTCAAGAGTGTGAGAACGTGAGAGAGTGAGAGAAGGAAACAAGGCCATGGCGAATGACGAAGACTGGGACGATGACAGTGAAAACGGTGAGGCATCTGACGCCTACCTATTCGAGCCGCATGACGAGGAGATCGTGGCCGCGGCGGTACTGCTATTGGAGAAGATCATTCGCTCACCGCTGACAAAGCCAGCACAAATCGTATCGGTGGCAAAGGTGCTTCACGTATTCAGACGTTTGCCGAAGATCACTACCGGTATCACGGTTTCCGTGGGCTTGATCGGGCCGAGGCGCTGGTTTGGCGATCACGAAATCTTCCATTGCTGGGACGTCAACGTGGAGGAGTCCGCACTGGAAGTTACCTCAACCGGCCGCTTCTACCGCGCCTCCACCGGCGGTGACTCCTTCACAATCATGGGGTGGAATGCAAGGCCGGGCTGGGAGCCGGATCTCAGTGATTACCTTGCTCATCAGTGGATGGTGGACGACGCCCAGCCGTTTGAGCAGGACGTCGTAGATATTAACCTGTCCAAACCCGGCTACTCGCTGGAAGTGGCCGACGAACAGAACCCGCTGCTGGGGAAAGACGACGATGAAGCGGAGGAGTAGCCACAATCTGGTGACGGTCACGGTCTCACGGTATGGTCATCTCTCGAGCTGCAGACCTCGCAGTCACCGCGTCTTAAGTCTTCCCCATTTTCCGCAACGTGCTCAAGGAAAGGAGCGGCGAAGCATTACGTTCTCGTCGGCTCATGATCGCACCCGACTGCACCATAATTGCACCATGATCGCCCCAAAATCGCACCATCGTTGGGCCGAGATTGGGGTCAAAATCGGATCATCAGCAGTGAGGACAGATACAAGGACTTTCACGTCAACAGTGACGGCAAGCACAACAACGACGCGAGGTTCGGCACATCATGACCCGGTCATGACGGGGTTTTCGTGCGCGCCCCACGCCCCCGAAAGAACAAACGCGAGGGCACGAATCATCCGGAAAATCCTTGACATGTCCTTCTGAAAAGGACACAATTGCGGCAAGTCGGCCTTCCAGGAGGGACAGATGCGGGAACTTATCCGACAGAAAATCTTGGACTCGCTGGCGGCGGAGCCGCCCGGTTTCGTCCGCCGGGACGTCCGCGTTCCGCGCGTGCGCGGCAAGACGGTGGCCGTGATCGGCCCGCGCCGCGCCGGAAAGACGACCTTTCTCTGGCAGGTGCTAACCGGCCGTCTGGCCGCGGGCATGCCGCGAGAGCGCCTTCTGTACTTCAACTTCGAGGACGAGCGGCTCGCCGGGATGGCGGCCGGCGATCTGGGCATGGTGGTGGAAGAGTACTTCCGCCTGCATCCCGAAGTGCGGGACCGGGAGAAGGCGGTGTTTTTCCTGGACGAGATACAGGTGGTCGAGGGCTGGGAGCGATTTGCCCGGCGACTGCTGGACACGGAGCGGGTGGAGTTGTTCGTTTCGGGTTCCTCGGCGCGTTTGCTCAGCCGCGAGGTGGCGACGAGCATGCGGGGCAGGGCGATGGAGGCGCTGGTGCTGCCGTTCAGTTTCCGCGAGTTCCTGCGCTACCATGGCACGGAACCGGCGCCTTCCGGACGATTGACGAAGGCGGGCCGTTCGGGCGTGGAGAAGGCCCTGCGGGAATACCTGGTGGGGGGCGGTTATCCCGAGGCACAAGGGATTGACCAGCGCGACCAGTTCGGGCTTCTGCGCGGCTACGTGGATACGGCGATGATGCGGGACGTGATCGAGCGCCATGCCGTGTCGCATCCGGTTGCGTTGCGCTGGATGGTGCGGCAGTTGCTGGGCAATGCCGGCGGTTTCTTCAGCGTGCACAAGTTCTACGCGGACCTGCGCTCCCAAGGCATCCCGGTGGCGAAGGACACTTTGCACGCGTACCTGACCCACCTCGAAGACGCCTTTCTGGTGCGAACAGTCCCGATAGCGACCGATTCCGAACGGCGCAGGATGGCCAATTCACGCAAGGCGTATCCGATTGACCCCGGTCTGATTCCCGTGTTCGACCGGTCGGGCAAGGTGAACCTTGGCCATGCCTTGGAGACATGTGTCGCGCTGGAATTGGAGCGCCGAGGCGCGGAAATCGCTTATGTGCGAACCGCGCGGGGCTTCGAGGTGGATTTCCTGGCGCACTATCCGGACGGGAAGTTGGAGTTGATCCAAGTGTCCGCCGACGCGGACGTGGCAGAGGTCCGGGAACGGGAAGTGCGGGCGCTGTTGGAGGCGGCTTCGGAGTATCCGCGCGCGTCGCTGCATCTTGTCGTTCTGAGCGCCGAAGCGGTCCGTGGGGTGCCGGAGAACGTGCGGTTGCATGCGGCGGCCGACTGGCTGCTGGTTCCCGCACCGGGAGAAAAAGAGATTGAAACCGGAAAAGAGGACAAGAGGTGAACATCTTCGACCTGCATTCCACCGTGATTGCCGATTACCGCGACTTTGTCCGCTCGTTCTTTACTGTGGCCGATGCGCGTGCCCGGGAGTTTGTCGAAAGATCGCTGATAGAGGAAGCAAGACTGTGGCCGGACTTCCTCCTTCAGGTCAGTCCATCGTATGTTCGCGCGGCCACGGTGGACGAACTGGCTGCGCAAGGCCATCTTCACGAAGAGACGGCCCGCATTTTCCGCACGCCGGAAGGGAATCCATTCCGACTCTACTAGCACCAGGTCGAGGCGCTGGAGAAGGCGCGACAGGGCGAGAGCTATGTGGTCACCAGCGGCACCGGATCGGGCAAGAGTTTGACCTACTTCCTGCCCATTGTGGACGCATTGTTGCGTCAGTCTGTCGGTCGCGACCAGACGGTGGCGCTCGTTGTGTATCCCATGAATGCGTTGGTAAACTCGCAGGTCGAGGCGCTGGAGAAACTCAAGCAAGGCTATAAGCGACGCACTGGCCGCGAGTTCCCCATAACATTCGCCAAGTACACGGGCGACACGGCCGACGCTGCGCGGGGCGACATGCGGCAGCAGCCTCCCCAGATCATGCTGACCAATTACGTCATGGCTGAACTGATGCTGGTTCGGCCCGAGGACCAGCGGTTCCTCAGCCGTGCCGGCGGCGGCCTCCGATTTCTTGTGTTCGACGAGCTGCACACCTATCGAGGGCGACAGGGCGCCGACGTGGCGATGCTTGTCCGTCGGCTCAAGGAACGTTGCGCCGCGCCGGGACTCGTGCATGTCGGAACCAGCGCCACCATGGTCGCCAATCGGGGCGCGTCGTCCCAGGAGCGCCGGGCCACGGTGGCGGAGTTCGCCCAGCGGCTGTTCGGCCATCCCTTCTCAGGTGACCAAGTCATCGAGGAGACACTGGAACCCTTTACGGTGGGGGGCGACCCTTCGCGCGGGGAACTGGCCGTGGCGCTACCGGGGCCGATTCCAGCGACATTGGAGGAATTTCGCCGCCATCCCCTGGCGCGGTGGGCGGAAACGGCTTTTGGTGTCGAACCCGAAGATGGCGGTGGGTTCAAACGTCGGATTCCGCAAACGATGGCCTTGGCGGCGGAACTGCTGGCGGAAGCCAGCGGCCTTTCCGTTGAAACTTGCGAGCATGGTCTCCGCGAAATCCTCAACCAGGGCAGCACACTGGTCCGCGACGATGGAGGCAGGGCCTTTGCCTTCAAGTTGCACCAGTTCATCGGCCAGGGACGGGCGCTGTTCGCGACGATGGAACCCACGAACGTCCGCGAATTCTCGCTGGAAGGACAGATCCAGGCGGGTGGGGGCCGCCTCTTCGTCCCGATCAAGTTCTGTCGTCAATGCGGGCAGGACTACTACCACGTACTCCGAGGGGAACGGGGGTTTCTGCCACACCCGGTCGGCACCGCGAACGTTGACGAAGATCTGCATCCCGGGTATCTGATGACGGCGCCGGCCGAGAACGACTGGGACGAGGACCGCATTCCGGAGGAGTGGCGCGACGCGCGCGGCCGCTTGACCCGGACGCGGCGCGACCGCGTGCCGGAACCGGTTTGGGTGGCGCCAGATGGGAGTCACTCGTCCGAGCCCCGCGAGAACGCGATCAAGATGTGGTGGCAGGCGGTGCGTTTCTCCCTGTGCCTGAACTGCGGCGAGTTCTACACGGCGCGCGAAAGCGAGTTCGGCAAACTCGCCTCGCTTTCGAGCGAAGCTCGCAGCAGCGCCACGACCGTGCTGGCCACCTCGCTGCTGCGCCATTCCGGCTCGCCGGACGCCCCGCGCGACAAGCTGCTTTCCTTCACCGATAACCGGCAGGATGCCTCGCTGCAGGCCGGACACTTCAATGACTTCGTTCACGTCTGTCTCCTGCGTTCCGGGCTGTATGCGGCCTTGGAGCGTGAGCGTGAGATTTCGTTCGACCGAGTCGCACGGGAAGTGGTCGCTTCATGCGGCTTGACCATTCGGGACATTGCCCGGAACGCTGAGCTCGATCCGCAGTCGCTGGCGGCACAGGACGTCTGGCGTGTGTTCACGGACCTGACCGAATACCGGCTGTATGAGGACTTGCGCCGGGGATGGCGAGTTGTCCAGCCGAACTTGGAGAACGTGGGACTTTTGCGCGTGGGATACCGAGGTATGGAGGGCCTATGCGCCGATACCGCAAAGTGGAGTTTTCATCCCGCCCTTGCGGCGATGTCTCCGGCTGAGAGGGAGAGAATCACACGCGCGGTGCTCGAGCAGTTCCGCCGCAAGTTGGCCGTCTCGTGCCGCTGCCTCCAGGAAACCACGCAGCAGCAGATTCGCCGCCGCTCCGAGCAGCACCTCAACGAGTTCTGGGGATTGGACCCCGACCTCAACGAGATGCGGACGGCGAATCGGTTCGTTCGGGCTGGTGAATCTACACGCCCGGTGGATGGATTCAGCCTCAATGGTCGGAGCGCCGTAGGGCGATTCCTGCGCCAAGGCCTGGACTTGGGCATGGAAGAGTACCTGAAGTTCCTCGACGACCTGCTGGCGCTTCTGGTTGGCCAGGGCCTTCTCATGCGGCTCGATCCCGTGGATGACCACCAGTTCTTCCAACTTGACGCCGCCTGCCTCTTGTGGCGACTGGGCGATGGTGCCCCGCCGCCTCCAGATCCGATGTACTCGCGCCGCGCTGGTGGTCATGGCTACTCGGATGCGCCTTCACCGGTGAACGCCTTCTTCCAGCGGTTCTACCGGGAAGCCGCGATGGCGCTCGCGGCGTTGGAGGCGCGCGAGCACACGGCCCAAGTTGTCAAACCAGGCGAACGGGAGCTTCGCGAACGCCGCTTCCGTTGGGAGGACAGCGACGCGCGAAAGGAACAGGAGCTTGGGCGGCGTCTACCGTATCTGGTGTGCTCACCCACGATGGAACTTGGTGTAGACATCGCGGACCTGGACTTGGTGCACATGCGCAACGTGCCTCCGACGGCGGCTAACTATGCGCAGCGGAGCGGCCGCGCCGGGCGGCAAGGCCAGCCAGGCCTCGTCTTCGCTTACTGTGGCGCTCTCAACGGCCACGACCAGTATTTCTTCCACCACCGGGAGGAGATGGTCGCGGGTAGCGTACGGCCGCCACGTCTCGACCTCGCCAACGAGGCGCTGTTGCGGGCACACCTGCAGGCTGTATGGCTGGCCCAAGTACGATTGCCGCTCGGAAGGTCGATTGAGCAGGTGATAGATACCGATCTCGACGGCTTGCCGTTGCGAACAGATGCGGCAATCCAGATTCAGCTGGGTGAGGCTGCCAAGCACGAACTGCTGGAGCGGGTGCGGCGATTGCTTGCAGCGGATACAGGACCGCTCGCAGCTACGGGTTGGTTCAGCGATGCATGGATTGACCAAGTGCTCAACGAAGCGCCGCAGCAATTCGGACGGGCCTTTGGCCGCTGGCGAGAGCTGTATGGGGCAGCGACACGGCAATTCGTCGAAGCGAGCAATGCTCTCTTACGGGCCCGGCGGCCCGAGGACCAGCGAGCAGCCTTAGACCGCCAAAAGGAAGCCCGGTGGCAGTTGAACCTGCTCCTTCAGGTGGGCGTCACCCGCGAGGAGAGTGACTTCTACCCCTACCGTTATCTGGCGAGCGAAGGTTTCCTGCCGGGCTACAACTTCCCGGCGCTTCCCGTTCGGGCTTGGGTGCCGCGAGACGAGGGGGAATTCATCAGCCGCCCGCGTTTTCTTGCTTTACGGGAGTTTGGGCCGCACAATGTCCTCTACCACGAGGGAGCTAAGTGGGAAGTTGTCAGCTTCCAGTCCCCGCCCGGAGGGCTTGATGAGCGCCGCAGCCACAGACGACTATGCCGCACTTGCGGAGCGTTCTGCGACAGAACATTCGACTTGTGCCCGGTTTGTCAGACCCGTTTCGATGCGCAGAACAGCCAAGTTGTGGTGCTGTTAGAAATGCCCAATGTGCGCGTTCGCCGCCGAGAACGCATCACATGTGACGAGGAAGAGCGCAGCCGTCGAGGCTACGACATGGAGACATGCCTTCAGTTTTCCCAGGACCCGGGCGGAGCGCGAATCCAAGAAGCCGATGTCATACGCGACGGGACGGCGATTCTGCGGCTCGTATACGCGCCGGCTTCGACCCTGTTGCGAGTGAATCATGGCTGGCGCGGGTCCGGCCAACCGGGTTTCCTGGTGGATTTTGAGAGCGGCGAGGTACTAACAGGCGCCGTTCCCGCGGCAAATATCCCGCCGCGAACCCGCCGTATCGAGAGAGTCAAACTGTCGGTCCAGGACACCCAAAATGTCCTGCTCATAAGATTCGCGCGTCCGGATCTGCAAAACGACACTGTCCTGGAAACTACGCTCCAGTATGCCATCCAACGGGGATGCGAGCAGCTTTTCCAACTGGAGGAGTCGGAGTTGGCCGCTGAACGAATCGGTATTGGGCAACACCGGGCAATCCTGTTGTACGAGGCGACGGAGGGTGGCGCCGGCGTGCTGCGCCGGCTCGTTGAGGAGCCCGATGTCGTCGCCCGCATTGCCGGTGAAGCCTTGAGCCGATGCCATTTTGGCCAACAGGGAAACGATCTGAAGCCCGACTGCCGGGCAGCTTGCTATGGGTGCCTGATGAGTTTCAACAATCAGTTTGAGGCACTTCAACTTGACCGTCATCGGACTCGACAGGTCTTGTTGGACCTGCTCTCGAGTCACACATTCGCCCGCATAGGAGGCAGAGATTATGCAGAACATCTTTCATGGATTCGCTCGTTGACCGACTCCCGTTCGGATCTGGAGCGGCGTTTTCTCGATGCTCTGGCGACCGGTCACTATCGTTTGCCCGATGAAGCGCAGAAAGCGATTCCCGAGCCACACTGCATTCCAGACTTTTTCTACGCGCCCAACATCTGCATTTTTTGCGACGGCACTGTCCACGACGAGCCGCTTCAAGCCGCACGAGACAAGGAGACGCGGCGAGAGCTGGTCAATCGCGGCTACCTTGTTGTAACAGTTCGGTATGACCGGTCTATCGAAGACCAGATTAACGAGCACCCCCATATCTTTGGTGCCCGCTCTCGATGACTTGGCGAGTGGCTACCGAAGATCACAAGGCTATGCATACTTGCAGAATAGCGCATCAGCCGGCGGCACCCGGCTTTTGGCGGTTTTCCGCACGACGGTTACGCCTTCTTCACCCCTTCCGGCCACTGAGTGACGATCTCCGCCGGCTGCCCCTTGGCCGAGTGCCCGGGGAAGAGAATCTCGGCTGTCAGGCCCCGCGGGCGGGGCTGCGGCATTCCAGGACAGACAAGGGCAGGAATCCCACCAAGGAGCAGGCTCCCCCGCCCGGAGGCCGCGAAACCGATCCCGCTGATAGCCAGTGAAAACCCCGGCATCTTTTTCCAGCGTTGTACCGAGTGTTTTCTGCCTGTTTCCGTCTGTTGCGTAAACTCCTAGAGGCGCTCCGGACAACGTTGTGCGTACCGTCACCGAGAATAGCCGAACGCTGAAGTTCACGAGTCAAGGTTTCGAGAAGGAATAGTCGGGAGCGATCCACCCCCGCAAGGCATTTTCGCGTGGTTTCGCAAAGCCGCCCCTTGCCGGAAATCCTCATCGCCACCACAACGCTGCCCGAGCTTCCCGCCAAACCGCCCGGCTGATCCGGCCGCCCCGCATGACTCCTTTCTCGCGGCAACCTACTTCCCCATTTGAAAATGAGCGCGTTCCCTGCAAGCGCGTTCTTTCTTGACTCTTTAGAACGGACGGGCCTATCCTTGCCTCGAAGTGCCAAGGGCTTACATTCAAGGCAAAGGGGTAATCGGATATGATGCCCGCCAACATGGTGAGATGGATATGGGGAAGTACATCGGCATCCCGTTCCCGAATTCCAGGTATTCCGGTATCCCGTTTCTGGTTTCCAGGTATTCCGGTATCCCGTTCCCGAATTCCAGATATCCCGGTATCCCGTTCCCGAATTCCAAACATTCCGGTATCCCGTTTCCGGTTTCCAAGTATCCTGCCCCGAATGCTCTTTCTCGGTCTTCTCGCGTGTGCGCTTCCGTGGCCGGGCGATTCATACGCCCGGGATGCGTTTGCGCCCGGCGAGGTTATCGTGCGCTATCGCCAACCCCTCGCATGGTCGGGGGCGGCGAATCGGACGGATCAGACTGATCTGACTG
>Ga0315291_10008859_pt1 | contig 12339 bp, 15 predicted proteins | sample YL17G12_20_MG_FD_203070 | JGI IMG/M metagenome (GOLD analysis project Ga0315291, IMG submission 203070) | Sediment microbial communities from Yellowstone Lake, YNP, Wyoming, USA - YL17G12_20 | ecosystem: Environmental > Aquatic > Freshwater > Lake > Sediment | place: USA: Wyoming | collected... | reverse complement strand
GACGCGGCGCAAGAGGCACACAACCGCGCGGACTATAATGCGTTCCAGGTGTGGGGAGTGTTTTACGACGACACCGGTCGTGGGGCTCCGATAGCTAACATCATCCTGCTCGATGCGTGGAAAAAGCGTATGGAGTATCCGGAGATGAAAGCTGCCATGATCGACGAGTACGCAAAATGGGAACCGGACACGTTTGTGATCGAGAAGAAGTCTAGCGGCAGCGTGCTATACCAGGAATTGCGCCACGCGGGTATCCCAGTGTCGGACTTTACCCCCGGCAAGGGGAATGATAAGATCGCGCGCGTTAACTCAGTTTCTGATATATTCAGTTCCGGTTTAGTTTGGGCCCCGACGGAACGGCGCTGGGCGATGGAGGTTATTGAGGAGTGCTCGGACTTCCCAAACGGGGAACACGACGACCAGGTTGACGCCATGACCCTGGCTATACGTAGGTTTAGAACCGGCGGGTTTATAAAACTACCCACCGACGAGAAGGATGACGAAGATGGGTATCGCGGTAAACGCAAATATTACTAGGAGTAGATTATGATCGTACCTCAGATGTACCCGACAACACGTAAAGAGCTCACCGGTGAGACCGAGGTGGGTGATATCGAGGTTATTTTACCTGGTGAAGACGACAAAGAGGGCGTAATCCCCACCGATTTGACCCCAGACGAGGAGCATGATGCGTTCTATGCGAACCTGGCAGAGGATTTAGACGATAAAATCCTGGGTGTTATCTCCGAAGAGGTCACCGAATTGTACGATAACGACCTGCGGTCCCGCGCGGAGTGGGAAAAGACGTACGAAGAGGGTGTAAAACTGCTTGGTTTGGGTATTGAAGAGCGTACCGAGCCGTGGGACGGTGCCTGTGGTGTCGTTCACCCCCTGATGGCTGAGTCCGCGGTGCGTTTTCAGGCCGAAAGCATCACTGAAATATTCAGTGCGCAGGGCATTTGCAGGTCAAAGATGATCGGTAAGACCGATGAGGTCAAGGAAAAGGCCGCGGTGCGTGTAGAAAACGACATGAACTGGCGTTTGACCACGCAGATGAAGGAATATCGTCCCGAGCACGAGCGTATGCTGTGGAATCTGGCAATTATGGGCTCGGCGTTTAAGAAAGTGTACTTCGATCCGAGCCTGGGACGCCAAACGTCTGTTTTTGTGTCCGCGGAAGACCTGGTTGCCCCCTATGGCGCAACTGATATATCCACAGCGCCTCGCTTGGCGCACAGGATGAAGAAATCCAAGAACGATATCAAAAAATTACAGGTCGCAGGGTTTTACCGCGACATCGAACTCGAAGAACCACCCCAGAGCAGCTCCCGCAGCGCTAAAGATAAGATCACCGGTGTGGTATCCATCAAGGATGATCGCCTGGACCTGATCGAGATGCACGTTGACCTGGATATCGAGGGGTACGAAGACGTGGATGAGAACGGTGACGAGACCGGGATCATGCTCCCTTACGTTGTGACGTTCGATCTGCACTCCAAAGAAATTCTGTCGGTATACCGCAACTGGAAACCCGACGACAAAACTAAATCCCGCGTGCAGCATTTTGTGCATTACATCTATATCCCCGGCTTCGGCTTTTATGGTATGGGCTTGGTCCACTTGGTTGGTGGTTTCGCTAACAGCGCGACCTCGTTATTGCGTCAGCTGGTAGACGCCGGCACACTAGCCAACCTGCCCGCCGGTTTCAAGACCAAGGGTATTCGCATTCAGAGCAACAGCGATCCGCTGCAGCCTGGTGAGTTCCGTGATGTGGATGTCCCGAGTGGTTCACTGCGCGACAATATGTTACCGCTCCCATTCAAGGAGCCTAGCCAAACCCTGTTGGCGCTGTTCAATGAGATCGTGGAGGAAGGTCGTCGCATGGCGGCGGTCAGCGATTTGAACGCGTCGGACATGAACCAGGAAGCACCGGTTGGAACAACACTGGCTATTCTGGAGCGCAGTCTAAAAGTGATGACAGCGATCCAGGCGCGCTTGCACGCATCGTTGGCTGAGGAGTTGGGCTTGTTGCACACGATCATCAAGGATCAGTTGCCCGAGGAGTATGACTACGATGTCGAGGAAGGTCGTCAGGTTAAACAGGCTGATTATGAATTGGCGGAAATCATTCCGGTGTCAGACCCGAACGCCGCTACTATGTCTCAGCGCGTTGTGCAGTACCAGGCGGTTATTCAGATGGCGCAGTCGAACCCGACTATCTATGATCAGGTAGAGCTGAATCGCCAGATGCTGGTAACCCTGGGCATCAAGAATGTGGAGAAGCTGATTCCGGCGAGTGCTGATCAGACACCGAAAGACCCGATTGCGGAGAACATGGCTATCATCATGGGTAAACCGGTGAAAGCATTTGCGTATCAGGATCACGTATCCCACATACAAGTGCATCAAGCGGCGATGCAAGACCCGCACATCCAGCAGTTGGTTGGTCAGAGCCCGACAGCTTCTGCTATTTCTGCTTCCGCGGCGGCACATTTGGCTGAGCACGTAGCCTTCGAGTACCGTCGCCAGATCGAGCAGCGCCTGGGAGCCCCACTACCCCAGGGCGATGAGAAGATGGACCCAGAAACTGAGAAACAGCTCAGCGTTGCGCTGGCAGCGGCGGCCCAGCAAGTACTACAGCAGCACCAGACTGAAGCAGCCCAGCAAGCCGCGCAGCAGGCCGCGAAAGACCCGGTACTGCAGCAACAACAGGAGCAGGTCAAGATTGATCAGGAGAAGAATCAGCTGACCAAGTACAAGATCGACAAGGATTTTGCGCTAGGTAGGATGAAGATACTAGCGGACGCAGGCAAAGTAGATGAGATGCACAAGCATGAGTCGGAGCAAGCCGCACAGAAGTCCTTGATTGACGCAGTCAGGTTTGATCAGGAGCAGGCGGCAGGTGGCGTGGACCCTGCCCAGGTCGCGGCGGAACATCAGCAACAGCTGGCGCATGCGGATCAGCAGCACCAGCAGAAAACCCTGCACGCCAGCGAGGCGCATAGGCAGAAAATGAAACACGCGGAGGAACAGCGCCAGATTAACGCTGCCGTGAACGCAGCGAGACCCCACATGGAGGATAAAGGTAGATGAGCACAGTAGCGTTCGCCCGGATATCCCGGGATGTGATGGAAGAAGAGCTGCAATCGGTTGAGACGGGCATGCTTAATGGCGTGACAACCTGGGAGGCGTACCAGTACGCATTAGGTAAACGCCGTGGGCTTATGCAAGCCATTGCAGTGATAGATGAGACCACTCGGAAATTTGACGAGTCGCAGAATTAGTAGTAGTGGACACGCCCACCACCTAAAGGGCGCACGCAAGGAGAAGTAAATGCCAGACCTTATACTGCCAGGCTATATAGCCGCAGAGCAGAAAGAAACTGCACGTGAAGCTGTAACAGGGGATTCCCCAGACGAGAAAGACGCGAAGCTGGCCAGTCAGCTTCCGAAACCGCAAGGGTTTAAAATCCTCATCGGGCTTCCGAAGATCGAGGAAAAGTACGATAGCGGCATCATAAAAGCCGACGCCATTGTCCGTCAGGATGAGATTGCTACCGTCGTGGGTTTCGTTATTGAGATGGGTCCCGATTGCTACAAGGATACTGCTCGATTCCCCACAGGCCCATACTGTAAAAAAGGCGACTTCGTATTGATGCGCGCGTACGCAGGTACCCGTTTCAAGCTACATGGTATTGAGATGCGCCTTGTGAACGACGACTCGATTGAAGCAGTAGTTTTGGACCCCCGCGGCTACAGCCGCGCTGTTTAAAAGGAGAACCAAATGGCACTACCAAATGAAGCAGACATTCTCAAGCCCGGTGTAGAGCCGCGTGATGAGATCGAAGTAGTTATCGAGGACGCACCGGCGGTAGAGCTGGAAGTTATCGACGACACCCCACCCGGAGACCGCAACCGAAAACCCCTCCCTGAAGGTGAAGCAGAACCTACTGAGGAGGAGATGGAGCAGTACTCCGAATCCGTAAAACGTCGTATCGCCAAGATGAAGCACGGTATCCACGACGAGCGTCGAGCCAAAGAGGCCGCCGCGCGCGAGCGTGACGAGGCTATTGCTGTGGCCCAGCGAATTCTGGCGGAGAAGAACGCCCTGGAGTCGAAATACTCTCTTGGCGAGGATGCGTTTATCAGCCAATCCAAAGAGAAAACGGATATGGCGATGGCCAACGCCAAGCGTGAGTACAAAGCAGCCTATGATATAGGCGACGCTGATGCTATGGCCGATGCGCAGGAGAAGATATCCACAATCGCCCTGGAACGAAAGCAGGCGGAGGAGTGGAGCCGCCAGTCTGCACAACGTAAAGAAATCGCTAGACAAGAACCCGCACCTGTGGTACAAAGCCCGCAACAGTATCAGTCCAAGGCCCCAGAGCCGGACGACGATGCGCAAGCTTGGGCATCCAAGAACAAATGGTTTGGTCAGGATGAAGAGATGACCGCATTTGCTTATGGTGTGCACGACAAGCTCACAAAGTCGGGTATCGACCCCGCAGCAGACTCCGATGAGTACTACAAGAAACTGAATGCACGTATGCGTGAGGTGTTTCCTGGGTATGAATGGGGTGATGCACCCAAGAAGAAATCCCCTACGTCAGTTGTTGCGCCGGTTAACAGAACGTCGAAAACAGCTACACGCGTAACACTTACTCAATCACAAGTTGCTGTCGCTCGCCGCATGGGTATTACCCCGCTGCAGTACGCCACCGAACTTGCTAAACTGGAGAGCTAATATGGAAACCACAAAGAATTTGTCCCGTCTGTCTCGTGATACTGAAACTCGTGAAGCAGCGTCCCGCCCCAAAGCGTGGAAACCCGCTGATCTGCTGCCGGAGCCACGTCGCGTTGAAGGTTGGGAGTACAAATGGATTCGCAAGTCGATTATGGGGGTTGGTGATCCAACCAATATGTCCAAGTCGCTGCGAGAAGGTTGGGAACCATGCCGCTTGGAAGACCACCCAGAGATGATGCTGGCGGTCGATGGCGATGCAACAAACTCCGGCTTGATTGAGGTAGGTGGTCTGGTATTGTGCAAGATGCCGGAAGAAATGTTCAACCAGCGCCAGGATTACTACATGAAACAAGCCCAAGGGCAGATGGATTCGGTAGATGCGCAGGTTGATAGAGAGAATGACCCGAGAATGCCGCTGTTCAAGGACAGAGCATCAAAGGTCACTTTTGGTAACGGTAGGTAAGCGCGCAGGCAACTGCCACCGTTGTTTGGTTTATTTTTAATGAAAGGAATATACGATGGCAGTCTCTGGCTATGGATTTAAACCAGTACAGCTGTTGGGCGGCAAGGCATTCTCGGGTGGTACCATCCGCGAGTTCCCTGTAGCCCCTGCAGCTGCGACTAACCCCATTTGCACCGGTGATATTGTAAACACCCAGGTTGGTGTTGCTCTATCCGCCGCCGCAGCTCCCGCTGCAGGCACACTGAGTACAAACTCTCCAATCGGTATTAGCTGTGGCGTGCGTTTCTCTGACCCAGTTCTGAAGCAGACTCAACATGCTCAGTTCTTGCCAGCGAACTCGACCGGTTACACTAACATCTTCGTGAAGGTCATTGATGATCCTGATCTGTTGATGCAAATCCGTTACGATGGCGCGATCACATCGACCAGCGTTGGTTACAATGCCGCAATCACTTGGGTATCTGGTAGTGCTGTCACCGGTAACTCTAAGTACTACGCCAGTGGCGCAGCGACGACCAATACTCTGCCTTTGCGCATTGTTGACATCGTTGGTGGCGGTACTGATCAAGGCACTGGTACTGCTTACACAGACATCATCGTGAAGTGGAACTGGCAGACTCACCAGTATCACTTCCCAACCGGTCAATAAGGAGAATAACTCATGGCTATTAGTCGTTCACAGTTACTGAAAGAGCTGCTCCCAGGCCTCAACGCATTGTTCGGTTTGGAATATAACCGTTATGGCGAAGAGCACAAGGAGATTTATGAAATCGAAACTTCCGAGCGTTCGTTCGAAGAGGAAGTGAAACTGGCCGGCTTTGGTGCCGCCCCTGTGAAGCAAGAGGGTGCTGGTATCGTGTACGACGCCGCTCAAGAAGCATATGTAGCGCGCTACACTCACGAAACCATTGCGATGGGTTTTGCGATCACCGAAGAAGCCGTAGAAGACAACCTCTACGATTCCCTCTCTGCTCGTTACACCAAAGCCCTGGCTCGCGGTATGGCGTACACCAAGCAGGTTAAAGCCGCTTCCATCCTGAACAACGCAACCTCTGGTTCGTATCTGTATGGTGATGGTAAGGCTCTGCTGGCTACCGACCACCCACTGGTTAATGGCGCAACCAACTCCAACCGCCCTGCAGCTCACGCTGACCTGAATGAGACCTCGCTGGAAAACGCGATTATCACTATGGCTGGCTGGACTGATGAGAAAGGTCTGCTGATCGCCGCTAAAGGCCGTAAGCTGGTCATCCCACCTGCTCTGCAATTCGTTGCAGCCCGCTTGCTGGATGGTCCAAAAGACGCCCGTCAAGGCACAGCTGATCGTGACATCAATGCTCTGGTGAGCAACGGTGCCATCTCTCAGGGTTACACCATAAACCACTGGTTGACCAACACCACTCAATGGTTCTTGCTGACAGATGTACCAAACAGCCTGAAACATTTCGTGCGTGCCCCCATCAAACAGGAGATGCTGGGTGATTTTGAAACTGGGAACGCACGCTACAAGGCGAGAGAGCGGTACAGCTTCGGGGTCGGTGATCCGTTAGGTGTGTACGGCAGCGCATAAGCCTCAAACATAACTCAGTAGAATCAAGGAGCAGGCCCTAGAAATAGGGCTTGTTTTTTGTCTGTGTTTCGGGTATAAAGTATACTGTACGTCATTCATTGTGCTCCTCCTAGCGGTAACACGCTATTGGCCCCCGCCCCCGGGGGTCTTTTTTGCTTGCCTAAACATGGGATACCTGCTATAACGCCTGTATCGAGAAACACGCGGTTCCAGACCGACTCGACGGACGTGTAAGAGACTGGGGCCAGCTACAACCCTTATAGGAGATTCAAAATGGCAAAGGTAACCTTCAGTGGTCCAGTTAAAATTGGTACCATCAAAGACGGCGCAGACGGCGTTAACAACACCGGTGACGTTGTGCTCGCACAACAAGTAGCCTTCGTAACACCATCGCTGCTCACTACCACTACAGACGCAGATGGTCAAACATCTAGCACATACCTGGGTATCCCAGCAGTTGCTTGGGCGGCTACCGCAGCAGCAGCAACGATTTCAGTGCAGCTTCCAGCTAACGCTTCGATCCTCGACTTCATTATTGATCAGTCCCTGGTCACTACCGGCGGCACTGCGATCAACTTGACCGCGGGTGTTTCTGCTGCGGGTGTTGAGTACATTGCTTCTACCGACATCAAGGCAACTGTTCGCCTGCGTCCGACATACACGGCCGCACATCTGATCGCTATGCGCACCATCGGTACTAACACCGCTGTGTACGTGCAGATCACACCAACAGCGACGGCAGTAACTGCCGGCGTAACTATCGTCACCGTTCAGTACGTTCAGCAATAATAAGGAGCCGCCATGATCTTATATGATACATGGGCGGTATCACCCTCGGCGGTGAATGCCACCCTATTACGCGCCGCTGCCGCTGTTTCTGGGGCCGGCGCAGTATCTCTGCTGCTGAATGACGTATCTGTTCAAGGCTGCGGGTACAAGCTGCTGTTTACCTCTGTTGGTAACAGCTCGAGTATGACGTTCACCATCGTTGGCGATGCCATGGGCAAGCCGGGTAAAACCACTGAGGTCCTCACCGGCCCCAATGCGACTACCGGCACAACCACAAACTTCTGGGCACGCGTGGATTCGGTAACAGCGAGTGCCGCAGCTACCGGCAACATCAGCATCGGTATCACAGGCAGTCTGGCCTTGCCTAGGACACGTATTCGCGGGGTTCACTATGTTGGCGCAGCCGCTGCGGGTACCGTGGTTGTTGCGCTTAATACTGCAGCTACGGTGCTGTTGAACGTGGATACCCCGGCATCGGCTACGTTTGCGGAACTGGTAGGCCCGATTAGCGTACCTACATATGCGGCATCGGTGAACGACTTTGCGGTGGTAACCCTGACGCAAGTAACTAAGTGCACTATTGTTTGCGGGTAATTCATGACGACTTCAGGTACGGCTACATTTACTCTGGATGCCTCCGAGGTAATTGAGGAGGCGTACGAGCGTTGTGGAATTGAGTCTACAACGGGTTATGACGTGCGCACCGCGCGTCGTAGTCTTAACCTATTAGGTTTAGAGTGGGCCAACCGTCAGGTGCATTTGTGGACGATTGAGTCTGCATCAGTGCCTCTCCTGGCTGCGACAAAAACGTACACGCTTCCAGCCGATACAATTGATTTGCTCGACGTAGTGATAAGGACCACGAATGGAGGTGTAAATACCGACTTGTCCATCGGCCGTCTCTCCGTGGGCGACTACTCCTCGATACCTACCAAGGATAGCCCGGGTCGCCCAGTGCAGTTCTATGTGGATCGACAGGCGGCTGCACCGACTGTAACTGTCTGGCCAGTGCCGCCCGATACCAGCTACACGCTGGTTTATTGGCGCATGCGTCGCATCCAGGATGCGGGTACCGATGGCTCCACCAACATGGACGTGTCGGCGCGTGCGCTCCCAGCCTTGGTAGCCGGTTTAGCCTATTATCTGGCAATGAAACGTGCTCCGGAGCGCCTGCAAGAGTGCAAGGCCATATACGATGAGCAGTTCCAGATGATGACTGAGGAAGATCGCGAGAGGGCTTCGTTCACAGTTCGTCCGAGGTTTGTGCGATGAGCTCGTTCGCCAGCGAAAAGCGGGCGATAGGCGAATGCGACCGTTGTGGTATCACCTGGCCGCTGAAGAAATTGAAGTTTCTGACTATCCGGATGAAGCGGACAAACATACGCGTCTGCCCGGAGTGTTTCGAGGCGGATCACCCCCAATATAAAATCGGGACATTCAAGGTAGTCGATCCACAAGCGCTGAAAAATCCTAGACCCGCAAACAACGCGGATCGAACTTTAACCCCAGCTGTGTCCCCTACGACCGGCGATTTTCTCTATAAATAAGGAGCATCATCATGGCAAAAGCTAATCCATTCGATAAATTTGAAAAATCAGGCAAAGACGTAGAAACCAAGGGTAAAGGCCGTGAAGGTTCCAAGCAAGAAGAGGCTTGGGATAAGAAGCAAGCCAAAGGCATGAAATGCGGCGGCAAGGTTGCAGGCAAGGCCGGCGGTGGTATAATGCGCGGGACTGGCGCGGCCGTTAAAGGTAAGACATTCAGTCGCAATGGATAAGGAGAGCATCATGGCAGAGAAGGGAAAAAGTAAGAACGCCAAGTTTGTTGACTGGATCGGCGGTATGTTACCCTCTGAAGCGGCGCAGCCCGCTTCAGCCCCTGTGGTAGCGGAGTCCGAGCCGCCCAAGGTAGTTCCTAAAGAGACGCGTCCAACTATCGATCAGGTACGTGGCGGCGGTAAGTCTATGGAGGCCGCCGGTGATGTTGATAACTACCGCAAAGGTGGTAGCGTGAAATCCGCTGATTGGCGCGAGAAAATGCTTACTGGTAAAAAGAAGACCCGCATTGCAGCTATGTCCTCAGGCGGCAAGGTTAAGGTCAGGGGGGCTGGTAAAGCCCTGCGCGGCCATGGTAAAGGCACAATGCGATAATGAATTACACGACGCTCAAGCAGTCCATTCAGGACATTACGCAAAACTACGAGACTACTTTTGTAGCCTCGATAGACCAGTTTATCAAGCTGGCTGAGCGTCGTATTCATATGGAGGCAAACCTGCCATCCAGCAGAAAGAATGCTACAGGGGTTACCACGATCGGTAGCCGCCTGGTGACGCTGCCTGCAGACTACATCACGGGTAAGTCTATCGAGATTACAACTGCTACGGGTGTGTACAACCTACTACCTAAAGCGGCGGAGTACCTCACCGAGATGTACCCAGTAACGGCGACTCAGGCACAGCCTAAGTTTTACGCGCAGTATGATGAGAGTACGTTGATTGTGGCGCCTACGCCGGGCTTAGCTTACGTGGTGGGCTTCCACTACATGGCGGTGCCGACCTCGATAACGACCGCTGTTTCAGGTACAACCTGGTTAGGTAATAACTTCGATCAGGTGCTACTATACGCGGCTTTGCTTGAAGCATACGTGTTTATGAAGGGCTCGCAAGACGTTATGACGTATTACGCGGAGGCGTACAAGTCAGGGCTCGCTGAACTCCAGGCGGTGGTCAAAACAACCAAGATGCACGATTTTAGAGGGTAAAACATGCCAAGTACATATAGTCCTCTAATCCGGACAGAACTTATCGCCACTGGTGACCAAGCGGGTAACTGGGGCATCACGACCAACGGCAATATCGGCACGTTTCTTGAGGCAGCCATTGCAGGTACAGCGACGATCGCACTTCCTGCGGGCGCGGCAGACTACACCCTGACAGCATACAACGGTGTCGCCGACGAGGCCCGTAACGCAACGCTGAAGATCACGGCCGTTCTGACCGCTAATAGGAACGTCATCGTCCCGGCTCTGACCAAGCATTACCTTGTGTACAATGCGACAACAGGTGCATATACCGTGACCGTGAAGACCGCGGCGGGTACAGGTATCGAGGTTCCACAGGGCGCGTACATGTGGTTGTACGTCGATGGCACTAACGTCGTGAACGTCTCTGACGGTGACGTGGCTAAGGTTATCCACGCGGCTACAAGTAAGGCAACCCCGGTAGATGCAGACGCGCTGGCCCTGGTCGACAGCGCAGCTTCAAACGTACTCAAGAAACTCACATGGGCAAACCTGAAGGCGACGTTCTACGCAGCCCTTGGCGGCTTGATTGCGGCAGGCACAGCCAAGGCAACCCCAGTGGACGCTGACTCAATCGCGATCAGCGACAGCGCTGCAGGCGGGGCAACCAAGACGACGACTTGGGCGAACATCAAGGCGACATTTTACGCCGCCCTTGGGGGGTTGATTGCTGGCGGAACAGGCAAGACCACCCCTGTTAACGCTGACACAATCGCCATAGCCGATAGTGCAGCAAGCAATGCAACCAAGACTCTCACTTGGGCTAACCTGACAGCAACAATACTGACGTACCTAGGCACTGTCACCCTGCTTACAAAAGTAATCACCGAAACAAAGACAGCCCCTGCGATTTCTGCTGGTGCTTTAACGCTAGACCTAACGGCTGGAAGCGTGTTCGATGTTGCCCTGAACGGCGCGATTACCACGCTAACTATTTCTAATCCGCCCGCCTCCGGCACACCGATAGGATTTACGCTGATCTTCACCGCAGATGGAACGCCCCGCGCAGTGACATGGCCTGCCTCGGTCAAGTGGGCAGGCGGCACTGCGCCGACACTCACATCAACAAACGGCAAGCAGGACATCTTCACCTTCGTTACCCGTGACGCAGGCACTTCGTATCTTGGCTTCGTATCGGGACAGAATCTATGATTAGCCGAAACTTGAGGACTGTTACGGCGCGCAAAAAGGTAATAGACAAAGCAATCTTTGCTTATGGTGCTATTACAACCTTATCTGGATACCTCAACATCTCCAACCTCGTATCCAACACCGGTGTGGTTGCTACGGACACGGCTGGAGTCGGAACAGCTAGGGTTACGGCAGGGGCTTCTTACGGAACAGACAAAGCAATTTTTGCATACGGCTTCGGCGGCGCCGTAACCGCAGTGTCAAACTTGGTATCCAACACCGGTGTGGTTTCAGCTGACGTAACCGGAGTCGGAACAGCTAGGTATGGTGCCGGAGCCGCAGGATATGGAACAGACAAAGTAATTTTTGCTTATGGTGCTATCGCCATTGGAACATTCGTTAGTATCTCCAACCTCGTATCCAACACCGGTGTGGTTGCTACGGACACGGCTGGAGTCGGAACAGCTAGGTCTGGTCATATTGGAATCAACGTTCTCGGTGCCATGGGAGCCGCAGGATACGGAACAGACAAAGCAATCTTTGCTTATGGGTACATTGGATCATACCTCAACATCTCCAACCTCGTATCCAACACCGGTGTGGTTGCTACGGACACGGCTGGAGTCGGAACAGCTAGGGCAATGGCATCTGCAGCAGGATACGGAACAGACAAAGCAATCTTTGCTTATGGTGGTGCGGCTTCCGTGCTCAACATCTCCAACCTCGTATCCAACACCGGTGTGGTTTCAGCTGACGTAACCGGAGTCGGAACAGCTAGGTCGGCCGTCAGTGCAGCAGGATACGGAACAGACAAAGCAATCTTTGCTTATGGGTGGAATA
>Ga0315291_10008858_pt1 | contig 12339 bp, 36 predicted proteins | sample YL17G12_20_MG_FD_203070 | JGI IMG/M metagenome (GOLD analysis project Ga0315291, IMG submission 203070) | Sediment microbial communities from Yellowstone Lake, YNP, Wyoming, USA - YL17G12_20 | ecosystem: Environmental > Aquatic > Freshwater > Lake > Sediment | place: USA: Wyoming | collected... | reverse complement strand
AAATTTGTTTTTGGGATACTGTAAGAGATTTCCATAGGGATGTTGCTGATAAAAAGGAAATTGAAAAGGCGTTTGAAAGTGTAAAGAAAATTATCCTCGCCGACTCGGCGAAGGACAAGGAGATAGCGGAACTCGAAGACAAAAACAAATATCAATTCGAAACGCTCGTAAACGACAAAATAAGGCTCGAGAAGGAAATAGAAAAGCTTGTTGAGACCGTTTCAGACTCCCTCACCCCTGACGAAGCGAGGGGGATAATCAAGGTATTAAGAAACAATGAAGAGATACCTCTGGGAACAGGTTGCTATATGTTTTTTGACAAGGCAGGAAGAAAAGCAATTATAGAATTCTTAACAGAAATATTCAGAGCCAAAAAGAAAGGCATCAACTTCTTAGGCATCGCCCTCTTCGCCAAGAAGGGCGTTGACGTCAAGGCAAAGGAGGGGAAGTGAGATGACCGCAGGCACGATTGAGAAGGAGATTGCATATGTAAAAAGAATGTTATCAATAGCAGGAGATGACCATGAGAAAAGGTGTTTTTGGCAGGGCAAATTAACGATTTTACAACGCTGGCTCGCCTACTCAAAAGCGCAGGACGGGAAGATAGCGGAACTCGAAGACAAAAACAAATATCAATTCGAAACGCTCGTAAACGACAAAATAAGGCTCGAGAAGGAAATAGAAAAGCTTGTTGAGACCGTTTCAGACTCCCTCACCCCTGACGAAGCGAGGGGGATAATCAATAAGATAGACAAAAGTAGGAAGGGAGTAAAATTATGAAAGTGATACCGTTTCCCAAGAAGAAATATCATATTATTTATGTAGACCCACCTTGGAAGTTCACATATCGTCATAAAGAAGAGGATTTGACGGGGCACAACGAAGGCATATATCAACTTATGTCATTGGATGAAATAAAGAATCTTCCGATATCAGATATTAGCGAAGATAATTCTATTCTTTTTTTATGGGTTACAGACCCATTGCTTAGAGAAGGTTTAGAAGTCATGAAACATTGGGGATTTGAATATAAGACGGTTGCATTTACTTGGGTAAAGAAGAATAGAAACAACGGGAAAGATTGGTTGGGTATGGGATATTGGACAAGGAGTAACCCAGAAATGTGTCTTTTAGGAACACAAGGAATAATTCATAGAATAAATTCAAATGTGCCACAACTCATCAAATATCCAAGAAGAGAACATTCAAGAAAGCCAGACAAAATAAGAGATGAAATAGTAAGATTGGTTGGTGATGTTTCTCGAATAGAATTATTTGCCAGACAACAATGCAAAGGTTGGGATAATTGGGGGAATGAATTATCTAATGTTCAAGGAAAGTTCCTAATCGACTTCTTCGCCGGGAAGGGCGTTGACATTTCTGGAAACGGGACGGGCGGCTCGGCAACGACCGCAGGGGAGGAGGTAAGGCTTATCCCCGATACTACGTCCCGCCAGAAAAACAAGGAAAAGGAGGGGAAATAGATGGTCGGAATATGCCCTAAATGTTTGTATTCATCCTTCAGCAGTTATGACCGTTATTGCAAGTTTGACGGAAAGAAACTTGTTCAAGATTACGAAAAAGGATACCGAGAACTTATGGAAAGAGTTATCAAAAAGAATAAGAAGGGTGTTGACGTTGGAGGCAAGAAATGAGATGTAAAAATTGTGGAAAAGATATAATACAAGTTTCGGGAAGATGGTATCATAAGGAAAGCCAGAAATGGTATTGTGACACAAGCCATGCAGTGCCAGAGTCTAATCCTTCTGGAAACATCGCCAAGAAGGGCGTGGATGTCAAGGGAAGTGAGGGGAAAGCATGAACTATTTAGCGGTGGGGAACGGAGAACCTTGTCCGTTTTGCGGCAAGATGCTCGACTTCCGAAAACGTCAAGGCGGACATACAGAAAGGTCGAACAGGAAAGGCAGCCGATTCAAATGCAAACAATGCGGAAGCGAAACGGGGCATCTGATAAACTGCCCGAACGGAATTGCATCAACACCTGACAGAAATATGGGCGGTTCTGCTGTGAACAGAAACGTCAAGGGAGAGGAGAGGGGGAGGATGAAGTTCACAAAATTTGAAGAGAAGCTTGATTATATGGGCTATGAAACAGGGAATTTTTATGTTTTCAATCACAAGAAAGAACATATCGGAGACATCTATTGGAAAAGCGATTGGAAAATACATAAACAATTTGCTTTTTATCCTTTGCTGGATACATTCTTCACGGAAAGCTGCCTAAAAGAAATATCAGATTTCTTAAAGAAGATAAATCCTAAAAAGCCCGTTGGCGGGAGGGGAAGAAATGCAAATAAAAGATGATAAAGGGGGAAATATTACAATCATAAAAGGCTGTTGGAATAAACCATATTGGGTATGTATTTCAGTAAAAGAAGTTATTAAAGAACCATGCAATAAATGTGGAAATGGTGATATAAGAGTTTCGCATATACTTTTGACAAAAGAGAAATGGGAATTGCTTAAAGAATATATAAGAACTGGCAAAGAGACTTCTGGAAATGAGTTGAACAAGAAAACAAAACCTCGATATGAAGATAGCTGGGAGCAATGGAAATCAACTCACCAGAAAATGAAAACCGTTAAAGAGAGGAAATAAATGGAAATGATAGGTTTTTTAGCAATAGGTAATAATGAACCGTGTCCTTTTTGCGGAAAAATACTCGATAGCAGACCAGAAATGAAAGGCGAAGACATTCAAGAACATCTGTTCAAGTTTCATAAAAAGGAAGTGGTTGATAAATTGTTTCCAAAGAAGGAGGGGAAACAAGGATGGAAGAAGAAAAGCGGATGGAAGCCCTCTCAAAATCGCAAGAGGAGAACGCAAGATTCAAGAAATATATGTTTGGTGGATGGAGTTTCATTCTATCAGGGAAGAAACAGCAAAGAGAAAGAATTGAAGCTAGCCCTCCCCAAAGCCGAAGAGTGCCAATACTGCAACAAAAACAAGGCGACAATAAGAATTTGCGATGAATGCGACTCAAGGGAACATCTAGAATCCCTTTCACCAGAAGTGGGTAAATGATGGCGATGGCATGAAAGATGTTTGGAGATGTTGGAAATGTGGAAGAGGAACAACAACCTTCTTTTTTGTAGAAGTCTGTAATAATTGTGGTTGCATATGAAAGACGTAAAAAAGCGAAGACTGGACTGGCAACATAGGCAAAAAGCCAATTTCTTTGGCGATGAAAGATTCCTGCTTGATGAAATCAGAAAATCACGGAGAGGCACGAGAAGAAAACGGAGGAAGAAACATGAAAATAAAGGGGAATAAAGCAGTATTTGAAAAAGACGAACCCTATATCAGGTCTTGCTGGAAATGCAATGGTTCGCATGAACACCTGAAAAAGGTGAACAAGGCTCATTACTGCTTCGACTGCGGAAGGAACTGGATATTTGACAAATTTTTTGATGAAATAGGAAGCGAAAAGAACATGGTAAAGTTTCTGAAAGGTCTTGGACTGAAAGAAGGAGAGTCCACCAGCAAGATAGACAAAGGATACAGGATATTCTGCTATAAAATAACTGTCAATAAAAACCGATAGAGAGAGAATAGATTTAAAGTATTTTATGACTCGATTGTAAAAAATAATTATGATTTTTTATAAAAAGTATTTAAATGTCATTTGACAATTATAAAATATGCCACGAATCCCCGATTATTCTTTCATTGATATGAGCATAGTCAATTATCTCCGTGAAAACATAGGAAAAAAATACACGGTATATAACTTGTATAGTCTTCTTCGGAAAAAACACCCAGAACTAAAATATTCATTTCCGCTCCTTTACAGACGAATTCCCTTTATCCAAAAAACAGAACCACGCATAAAAACTCAAAGATTGGGCAATTATATCATAATTGAATATGAATGAGGGTGCAAATGGAAGAAGATGAAATCATAAAAAAAATGAATAGATGCAATTCCAATTTCATTGCCAGATTTATAATATTTCTACATAATTATTTTCAAAAAAACCCAAACATCAAACTTGAAAACATATTTATTGAATTCACAAAAGATATGAGAAATGGAATGAAAGTTTCCGAAATTACGGTATATAGAACACTTAATCTTTTTAGGAAATGCGGAATATTAAATAAAATTTGGCATGATGGTGTCTTTTTTGTGCCTGCATTAGATAGCGATGATAAACCAAAAATAAACAAATATCTGAAATATGCACTAAAAACTCTTAATATAGATGAAAATGAATATTTTTTAAAGAAGAATAAAAAATTGATAGATTTTGAGGATGGTGGTCAGAATGCCTGAAAAAATATCGGTTCAGGGTCAGCGTATAAGTGAAACTACTGCATTGAGCAGATTTTTTCTAAAAATCAACAAAATACAAGAAATCCTGCAAGATACAAGGAAATATGGGAAATGCATAGAACAGATAAATGCAATAGAAGAGCAGGTTAAAATCCTGCAAAAGCAACTAATGGCAGAAATGGAGAAAACGACCAAAGAAATTGTAGAAAAGACAGAGAGTAGCACAGAAGGATAAAAATGATGCAAAATCCATTTAGGATTGGAGATATAGTAAGAGTTATCATCACTCAAAGACACCATCAACTCGATAGTGATATAACAGAGGAATTCATTAAAAGAGGAAAGTGATAAGAAATGAAGAGAAAAAGAATTTTCAAATGGGGAACGGCATATGGATTCTTGATAAGCCTCTGCATTTTTTATCCAGAAATCGTAATAAAATTTGTCACACTATTCGCAATGGGATTCCTTTTCGGAATGGATGTCGCTACATATCTATTCATAAAATACGTTATTCCAAGAATCAAAAGAGGGGAAGAAAATGGATAAATTTGAAATAAACTGGTTTTTTGTTTTTCTGGCTTTCAGTGTGGTAATCATAGGTGGGTTAGTATCATATGAAATAGCGATAATAGATGCTTTTAATCTTGGCAAATTGACTGCGATAATAATAATTTTAATTTCAATGGTTTTTGGAATCATAATTATGAAAGAAGCTAGAATCATAAAAGGTATATATTATGAAGAAAAATAAAAAAAGCGAAAGGCTTGGATTAAGATTGGATACCAAATGGGAAATTTCATTTTTAATAATATGGATGATACTTACGACAGCTATCATATTTTCGCTCCCATTTCCCTATGATATTCTTGTAGCCGTGTATACTTTTGTATCCATGATTCTAATACAAACAGCCAGCGAAAGGGCATATAAAGAGAAATTGAAGAGAAGGAAGGAAAAATGAATAAGAAAGCAGTCAAAGGGGATTTGCTCATCGGCATTTGCATAGGATTAACATTGGCGGGATTGTTTATTCTTTATTTTGAGCATATTGCGGTTTTCAATCCAGAATATGAGGTCTGTACGGATTACAACAGCAATAGTTGCTCAATGGCGAACATACATTATCCAGTCGGAAGGCATAAATATTGCACACTTGACACGAAAGAGACAAAGACTTGTTGCGACTGCATATCATGGAGATTGTCCAACGGAAGACCAGAGGAGAACAGAGACTATAGATTTGTTGGAAGCGGATGGTTGAATTAAAAAAAATAAAGTGATAATATGACTAATGATTTAGGCGACACGAAAGCAGGTTTTTATATAAGAACCTTCTGGTATGCTGCGTTTTTCGTAATGTGCGGTCTGCAAGTTTATTCTTCTGTGGTAGGAATCGATTTTTTGACAAATCTATCATTAAGCATTCCCATTTGGTTAAGTGGGATTGTTTTTTATTCTATGGGAGTATGGAAAAGGAGGAAAATTAAATGAACAAATGGGTAATAGAAGCAATAATCGCAATGTTCATTGTAATGGGGATATTGCCAGCCCTATATAGTATGTTTTCAACGATTATACCAGACATGACTCCAATGAAGTTCATAACAATAAGCATATTTGCCACTGTTTCCCCAATAATACTTTTCTATCTTTTTGGTTATGATAAAATTAAAAAAATCATTGTAAGTAGCATAGAAACATGGTCTGAAACACATGGTTCTTTCCTTTCAACAACCACTACACATTATGCAAAAATAAATGGAAAATATAAAACTGAAATAACAACTCCATTTGACATTAGAAAAGGAAATATAGTTTATCTCGGAAAAAACAAACTTGGAATGAAAAAGATAATATTGGATGGTAAAAATGAAAGAAACGCTTAAAGAGAGGATTTTGATGAAGTGGGTCAAAGACAAAAAAGGTAACATAAGTAGCCAAATCGACATTGCCATCTCCGAAACCCTCAAAGAAATAGAGGCATTTCTTCGGAAACACGATAATGGTGAAGGTTGGATTTGTATTAATGGGTATGACTTAAAAGAACTCGAAAACTTGAAAAATAGTGATAAAAAATGAAAAAAATAACAAAATTGAAAAAAAGGAAAGAGTTCATTGAAAGATTGATGAAATACCACAGGGAATATTACACAAATGGTGGATTTCCAAGCATATTTTCCCTGCAACGGGAGATGATAGAAAAAAATATTTGTCCACGATGTGGAGAACATAGCAGAGTTCGGAGTACCTCATGGGGGTTTGTTCCATGCTGGACTTGTGGATTTAAGCTGACTAACAGCGAGGCAAGGAAAATACAAGAGGATAATGATGAAATTTCAGAAAAGGCGAAAAGGAGAATCCTTAAAAGAAGGTTAATGGAAGGGGGAAGAAAAGAATGAAAGAAATAATAATAATCGGTAGCATACTTGCTATAGTAATATTTGGCTTTTTTTTGCCTTCGTTCATACCAACTGGCAATGTAATTATCAAAACTGAATGTTTAGAGCAGGGATGGAATTGTCTTGATGATAATTTTCAAGAAAAGCCATGCGAATACCTATTGAGATGCTATGACTTTTATTTTGACAAAATGTTAATAGGAAGAAGTTTCAAAGGTATGACATTCATCAATGAAACATGGGTGAATGAACAGCCGAAAGATGGAACTCTATTCATTGGCGAGAGGGAGGTTGATAAAAATGGAAATAGATAGGTGGGATATTGTTATTTGGGGACTACTCATAGGATTAATCATTACTGCTGGTTATTTCATAGCTCTGGGAGAAATTGGCATATACCAGAATGGAATTCCGTGCAATGTTTCAAGCGACTGCAAAGATTTCTGCATCAAATCTTGCATCAGTCAGAATAATGACACTTTAAAGGCATATTATCCAAATTGCTACAAGAGTATCTGGGGGAATGTCTGCGGAAGATGCCGATGTGAATATTGGGAAGGATGGAGACCATATGAAAAATAGAAAATGCCCACACTGTGAATACGAGTTTGAAGCATCCACAAATTTTGAAGATGAAAAGGCAAAGCCAAAGACAGGCGACATATCATTTTGCATAAGATGCGGAGGGGTCAGCAGATTCGGGGAAGACGGAACAATGATTCCGATGAAACTGGATGATTTGGACAGGGAAAATCTGATAGAAATACTAAAAATACGAAAATCATGGTTAGAAACGAAGGACTTGAATATTGGAATGCGTGGGAGGTACTGTAAATGAAAATTAAAACGCAAATAAGCATAATTTTAGGCATATTATGGAGTTTGGCAATCATTAACTATGTACTGGAATCAAAAACTTCATTTGTAGTCTTTATGCTTGTCTCATGTGCAACTGGATTTGTGTTGGGAAGCGATTTAGTTTTTTATTACTGGGCGAAGGAGAAAAATGATGAAAACGACAATAAAATGCGAAAACTGCGGAGAATTGACGATTGACATAATAGAAATACCGTCTGGATTCGTGGTCAAACGTGGATTCACTGGGAGAAGGAGAAAACAATTTTATAAGGAATCCATGCGATACCTCACCAAAAAATGCCCTAAATGCGGTGCATATCATGGAAAAAAAATAGTGGACAGAAATAAGGTCATAGAACGGCTAAAAGCGAGGGGAGTGCCATTAGTGATAAAATCGGAGAAATAGAACTGAACAAAGTCCATAATTTAGACTGCCTTGAAGGTATGAAACAGTTGCCAGATGAAAGTATAGACCTGATTGTTACTGACCCACCATACCAGCTTGATTCGCCGAAGCATATAGCAGACGAAACTGAAGAAATCAAGGAAGAATCAGATAATGTTAAAGGATTCATGGGTAAATTTTGGGATGTCCTTCCAAGCGTGGAAATATTAAAGGAATGTTGCAGGGTTTTGAAGTCTGGGGCATTTTCATTCTGGCTTATGACACCCAGACAGGACAGCCTTGCTACTTTTATAATGAGATTGAAGAGGGCAGGATTCAATGTGAATTTTACGACTATGAACTGGATATACTTCACAGGATTCCCTAAATCGATGAGCATAAGCCTTGCTATTGATAAAAGAGAATGTAGAAAACAACTGAAAGAAAAACTCGGAAAAGAGCCATCAAAGGAAGAATTTGAAAATGAATGGAAGAATTTTAGGAAAATAATCGGGCAATTAAAATCAGGTGGATTTGGTCATATGATGAAAACAAACAAGGAACAGGGGTTTCGACCTTCTGATTATTATGAAGAAAGTGGAAATGTTTTCAGAGATAAAACCCCCGTTTCGCCACAAGCCAAAGCCCTTGACGGAAGTTTTGCTGGATTTCAGCCAAAGCCATCATTTGAATGCATAGTCGTAGCGATGAAACATTTATCGGAAAAATCATTCGTAGACCAAGCATTGAAAAATGGAAAAGGAATAACATGGCTGGAATATTGCCGTATTCCCTTTTCAAGCGAAAATGATAGATGGAAATATCCAGAAGGTGCTGGTGGCGTATATTCACATGAATATCAAAAACAAAATCCAAAATGCAAGGAGTGGAATGATTTTTCAACAATAGAAGATAATAAACCAGTAATTTCTAATATCGAAGGTCGTTTTCCTGCAAATATTATCGTATCTGGGGATGCATTAAATGACGGAACGAAAAGCAAAGGACAACAGGGAGCGACTACAGGAGAAGAACCAAGCACACAAAAAAGGGCTAATGTATATGGCGATTATACGGGTTTCGGCAAAGTAACTATTCCGAGAGGGGATGAAGGCTCATATTCACGGTATTTCTCGCTTGATGCATGGTGGAAGGAACAGATAAAGAAACTCCCCATTGAAGTCCAGAAAATATTCCCATTTCTAATAGTCCCGAAGGCAAGCAAAAGTGAACGTAATGCTGGATGCGAGGGGTTAGAAGCAAAAGTTTCACCAAAAATGGCAGGAGCAGATAGAGAAACCAGACCAAATGCAAATAATGATGTGAGTGATAGATTTGAAACTTTGCCTCAAAAAAACCCTCATCCCACAGTCAAGCCAGTCGAATTAATGTCATATCTTATCACGCTTGGAAGCAGACCAAATGACATAATTCTCGACCCATTTGCGGGAAGCGGAACAACTGCCGTAGCCTGTCGAATCCTAAACAGAAAATCGATAAATTTTGAAAAAATAAAAGAATATTGTGAAATAGCAGAAAATAGGATAAAACCGTTCTTGGAACAAAAAAAGTTCATGGAATTCCAATAAGGATATGAAAAATGAAAAAAGACAAAAGCATCCTATATGAAATCATGGCAAAACAGGAACACGCAGAATGGGTCAGATTGAAACTTTCGAGGGGTGGAATAAAATGACCGATGAAGATTTTAAAAAAATGGTCGAAAACATACCAAAAATGACAACCGAAGAATTGATGAAGGAGTACTTTAAACTACGGGATGAAACAGACTGGACATCACTGGGAGATTTCGGTTCAAAAAAAACCCCATTGAATGAAATGGCAGATGAGATGAGAAGGAGACATTATGGAAAAGACAGGCAAACTCGAACAAATAATTCAGGCAAAAGTATTGATAAAAATGCTTGAGAAAATAAACAGGTTCAAAAAACCAAATAATTGGATAAGATTCCCAATAGAATCTACTATCAAACAATTTGAAAAAAAGAAAAGAAGGAAACTGCCAAAATATTTCAAAAAAACTCTCATCGAGGAATTCAGGGAAAGAGAGTGGTGAATTATGAAAACTGATGATATGCAGGATGCCATCGCAAGGGAAGTCGGAGAATTCCATAGGAAACTGGGCTTATGCAGACATAGAAAAGTAATAGATGGAAAAGTCCACTGCAAAAAGAAAAATGAGATATATAATTTCAACAATTCCTGCATGGATTGCGAATTCCTTCCAAAGTTGCCGAAAATAGCATCCCTGAAACGATATTTGACTATAAGCATAACAGATGAAATCAAGAATGCCATAGAAAACCTTGAAAATCATCTGGGTCAGGCAGAACAATTGAACCAAGCCATGCAAGCGGACACTGCAAAGGGCATAAATATCGGATGCACACATGAAGACACTATGAACATACAAATAGATATTGACAAATGCTGGAAGAACCTTCAAAAAATCAAAAAAACGGTTGAAAAATGGTAAAATCATATATTATAAAATATTCTTGACACCCTGCCATCCTCATATTTTTGCAGGGTTGCTTCTATTCTCGGATAAGTGTTTATCAGTTTGGTCAAATCTCGCTGGCGTTCATCTATGTTGCCTTCGACCGTTACATTCCTTTGACTTCTGATTGAATTGTCATTTCTCCATTCGTCAAACTGTATTTTTATTGTCATTTTCTCAACTTTTCTTACCATATGCTCTGGACATACAATCTGGTGCGACCTGCCAGACCTTGACAATGTTTTCCAAACCGTCTCCAGTCTGGCGTAGCAACTGGGCGACATAAACCTCTTGCTGTGTCTTCTCGCCGACATTATATCCTAATTTTGTCATGTCATGCAGCAAGTCCACGTCAGCTTGCCTGATTTGCCTGTAATCCATGTCAATATCAACAGTTTTCTTCCTTTCATCTATTGTAAGCAAACCCATATTTTCATCTCACAAAAACGGCAATAGGCATTTTGCAATCCCTATCAGAGCCGAACCAGTCTGTATCGCATCGCCTATTCCACTGCCTGAATCATGCGTGTTATAGCTTCCAATCTTTGACAGATAATCCACATGAGCGACAGCATGACCTTCGGCTATATGACTTCCCATTTCGGCTGAAAGCTCTTTGTCCAGTCTGCTATTCCCCTTGAAATTCGCTCTGGACTTGCTTTCTATGCCATCATCCCTGCCCCGTGAGATAGTTGTAACTTCCGCCTCGCCATCCCAATAGTTATAACCCATCCTGCCCACCTCTTCTGTTTGCTATGTCGTCTGCAAACCGTGACCTTGTTGAACTGAAAAGATTTCTGAACCATCTGGTATATTTTTTAAGCAATTTGCTGACATACGCACTATCCATAGTCGTATCATAATGCAATGTTTCGCCAGTATCCCAATCCGTAAGGGTCTGTCCGACATATGTCGGTCTCAAGATATTGTCAACTACCCCTATTCTGACCGTGCGTTCAAACTGTCCGCCATATTTTTTCATATTTTCCACCTATTCATTCTCTGTAATTCCTCAAAAGCCTCTGCACATGGGAAACCACTACAGCATCGCTTATGACACTGCAACCGTATGATGCAAGGGTCTTGAGTGTCCTGTCGTTATCGCTGTCAAAATAAGATGCACGGGTCGAACTCGTTATACCCATTTTCCCGCTTATTGAACTATTGACTTTTACGTTCAATTTTGTTTCTCCCATTTATTCACTATTATATTTACAAAGGAAAGCTTTAAAAACCTTTCTATTTCAGTTTGTTCTCAACTTTTGGGGCAAATGAAGATATTTAAATCTTTTACACAAATATTAACAATATGAATGTAGAGAAAATGACAGATGAAATGTGCTATTGTGGGCATAGATTTTCAGAACACGGAGAAGCGGATAAAAGATACAACACAAATGTTGCCTGTTATCATAGAGATGGCTTACTTTTCTGCAATTGCGGCGATTTCATGTCGGTAAAAACATACAATGAGATGCAAAAGAAGCTGAAAAAAGAACACAAAAAAGCGTTGACGTTGGAGAGGCGAAACCATTAAATCAAATTTGAAAATCGAAGACATCAGAATTGAGAGGGGAACTGCCAAGATAATAATAATAATACTATCTATTTCAACGCTTATATCCCTCGCATTGATATTTTTTTCGCCTGAACATTTTTTGCCATCATGGATATACATAACAGCTTCGATGGCAGGAATTCTTTTTGGGTATATTATCGGGAGAGGGGTGAAACCATCAAATCAAATCTGACGGAAGAGCAGAGGAAAGCCATTCGCCCAGAAATCTTTAAACTAATTTCTGTCTTTGAAAGACCAGAAAACCAGAATTTAGAATTCGGCACAAGGCAACTGAAAAAATGGATAATGGAATACA
>Ga0315291_10008857_pt1 | contig 12340 bp, 11 predicted proteins | sample YL17G12_20_MG_FD_203070 | JGI IMG/M metagenome (GOLD analysis project Ga0315291, IMG submission 203070) | Sediment microbial communities from Yellowstone Lake, YNP, Wyoming, USA - YL17G12_20 | ecosystem: Environmental > Aquatic > Freshwater > Lake > Sediment | place: USA: Wyoming | collected... | reverse complement strand
CTCGGCGCCGACGAGCAGCCCTCTTCCGCGCACGTCTTTGATCCGTGGTATGCGCCTGCGCAGCTCACGCAGCCGGGCGCGCAGGTGCTCGCCTTGCGCGCTGCAGTTGGCCAGTACGCCTTCCTCGGTCATCACGCGCATCACCGCTACCGCCGCCGCGCACGTGAGCGGGTTGCCGCCGAAGGTCGACGCGTGCGCGCCGGCGGTGAAGCTCACGGCGAGGCGCTCGGTAGCGAGCATCGCCCCGATCGGCACGCCTGCCCCGAGGCCTTTCGCCAGCGTCATGATGTCGGGCGTGATGCCGCTCTGCTCGTAGGCGAACAGCGTGCCCAAGCGACCCATTCCGGTCTGCACCTCGTCCAGGATGAGCAACAGGTCGTGCTTGTCGCACAGCTCCCGCACGCGGCGCAGGTACTCCGGATGCGGCACGACGATGCCGCCCTCGCCCAGCAAGGGTTCGAGCATCACGGCAATGGTACGCGGCGAGATGGCCGCCGCGAGCGCGTCGATGTCATTGTAGGCAAAGTAGCGGAAGCCTTCCGGCAACGGCTGGAAGCTACGGCGGACTTTTTCTTGCCCGGTCGCCGTGATGGTCGCGATCGTGCGTCCGTGGAACGATCCCAAGGCGGTGAGGATCTCGAAGCGGCCGTCGCCGTGCTCCGATCCATACTTGCGCGCCAACTTGATGGCCGCTTCGTTGGCCTCGGCGCCGCTGTTGCAGAGGAAGACGCGGTCGGCGAACGAGTGTGTGCACAGCAGCTCGGCCAACAGCGCTTGCGGCTCGCTGTGGTGCAGGTTGGAGACGTGCAGAATCTTGCTGGCCTGCTCGGCGATCGCCTGCGTGACGCGCGGGTGCGCGTGGCCGAGGTTCGCCACCACCGTGCTGGCAAAGAAGTCGAGGTACTCCTTGCCGTTCGCGTCCCATACGCGACAGCCCTGCCCCCGCACCAAGGCGACCGGGGCGCGGGGATAAACCGGGAACAGGTAGCGGTCGTTCAGCGCAATGATCTCGTCGTTGGTCATGGCGGAAGACAGTCGATAGGTTGATAGCCGATAGTCAACAGTCAGTGAAGTCCCCGCTTCGTCCCTCTCGCCGCGTCTAAGCCTTCGACCGGAGACTTTGGAGCTTGGACCTGTTGGGTTGCGCTTTCGTCGTCGCCCGGCGGACGACTTCGGTGCCGACACCTTCTTTGGTGAGGATTTCCAGCAGCACGGCGTGCCGCACGCGGCCGTCGATGATGTGTGTCTTGTTAACCCCGCCGCGCAGAGCCTTGATGCAGCATTCCACTTTCGGGATCATGCCCGCGGAAATGACGCCGTCCCGGATGAGTTGCAAGGCGTGCTCGAGGTCGAGAGTGGGCAGCACGTTGCCGCTGCTGTCGCGGATGCCTTCGACGTCCGTCAGCAGGATCAGCTTCTCCGCGTGCAGGGCCTCGGCCATCTCCCCGGCGACCGAGTCGGCGTTGATGTTGTACGTCTCGCCCCGCTCGCCGACACCGATCGGCGCGATGATCGGAATGAAATCGCTGCGGTCGAGGGATTCGATGACGACCGGATTGATCGCCCGCACCTCACCCACCATGCCGATGTCCAGCTTCTCCGCCCCGGCTTCTTCGGCAGGCACAGTCAATTTCTTGGCCACAATGAGCTCGCCGTCCTTGCCCGAGAGGCCGACGGCGCGGCCGCCGTGATGGTTGATGGCGTTGACGATCTCTTTATTGATCTTCCCCACCAACACCATTTCGACGACGTCCATAGTCTGCTGGTCGGTGACGCGCATGCCGCGCACGAACTGCGACTCGATCCCGAGCTGTTTCAGCAGCTGGCCGATCTGCGGCCCGCCGCCGTGGACGATGACCGGATTGATACCGACGTACTTGAGCAGGACCATGTCCTGCGCGAAGTTCTCCTTCAGCTCCTCGTCGACCATGGCGTGGCCGCCGTACTTGATGACCATGGTCTTCCCCGAGTAGCGCCGGATGTACGGCAGGGCGTCGAGGAGCACCTCGGCCTTGGCGATAGGCTTCTCCATCAGCTCGGCTTCACCTCGCGTCGATCATCGATAGTCAATAGTTGATGGTGTCCGGATACCTGCATGTCGGCCCTAAGTTCTCACTATCGACTATCAACTGTCGACTGTAGTTTCAAAGGATGTAGCGGGACAGGTCTTCGTCCTTGACGATGTCGCTCAGCTTGGCGCGCACGTGCTCCGCGTCGATCACGAATTCGCGACCTGCCATCTCCGGCGCATCGAACGACAGCGGCTCCAGCAAGCGCTCCATCACCGTGTGCAGCCGGCGGGCGCCGATGTTCTCGGTGTTCTGGTTCACCTGCGCGGCGATGGCGGCGATTTCGGCGATGGCGTCCTCGGTGAAGCGCAGGCCCACGCCTTCGGTTTCCATCAGGGCGATGTACTGCTTGATGAGCGCGTTCTGCGGCTCGGTGAGAATACGGATGAAGTCCTCGCGCGTGAGCGCCTCCAGCTCGACACGAATGGGGAAGCGCCCCTGGAACTCGGGGATCAGGTCAGACGGCTTCGACATGTGGAAGGCGCCCGAGGCGATGAAGAGGATGTGGTCCGTCCGCACCATGCCGTACTTCGTGCTGACCGTGCTGCCCTCGACGATGGGCAATAAGTCGCGCTGCACGCCTTGGCGCGAGACGTCCGGCCCGACGACGCTCTCGCGACCGGCGATCTTGTCGATCTCGTCGATGAAGATGATGCCTGACTGCTCGACGCGGCGAATGGCCTCCTTGGTGACCATCTCCATATCCACCAGCTTGCCGGCCTCCTCTTGCGTGAGGGCATCGAGCGCCTCGGGAATGCGCACCCGTTGCTTCTTCGTCTTCTTGGGCATCAGGTTCGAGAAGAGGTCCTTCAGGTGGAACTCCATCTCTTCCATACCTTGCGGCGTGAACACCTCGATCATCGGGATCGCCGCCTTGGTGATTTCCAGCTCCACCATGCGGTCGTCGAGCTTGCCCTCGCGCAGCATGCGCCGCAGCTTGTCGCGCGTGGCAGCGCTGGATTCTTCCGGCTCGCCCACCGCGACCTGCTCGCCGATCGCCTGCACGCGGCGCTCGGCCACGCGCACCGGCGGCAGCAACAGGTCGAGCACGCGCTCTTCGGCCAGCCCGCGGGCGCGCAGCGTTACCTTCTCCTGCTCCTCGTCCTTCACCATCTTGATGGCGAGGTCGGCGATGTCGCGGATCATCGACTCGACATCGCGGCCGACGTAGCCGACCTCGGTGAACTTCGAGGCTTCCACCTTCAGGAACGGCGCTTGCGCCAGTTTGGCCAGGCGGCGCGAGATCTCCGTCTTGCCCACGCCGGTGGGACCGATCATGATGATGTTCTTCGGCGCGATCTCGTCGCGCAGCTCCTCCGGGACCTGCAGGCGCCGCCAGCGATTGCGCATGGCCACCGCCACCGCGCGCTTGGCGGCCCGCTGCCCGACGATGTAGCGGTCGAGCTCCGAAACGATCTCCCGAGGCGTCATCTGACTCATTCGCCTACCTAGGTAGCAACGGAGCAGTCGATAGTCGATAGTTCATAGCCAATAGCCCGGAGCGCGAGGGCACAGCAGAGCCTCGCTATCAACTATCGACTATCAACTATAGACTGCTTCTCTCACAGCTCCTCGATCACCAAGTTATCGTTGGTGTAAACGCAGATGGACGCCGCTTCCTTCATCGCCTCTTCGGCGATGGCGCGGGCGTCGAGCTGGGTGTGCCTCATGAGTGCGCGCGCGGCCGCCAACGCGTAGTTGCCGCCCGAGCCGATGGCGATGGCGTTGTCGTCGGGCTCGATGATGTCGCCGCTGCCCGAGAGGACCAAGAGCGCGTCGCGATCGGCCGCGATGAGCAAGGCCTCGAGCCGGCGCAGGACGCGGTCGGTGCGCCAGTCCTTCGCCAGCTCGACGGCGGCACGGCGCAGGTTGCCGCCGTGCTGCTCGAGTTGCTTCTCGAATTTGTCGAACAGCGTGAAGGCATCGGCACTGGTCCCGGCGAACCCGGCGATGACTTTGCCATTGTAAATGCGGCGCACCTTGCGGGCGCTGCGCTTCATCACCGTGGCGCCCATACTCACCTGCCCGTCGCCGGCCACCACCACCTTGCCCTGGTGGCGGAGGGCGAGGATCGTCGTGCTATGAATGCGTGGAGGTTGCCGGTTGGCTGTCATCCCCATCACTACGCGAACGAATGGAAAACGGGAAACCGGGGACCGGGAATTGAGAACCGGCCATTGGAGGACGCGGACCCTAGCAGTAGCCGGTTCTCCATTCTCATTCTCCATTCCCTGTTTTCCATTTTCATCCCCTCACGCCCGCGGGTGCGCCTTGTCGTACACGCTCATCAGCTGATCGAGGTTGACATGTGTGTACTTCTGCGTCGTCGACAGGCTGGCATGTCCCAGCAGCTCCTGGATGGCGCGCAGATCGGCGCCGGCGTTCAGCAGGTGGGTGGCGAAGCTGTGCCGCAGCGCGTGCGGGCTCGCCTTGGTCGCCAGGCCGGTCGCCATAACATAGTGCTCCACCATCCGCGCCACGCTGCGCGTTGTCAACCGGCCACCGCGACGGTTGAGGTAGACGGCTTTCTCGTGACGCAGCCGCCGTGGGCACAGGTCGCTCAGCCGCTCGCGGTAGGCTGCCAGCGCCGCCAAGGCTTTGCGGCCGATGGGCGCCAGGCGCTCCTTGCCACCCTTGCCACGGACACGTACCAGTTCGAGTGAGCTGTCGATATCGGCCCAGTCCAACCCGACCAGTTCGCTGACGCGCAAGCCGCACGAATAGAGCACCTCGAGCAAGGCGCGGTCCCGCAGCCCGGCCGGCGTGTCCTTCGGCGGCGCCTCCAGCAAGCGGAACATGTCATCGACCGTGAGATGCACGGGAAGCTGTTGCTCTTTTCTGGGCGTTACGATCCCGGCGGTCGGGTCACGACTGATGGCGCCGCGACGCAGCAGGTAGCGGAAGAAACCTTTGGCCGCGGACAGCTTGCGGCCGACGGAGCTCTTGCGGTTACGGCGCAGCAGCGCGGCCAGGTACGTGCGTATGGCCGTTTGATCGACGCGGTCCGGCACGGCCTCGTCGCCGCTGTCGCTCAGCGCCAAGCGGTGCTCAAGGAGAAAGGCGCGCAGTTGCCGCAGGTCGCTGACGTAGTTGCGCACAGTGTGGGGAGAGGCGTTCTCCTCGACCAGCAGGCTGCGTTCGAACTCGGCGATCCGCGTCAACATGGCTTCCGCTGTCAGTGACCGCTATGGTATCAACCGTTTGATGCAGCAGCAAGGAAGCGAGCGTGTCTGCCACCGTTGCGGCCACGACATCGGCACCGTCGAACGTGTCGGGCGGTGCGATGCCTGCCTGCACTGCGGCACCGACTTGCATTGCTGCCTGAACTGCAGCTTTTACGAGCCCGGCTATCACAACCAGTGTCGCGAGCCGCAGGCGGAGCGACAAGTCGACAAGCAGGTCGGCAATCTCTGCGAGTACTTCAGCTTCCGGACCGGGCGCCCAGCTAAGGCGAGCAAGGGTGACGAGGCCCGTGCCCGCTTGGATGCCCTGTTCGCCAAGAAGAAATGAGCGCGGCTTGCGCGGTCTTCTTCTTCCCTCTCCCTGCGCGAGCACAACCGGGTAGCGCGTCACTGATGGTCGCCGCCCGGCTTTGACAAGGATACCATCCTTGCTGTATCAAGGATCACATGGCCAAGGTCACGAGCAAGCTCCAGGTGACCGTTCCAAAGATCATCGCGGAGCAGTATGGGATTCGGCCCGGGGATGACATTGAATGGATCCCGGCCGGCGACGCGGTTCGTGTCCGCAAGGCGGCGCCGCAGGCGCAGAACCGGGCCGCAAACGCAATCGCCAGGCAGCTGGAACTCTTCGACCTGGCGACGCAGCGCCAACAAGCGCGTCAGGCCAAAGCGAAGAGGAAGCCTCCACGGGTACGCGACCGAGGCTGGCGGCGGGAAGACCTGTACGACCGTGGCGGCGCTCGTTGATACCAACGTCCTCGTCTATCGCTTCGACCCGCGATTCCCCGACAAGCAACGGACCGCAACCGAGCTGCTGCGCAGGGGGATCGCCGAGAACACGCTGCGGGTGCCGCATCAGGCCATCGTGGAATTCGTTGCGGCCGTCAGCCGCCCGTTGCTCCACGGCGAACCACTCCTGCCGGCTCACGAGGCACGACGCGAAGCGGAGGAAATCCTGAGCCAGTTCGACATCCTCTACCCGAACGACGCTCTCGTGCGGACTGCGCTGCGTGGGGCCGCGGCCTACCAGCTTTCGTGGTTCGACGCGCACCTGTGGGCCTACGCAGAGCACTACGGTCTGAATGAGATCTTGAGCGAGGACTTCGCCGACGGACGCCTCTACGGCACGGTGCGCATCGTCAACCCATTTCGCCATCAGTGACTGCGAACAGGTTGCGACCTCGCCGAAGCCATGGTCGTCGGTTCCGAAAGCCCCCATGCCATCTCACGCATGCGAGCCGCGCTCGCGTCGGAAGCTGCATGGTGGCGGCCCTGTGCACCTGGCACGAGCACCACGAGCATGCGGCTGCTGAGATCAACCGGCGTCCGCGTGATCACGGCATCATAGATGCGCCCACGGCTTCCGGGTCCGGGAGATCGATCCGCGCCGCATCGGACAAGGTCCGCCGCTTTGTTCACCTCGCCGGTCACCCGAAATGGTGATATCGGTCATCTCTACCTACCAACCGGTAGGCTATGGCCGTGCCACGCTTTCGCTAGCGAACCGGCGTGAAACGAACGCAGAGGAGGGCTCACAATGCCTTTAGTAGATCTCGAAACCACGCTCACCGAGCAGGAGCGCGCGATGCGCGATACCACACACCGCTTCGCTGAAGAAGTCATGCGGCCGGCTGGAGCCGCGCTCGACCGGTTGCCCGAGCCGGCCGACGTCATTAAGCCCGACTCCGTCCTCTGGGACGTGTTCAAGAAGTACTGGGACCTGGATCTCAGCGTGCTTGACGTCGGGACGAGCGAACTGTCGATGCTCGAGAATGCGCGCATGCACCTCCTGATCAATGAAGAGCTGGGCTGGGGTGATTCCGGGCTGGCGATCAGTCTCGGCCTGAACGGCTTCCACAGGTTGTTCGCGCAGATGTCCGCACGGCCGGAGCTCATCGAGCGCTTCGGCCGCCCCGATAATCGTGACATCGGGTGTTGGGCAATCACTGAGCCGGATCATGGCAGCGACTGCCTCATGGTCGGCGAGCACCACTTCAACGATCCCAAGCTGAAGGCGAACTGCGTCGCACGGCGCGACGGCGACGACTACATCATCTCGGGACAAAAGTCGGCCTGGGTGTCGAACGGCACCATTGCCCACGTAGCCACCCTCTTCTGCACGATCGAGCCTGAGCAAGGGTTCAACGGCGGTGGCGTCTGTCTCGTGCCCCTCGATCTGCCGGGCGTGTCGCGGGGCAAGCCGCTCGACAAGCTGGGACAGCGCGCGCTGAACCAGGGCGAGATCTTCTTCGACGACGTGCGCGTCCCGGCCGAATACATGGTCATCGGCGCCGACACCTACGCGATGGTGGTGGAAATGGTGCTGACGATGGCCAACGCCGCCATGGGTTCGCTGTTCGTCGGCCTGGCGCGCGCCGCCCTGGAACACGCGTTGGCGTACGCGAAGGAACGGGTGCAGGGCGGCGTGCCGATCTTCGAGCACCAGAGCGTCAAAGCGCGGCTGTTCAAGATGTTCACGCAGGTCGAGGCGGCGCGCTCGTTGGCCTGGCGCGTGATGCTGTACAACAGCACCAGTCCGCCGCAGGTGCAGTACTCGATCGCCTCGAAAGTGTTTTGCACCAACACCGCCTTCGAGGTGGCCAGCGGCGCTTTGCAGATCTTCGGCGGCAACGGCCTCAGCCGGGAGTACCCGATCGAGAAACTGGTGCGCGACGCCCGCGCCTCGATGATCGAGGACGGCTGCAACGACATCTTGAGCTTGGTGGGCGCTTCGAGGTTGTGAGGGGCAGTTCGATGGTCGGTAGTTGATAATCGATAGTGCCACCCGGTCACCGACGCATCAACTTGCTCACTCGCCGGCGGCCCACTGGCCGCTGATAAGGGAAATCCCTTATATCCGGCTCGTGAAATCAGCTGCGGACCTCCTTCTCGTCGCGGCTGGTTTGGGGTACATAGTAGCCCGCGGCGAGGTAATGCGCAGCGAGCTATGAAGGCGGGGAGCGACGGGGCAATCTCCGTGCTCGGCCTGTGGGTCAGAGCACTGACAGGAGCGGCCATCCTGATCGCCGTCGCCGTACTGATCGGCTGGAGATTCGGGTTCCGCCCGCTACAAACCCTCATGATTCCCGGCTCCGCGCCTATGAAGGCCAACGCGGCCGTCGGTCTCATGTTCGCTGCCGTGTCCCTGTGGATGCAGCGGACCGGGCCGCCCGAGCGCTGGCGCCGTTACGCGGCGCAGGGGTGCGCTCTGATGGTCGTCGCGCTGGGTGCTCTCACCCTCGCAGAGCACCTGTCCGGCGCGGACATCGGCATCGACCAACTGCTGTTCAAGGAGACGAATTTCAATGGCAGCGGCGCGCCGGGGCGGATGCCGCCGCCGGCGGCGTTGAGTTGCGTCGCCATCGGCTGCGCGTTGCTGCTGCTCGACGCGGCAGCGGCGAGGCGAGCTGTGCAATCATTGATCCTGTTCTCCGGGCTCACCGGGCTGGCCGTTCTGGTGGGCTACGTTTACGAAGAGAGCAACGTTTACCGTCTTGGATTCCACCTTCCGATGGCCGTCCACATGGCGGTTGGCATCGTCCTCCTGAGCTTAGCGATTGCGCTGGCGCGGCCCGACCGCGGCATGGTGGGTCTGATCATGAGGGCCGGACCGAGTGGGCTGATGGTGCGGCGCCTACTGCTTCCCGCAATCGTACTGCCGCTGGTGTTGGGGCGGCTGCACCTCGCCGGCGAGCGACGCGGACTGTACGATAACGAGTTTGGCGCCGCGCTGTTTGCGGTCGCTTGCATCACCGGCTTCGTGATCTTGATCGTGTGGAGCGCGACCGTCTTGCAGCGCGCCGACCGGCGGCGCATTCAGGCCGAGGCGGCGGTGCGCCAGAGCGAGGAGCGCTTCCGCTTGTTGGTCGAGGGTGCCCGCGACTATGCGATTCTCATGCTCGATCCGAGCGGGCATGTCAGCACCTGGAACCCGGGAGCCGAGCGCCTGAAAGGTTACAGCGCGGCGGAGATCATCGGCGACCACTTCGCCCGCTTCTATCCCCCAGAGGACGTCGAACGCGGGCTGCCTGATGTCGAACTGCAGACCGCCGCACGCGAAGGCCGGTTCGAGTCCGAAGGTTGGCGTGTGCGCAAAGACGGATCGCGGTTTTGGGCCAACGCGATACTCACGGCGTTGCGCAACGAGCGCGGCAAATTGCTGGGCTTCTCCAAAGTCACGCGGGACCTGACCGAACGCAAGCGCGCCGAGGACGAGTTGAAGCGGACGGCGCTCGACCTGGCGCGCTCGAACGCCGAGCTGGAACAGTTTGCCTACGTGGCCTCCCACGATTTACAGGAACCGTTGCGCGCGGTGTCGGGATGCGTTGAACTGCTGCAGCGCCGGTACGAAGGTCAGTTAGATGCGCGCGCCGAGGAGCTCATGAACCACGCCCGCGACGGGGCGACCCGCATGCGTGACCTGATCAACGACCTGTTGGCGTATTCGCGCGCGGGCGCTCGCGGAAACGCACTCGCGCCGACCGACTGCAACGTGGCACTAGAAAGGGCACTGACGAACCTGAGCGTGGCTATACGCGAGAGCGCCGCGGTGATAACGAAAGATCCATTGCCGACGGTCCTGGGGGACCCAGCTCAGATCACGCAAGTACTCCAGAATCTACTGAGCAACGCCATCAAGTTCCGCGGCGCGCGGATACCGGACATCCATGTCGCTGCGGAACGAAACGGCGGCGCCTGGCTGTTTTCGGTACGCGACAACGGCATCGGCATGGAAGCCGTGTACAGTGAACGCATCTTCAGAGTATTCCAGCGCCTGCACACGCGCCGGCAATACCCCGGCACCGGGATCGGGCTCGCCATCTGCAAGAAGATCATCGAGCACCATGGCGGGCGCGTTTGGGTGACATCACAGCCGGGCCAGGGCTCGACGTTCTACTTCACCGTTTCGGAGCGGAGGTAACACTAGGTGAACGTTCAAGGGAATCTCAGGGCCATCGAGATCTTGCTCGTCGAGGACAGCCCCACCGCTGTCCTTATGACAGAGGAGGCCTTGAAGTACGCCAAGGTGCTCAACAACCTGCACGTCGTCGAGAACGGCGTCGACGCCATGGCGTTCCTGCGCGGAGAGGGCGCCCACGCCGGTGCGCCGCGCCCGGACCTCATCCTGCTCGATTTGAATCTCCCGCGCAAAGATGGCCGTGAGGTGCTCGCCGACATCAAAGCCGATCCCGTGCTGAAGATCATTCCCGTGGTCGTTCTGACGACCTCGAAGGCGGAGGAAGACGTCGTCAAGGCCTACGGCTTGCACGCCAACTGTTACGTGACCAAACCGGTGGATTTTGCCAGCTTCGCCGAGGTCGTGCGCTCGATCGAGCAGTTCTGGTTCACCGTCGTGACCTTGCCGACAACACAGATCCATGGGTGACGAGCATATTCAACTGCTGCTGGTCGAGGACGATCCTACTCAAGCACTGCTGGTGCGGGAAAGTCTCGCCCAGGCCGCGTCGATCAAGGTCGAACTGACGCACGCCGAGAGATTGAGCGAGGCGCTCGATTGGGTGAGCACAGGGCGATTCGATGTCGTCCTGCTGGACCTCGGGTTGCCCGACAGTGAGGGTCTCGACAGCTTCCTCCGCCTGCACCAACGTGCCCCGGCCGTGCCCATCCTGGCGTTGACAGCTCTCGATGACGAGAGGCTCGCCGTGAAAGCCGTTCAAGAAGGCGCGCAAGACTATCTGGTCAAGGGGCGTGTCGACGGCGACCTGCTGGTGCGTGCGGTGCGCCACGCCATCGAACGCAAGAAAGTCGAAGAAGAAATCCGCCGGCTCAACGAAGAGCTGGAGCGCCGCGTGCTCGAGCGCACGGCGCAGCTCGAAGCGGTCAACCAGGAGCTGCAGGCTGAGATCGCCGATCGTAAGCGTCTCGAGCAGGAGCTGCGTGACCGCGCCCTAGCGCTGGCCGAAGCCAGCCGCCACAAGGATGAGTTCCTGGCAATGTTGAGTCACGAACTGCGCAATCCGCTTGCCCCCATCCGCAACGCCGTCCACCTGTTGCAGCGGCTGGCCCCTTCCGATCCCAAGCTCGATCAGGTCTGCGGGATGGTCGACCGGCAGGTGACGCACCTTGCGCGATTGATCGACGACCTGCTCGACGTCACCAGGATAACCCGAGGAAAGATCCTGCTGCGTCGCCAGCATTTCGACCTCGTCCCAGTTGTCCGCAGCGCGGTCGAGGACCAGCGCAGCAGCATCGAAGTGACGGGACTGAGTCTCGAGGTTTCGCTGCCCGAGGGACCGGTATGGGTAAAGGGCGACCGCACGCGGCTGGCGCAAGTGGTCGGCAATCTGCTGCACAACGCCAACAAGTTCACTGATGCAGGAGGCGAGATCAGCGTCACCCTGGCGTACGAGCCGGAGATGCTGCCGCACGTTTTCGACACGTTCAGCCAGGCGGATCGTAGCCTGGCCCGCAGCCGCGGCGGGCTCGGCGTCGGACTGGCGCTCGTGAAAGGATTGGTCGAAGCCCATGGCGGCACCGTGCAGGTTGCCAGCGCCGGGCCCGGCCAGGGTGCGGAGTTCCGCATCCACCTGCCGGTGGAGGTGCGGCGGCCAGCGGCGCTGCATGCCGCCGTCTCCGTTCCTTCCGCTCCCCACCCATTGCGCATTCTAGTGATCGAAGATCACGCCGATGCGGCCGCGAGCATGGAAGTCCTGCTCAGTCTCGACGGGCATGAAGTGGAACTGGCGCACGCGGGGCCGTCCGGTGTCGAAGCCGCACGGCGTTTCCGTCCGGAGGTGGTCCTGTGTGACATCGGGCTGCCCGGCGGTATGGACGGCTATGACGTCGCGCGCGCGCTGCGCGCCGACCCGGGGCTGGCTTCTGCTTACCTGGTCGCGCTCACCGGCTACGGCCGCGAAGAAGATCAGCAGCGCGCGCTCGACGCCGGCTTCGATGTGCACCTCACCAAGCCCGTCGATCCGGCGAAGTTACAAGAAGTCCTCACCAGTTCCGGCACGTAGCTCTACGGTCGAAGTCGCTGCCGACTCACGTCACGATTCTCGTTTGCGCTACGAAGCGATGACCGATGTCATCGACAATCATCAGCGCGGCGGCTTGCGCGTCAGCTGC
>Ga0315291_10008854_pt1 | contig 12342 bp, 10 predicted proteins | sample YL17G12_20_MG_FD_203070 | JGI IMG/M metagenome (GOLD analysis project Ga0315291, IMG submission 203070) | Sediment microbial communities from Yellowstone Lake, YNP, Wyoming, USA - YL17G12_20 | ecosystem: Environmental > Aquatic > Freshwater > Lake > Sediment | place: USA: Wyoming | collected... | reverse complement strand
CTGCTGGGTGATACCGCCCTGGGAATGCGTGACGAGTGCGAACGTCACCGTGCACCAACGGATGTCGATGTCAGGGTGGTGGTCGGCGCGTTCCGCGAGATCGGCCACCCGGCGCACGCCGTCGATCGCGTCGAGGAAGGTGGGGAAGGTGACCGACCGGCGCAGGGCCTTGTCGCGACGCTCCCAACCATCCAATCCCGCCGCAGCAGCGTCGACTTCGTCATCGCTCAACACGCCCATCTGCCAAGCGTATACCGTCACAGGCCATGCAGGTCGTGGTCGCCGGAGCACTGATCGCCGACCGGGCGTTGCTCGTCGCGCAGCGACAGCGTCCGCCAGATCTGGCCGGCCTGTGGGAGTTGCCGGGCGGCAAGGTGGCGCCGGGAGAAACCGAAGTCACAGCACTGGCGCGTGAACTGCGCGAGGAACTCGGCGTCGACGTGGTGGTGGGTGAGCGGATCGGCATGGACGTGGCCCTCGGCGATGCGTTGGTCTTGCGGGCCTACCTTGTGAATCAGACCGGTGGCACCCTGACGGCCCTCGACCATCGGGCCTTGCGATGGGTCGACTCGACCGAACTGCTTGACCTGCCCTGGGTGCCCGCCGACCGGGCCTGGCTGCCCGAGTTGCGCAGCCTTCTCATGAGCTGATCCCCTCCCGCGTTTTCGCGAACTGGCACCCACACTGCGACAATCACAGCCGTGACTAGCCCGAAATCCCAATACCAGTGAAGTCCCAGCACGAATTCCGCAACGTCGCCATCGTGGCGCACGTCGACCACGGTAAGACGACCCTGGTCGATGCGATGCTTCGGCAATCCGGTGCGTTGAGTCACCGCGGCGACGACGCGATAGAACGGCTGATGGACTCCGGTGATCTCGAGAAGGAAAAGGGCATCACGATCCTGGCTAAGAACACCGCCGTGCACCGCCGAAATCCCGACGGCAGCAAGACCGTCATCAACGTCATCGACACCCCGGGCCACGCGGACTTCGGCGGCGAGGTGGAACGCGGTCTGTCCATGGTTGACGGGGTGCTGCTGCTCGTCGACGCCTCCGAAGGCCCACTGCCGCAGACCCGATTCGTGTTACGCAAGGCGTTGGCCGCACATCTGCCGGTGATACTGGTGGTCAACAAGACCGATCGCCCCGACGCCCGGATCGCGGAGGTCGTCTCGGAAAGCCACGACCTGTTACTCGATGTCGCCACCGACCTCGACGCCGAGGCGCAGAAGGCCGCCGAGCACGCCCTCGGCCTGCCGACGCTGTACGCATCCGGCCGAGCGGGGGTGGCCAGCACGGTGGAACCCGCCAACGGCGAGAACCCCCAGGGCGAGAACCTCGATCCGCTGTTCGACGTCCTGCTCGAACACATCCCGCCGCCGAAGGGCGACCCGGAGGCGCCACTGCAGGCGCTGGTCACCAACTTGGACGCGTCGGCGTTCCTCGGCCGCCTAGCGCTCATCCGGATCTACAACGGCAGGCTGCGCAAGGGCCAGCAGGTGGCCTGGATGCGTGAGGTCGACGGACTGCCCGTTATTACCAGCGCCAAGATCACCGAACTGCTCGCCACCGTCGGCGTCGAACGCAATCCGACCGACGAGGCCGTCGCCGGCGATATCGTCGCCGTCGCGGGTATGCCCGAGATCATGATCGGCGACACCCTCGCCGATCCCGACCACGCGCACGCACTGCCGCGTATCACCGTCGATGAGCCGGCGATCTCGGTGACGATCGGCACCAATTCCTCGCCGCTGGCCGGCAAGGTATCCGGCCACAAGCTGACCGCGCGCATGGTCAAGTCCCGGCTGGACACCGAACTGGTCGGCAACGTGTCGATCCGGGTTGTCGACGTCGGCCGCCCGGACGCCTGGGAGGTGCAGGGCCGTGGCGAGCTGGCGCTGGCCGTCCTCGTCGAGCAGATGCGCCGCGAGGGTTTCGAGCTGACTGTCGGCAAGCCACAGGTCGTCACCCGCACCATCGACGGGAAACTGCACGAGCCGTTCGAGGCCATGACCATCGATTGCCCGGAAGAGTTCGTGGGCGCGGTCACCCAGCTGATGGCTGCCCGCAAGGGTCGGATGGAAGAGATGGCCAACCACGCGGCCGGTTGGGTACGGATGGACTTCATCGTCCCCAGCCGCGGACTCATCGGGTTCCGCACCGACTTCCTCACCCTGACCCGCGGCACCGGTATCGCCAACGCGGTGTTTGACGGCTACCGGCCGTGGGCCGGGGAGATCCGGGCCCGGCACACCGGCTCGTTGGTCAGCGACCGCTCCGGCTCGGTGACGCCGTTCGCGATGATTCAACTCGCCGACCGCGGCCAGTTCTTCGTCGAACCCGGCGACGACACCTACGAGGGCCAGGTGGTCGGCATCAATCCGCGTGCGGAGGATCTTGACGTCAATGTGACCAGGGAAAAGAAGCTGACCAACATGCGGCAGTCGACTTCCGACGTGATGGAGACACTCGCCCGGCCGCTGGAACTCGGCCTCGAACTAGCCATGGAGTTCTGCGCCGAGGACGAATGCGTCGAGGTCACTCCGGAGATCGTGCGGGTACGCAAGGCCGAACTCGATGCCACCACCCGCGGCCGCAACCGGTCGCGGGCCAAGGCTCAAAAGGCGTGACCGGTCGGTTCGGCGGCGAGTCGATACGCTGGAGGACGTGAGTTCGGGCAGCGGGCGGAGCGCGAGCGCACTGCTGTCGGTGATGTTGTTGCTGGTGCTGTCCACCGGCGGATGCGCGGTCGACGCCCCGCCGGCCCCGCAGAGTACCGAGACCACCGAAGCCGCCGCGCCGAGCCCCAAGGCGACCCAGATTATCGTGGGCATCGACTCGATCGGTCCCGGATTCAATCCGCATCTGCTCTCCGATCAGTCACCGGTCAACGCAGCCGTCAGCGCACTGGTGCTGCCCAGTTCTTTCCGGCCGGTCCCGGACCCCGCGACGCCGACCGGATCGCGCTGGGCGATGGATCCTGCGCTGCTGGTTTCGGCCGCGGTCACCGGCACTCGTCCGTTCACCGTCACCTACCAGATCCAGCCGGAGGCGGCGTGGACCGACAACGCCCCCATCGCGGCCGACGACTTCTGGTACTTGTGGCGCCAGATGGTCTCGAAGTCCGGGGTCGTCGATCCGGCCGGCTACGACCTGATCACCGGCGTACGTTCGGCCGACGGCGGCAAGACCGCCGTCGTGACGTTTTCACAGTCTTACCCGGCCTGGCGCGAGTTGTTCAACAACCTGTTGCCGGCGCACATCGTCAAGGATGTGCCGGGTGGCTTCTCGGCCGGCCTGGCGCGGGCGGTGCAGGTGACGGGCGGGCAATTCAGGGTCGACTCCATCGACCCGCAACGCGACGAGATCCTGCTCGCCCGCAATGACCGGTTCTGGGGGCCGCCGGCCACACCCGATCAGATCCTGTTCCGGCGGGCGGGCGCACCTGCCGCGCTTGCGGATTCAATCCGAAATGGTGACACCCAGGTGGCGCAGGTGCACGGCGGTGCGGCCACTTTCGCCCAGCTTTCGGCGATACCGGACGTGCGCACCGCCCGAATGATCACGCCGCGGGTGCTGCAGTTAACTTTGCGGGCCCAGCAGCCGAAACTAGCGGATTCCCTTGTGCGCAAAGCGATCCTGGGGCTGATCGACGTCGAGTTGCTGGCGGCGGTCGGTGCGGGCAGCGACAATTCGGTCACGCTGGACCAGGCGCTTATCCGCGCCCCGAGTGACCCCGGCTACGTGTCCACGGAACCGGCCCCGGTAGACCGGGAGCGAGCGTTGGCACTGTTCACCGAGGCCGGCTACCGGGTTGATGAGGTTGCGACCGGTTCGCCGCGGACGACACCGCCCGGTAAGTCGGCCACCGCCGAGCCACCGCCGCAGGAGACGACTCGCGGGCGCATCAGCCGCAATGGCGAGACCTTCTCGTTAGTGATCGGGGCCGCGTCCAATGACCCGACCTCAGTGGCGGTCGCCAATACCGCGGCCGACCAGTTGCGCGGGGCCGGCATCGCGGCCTCGGTGCTGGCGCTGGAACCGCCGGTGCTGTACACCACCGCCCTGGTGGATAACCAGGTCGACGCCATTGTTGGCTGGTCCAGTGCCGGCGGCGATCTGGCAACGGCCCTGGCGTCGCGCTTCGGGTGCCCGGCACTGGAGACAGTGGCGGTGCCGCCGGTGCCGGGAGAACGGCCAACCGCGACACCGAAGCCGACCGACGCCGTTCAAACCGAAGGCTCCCGACCACCCGAGAGTGCAGCGCTGGTGCGCGCACCGTCCAACCTCACCGGGATCTGCGATCGCGGGGTTCAACCGCTCATCGACGGCGCCTTGGATGGTTCGCGGGACATCAAGGCGGTCATCGCCGCGGTGGAGCCGCGACTGTGGGCGATGGCGACAGTGCTGCCGATCATGCAGGACTCCACCATCGTCGCGGCGGGACCCGGCGTGCGCAACGTGAGCCTGACCGGCGCGGTGCCGGTGGGCATCGTCGGCGACGCCGGGGCGTGGGCGAAGGTGACCCGCTAGCCGGCCGCCCGGGCGGCGGCGGATCGGACTCCGGTAGACCGGGCCTCTGCTGATCGGGCCTCCGCTGATCGGGCCCGGCTTGGCTTGGCCGCGGCCCGGCCGCTGTCGCCGCTGACTTTTTCCGCACCGGTTGAGTCCGCACCGGTTGAGTCCGCACCGGTTGAGTCGGCACCGGTTGAGTCGGCACCGGTTGAGTCGGCACCGGATGAGTCGGCACCGGATGACTCGTTGTCGCCGCCCGCGACGGGCGCCGCAGTGGCGGACGCCCGGGCCGCAGCGACGCTGCGGGGCATGTTCGCCGAGGCAGCCGACGCCGCGTTGGCGGCCGAGGCAGCGGTAGCCGCACTGGCGGCCGAGACTGTCGGGATGGGGGAGGTGGCCGCGCCCGGACCACTGGTGAGGTCGACGTAGACGGCCGTGCGCAGGGCCTGCACCGCACCGACGGTGTTATTCAAAGCCGTCCTGACACTCGCCTGGACGGGTGCCAGGCCCGCCTGGATCGCCGCGATGACGCCACCCCCGGCGACCAGTGTCTGGGCAAAGTACGTGATGGCCAGCAGGCCCGAACTGATGATCTGCCGCACCCCGGTCAGCACCTGCTGGGCGACACCGATGGTGCCCACGATGGCGTCGGTGACAGCCTGGCGCGCCCGGGCGCGGGTAGCGGCGAACTCATATCCGCCGAACCCCTCGCGGGGGGCCGCGAACAGAGCGAAGCTGTTGTCCGCCGGGATCTGAAAGGCGAGGATGCCCGCGCCCAACGCCTGGCCGATGCTCTGCCCGGCCCCCAGAGCCCCGACGATGGCGAACGGGCTAGTCAGCAAGCCCACGCCGAACCCGAGGGCGCCCCAACCGGTGAAGGGCGACGCCGCAGGGCTGGGCGGACTCACCGGCCCGATGCAGACCGTGCACTGCTCGATGCCGCCGATCACGATCGGGGCCAGCGCCAGGGCATCGCCCAGCAGATTCACCAGAATCTGGTACGGGATGGCGCCGAGAGCGGGTACTGAAGCGCCATTGACCAGTTCGATCCCGGGAATTTGCACGGTCGGTACGGCCAACGCGGGGGCCGGGGCCAGCGGGCTGACGGCAATGACGCCGACGCTGGCGACTGCGACGCCCGTGGTGAACAGTGAACGGATTACGGCAGACATTCCCAAACTCCTTTGAACAGGCTGATTCCGATAGCGGAACCATACCCTCGAACCGCTTCAGCAAAGGCGTATTCGCCGTGGGAGTCGCGTTTCCGCTCCCTTCGCCTCGCGGGCCGCGGGTACCCTGCGTCAGGACGCACCGCGCACGACGGGAGAATCATGTCATGGCATACCGGGCCGGGTCTGGCAGCCGCCGAGCATCCTCGAGGTGACGGCGAGTTGTCGACCGCGGACATCGGCCGGCTGCTGCTGCGTTGCGCGGACCGGCCCGGTCTGGTTGCCGCCGTCAGCGTATTTCTTGCCGGCGCCGGAGCGAACATCGTCTCGTTGGATCAGCACGCCACCAGCCAGTCGGGTGGGACCTTCATGCAGCGAACGATTTTCCACCTGCCGGGGTTGGCCGCAGCCCGCGACTCCCTGGAGCGGGACTTCGCCGAGCAGGTCGCCGAACGCTACGAGATGGACTTCCGGTTGACCGAGGCCGCCAAACCCAAGCGGGTGGCGATCCTGGCGTCGCGGGAAGATCACTGTCTGTTGGACCTGCTGTGGCGAAACCGCCGCGGCGAGATTGACATGTCGGTTGCCATGGTCATCGGCAATCACCCCGAACTCGCCGAACAGGTGCGTCCCTTCGGCGTTCCCTTCGTCCACGTCCCGGCCACCAAGGACATTCGCGCACAAGCCGAGCAGCGCCAGCTCGAACTACTGCGTGGAAACGTCGACCTCGTGGTGCTGGCGCGCTACATGCAAATCCTCACACCTGATTTCCTGGCCGAGGTCGGCTGCCCGGTAATCAACATCCATCACTCGTTCCTGCCCGCCTTCATCGGTGCGGCACCGTATCGGCGGGCCCGGGAGCGCGGCGTCAAACTCGTTGGTGCAACGGCGCATTACGTCACGGCGGATCTCGATGAGGGGCCGATCATCGAACAGGATGTGGTGCGGGTCGATCACCGCCACGAGGTGGATGATCTCGTCCGGCTCGGCGCGGACGTAGAGCGGGCGGTGCTCTCCCGCGCGGTGTCCTGGCACTGCGAAGACCGCATCATCCGCAACGGCAATCAGACCATTGTGTTCTGATGCCCGCCGTAGGTCGACTGCTGTTCGTCCATGCCCATCCTGATGACGAGACCATCAACAATGGCGTGACTATTGCGCACTACGCCGCGCGCGGTGCTGAAGTCAGCGTGGTGACGTGCACCCTCGGTGAGGAGGGCGAGGTCATCGGGGACCGCTTCAGCCGGTTGGGGGTGGCCGAATCCGATCAGCTGGGCGGGTATCGCATCGGGGAGTTGACCGACGCGCTGCGCCATCTCGGGCTTGGCGAGCCTCGATTCCTCGGTGGTGCCGGGTGCTGGCGGGACTCGGGCATGCCGGATACCCCGCGGCGTCGCCGCACCGCGTTCGTCGACTCGGACACCGGTGTGGTCGTCGGACAACTTGCGGACGTGATCGCCGAGCTGCGGCCGCACGTGGTGGTGACCTACGACCCCGACGGCGGATACGGCCACCCGGACCACATTCGGGCCCACCACGTCACCACCGCAGCCATTGCCGCCGCCCGGTGGCAGGTGCCGAAGTTCTACTGGACGGTGACCTCCGCGGCGAGGTTCCGTTCGGGTGTGGACGCACTCGGGCCCGACGATGTCCTGCCGGACTGGATCTGGCCGCCGGCCGAGATGACGTACGGATTTCCCGATGACCGGATCACCGCTGTGATCGACGCCCCGGAGCATGTCGCGGCGAAAGTCGCCGCTATCGGCGCGCACGGAACGCAGATGGTGCTCGGTCCGACTGGTCGGGCGTTCACACTGTCGAACAAACTGGTCCTGCCGGTGCTGAGCCGGGAGCACTACGTGCTCGCGTCCGGCCGGCCGGGCGAGACCGATGACAGGGGTTGGGAACGCGACCTTTTGGCCGGACTTGATCTCGGGTAGCGCTCTGGAGAGCCGATTCGGTCCGGTGGTGCTGGCCATGTTGACAGTCGACGGTGTGTTATCGGCAGTTCTGGGTGCGCTGCTGCTGCCGATGTATCTCGGTGCGATTCCGTTCCCGGTGAGTGCTCTGGCGAGCGGGCTGGTCAATGCCGCACTGGTGTGGGCCGCGGGGCACTGGACAGGTTCGAAAAGGCTTGCGGCGCTGCCGCTGTGGGCCTGGCTGGCAACGGTGGCGGCATTGACTTTCGGCGGCCCCGGCGGGGACATTGTCTTCGGCGGCCGGGGAATCCTGGCCTACTCGGTGCTGATCCTGCTGCTACTGGGCGCTGCGCCGGCGTTCATGGTGCTGCGTCGAATGGTATGACGGGCCGGATGGTGTGACGGGTCCGTTCAGCCGTCAGTGCCGGCAGACCGCGCCGACCCGGCGGTGTCGGTGCCCGGCGATCCGGACCGTGCTGCTGTCGAACGAGCGGCCCTGCGGGGTTCTTTCACCGGTGCGGCGATGGGCGCGCTCACCGCGGACGCTGCATCCGCAGCATCGACCGTGGTGGCGACGAGTGCTGCGGGTGCGGTATCCACTGCGGTATCCACTGCGGTATCCACTGCGGCAGGCGCCGGCAGCGACTGTCGCGCCGCGATCGCACGGCGAGCCACGGCGCGGGTGGCCCGCGAAGCCGGGTTCTCGGCAACTGGCTCCGTGACTGCCGGGGTCTCGGCGATCGGTTCCGTGACTGCCGGCGTCTCGGCAATCGGTTCCGAGACCGCAGGGGTCTCGGCATCTGGCCCCGAGACCGCAGGGGTCTCGGCAACTGGCCCAGTGGCCGTTTCGGTACCTGCGCGCGCCGGGACGGCAGCGGCGGCCACGCGGTTGGCGACGGCCGCGGTGGGGAACGGCGGCGGCGGCGGCAGCGGCGGCAACGGCGGGAGGAAACTCAGTAACCAGGCGATCTCACCCTCGACGAAGTTGGTGACCGCGAGGTTGAGTCCGTAACTCAGCGTCAGGCCGATCAGATCGAATTGCCCGTCGATGAGGTAGGCGAAGCTGTAGACGAGCGCCTGGACGATCGGCTCCCCGGTGTTGTAGGCGATGTTGATCTGCTGGCCCAGCCAGCCGATCGGCCAGGGCAGGTAGCTCGCGGCCCAGGCGGCGAGTTCGAAGCCGTATTGCACGAAGGGCTCGACGGCGTTGAAGGTGTTGATGATCGCCTCGCCAGCCGACCCGGTGGCCGACGCGACGGGCCCCGCGTTCACCGCAGCGGTGGCGACGCCCGGCTGGATCGGCGGGGCGATTGCGGCACCCAACTCAATCGAGGCCAGTTCAATAGAGGCCAGTTCGATCGACGTCATCTCGACCGATGCCAGGCTGAGCGCGCCGGATCTCGGTGCAGACACGGGAGCCACGACGACGACGCTCAGGGTTGCGGCGGCAAGGCCCGCGGCCAGGAAAGAGCGCACGGACACTGTCATTGAGGACTTCTCCCTGTTCATCACGTTTGCTGTCGGGCTTCGTCTTTAGTGTACGTTTCCCGCCGTCTGGCGTTACATGGCCGAGATAGCGCCCGCCCCGGATCGCCCACCTGCGATGGCACTCCCGTAGCTGGCACTCCCGTAGCTAGCACTCCCGTAGCTGGCACTACTGTGAGGGCCATGTCTGTCGCCAGTGATGCATGCCGGTCTCGATGACCGACTCGGCAGCGTTGCGGCGGGTGCTGCGACGGGCCCGCGACGGAGTGGCACTCAACGTTGACGAGGCCGCCATCGCGATGACTGCCCGCGGCGATGACCTCGCGGACCTCTGTGCGAGCGCGGCGCGGGTCCGCGATGCCGGGCTTGAGAACGCCGGCCATCGGGATTCGTTGGGCCGGTTGTCCGTCTCCTATTCGCGCAAGGTGTTCATTCCACTCACCCACCTCTGCCGCGACACCTGCCACTACTGCACCTTCGTCACGGTGCCGGGCAAGCTGCGGGCCGGCGGCCGGGGCATGTACCTCGAGCCCGATGAGGTCGTCGCACTGGCCGGCCGTGGCGCCGAACTCGGCTGCAAGGAAGCGCTGTTCACCCTCGGCGACCGGCCTGAGGCACGGTGGCCGCAGGCCCGGGAGTGGCTCGACGAACGCGGCTACGACTCGACGCTGTCTTATCTGCGGGCGATGGCTATTCGGGTGCTGGAGGAGACCGGTCTGCTGCCGCACCTCAATCCGGGAGTGATGAGTTGGACTGAGCTTTCCCGGCTCAAGCCGGTGGCTCCGTCGATGGGCATGATGCTGGAAACCACGTCGCGTCGGCTCTTCGAGGTCAAGGGCGAGGCCCACTACGGAAGCCCGGACAAGGACCCCGCCGTCCGGCTGCGCACGCTGACCGATGCCGGCCGACTGTCCATCCCGTTCACCACCGGGCTCTTGGTGGGCATCGGGGAGACCCTCGCCGAGCGCGCCGACACCCTGCATGCGATCCGGCGGGTGCACAAGGAGTTTGGGCACATCCAGGAAGTCATCGTGCAGAACTTCCGGGCGAAGGACGCCACCGCGATGGCGGGCGCGCCGGATGCCGGGTTCGACGACTTCCTGGCAACCGTCGCGGTGGCCCGACTGGTGCTCGGTCCCGACATGCGGGTCCAGGCCCCGCCCAACCTGGTGTCGCGCCATGAGTGCGTGGCTCTGCTGGGGGCGGGTGTCGACGACTGGGGTGGGGTGTCCCCGCTGACACCGGATCACGTCAACCCGGAACGGCCCTGGCCCGCCCTCGATGAACTGGCGGCGGTCACTGCGGAGGCCGGCTTCGAATTGGTGCAACGCCTCACCGCCCAGCCGAAGTACGTGCAAGCCGGGGCGGCCTGGATCGACCCGCGGGTGGCTGCCCACGTCGCCGCCCTTGCCGACCCCGTTACCGGCCTGGCCCGTGATATCAACCCGACCGGACTTCCCTGGCAGGAGCCTGACGAGGCCACCGAATCGCTGGGCCGGGTCGATCTGCACAGCACCATCGACACGGAGGGCCGGCGGACGGAGGCCCGCAGCGACCTTGGCAACGCCTTCGGTGACTGGGAATCCATCCGGGACCGGGTTGGAGAGCTCGCAGCCAGGGTGCCCGAGCGCGTCGACTCTGATGTCGCCGCAGCGCTGCGCTCAGCCGAGCGTGACCCGGCCGGATGTAGCGACGCCCAGTATTTCGCGCTGGCAACTGCGGACGGTCCGGCGCTGGATGCTGTTGCGGCACTGGCAGATTCGCTTCGCTCAGATGCCGTCGGCGATGACGTCACCTTCGTGATCAACCGGAATATCAACTTCACCAACATTTGCTATACCGGCTGTCGGTTCTGCGCGTTCGCGCAACGCAAGGGCGACGCCGATGCGTTCTCGTTGAGCACCAGCGAGGTGGCCGATCGTGCCTGGGAGGCCCATGTGGCCGGTGCCACCGAGGTCTGCATGCAGGGCGGCATCGACCCCGAACTACCCGTCACCGGCTACGCGGATCTGGTGCGGGCAGTGAAGGCGAGGGTGCCGTCGATGCACGTGCATGCGTTCTCGCCCATGGAGATCGCCAGCGGCGCGACCAAGAGCGGAATGGGCATCCGCGAGTGGCTGATCAGTCTGCGGGAGGCGGGACTGGACACCATCCCCGGCACCGCTGCGGAGATCCTCGACGACGAGGTGCGCTGGGTGCTCACCAAAGGCAAGCTGCCCACATCGCTGTGGGTTGATATCGTCAGCACTGCGCACGAAATCGGACTGAGGTCGAGTTCGACGATGATGTACGGCCACGTCGACACACCCTCGCACTGGGTCGCCCACATCAATGTGCTGCGCGCGATCCAGGACCGCACCGGCGGCTTCACCGAGTTCGTCCCATTGCCGTTCGTGCACCAGTCCTCACCGCTGTACCTGGCAGGTGCCGCCCGCCCGGGTCCCACCCATCGCGACAACCGCGCGGTGCACGCGCTGGCGCGCATCATGCTGCACGGCCGGATCCCCCACATCCAGACCAGCTGGGTGAAACTCGGCGCACAGCGCAGCCAGGTGATGCTGACCGGCGGTGCCAACGATCTCGGCGGCACCCTGATGGAGGAGACCATCTCCCGGATGGCGGGTTCGCAGCACGGCTCAGCTAAGAGTGCCGCCGAGCTGGTGGCCATCGCCGAGGGCATCGGGCGGCCGGCGCGCCAGCGCACCACCACCTACGGCAAGCGTGCGGCGTGAGGTTGTGATGGACGCAACCCTTAGAATCGGGGAGACGAACACGATTTAGGGCACACTGATTGAGCTATCCGGACGCGCGCACCGGATACTTGGCCTTCAGTTGGCCCACCCACCCACAGGCGACGAAGAGCACATCGAGGAGAACCGTCGTGACGTACACGATCGCTGAACCATGCGTCGACATCAAAGACAAGGCATGTATCGAGGAGTGCCCGGTCGACTGCATCTACGAGGGCGAACGCATGCTCTACATCCACCCCGACGAATGTGTGGACTGCGGCGCGTGCGAACCGGTATGCCCGGTGGAGTCGATTTACTACGAAGACGATGTGCCCGAGCAGTGGTCGCAGTACACCCAGATCAACGCCGACTTCTTCGCCGAATTGGGCTCACCGGGCGGCGCCTCGAAGGTGGGTCTCACCGCGAATGATCCGCAGGTGGTCAAGGACCTCCCGCCTAAGGCCGAGGACGACTGACGGCTCGGACCCCGCCGCGGGTGCGTCGCCCGGTTTCGGCATCG
>Ga0315291_10008853_pt1 | contig 12343 bp, 13 predicted proteins | sample YL17G12_20_MG_FD_203070 | JGI IMG/M metagenome (GOLD analysis project Ga0315291, IMG submission 203070) | Sediment microbial communities from Yellowstone Lake, YNP, Wyoming, USA - YL17G12_20 | ecosystem: Environmental > Aquatic > Freshwater > Lake > Sediment | place: USA: Wyoming | collected... | reverse complement strand
CCTTCGAAGACCCACTCGAGCCGGTCGGCAGACCGGCCTCTGATGGTAGCGAAGGGCGCGACCGGTGACCAGGACGACCGAAGGCCCCCGAGACGATGCTCGGGGGCCTCGGCACAAGGAGGGTAAGACCTAGCTTTCGATGAACAGGGCGATGTCGGGGCAGTTCGTTTCGCAGAGGCGACAGGCCGTGCACGCGTCGGGCCGGACGGCCTCAACCACCCGACACCCCTTCGAGTTCGGCACTTGGGAGAGGCGGAGCACTCCCTTCGGGCAGTAGAAGGTGCACAGGCCGCACCCCTTGCAGACCTCTCCGTTGATGTGGATCTGGCGCGTGCTCATCGTGACTTGCCTCCCAGCTTCTTGATGAACGAAAGGATCTCGGTGGGGTTCCGCGTGACGTGGCAGCCCGCCTCCTTCAGGGCGGCGAGCTTCTTCTCCGCCGTTTCCCCCTCCCCCTCGATGAGGGCGCCGGCGTGGCCCATCTGCGCGCCCGGGGGCGCCGCCCGCCCCACGATCAGGGCGATCACCGGCTTGGTCACCTTCTCCCGGATGAAGGCGGCCGCCTCGTGCTCCATCGTCCCACCGACCTCTCCGAGCAGGACGATGACTCGCGTCTCGGGGTCCTTCTCGAACAGGGCGAGGACGTCGCGCTGCGTCGTTCCCCAGAGCGGGCCGCCGCCGATCCCGACGACCGTGGACTGGCCGAATCCGCTCTCCGAGAGCAGCTTGCACACCTCGTACGAAAGGGCGCCGCTCTTGGAGACGACTCCGATCGAGCCCCTCCTGAGGACTCGGTTCGGATGAACACCGACCTTGCACTTTCCAGGGGAGACGAGTCCCGGGGTGTCCGGACCGATGACCCGGGTCCCTCGCGTCTCTGCGTAATGGAGGATCGCGAGCAGGTCGTGATCGGGGATCTCCCCAGTCGAGAGAACGAGGAGCGGAATCCTGTTCTCAATCGCTTCGATGGCGGCATCCTTGGCGAAGCGAGCCGGGACAAAGCTGAGAGTGGCGTCAACCGGGCCGCTCGCGAGAGCCTCTTCGATGAGGTCGTAGACGGGGATGCCGTGCACGGCCTCCCCGCCCTTGCCGGGAGTCACGCCGGCGACGATCCGAGTGCCGTACTCCTTCATGACCAGGGCCTGAAAGGACCCGACCTTCCCGGTGATCCCTTGCACCAGGACTCGCGTTTGCTCGTTCACGAGGATCGACATCGGCCCTCCTTCGCTCGCAAGACGGCCTCGCGGACCGCGGCGGGAAGGTCGTCGAAGGTCTCGACCCCGATCGCCCGGAGCGTCGCCCTTCCCTCTTCCTCCTTAGTGCCGGCCATGCGGACGACGAGGGGGATGTGGATCGCGTGTTCCCCGAGATAGGCGGCGATTCCCTCGGCGATCTCGTCCATCCGCGTGAGCCCACCGATTAGACTGACGAGCACGGCCTTGACAGCGGCGTTCGCCAGGACGGCCCCCAGGGCCTCCCGCATTCCCTCTGCGTTCGCAAGGGCGCCGAGTTCGCAGAAGTTCGCGGCTCGGCCTCCGGCGTCCTGGACGAGGTCGAGGGTCAGCATTCCGGTCCCGGCCCCGTCGGAGATGAGGCCGACGTCTCCGTCCAGTCCCACGTACGTGAGCCCAGCCGCTTCGGCGAGGCTCTCCGCAGGGCCCTTCTCCTGGGGGGCGAGAGCGCGTCCTTCTTCCGCGAGCGTGCGAAAGAGATCCGCGTGGCGGAAGGTTGCTTTGTCGTCCAGGAGGAGCTTTGCGTCTAGGGCCAGGAACCCCTCCGCGGTGACCGCGAGCGGGTTGATCTCCACGAGCGTCGCGTCGAGGTCCCGGAAGATGCCGAACGCTCGCTCGACAATCGTCCGGAACTCCCCGAGGCGATCGCCGAGCTCCAACCGAGAAGCGAGCGAGCGCACGCTGTGTTCCGCCGGTCCAAGACACAGGTCGACCGGTATCCTCGCAACGCGCGTCGGATCCCTCCTCGCCACCTCTTCGATCTCGATGCCACCCGAGGCGCTCGCGAGGAGGAGAGGGGTGCGGTTCGCTCGGTCGATGAGGACCGCGAAGTAGAGCTCTCTTGATGCCTCGATCCTCTCCTCGGCGAGGACGGCGCGGATGGGGCAGCCCTTCACGGACGTCTTCAGGAGTTCCCGTAGGGCGGTGGCGGCGTCTTGGGCGCTCCAGACGGTCCGGATCGCCCCCGCCTTTCCCCGTCCGCCGACCGGGACCTGCGCCTTCAGCAGGACCGGGTAGCGCAGGCCCTCCAGGTCCTGCGACGACCGCACCAAGGTTCCTTTGGGAACGGGGATCCCGCGCTCCTGGAAGAGCCTCTTCGCCTGGAACTCGAGCAACCGCATTGTTCAAACCTCCAGGGAAGCCTTCTCTTGCAGGGCGAGGGCCTTTCCGCGCGCCGCGGCCTTCAGGTTCGCCTCGCGGAACCGCTCCGGCACGTTCTCCCGAATGGCCTCCAGGAGCGTGTCCTCGGGGACGAGCCCGGTCGCCTGGCGCAGGAATCCCAAGAGGACCATGTTTGCCACAATTGGAAGCCCCAGTTCCTCCGAGGCGATCCGGGTCACCGGGACTTCGAGAATCCGGACGTCGTTTCTCTTGGGCCGCGTCACGAACTGGGGGTCGAGGACGAGGGCTCCGCTACGGCGGAGCCTCGGGAGATAGCGGTCGAGCGCGGCCTGCGACATGGCGACCAGGACGTCCACCTCGTCGGGAGAGGGGGAGCGAACCGGTCCTGTTGAAACGCTCAACTCGGCCTGGCACTCGCCGCCACGCGACTCGGAGCCGTAGGACTGGGTCTGAACTCCAAAGAGCCCGGCGCGAACGGCGGCCGTGCCGAGCACGGTCGCCGAGAGAACCAGACCCTGCCCACCGAAGCCGCAGAACTGCAGGTTGATGCGACGTGGGTCTGTCATGCGTCTCCTCCTCGATCGAGGGTCGAGCTCCCGGCGAAGACCGCGCGCTGCGTCTCGAGGAAGTCACCGAGCACGAACCGCCCGGCGAACTCCTCCGGGGTGAGTGCCTTCGCTTGCTCGATCGTCACCGACCTCTCTTCGATCCACTGCACGTTCTTGGCCGGGTCCCCCGTCCCGAGGGCTCGGCGGCCGAAGTTGGTCGGGCACTGAGCAACGAACTCGACGAGGGAGAAACCTTTGTGTCCGAGGGCCTTCTTGATCGCGCGGATCCCCTGTCGCGATCGGAACGTGCTCCAGCGGCTGACGAAGGTGGCGCCGGCCGTGATCGCCAGCTCACAGAGGTCGAAGCGGGGCTCGACGTTCCCGTATGGAGTCGTCATGGTGTTCATCCCTTCCGGCGTCGTCGGGGCGACCTGCCCTCCGGTCATGCCGTAGTTCAGGTTGTTCACCACGATCATCACGACGTCGAGGTTCCGCCTCGCCGCCTGGATCAGGTGGTTCCCGCCGATCGCGGCGGCGTCGCCGTCTCCGGAGAAGATGACGACCTTGAGATCGGGATTGTGGAGCTTTATCCCCGTTGCCCAAGGCAAGGTCCGGCCATGCACCCCGTGCAGGCAGTCGGCCTTCAGGTAGACCGGGATCCGCGCCGTGCACCCCACGCCGCCGATTCCCACGAGTCGGTCGAAGTCGAGCTTGACCTCGTCTGCCGCGCGGAGGAAGTAGTTCAGCACCTGCGCGGCGCCGCACCCAGGGCAGAAGAAGTGGGGCAGGCTCCCCTCGCGCAGGTATCGGGTAAGAGGACTCGGTTTCATCGGGCCGCCTCCTCGATCGCGGCGAGGATCTCGTTCGACGTGTGGATCTCGCCGCGGTTCTTGGTCACGCGAACGACCTCGCATCGTCCGGCGGCCACGCGCTCGACCTCTCCTGCGTACTTGCCGACGTTCATCTCGATCGCGAGGAGGACCGACGCCCGCTCCGCGGCGGCGCGGATCTCCTTCTCCGGCACAGGCCACACGGTGATGAGGCGCAAGAGCCCGGCGCGGATGCCCTTTCTCCGGGCCGCCTCGATCGCATCGAGGGCAGGCCTCGCCTCGCTTCCGTAGGCGACGAGGACGATCTCAGCGTCGTCGAGGAAGTATCCATCCGTCTCCACGATCTCGTCGCGGTGAGCGGTGATCTTCCCGAGGATCCGCTCGTACATGGTCTCGAAAACGTCCGGGTCCCACGTGATCCCGCCGCGCTCGTCGTGGGGGTTGAGAGAGTGAAGGATCGCGTAGCCCTCTCCCAGGCGGGGGAGGGGCGGGACGCCGTCCTTCTCCGCGCGGAAGGGGACGAACTCCGCAGGCGGCACCGTCGGCCGCGCTCGACCGACGATCTCAATTCGGGAGGCCTCCGGGATGACCAGGTTCTCGCGCATCAGGGCAATCGTCGTCTCCGACATGACGATGACGGGCGTGCGGAAGCGCTCTGCCAGGTTGAACGCCTTCACGGTGTGGTCGAACAGCTCCTGCACCGACCACGGCGCGAGCACGATCATCTCGTGGTCGCCGCTCGCCGCCCACCGAAGCTGCATCACATCGGCCTGCGTCGCGTAGTTCTCTCCCCGGCAGCGCTGGACGTCGACGAACACACAGGGGATCTCCGCCGCGACCGCGTAGCCGACCCCCTCGAGCATGTAGTTGAAGCCCTCGCTTGCCGTCGCCGTCATCGCCTTCGCCCCGGCGAGGGCGGCTCCGGTCACGGCGTACACCGAGCAGAGCTCGTCCTCGCCCTGGAGGAACTTGCCGCCGACCTCGGGCATCCGCAATGCCATTCGCTCGGAGATCTCGTTCGCGGGTGTGATCGGGTAGCCCGCAAAGAAGTCGCACCCCGCGGCGAGGGCTCCCTCCACGACCGCGACGTTGCCGAGCATGAAGTGCTTTCCTGTGAGAACCCGGCCTCGCGTCATCTCTACCTCCCCAGAGTCCTGCCTACTTGCAGCCTATCTGTTCTTCCCCGGTTCGCGCCGCGCGGGCCGCTTCATCTCCTTTCGTCTTCCTCATCCGGCGTGGCGGCGGAAGAACGTCTCCATCCGCGCGAACGCCTCGCGGATCCCCTCGGCCGACGCGGCGTAGGAAAGCCGCAGGTGACCCTCGCCGCACGCCCCGAACGCCACTCCTGGCACCGTCGCCACGTGCGCCTCGGCGAGGATCGCCTTGGAGAGCTCCACCGACGTCCCAGGAAGCCGACAGGAGGGGAAGCAGTAGAAGGCCCCTTGCGGCGCGGGCTCGCAGTCGAGGAACTCCGACTCTCCAATCAGGTCCATCATCAGGGCCCGCCGCTCGGTGTAGCCTTTCACCATCTCCTGTGCCGCTATTCGGGACTCGTCGCTCGTCAGGGCCTCGAGAGCCCCCGCCTGCGCGAACGCGGTGACGCAGCTCGTCGAGTGCTGCGAGATCTTGAGCATCCCCTTCAGGATCTCCTTCGGCGCGGCCACGTACCCCAGCCTCCAGCCGGTCATGGCGTAGCTTTTGGAGAAGCCGTTGACGGTGATGACGTTCTCGAACTCACTGGCCGGGCTGTACGGACGCGAGCCGTAGACCAAGTACTCGTAGATCTCGTCCGACAACACGTAGGCACCGCGGTCCCTCGCCATCTTTGCGATCTCGCGGACCGTCTCCTCCGGGAAGACGGCGCCGGTCGGATTGCAGGGTGAGTTCACCACAATGACCTTGACCGAGCGGTCGAGCGTCTTGCGCAGCCGGTCGAGGTCGGGCTGGAACCCGTCCCTGGCAGATGAGGGCAGGCGGACGACCTCCGCGCCGGCCATCTGTGCTGCCGGCTCGTACGTCACCCACGCCGGGTCGAGCAGGACCACCCGGTCCCCTGGCTCGATCAGCGACTGGAAGGTGAGGTAGACCGCGTACTTCGCTCCGGGGGTGACCATCACGTCGTGGATCGTGGCGCGGATGCCGTTCTCCGCCTTGAGCTTGGCGCAGATCGCCTCCCGCAGGGCGTAGTCCCCCGCGGTTGGCTCGTACTTCGTCTTTCCGGCCAGCAGGGCCTCCCACGCGGCCCTCTTGATGTTCTCCGGCGTGTCGAAGCAGGGCTCGCCGACGCCGAGCGAGATCATGTCCTTGACCCCCTCGCGCAGGAGTCGCTTCACTTCGTTGTCGGTCTCCTCGGTCGCCGACGGCGCCATCGAGGCGATCTTCGTGGCTAGGATGTGGCGCATGGGTTCTCCTTGTGGTCGACGCAACGAGCGTCCCTTCGTCTTAGTCACTTGCGGATCAGCCTCTCCGGGAACTGGGTGAGGATCTCGCATCCCCTTTCGGTCACCACGATCGTCTCGCTCACGCCAAACCCGTACTTTCCGTACTCTCGGAGAGCGGGGGGCATGTGGAAGGTCATCCCAGGCACGAGCACGTTGGGATCGTCCCTCTGCAAGCTGAGGAAATGCCCTTCTCCCCAGTCGGGCGCGTAGGCCAGCCCGATGGAATAGCCGGTGCGCTTTCGGAAGTTCTCATAAAGCCCCGCCTTCTCGATCACCCCGCGGCAGGCGGCGTCAGCCTCACCGGACGTGATCCCTGGCCGGATCTTGGCGACGACGGCGTCCAGGGCGTCGACCGCGACCTTGCCCCACTCCAGGAGTTCCTTGGACGGAGACCCCAAGAGGACGGTCCGCATGAGGGCAGCATGGTAGCGGTGGACGCACCCGCCGACCTCGATCAACACGGGCTCGTCGTTCTGGATTGCCCGGCCCGCCCAGACTGCGTGCATGGATCCCGTGCGCGGGCCCGAGCTGACAAAGGGCTCCATCGCCAGGAAACCTGACCCGCCCTCGACCAGCGCATTGAAGATGGAGGCGGCAACCTCGTTCTCATTCCTTCCGGGTTGGATTGTCGCCACGGCCTGCTTCATGGCGTCCGAGACGATGCGGGCGGCCCGTCGGATCATCTCGACTTCGCGCGGGCTTTTCACCCTCCTTTCCTCCGTTATGATCGCTGCGGCGTCGATCACCTCTACCCGGCCAAGGTAGCTCGCGAGGCGCCGGAAGCGGTTCACGGTGAGGAAGCTCGAGTCCATCTCGACGCCGATCTTCCCCTTGTCGGCGAGGCGCTTCGCCTCGTCCGCGACGAGCTTCAGGGGGTCGACGGTGTCATCGTAGGGGATGAGGTTCTCGGTCCAGGATGTCGTCCGGGCGTTCGCCATCTCCGCGCGGCGCAGGACGAGGGCCAGATCCCCCCTCGCCGGGACGACGGCGGCCATGTACATGTAGTACCCGGGCGTTTCCATGCCGGTCAGGTAGGTGATGTTCTCCGGCGTGTCGACGAGGAGGAGGGAGATCCCTTGAGCCTCCATCCTTCTCCTCACCCGTTCGAGTCTCTGGGCATACTCGGTGGTCTCGAACGCTCTTGCTGCCTTTGCCTCGCTCATGGAGCCTCCTTCCCCAGCCACGGATCGATCCTCCTTGCAGGCCCTCAGCCGACGACTCCTTGGGTCAGGGCGAGCAGGGCCATACGCACGGCCACGCCGTACTTCATCTCCTGGAAGTAGCGAGCGTAGGGGGTCGCGTCGACTTCGGCCGCGATCTGCAAGCCAAGCTCGTCCGTGCGCGGAAGGTCGTGCATGACGATCAGGTTGCCCTTTCCCTTCTTCAGCAGGTCGAGGGTGATGCGCGGGTAGGTCTTGAGCAGGGCCTCGTAGGTCGCCCCTGCCCCTTCCTTGTTCAGCCGCGTCACGTACAGGACGTCGAGCTCCTTGACGACGGCCTCGACGTCGGTCGCCTCAGAGAACTCGACTCCCTTCGACTTGAGGACCTGCTTGACCGCATCATCGAACCGGAGCTCCGGGGGCGAGACGAGGACGAGGCGCGAGCGGAAGTTGCTCAGGCAATGGACGAGGGAGTGCATCCCGCGTGTGGAGCGGAGGTCTCCCACCATGCCGATCGTGAGCCCATCCAGCGTCCCCTTCTCGTGCCAGACGGTGTACGTGTCCAGGAGTCCCTGGGAAGGATGTTGATTTGTGCCGTCTCCGCCGTTCAGGACGGGAGCCTCGGCGACGTCGGCCGCCCGCCGCGCCGCGCCGGTTTCCGGATGGCGAAGCACGATCGTGTCCGCATACTGGTCCACCGTGCGGATCGTGTCCTCGAGCGTTTCCGCCCGTGGTCCGGACGCGCGTGACGACTCTGCGCTCGCGAAGCCGAGCACGCTTCCGCCGAGGCGCTGCATGGCGGACTCGAAGCTGAGCCGGGTCCGGGTGCTCGACTGGAAGAAGAGCGTGGCGAGCACCTTTCCCGCCAGGAGGCTCAGGCTCGTCCGACGCTCGATCACGCCGAGCATCCACCGCGCCTCCTCGAGGATCTCCTCGATCTCGTCTCGGGTGAGGTTCTCCGTGGACAGGATGTCTTTTCCCGCAAAGCGCCCCATTGCCATTGCCTCCTTGAGGTTCCTGGGTTCAAACTGCGGACCCGACCCATTCTCCTTCGTTGGTCAGCTGCACTGCGACCCTTGCTGCATCCCGCAGGACACCCGGGCTCCCCGATTAGGGTATGCCAGATCGGCCCGCGAGTCGGCCATCCGAGCCAGAGCGGAGTCGATAGGCGAGACCAACGCGACGCGGCTGAGGTGTCAACGGACCCGCGACCTGGTTTCACTCCCACTCTAGCCCCCTTTTAGGATGATCCTTTCTTGCTCCTCAGTCGGAATGTGTGCGGCTCTTGCAGACCACACCCGGGCGACTACCCCAAGCGCGACCCACACTAGCAGCGTTGCGTATTCGCCCGGCCAGGAGAGGCACTCTGGGGAACCGGGGAAGAGCAACAGAGCCGCAAGGACGAGAGCAGCTGCTGAACCTGCGACGAGCGTTCCGAAGTGGCGAACCCTGTACGGGCGTGGCATATCCGGCGCACTCGACCTAAGTCGAAGGGCCGCTAGACAAGTGATGAACCAGCCGACGGAGAACGCAACCGACCCGATGTTCACGATGGGGGACAGCACGGCCTTCCCGACAAAGGGGCCTGCAAGGGCAAAGAGGCCTACAAACAGAGTTGCGTTGCGGGGGATCCCTCCTCTGACGCTCGCCTGACCAAACCACTGCGGAAGAAGCTGCGCTCTGCCGGCAGCAAACAGAAGGCGCGACGCCGCGAATAACGCGCCGTTCAGCGTTGTGGCAATCCCGAGGAACCCGGCGAGAAGGACCAACCGGGATGCCCAATCGTGCCCGAAGGCGACCCGGAAGACGTCCGCCGGCGGCATCTCCAGCCCTACCGCCTGGGTCCACGGCATGCTGAAAGCCACCGTGAGAATGACGATGACATAGAACCCCGCTGCCGCAGCTACTGACAACACAATGACGCGTCCCACCTGTTTGGGAGACAGGCTGTGCTCTCGCTCCTCAGCGGCTTGGGGGACAGCGCTGAAGCCCGACAAGAAGAAGGGAACGACAGCCAATACCGACAGAGTCGCAAGCGGCAGCCCACGCAGGATGGGCCCGCTGTGGACCGGCAAGAGAGGCAGGAGATTCCGGTAGTGACCCTGTATCGCAGCAAGCACGGCCAAACCCACCACCAAGAGGACCATGCCAAGAGCAGCGACAATCTGGAAGGAGACGGCACTTTTCGCGCCTCGAAGGTTCAGGACTGTCACTAGGACGGCCAGACCAACTCCAGTCCCGAGCGAAAGCGGAGTCACGGCCTGATGCCCCATCGTGTAGAGAGGAGACGTCCTCAGGGGAGTCAACATGGCCTCGGCTAGCCAGCCGACACTGACGGTCTCAAACGGGCACAGCACCGTGTAGGCAAGCACCAAGAGCCAAGCGGACGTAAAGGCGACGTTGGAGCCGAAAGCCTTGTATGCGAAGGCTACGTCGCCCCCTGCCACAGGCAGGGCGGCAGTGAGCTCCGCGTAGCACTTGCCAATAGTGGCCACGAGGAGCCCCCCAAGAACGAAGGCCAGGATGGAACCCAAAGGGCCGCCGGTTCTGAGCCAAGTTCCAGCGTAGACAATCCAGCCCATGCCAACTATGGTGCCGAAACCCATCGCCAAGTACCCGTAGTAGGTCACGCTGCCTCTCAGCGTTGTGCGCTGGCGCTCGATGAGGTTAGTGCCGGTAGCTCTCCCTTCTCCAGTGCGTCCGGTCGACCCGGCGTCTCTTGTCACCCCATCCTCCCACCCAAGACAACCACGTGGCCGCGCTGCAGATCCATGAATCGCTGCCCAGGCCAGCGAAGCCCCCCATCTGCCCCAGTGAGAGGCTCACGGCAGTTGCGAAAGCTCCACCCCACCTGCTGATTAGCGCTCACGGAGAGCGTTTTCCGGCTGGCAAGCTGCTCTCTCTGTCCCGGACTCATCTTGTCCCGTAGAGACGTTGCCGACTCGAGGCGAAACGTCCTCCAGACTCGGCCGAGCGGCAGGTAACCCAGCTCTCTACGTGCGCTAGTCATCGCTTCGGATGACGCATCCTCGCACAGGCTGCATCGACAAAGGCACGGAGGATCGCGCTTGCTAGGTCCGACTCACGCGCAGCCGCTTCTGGGTGCCACTGGATACCCAAGACGAAATCGGTTCCGTCCCGCTCGATGGCCTCCACGATGCCGTCTGTGGCTATCGCAGAAGCCGTGAAGCCGGGAGCAACTCTTCTTACCGCCTGGTGATGGAAGCTATTCACACGAAGCCTCGTAGTCCGAGTGATTCTGGAAAGGGTGGTCCCCTCGATCACCTCGACTGCGTGCGTGGGGTACCAGCGCGGTGCGTTCTGCTCGTGTCCTAGAGCGCCAGAGACCTGCGAAGGGATATCCTGATAGATGTCTCCACCAGCCGCTATGTTCAGTAGCTGTATGCCCCGGCAAACGCCTAGAACGGGGATCTCTTCCGCCATTGCCAACCTGGCAAGCGCGAGCTCGAAGAGATCTCTCCCGGGTTCTATGCGCCTCAACCCCTGAACCGGTTCTTCCCCAAAGTGAACGGGGTCAACATCCGGCCCCCCTGAGAAGACGACTCCGTCCACTGACTGGACTATCCACTGCTGTACTTCTTCCGGTCCTTGCTCGAACGGAGGAAGAATGACCGGTATCCCCCCGGCCGCGGCCAGGACCTCCGCGTAGTTGCTCCTGGTACTGTGGTTGAGACCCTCTGCGTCCAAGCCACACGTGATGGCTATCACCGGCCTTGGCATACGGTCCTCCTCTCGGTCTCTTCGCTAGGTGCCTTCATGACGCGTAACCTGTCCCCGCTAGAGCCTCCGTGCGAAGCGAGGATTGAGAGCGTCGTTCATTGCATCTGAGAACAGGTTGAACGCCAGTACCAGGACGAAGATGCAGAAACCCGGGAATACAGCCGGCCACCAAGCCAATTGCATGTACTGAAGAGCGTTCATGAGCATTTGGCCCAGGCTGATAATGTTAGGATCCCCCAAGCCCAAGAAGCTAAGAGAGGCTTCCTGGAGAATCGCGCCGCTTCCCCTCAGCGCCGCCATCACTATGACGGACGGCAGCGCGTTCGGCAGGAGGTGGCGCAAGACAACTCTTGCGTTGCCTGCCCCCAAGGCTCGTGCCGCCGTCACAAACTCCCTCTCTCTCAATGCAAGGAACTGCATCCTTACGACCCGGGCCGTGGTCGGCCATGTCGTCAACCCGATCATGATGGCAATCAGAAGCAGACTACTCCCATAGATTGACGCCACAAGGAGCAGCACGAAGAACGACGGTATCACCATGAATCCATCCGTGAAGCGCATCAGCAGACTATCCAAGCTGCCGCCGGCGGATCCGGCCAAAGCTCCAATCGTTATTCCAAGAGCAGTCGACACAAGCGCTGCAGTCAACCCCACCACCATGGCTGACCTGATGCCGTGCATGACCTGACTCAGGACATCACGCCCCAGATTGTCCGTTCCAAACGGATGGTTCCTCCCAGGCGACTGGAGCGTGTCCCACGACATGTGTCTCGGATCGAAAGGCGCCAGTCTTGGCCCAAAGCAAGCCAGAAAGAGGGAGATGGCAAGGAGAACGACCGCGATGACTCCGGCCCTGTGCCTTCTAAAGCGCGTCCAGAGCATGCGAACCTCCGCTGTGGGCCTGTCTTCTCCATGTCCCATCCCTCGCCCGTGCGAAAGCGGAGCGAAGGGTCTGCCTGCAGCCGACTTGCAAACGGGACATGCCTTTAGCTCTCATAGTATCGGATACGAGGGTCCAGCGCGGCACACGCGATGTCGGATACCAGGTTCGCCAGGATGACGAACCAAGCCACGAACACGAACACACCCATCAACAAGGGGTAGTCACGCTGGAGGATTGCATTGTAGGTCAGTCTGCCGATCCCCGGCCATGCGAAGACTGTCTCGGTGACTGTGGCACTGACAAGTAGCATCCCAACGTGGACGCCCAGGACTGCGATGACGGGCAGCAGGGAGTTCCGCAACGCATGTCTGAGGTAGATGGCAGAG
>Ga0315291_10008850_pt1 | contig 12345 bp, 16 predicted proteins | sample YL17G12_20_MG_FD_203070 | JGI IMG/M metagenome (GOLD analysis project Ga0315291, IMG submission 203070) | Sediment microbial communities from Yellowstone Lake, YNP, Wyoming, USA - YL17G12_20 | ecosystem: Environmental > Aquatic > Freshwater > Lake > Sediment | place: USA: Wyoming | collected... | reverse complement strand
GTCGTCCGCCAGAGGCAGACTCCTCGCAATGACCAGTAATAGGCGCTCCTAGCATTGATTGTTGTCCCAGTTATCACGAGCGCAACGAAGAATCTCCCCTGGAGCAAGAGACCCTTCACTTCGTTCAGGGTGACAGGCCTTTGGGTATCATTCCGAGCCCTTCGCCTTGCTCAGGGTGACAAAACAAGTAAATGTCATTGTTACGAAAATAACTCCTTCAGCCCCCTTAATCCCCCAATCTTGGGGGAATCGGGAGGGGGAGCTGGGGGGCACCCCCAGACCCCCGCCAAAGGGGCTTCGCCCCTTGTGGAATCCCCCTTGTTACGCTGACTTATGCAACCAGGCACTGGGGCACTAAGCGAGAATGCTGATTACGATTCGGGCCTGCCCCTGGATAAGCCTTTCCCCATATTCCAGGAGCTTCTGTGAGCGCTCCAGGGGCACTTTGCTGGCTTCCAGGTAGGCCCGCAGGGCTTCCAGGGGACTGAGTTTTTCCACAGGGAGAGCGCCCAGGCGGCTGCGCTGCTGCCGCTCAATTTCTTTGGCGATGGTGACGAAGTAGGTCTCACTCAGAGCCTGCCTTATATCTCCATCCTGAAGCTGTGCCGCCTTGTGCTCCGGTAGGCTGATAATCAGACGCACCACGGCCTGGTGGGTCTGTTGCCCGGCCTGGGCGATAGCCCGCAGCACCACCCCAGTGGGGTCAGGCTCCTGGCTGGGGATGTCCACCTTTATAGTGCAAAATGGGCGTACCGGCACCTTGTGAAACTCCCAGGAAACCTTACCCTTACCCTCTAACTGAACGACACAAAAACCCTTATCCTCGGACTCTTCGCTGAAGTCGAGGCGTTCCAGGCTGCCTGAATAGACCAGGGGCGGGTCATGATGGAGCGCCTGGTGTCTATGGATATGGCCCAGGGCAATGTAATCGAAGCCCAGGTTTACCAGATTGCCAGGGAGCAGAAAATGCTCCCAGCCCAGGGTCATGGTCTTCTCCGAGCCTACCCGTGCACCAAAGACATAGACGTGGGCTGCCAGAACCGAAGGCAGGGTGGGCTCCAGACCCTTTACCTGTTCGTCGAGCACTCCCATGAGTGTCTGTTGCAGTCGCTGGCTGAGCTGGTCAAGGCTGAGGTTTTTATCCTCCTCACGGGCGAGGAGCGCGCTGCGCCTCAGCCAGGGCAAAGCCACAATCTGAATCGGTCCATTTTTGGTCTGAATATGATATTTCCCTGGCCGGCTGGCCACTGTGATATGCTGCACCGCCAGGGTATCAAAAATCTCCACGGCGGTGGCCCGGCCTACGGCATTGGGCAGGTCGTGGTTGCCCACGACTAAGAACACAGGGATGCCTGCCGATGACAGCCTGGCGATGCGCCGGGCGAACTCTCTCTGCTGGGTCTGGGAGGGGTTGCGGCTCTTATAAGCGTCTCCGCAGAACAGGACTAAGTCTACGGTGTTATCCAGTGCGTAGTCCACGACCTGGTCAAAAGCCGCCAGGAAGTCCGCAAGGCGGCTGGAGAGGCCTGTGGTGGGGTCGAAGCGCCCATAGCTCTCCACCCCCAGGTGCAGGTCAGAAAAATGAAGGACTTTGATCATTAAGGGTTATTATAGCGGATTTTGGGCTAACAAAGCCGAGGGAATCCGAAGTCCCGTAAATTTCCGCCCCCTTATACCTTTGTCCAATAACAAGACACAAGCCAGGCAGGGTTCTGTTCTGTTGAGATTGACACGATTCGTGTCACCATTATAAAGGGATTTCCGGTTCCCCACCTGCCAAATCTGTCTCATTGGCTTCCTTTCTATCTGGGCAGTCGGTGCTAGTTATGTCACAGAATCGGCATTCATCAGGATGTGGTGTTCGGTTCGGTAGATTTAGCGATTCCAAAATGTTTAGGAAATACGTCACTTTCTCCTGAAAGTTCTTGTCAATAGCCTTGGTTGGAATATCTGACCTCATTCCAGTTTTGTACACTACGCAGCCGCTTAATTCCTTTCCTTTGTACAATGGCGATGCGTAAGGCAAGAACATCATGTAGAGCATTACTTGTATGATGTCACTCTGCCGTGGGTTCCCTGTCTTACAGTCATAAACAGTGCAATGACCTGCTTTATCAATAGCGATTAGGTCTGGCTTACCTGCTATTACTAATCCTGTATGACGTCTAACTCGGAATTGATTCTGGCCTTCTCGATAAGTTCCCTCGCCAACTGTAGTACGCTCCTTGGATAATTCGTCAAGAAGTTGGTTATGTTCTACTGTCCAAGTAGCAAGCTGGAAGTCAGAAGGAGCATGTATGTAACCAGTGTAATGTGTCTTGAACCATGATGCCCAGTGACACCCAACATCTCCAGCCATTAGCCCAGAAAGCCAAGTGACCCATACGTAGAGTCCATCTCTTGGTTTAGTCATTCCGCCGACCCCCCTTCCTTGCGGTGGGGGGTATTATAGCATAATTGGGTCTTATACTTTCAATAGTTGCACAGTATGTGTGAAGTCTGTGTCTGGACAATTTGGTTGCTTCACCACACAATTCACAATGTTGTTCAACACTAATCTTAGTTGTCATAGGCTTACTCCTCTTACTTGCACATGGACAACCGTGTGTCAATCATAACTTAGTAGCACCCCAGGCGGGCTGCGCTTGACACCACACCCTTTAGCTGCTAAACTTATCCTTCGTTGAGTAAAGAGCAGATGTACGCTATCATTGAGACCGGGGGCAAGCAATATAAAGTCTCCCCGGGACAGACCGTGGATGTGGAGCGCCTTGGCGCTGCTGAGGGCTGCACGGTTGAATTGGACAAGGTGTTGCTAGTATCTGACGGACAGACAGTCAAGACCGGCACACCCTTAGTTCAGGGGGCTAAGGTGATCGCCACTTCCCAGGGAGAGTTCAAGGGCAAGAAAATCCTGGTCTTTAAGTTCAAGGCCAAAGTGCGCTATCGCAGGAAGAAAGGACACCGCCAGCTCTACACCAGGCTGCTGGTAGATAAGATAGTGGCTGATGGCATTTCTTGAGGTGAGCTATGGCACATAAAAAGGGCGGCGCAAGCAGCAGACTGGGTCGAGATAGCCAGTCGAAGCGGCTAGGCGTGAAACGATATGCTGGCCATCGTGTCAACGCCGGCACGATTCTGGTCAGGCAACGGGGCACCCGCATCGCCCCGGGCAACAACGTTGGGGTAGGCCGAGACCACACTCTGTTTGCTTTGATAGATGGCGTGGTCAAGTACGAGCCAGTGACCAAACAGCAGAGAAAGGCCAGCGTTTACGCTGAGAACTGATGAAAGCGAAGATTCATCCCAAATATTATCCTGATGCCAAAGTGACTTGTGCCTGTGGCAACACTTTTACTACAGGTGCCACCAAACAGTTGTTGAAAGTGGAGATATGCAGCAAGTGTCACCCCTTCTTCACCGGTGAGCGGCGTATCATGGATACGGCGGGAAGGGTAGAGCGCTTCAAGCGCCGCTATGGCATAAAGGACTAATCCTAACAGGCTGTGAACTAAGGAGCGGCCTGCCGCTCCTTTTTCTTTATTCTTGTCCGATAGCATGGGCGGCAGAAAGCCCTTGTTCGGGCTAAAGAGGGGTTGGCTTGGCTGAGCAGTTCTATTACGGTGGACAAGCCGTCCTGGAGGGGGTGATGATGCGGGGGCAGAAGAATGTGGCCGTAGCTGTGCGCCGCCCTGACGGCGGTATAAGCATGGCCACCGAGCCCCTCGCCCCCATTTACACAGGGAGGCTGCGCAATATCCCAATGGTGCGGGGGCTTATTGTGCTTGCAGAGACGCTGGTGCTTGGGATAAGGGCACTACTCTATTCAGCTAATGTGGCAGTGGGAGGCGAGGATGGTGAGGACAAGCTTCCTGCCGGAGTGGCCTGGGGTGCCATCATCCTGGGGCTGGGATTAGGGGTAGCATTGTTCTTCGTGGTGCCGCTGTTTATCACCCGCAGCCTCGACACCCATATTAAGTCGGCGGTGGTGAGCAACCTGGTGGAGGGGGGATTCCGCATCGCCATCTTCCTAGCCTATCTCTGGGCGGTGAACCTAATCCCCGATGTCCGGCGGGTCTTCGCCTATCATGGGGCGGAGCACAAGGTAATCAACGCCTATGAGGCTGGGGTGCCCCTGGAAACAGAGACAGTCCAAAACTACAGCACAGCCCACGCCCGCTGTGGCACGGCCTTTCTGCTGGTAGTGATGGTGCTGGCCATACTGGTCTTTGCTTTTCTGGGCCGGCCAGTGCTGTGGCTCAGGGTGGTCTCAAGAGTGGCCTTGATCCCGGTAATCGCCGGGTTGAGCTACGAGCTTATCCGCCTTCAGGCTCGCCACGTCCATAACAAGCTAGTGCGGCTAGTGCTGGTCCCCAGCCTGGCGCTTCAGAGGCTGACCACCCGACAGCCCCAAAAGGAGCAGATTGAGGTGGCGCTGTCAGCTCTGAAGCAGGTCCTGGAAGCTGATAAACCAGCCCAGGAATTAGCTGCCGAAGTTCCGATATCATCTGAGAACACTTCCGCAGTGGGGTCCCCAGATAAATTAACGGATTTCCACGACTAAGCGCTACTTCTCTCTTAAAGTCTGGAAGAAGCAGGTGCGGTTTCCGGTATGACATACCGGGCCACAGGGATCCGCCTGGACCAGTATAGTGTCCTGGTCACAGTCTAGACTGACACTGCAAACCTTTAGATAGTTCCCTGAAGTCTCCCCTTTATGCCATAGCTCCTGACGGCTGCGGCTGTAGAACCAGACATCATCCCCAGCCAGCGTGCGGTCTAGGGCCTCCTGGTTCATATAGCCCAGCATAAGAACCTCGCCAGTGCGGCGGTCCTGGATTATAGCCGGGATGAGACCTTTCTCGTCAAACTTGGGCATAGTCAACCTTTCTGCGGCTGTCTAAGACCTCACCCTCTTTGTCTCCCTCTCCTTCGTAAGGAGAGGGAGAGGAGCCCCTTCGAACTACCCTTCACAGTACAGCCTTTCCTACAATCTTACCGGTATACCTCGCTCTGCCAGGTAGACCTTAGCCTGGCGGATTGAATACGTCCCATAGTGAAAGATGCTGGCAGCTAGCACAGCATCAGCCTTGCCTACGGCTATGGCTTCATAAACATGATACAGCGTACCTGCACCACCTGAGGCAATGACAGGCACCGCTACCGCTTCGGACATGGTCCTGGTAAGCTCCAGATCATATCCAGTCTGATGGCCATCAGCGTCCATGCTGGTAACCAGCAACTCCCCAGCCCCCAGTCTAACCCCCTCCACAGCCCACTTTACAGCATCTATGCCTGCGGGATTGCGCCCACCGTGGGTATATACCTCCCAGTGAGAGTTCTTGTCCAGGCCCAGCTCGCCCACCGTCTCCTTTGGCTGCTCCAAACGCTTGGCATCAATAGCCAACACGATGCACTGGCTGCCAAACTTGCTGGATGCCTCAGCGATGAGCTTAGGATTCTGCACAGCGGCAGTGTTGAGAGAGACCTTGTCAGCGCCAGCCTCCAAGATACTCCGTACGTCCTCAACACCGCGCAGCCCTCCCCCTACCGTTAGAGGGATGAACACTTGCTCTGAGACCCTGGCCACTACATCAGCCATAATATCGCGGGCATCAGAGGAGGCAGTAATATCCAGAAACACCAGCTCATCGGCGCCCTGACGGTCGTAGAAGGCAGCTAACTCTACGGGGTCGCCGGCATCTCTCAGTTGAACAAAGCTGATGCCCTTGACCACCCTGCCCCCGGTGACATCAAGGCAGGGGATAATACGTTTGGTCAGCACAATAGTCCTTTAGCCTATCTTTATCGCTTTATTGAGGTCAATGTCACCAGTGTAGAGCGCTTTGCCCACTATCGCGCCTTCCGCCCCCAAAGCCTTGATGCGCTTGATGTGCTCCAGGGAGCTTACCCCTCCAGAGGCGATGATGGGCAGGGTTGTTTTTTTCAGGAGGTCAGCGATAGCCTCAAAATTGGGCTCGGTGAGGGTGCCGTCGCGTCCGATGTCAGTATAAACGAAGCGCCTTACCCCTAGAGCCGCCATGCGTTTTGTCAGCTCGGCAGCAGGCACCATGGAACGGGCTTTCCAGCCGCGGACGGCCACAAGACCATCTTGGGCATCAATGCTGACGACCACTGCTTCCCCAAAGCAACGGCAAGCCTCCGCTACCAGGTTGGGATCGTCTACAGCAGCCGTTCCCAGGATAATCCTAGCCACCCCCAACTTGAGCAGGCGCTCTGCAGTGAGGATACGACGGATGCCACCACCCATCTGCACCAGTATATTCACAGACCGCACTATGTTCGCAATAACATCCAGGTTAGTAGGCTCGCCAAAAAGCGCCCCGTCCAGGTCCACTACATGCAGCCATTTGGCCCCCTGCTCTTGCCAACGTTGGGCCACCTCCACCGGATCATCACCATAGACGGTCTCCTTTTCATAATCTCCCATATAAAGGCGAACGCACTTGCCTCCTCGCAGGTCTATAGCCGGTATTACATCCATCTTGATCCTACCTTCTTACTATGGCTCAAGCGGAGAAAATTATCGTAGAGCTTGAGACCTACCTCCCCGCTCTTCTCCGGGTGAAATTGAGTGGCTACCAGACTGCCCCGGGCTATTACGCTACAAAACGACAGCCCGTAATCAGTCTCCCCAACCACCACAGAGCGGTCAGCAGGTTCTACGTAATAGCTATGGACAAAGTAGAAATTGGTGCCGCTTTCTATCCCTCCAAACAGAGGATGGGGAGCAAGCAACCTCACCTGGTTCCAGCCCATATGGGGGATTTTCAGGCCAGGTGGCAACCTCTTGACCACACCAGGCAATATGTTAAGGCATTCATGTCTACCCCCCTCCTCACTGACCGAGAAAAGCACTTGAAACCCTAGGCAGACGCCAAAGAAGGGCCTATCCTCAGCCACCACCTGGCGGATGGCCTCCCCCAAACCCAGCCGATTCAGATTAGCCATGGCGTCTCCGGCAGCCCCCACACCGGGCAAAATAACAACAGAGGCCTCACGCACTTCCTTGGGGCTGCTGGTTACCCTAACCTGGTAGCCCAAACTGACAACGGCCTTGGCCACACTTGCTAAGTTGCCCGCACCGTAATCAACTACAACGATCATGCTTGCAGTTATTACAGCGGCGTATTGCCATGTTCCCTACGTAAAATATCCAGTTCCGCATTGCTCAAACAAAACCCTCTCAAGTATCTATGGCTCAAGCGCCTGATTTGGCCTCTTCATAGCGGGCCAGCGTAAAGATCAGGTCAGCCAGGCGGTTTAGATATTTGAGCACTTCCTCATTGGGCAGAGAATTGGCCTGCCTCAAGCTAACAGCCCGCCGTTCAGCCCGTCTGATTATAGCACGGGCCAGGTCCAGGGCAGCAGCGCTGGGACACGCCCCTGGTATGACAAAGGCACGAGGCATCTCAACCTCAGCTTCCAGTTCATCAATCAGGTCCTCCAACCGCTGCACCATTTGGGGAGTTACCACATTGCCTCGGGATACCAGCTTTTCATAGTGCTCAGTCGTCGTGGCCATCTCAGCACCTACAATGAATAGCTCGCGCTGTAAAGAATAGATAATATCCTGGACACGTTTCTGTGACCAGCTACGGGCCAGCCCCAAGGTAGAGACCGCCTCATCAATTGTGCCATAAGCTTCGGGGCGGGCATCTGACTTAGCCACTCGCACCCCATAAAGCAGGCTAGTCTCGCCCTGGTCACCACGTTTGTTGAAAGTTTTCATTGGTCAGCAATCACCCATGTTTTACTCCTATTATATCACATCGGCACTTACCAGCCAGCCCGGCTCTATCACCTATCGCTGGACACCCACCTATCTGTTCTGTTAAAATCTAGCTGTTGCAGAAACATTTACTTACCGACCAAATCAACCCCACTATTAATCAGACCCTGCAAGGACTCTGAAGCTAGGAGTTGACACAAATGCAAGAAGACCGAAAGCAAAAGGTAGAAAAACTAGCCAAGCAGTTTGGCGTCCCCGTAGAATTCGTGGAGATGGTGCTGCTGACCCGAGAAGCCAAGACCATGCGCGAGAAAGTTGAGTTCTTCCAGAAAGAACGAGCGGGGATTGAACAAGGAAACCCAGAAGCAATCAAAAAACAACACGAGAAGGGTAGGCTAACAGCAAGGGAGAGGGTGGCAAAACTTCTAGATCCGGGTAGCTTTGAGGAATTAGACATTTGGCGCAGGCCGTTCGAAGTCGGGTATCCTGGTGAAGAAAGAGGAAGAGGAGACGGCGTCGTTGTCGGTTACGGAACTATTAAAGGCAGGCAAGTTAACGTATGGGCTCAGGACGCTACCGTTATGGGCGGAACTGTAGGGACAGTTCATGCCAGAAAAATAATAACCCTGATGGAAAGCGCAATTAATACCAGAACACCGCTGATCGGGATCATTGACTCCGAAGGCTTGAGAGCTCATGATGCTATACAAAATCCCGATTTCTATTCCCCAGGTTCCATGGCCTATTTTCAGACACTAGCTTCAGGTGTAATACCAAAAATCTCTCTGGTGATGGGACAATGCACTGGCGAGATGGGTATTGTGGCCTGTCTGAGTGATTACGTATTTATGGTCAGAAATACCAGCTTCATGCACCTTACCCCTGCACTTTCCGGTATGAGCAGTCAGGAGTTGGGTGACCCCTGGAAAGTTCAAGCCAAGGTGGGTTCCTGTGACGTTCTTGCTGCAAATGAAGAGGAATGTTTAACAAAATGCCGCCAGTTGCTGGGCTTTCTACCATCAAATAATATGGAAAAGCCTCCTGTAGTAGATACCGGAGATGACCCTAATCGCAGAGAGGAAGCGCTCTTGGAGCTTGTTCCGGTTGATAGCTCAAAACTGTTCAGCATGCATAAAGTTATCGCTGCAATTGTAGATAAAGGCGAGTTTTTTGAAATCAAGAACTACTTCGCCCAAAACTTGCTTACCGGCTTAGCACGACTTGATGGGCAGACAGTCGGGCTGATAGCCAGTAACCCTCAGTTTAAGGGCGGGTGTATGAACCTGGATGCCGCAGATAAAATGTCTCGTTTTGTTAGATTCTGCGATGCGTTCAACGTACCGCTAATCTGGCTGACTGACACTCCGGCATTCTTGCCAGCAGTGGAAGAGGAGAGAAGAGGACTAATCAGGCACGGAAGCCGGATGATAATGGCAAATAGCGAAGCCACTGTTCCCAGAATCACTGTTGCCATGCGTAAGCATTTTGGAGGTGGCCGATTGGCCTATCCGGGACCGTTCCTTGCCAGCGACCTGGCAATAGCGTGGCCAACAGTTGAGCCAGGCTTGATGAGCGCAGAAGGGGCCGTGGGCATTCTTTACAGAAAAGAGCTTGCTGCTATTAAAGACGAGTCCGCTAGAAAAGAGCAGGAGGAGAAACGGCTTGAGGAGATGCGGTGGAGTCTGGACATGCTGGTCCGTGAGGGAAGTCAAAGTATTATTGACCCTAGAGATACAAGACCATTCCTAATTAGAGCACTCAAGTGGCTTATAAATAGACAGGAAGAGCTACCCCACAAAAAACACGAAAATACCAGAATGTAAGAATTGTAGCAATTGATTTTAGGGGGAAACATGAAAAGCATGTCAGATAAAATCAGAGAAGTAGAAGAGCGAAGGAATCATCTTCTTAAAGGTGGTCCTCAATCTGAAATAGACAGACAGCACAAAATGGGCAAGCTTACAGCAAGAGAAAGACTAGAAAGGCTGTATGATAAAGGGACTTTCAGAGAAATAGACCTGTGGATCAAGTCCATAAAATCAGGCTTTGATATTGATGAGAAAGAGCTTCCCGGAGACGGTGTCATTACCGGCATAGGGAAAATTCATGGCCGTCCATTCTATGCTTATGCGCACGATTTCACCGTCGGTGGCGGGACGTTTGGCGCTGCTTTTCACCATAAGGTGACCAGAATAATGGAGATGGCTCTGGAAAAAGGAATTCCCTATATTGGAGTGATTGATTCCGGTGGAGAAAGGATTCAGGACTGGTTTGGCCGGCCTGGATTCAGGCCCATATTGGGTGGCAAGAAGCCCATGGGTGGCACCATGACCATGTATCGCAGCCCTGGAATAGTTACAGGTGTTGTTCCTCAAATCACGCTCATGTTGGGGCCGATGTATGCCGGTTCGGCTTATTCTCCTACAATGGCCGACTTTATGATTATACGTGAAAAGACCGCTTTCATGTCGGTGGCTTCACCCTCACTGCTCAAGGCAGTGACCTTCCAAGATGTAACACAAGAGGAAATCGGCGGAGCTAAACTACATGCTACCACCACAGGTACTGCGGACATCCTGGTGCAAAGTGATGAAGAAGGCATTGAATATTGCCGTGAACTGGCAACTTACTTACCGCTGAACTATAAGGATAAGCCTCCCGTTGACAATATGGGCGATGACCCAAATCGCAGGGACGAGCGTCTCCTGGACATCGTGTCCCCTGATCTGTCAAAGCCATATGATATGCATGAGGTGATTCGCTGTATCGTTGACAAGGGCAAGTTCTTTGAGTTGCAGAAGCTCTTTGCCCAGAGTATCATAATAGGCTTTGCCCGTCTCGACGGCCATGTTGTGGGCATTGTAGCTAACAATCCTGCAGAACAGAATGGAATTTTAACCCTGGACACCTGTGATAAACAGGCCAGGTTCACCAGATGGTGCGACGCTTACAATATACCGGTAATCTTCCTGGTGGATACACCGGGATTTGCTGCTGATGTTCAACAAGAACAGTCGATGAACGGCCTGATGCGAACAGTGCCTAAACCGGTATTCGCTATCAGCGAAGCTACTGTTCCCATGGTCACAATCAATATAGGAAGATGCACTGGAGTCGCCCGCATGGTTATGGGAACTCTAAGAATGGGAATAGATTCTGCCTATTCCTGGCCTTGTGCACAGATTGCGCGTATGAACCCTGTAGAGGCAGTAGAGATTCTGCACAAGGAGCAAATAGCTGCCTCACCAGAACCGGATCGTGTGAGATCAGAGAAGCTGGCAGAACTGCTCGCTACTTACATCAATCACCCATATCATGCCGCAGAACAGGCCATGGTAAACGATATAATTGACCCGCGAGATACCAGGCCTACGTTGATAGAGACGCTGAAGATTCTAACCAACAAAACACCAAAGCCAAGGCCCTGGAGGAAACACAGCCTTATAACTCAGTAGAAAGTGCTTTAACAGCATTATATCTGAAAGCTTCAGAGCCTTGACTGGCTGCTCTAACCATACATTGCCATTCCTCCACTTCGAGTCTACAGGAGGAGTGGCAATTGCATTTTCAGCATTAAGATAACCGCTGCACACAATGATATTTGAAGAGAAGCACAGGATATATCCACCAGCTTTGAAAACTTCTCCAGGAGTCAGAGATACGGGGGTTGAATATAACACTTTTTGCATACCCCAATATCCAAACTTGACAGGAGCGCCTCTCTGCTGATAGACTGAAACAGGGCTTGATATTGAGATGGCAGAAACGACTCAGGGTCAGCCTGGCTCCCAGACCTGTCGCCTCGGTCTAGTTGAGGTGTTCACCGGGGGAGGCCGGGGCAAGACTACGGCAGCCCTGGGCATAGTTATGAGGGCACTGGGGCAGGGGCTGAAAGTTCATGTCATCTTCTTCATGAAGGGCTATTATCCCTACGGGGAGCAAAAAACACTGGCCAACCTGCCAAACGTAAGTTTTGAGCGGTTTGGCCAGCTTGAGTTTGTTGACCCAGCGCATATCAAAGAGGAAGAGCGCCTGCAGGGCCAGCAAGCCCTACTGGCAGCCCAGCGGGCGGTGCTCAGCGGGGAATATGACCTGGTTATTCTGGACGAGGTGAACCTGGCAGCCACCTGGGGACTGGTTGACATCGAGGGGGTGCTCAGGTTGATTCGGGAGAAGCCAGCCCATGTAGAGCTTATCCTCACCGGCCGCTCGGCTGACCCCCGGCTCATCGAGCTGGCTGACCTGGTGACCGAGATGGTGGAGGTCAAGCATCCTTACCGCAAGGGCATCTTGTCGCGCTGTGGTATAGATTATTAAAAGTCCTAAAATAGCAGGAGGCAAGTCGTGATTGATCAGCAGGATGTTGCCGCTCTGCGGGACAGGCTGGCAAGATGGGAGGAAGAAGCCGCCCATTTGCCGGAAAGGCAGACCCATTTTGTCACCACCTCCGGAGTGCCCATAGAGCGGGTTTATACCCCAGCCCAGATCGCTAATCTGAACCATGAGCGAGACCTGGGCTTGCCAGGAGAGTTCCCCTTCACTCGTGGGGTGCATCACAATGGCTACCGCGGTCGTCTGTGGACAGTGCGCAT
>Ga0315291_10008848_pt1 | contig 12347 bp, 12 predicted proteins | sample YL17G12_20_MG_FD_203070 | JGI IMG/M metagenome (GOLD analysis project Ga0315291, IMG submission 203070) | Sediment microbial communities from Yellowstone Lake, YNP, Wyoming, USA - YL17G12_20 | ecosystem: Environmental > Aquatic > Freshwater > Lake > Sediment | place: USA: Wyoming | collected... | reverse complement strand
CCACGTCAAGGACCGGTATCTCCAGAACATGTATTTTCTCCAGGCTGGAAACGTCGTCTGCGGCGTGACAAAGCTCCCGGACGGCCAGGAGCCGCTCGGCGAGAAATATCTCAAAGCGATGCAGAACGCTCTGGCGGCCAGGTAATCGCGGAGGGCCGAGTTTTTGCGCCGTCAGGCGCGGGCGAGAAAATCCTTCAACCGCTTGTACTCACGCCGGAGGCCGGAGAGCGCCATCTCGGCCCGCGCGAGGTCCTTTGTCTGTCCCGCGGTTTCCATGGCGAATGCCTCGTCACGCAGTCCGGGAAGGCTCAGATTCGCGGAGGAGCCTTTCAAGCTATGCCCCAAGGTGAGAATCGCCGTGAATTCCTTCGCCTGGACGGCTTGGGCGAGACCGGCCGATTTCTCCGCGAATTCCGCATCGTACATCTCGAGGAGCTCGGCGAGAAAGGAATCGTCGCCGCCGATCCGGTCGAGGACTTCGTCTTTGAAGATGGGCGGATGGAGGTTCTGGTTCGAGCGGCTCATCGTTTTTTCACTTTTCCCGTTTTCTTCAAGGCGTGAGAGAGGGCGACGAGGTTGCGTCCCGCGTCTTTGGCTTGATAAAGGGCCCGGTCGCTGGCCCGGATCAGCTTGTCCGCGGTTGGGTTTACGAAACAGTCGGACGCCGAGCCTCCTATCGACAATGTCCGGGGGAGGACCGTGCCGTTGACCTTGATCTTCCTCCGGGCGAAGCGGCTTCGCAGCCGCTCGGCGATCCGAGCGACCCGGTGAAGACCGCAGTCGGGAAGGACGATCAGGACCTCGTCTCCGCCGTATCGCCCTGCTTTATCATAGGGCCGGACGTGGCGGTCGATGCATTGGGCGAGGCTTTTGAGGGTGCGGTCGCCGAGCTGATGTCCGCCCGTGTCGTTGATCCGCTTGAAATGGTCCAGGTCGGCCATGATCACGCCGACGCTCGAACCCTCGCGAGCGGCGTGAGCGAGCTCATCCTCGAGAAACTTGATCGTGACGCGCCGGTTCCAGAGTCCGGTCAGGCTGTCCTTCGTCGCCAGATGCGACAACCGCCGCTGGATGCGGAGCAGTTTGTCTTCGAGGTTGGTGATCCGGAGTCCCGCCTGAAGCCGGGCCCGGAGCTCGAGGTAATTCACGGGCTTGGTCATATAGTCGTCGGCTCCGGCCTCTAATCCGTCGACAACGTCTCGCGGGTCGTCGCGAGCCGTTAACAGAATGATGTATGTGTAGTGCGATTTGCTCTTCTCGCGGGTCCGCCGGCAGAGCTTGATGCCGTCGACTCCGGGCATCACCCAATCCAGGAGCGCGAGGCGCACATCGGGCTTTTGGAGCGCTTTCCAGGCGTCGTTCCCGTTGCGGACGAGGAGGACCCGGAATCCCCAATCGGTCAGGCTCTTTTCCAGGATCCGGCCCGAGACCGCGTCGTCGTCCGCAACGAGAATGGTCCGCCGCGATTTCGATGTTTTCATCCGACCCTCCGGAGGACCGTCGGCCTGCGCTCGGCCATGATCCGGTCGATCGTTTCGAACAGCTCGGCGGGCCTGAGGGGTTTGGCGATATAGGCGTCCATGCCCGCTTCAAGGCATTTTTCCCGGTCTCCGGTCATAGCGTGGGCGGTCATGGCGATTATGGGGAGACGCGACCTCCTTGTCTTCTCATCTTTGCGGACCGCGGCGGTCGCGACGAACCCGTCCATGTTCGGCATTTGCACGTCCATGAGGACGAGGTCGTAGGTCTCTGTCCTCAAGGCGTCCAAGGCCGCCCGTCCGTCGCCCGCCGTCGCGACCCGATGGCCCGCTTTTTCAAGGAGGCGCACGGCCACTTTCTGATTGATGGGATTATCTTCGGCGATCAGGATGCGATAGCGCCGCCGGAGCCGTTGGATATGCTGGGCCGTGATGACCGGCCGCTCGCTCTGGTCGAGCGCCGCGGCGCCCATCGCGATCATGATGGCGTCGAACAGCGCGGACGGCTTGATCGGCTTGGTCAGATAAGCGGAGACCCCGAGGTCCCGGGATTTTTTCAGGTCGCCCAGCTGTTCGGCCGAGGTGAGCATGAGGATGGTCGCGCCCGAGAATTCGGGGTCCTTTTTGATGTGCTCGATCAGGGTGAATCCGTCCATGCCGGGCATGCACGAGTCGACCAGGATCAGCTTGAACGGCTCCCCGGCGCGTTTGCAGGCCTCGAGAAGGGCTAGGGCGGTCGGGGCGTTTTCGGCGGAGTCCGGTCGCATGGACCAACCTGTCAGCAATTCCTTGAGGATGGCCCGGTTCGTCGCGTTATCGTCCACGACGAGCACGCGCAGGTTTTCGACGGCCCGGGGCTCGACCGGAATGGGCCGCCCGTCCGGCTTGTCCTTGAGACCCAGACGGATTGTGAAATGAAACTCGCTGCCGCGGCCGACCTCGCTTTCGACCCAGATCTTTCCGCCCATCATCGCCACGATCTGAGACGAGATGGCCAGGCCCAGGCCGGTGCCGCCGTATTTGCGCGTCGTGGACCCATCGCCCTGGACGAAGGCGTTGAAGATCAGGTTGCATTTGTCCGCGGGGATGCCGATCCCGGTGTCCTTAACCGCGAAATGGAGGAGGATGTCCCGGTCCGAACGAGACGCGCACGTGACCTCGACCACGACCTCGCCTTTTTCGGTGAATTTGATGGCGTTACCGAGCAGGTTGATCAGAACCTGGCGGAGCCGGCCGAGGTCACCGACGACGCCGTCGGGAATTTCGGGTGCGATGTGGCAAGCGATTTCGAGGCCTTTTTTATGGGCGCCGAGGGCCAGGGCGGAGACGATGTCGGTGAGCGAATCGCGGAGGAGGAAAAGGATGGGGTCGAACTCGATCATCCGGGCTTCGATCTTGGAAAAGTCCAGGATATCGTTCAGGATCGTCAGCAGGGACTCGGCCGACGAGCGGGCCGACAGGAGAAAATCTTTCTGTTCGGTCGTGAGCGGCGTGCCTAACGCCAGCTCGAGCATGCCGATGATGCCGTTCATCGGGGTCCGGATCTCGTGGCTCATATTCGCCAGGAACTCGCCTTTGGCCCGGCTGGCGGCCAGGGCTTCTTCCTGGGACGCTTTGAGCTCGGCCTCAATCGTCTTGAGCGCTGAGATATCGGTGACGGCCGAGAGGACACCCTTGAAACGGCCCCGCTCGAACAGCGACCGGGCGTGGACAAGGACCGGGACGGGCCGTCCGGATTTGTCCGCAAATCGCGTCTCGTATTGTTCGAGCGTGGTCCGCGTCCGGGAGCTCGTTTTGGCCTGGATGGCGTTCACCTCGTCCGGATGGACGACGGTTTTCCAGTGTTGCCCGACGAGTTCTCCGGCATCATAGCCGAGGAGTTTCTCGATGGTCGGGTTGACGAACGTGATCAGGCCTTTCGTGTTCTCGAGAATCATTCCTTCGGCCAGGCTGCGGACGATCGTCTGGTTGAAGGCATGAAGGGCCCGGACTTTTTTTTCGGCGGATTTATGTTCCTCGTCCCGGAGCTTTCGGTCGGTGATATCGCGATAGATGGCCACGGACCCGATGTTTTTCCCCTCGACAACGATCGGGGAGACCGAGATGCTGACATTCACGGGAGAGCCGTCGCGGCGGAACCGGACGGCTTCCATGTTGACGTAGGTCCGGTTGTGCTCGCGGACGTTCCGAACGACGCGGGCGACCTCCCTCGACCTCGGTCCGCCGATCAGCCGGACGAGGGTTTTTCCCAGGACTTCATCCCGAAGGTAGCCGAAGATATGTTCGGCCCCGCGGTTCCACTCCACGATCCGACTCCGGCCGTCGAGAGAAATGACCCCGTCGTTCAGGCTGTCGAGCAGAGCGCGCAGGAAAAAAAGGTCCGTCCGATGCAGGTCGTTCATTCCTGGTCTTCCTAATTCTTAGGTCCTGGGTCGTATACCATTTTAACGGGGGAAAACGGGCGGTCAATCATCAGGGGAGGTGATTACCGGGGTGATTTTCCCTCCCCCCGACTCACCTCCGGAAGGAACGGGCCGGGGAATTGGACAAGATCGCTCTTCTCGTTTACAATACGGTCGGTGGAAAACAATAAGATCTTGACGTTTTCGAGCGGCGTCGTGGCGATTTTCGTCATCGGCGTCTTCCTTCGCCTGGCCAAGTCCGTTCTCTTTCCCTTTTTTCTGGCCCTTTTCATCTACTTCATTTTATCGCCCGTCCTCGATTTCCTGACGGGCCGGCTCAAAATCTCCAAGGCCATCGCCATCCTCGTGATCTTCGTCTTCACCTTTTTCGTCCTGTATCTGATGGGCGTCGTCCTCTACTCAAGCGGTAAAACCCTGGCCACCGACCTGCCCACGTACGGCGAGAAATTCAACGGAATGCTCAATTCTCTTCAAGCGGAGCTCAAGCTCTCGAAGTCGAAGGTCGACCTCCTCTCATGGACCCAGAACTTGGATATCGACAAGATCGGCACGTTTCTGTTGTCGTCCCTCGGAACGTTCCTCAATTTCATATCCAACCTGCTGCTCGTTCTGATTTTCCTGATCTTCATGCTGGCCGGCCGGGGCCGGTTGAACATCAAAATCCGAGCTTCGTTTTCCGGACACCGGGCCGGGCAATTGACGAAAATAGTGGACAATATCGACCGTCAGATTCAGAAATACCTGGCGGTCAAAACCATCATCTGCATCCTCTCGGGCGTGCTGGCCACGGTCATCATGATCTCGTTCGGCGTGAATTACGCGATCCTGTTCGGGCTGATCACGTTCGTGCTGAACTACATTCCCAACATCGGGGCTTTTATCGCCAAAATCATTCCCTTTCTCGTGGGGCTCCTTCAGTTTGAAAGCGCCTGGCGGGCGGTCTGGATGCTCGTCGTCCTCCTCGCCGTGGACGCCGTCGTCGGAATGATCATCGAACCGCGGTTGATGGGGCGCAAGCTGGGTTTGAGCCCCCTGGCTATCCTGGTGTCCTTGTTCCTCTTGGGCTGGCTGTGGGGCATTCCGGGGATGATCCTGGCCGTGCCGATGATGGTCATCCTCAAAATCGTTTGTGACAATATCCCGTCGCTCGGATTCTTTCATGCCTTGCTGAGCAAGTAGACGGGCCGCCCCGTCTTCCAGGCCGGATTTAGGGGGATTAGCGCGTAATGAGCTTGGAGGCGCGCGACGCGTCGCTGATCCGGGCGAACGTCCGGCTCAGGTGTTCCAGGTAGCTCCTTCCGCGGACGTTCTCGCGAGCCAGGTCGCGGGCCGCGAGGACGACCCGGTCGAGGGCGGCGATCTTTTCCTCGGCCGTATATCCCTCCGCTTCGGAGGAGAGGAGGACCGTCTTTTCGAAACGGCAGGCCTCTATGCTCTGGAATACGGCTTCGCCGGCGGCGTTCGAGGGACGGCGTTCTTCTCCGGGAAGAAGGAGGAGGACCCGGCCTCGAGCGAGCTTATCGCGCGCGTATTCGAGAGAGAGGATCGCGTCGCCGTCCGTCCATTCCGGCCGGCTTTCTCCGATCTCGGACAGGGGCGCTTCGATATGCCATCCGAGCCAGGCCAGGCGCTCGTCCGTGTCGACCTCTTTGGACTTCGCCGCGGTCCGGCCCGTCCGCTCGGGTCTCCGGCGAAGGGCCTTCTCTTCCTGATAGGGCTTGTGTTCGGCGAGGAAGCGACATGTCGGCGGGCAGGGGATGTCTTTTTCGCGATACCGGCCGCAGCACGCCGGACAAAGGTCGTCGCGCAAGGCCGGACATCGGCGCTTCGCTTTCCGTTGCCGGCATTTCGCGCACTTCACCATGGGGAGGTTCCGGGGCGGACGTGGCTTATTTTTTGAAAATGAAGGTCTCTTCGTTGAGAGATTTGATTTTCTGGCCGAAAAAGCTCTTCAAGGCCATTTCGGCCGCCTTGAGCTCCGCGCTTTTGCGCGAGCGCCCATGCGCCTTGGCCAACGACGTCTTGTTGACATAGACTTCGACCACGAATTCTTTCTTATGGTCGGGCCCTTTCGCTGAAACGACCTTGTAGTGAGGTGACGGAAGGTTTTCCTTTTGGAGGAACTCCTGGAGGGCGGACTTGTAATTGTTGATCTGGACCTCGTCGCCGCCCTTGATTTTTTTGGTGGTGCCTTGGAGGAAGGGGAGAAGGACGGTCCGGGCGGCTTCGTAGCCGCCGTCGACATGGACCGCCCCGACCAGGGCTTCGAACAGTCCGGCGAGAATGCTGTCCTTGGTCCGACCGCCGCTCCGGTCCTCGCCCTTGCCGAGGCGGAGGAACGGTTCAAGGGCCATGGCCCGGGCGAATTCCGCGAGGGCGATCGTGCTCGAGGCCGACGATTTGAGCTTGGAGAGATCGCCCTCGGTGACGTCGGGATAGGCGCGATAGAAATAGTCGGCGGCGATCAACCCCACGACCGAATCCCCGAGAAATTCCAGCAGCTCGTTGTCTTTGGCCTGGCCCACGTTCTCATAGGCGAAGGAGCTGTGGGTCAGGGAGCGAAGAAGGAGGTCCTTGTCGCGGAAGCGGTACCGGATCCGTTTTTCGAGCTGGGCGAGGTCCCCTTTGGTTTTGGGTTTATTCTTAAAAAATTTCTTCATCATCGCGGGAAGGGATAGACGACGCGGCCGGCGACGATCGTCATCGCCGGAACGCCTTGGAGGGCCCAGCCTCCGAACGGAGTATTCCGGCCTTTGGAAGCGAATTCCCGGGCATCCACGACGACGCGCCGGCGGAGGTCGAGCAAGGTCAGGTCGGCATCCGCGCCGGGCGTGATCCGGCCTTTCCCGGAAAGCCCGAGCAGACGGGCGGGTGTCGTCGAGAACATCTCGACGAAACGGGCGAGTGAAATCACGCCCGGGCGAACGATGCGGTCCAGGAGGAGCGGGACGGCGGTCTCGAGCCCGACGATGCCGAAGGGCGCCGTCTCGATCCCCACGGCCTTTTCTTCGGCCGTGTGCGGGGCATGGTCGGTGGCGAAGACGTCGATCGTCCCGTCCCCGACGGCCTCGACGAGGGCGCTCACGTCGGCCGCGCTTCGTAAAGGCGGGTTCATTTTGAAGTTCGCGTCGCGGCCGGCGAGATGTTCGTCGGTCAGAAGAAGATGGTGGGGCGTGGCCTCGGCCGTGACCGGGACGCCGCGGCGTTTGGCCTCGCGGACGAGGCGCGCTCCGCCCGCCGTGCTGAGATGACAGAGGTGGAGGGCCGCGCCGAGGCGTTCGGACAGAAGAATGTCGCGGGCGACCATGGTTTCTTCAGCCGCCGCGGGGATCCCGGCCAATCCGAGACGGGCTGCGGTCGGCCCCGCGTGCATGACGCCTCCCCGGGAGAGCGCCTCCTCTTCGGCATGGTCGATAATGAGCGCGCCGAGGGCGCTCGCCGTCGTCACGGCGTGCCGCATGACGGAGGTGTCCTGAACGCACTTCCCGTCGTCCGAGAACGCGATCGCGCCGGCGGCCCGAAGGCCCGCCATGTCGGTAAGTTCGGCGCCCCGGAGTCCCCGGGTCATTGCGGCGATCGGAAAGACGCGGACGACCGCCGTTTTCGCGGCCCGTTCGGCGATAAGCTCCGTGATGCGTCGGTCGTCGTTCACGGGATCGGTGTTGGGCATGACGCAGACCGACGTGAATCCTCCGCGGGCCGCGGCCCGCGTTCCGGTGGCGATCGTTTCCTTGTGGTCCTGTCCGGGCTCCCGGAGGTGGACATGCATGTCGATGAGCCCCGGCACGACGACGAGGCCGGTCGCGTCGATCATCGGCAGGGTTCCGGACGCGAGGCGCGGCGCGACGGCCGCGAACCGTCCGTCTTCGACCCGAATATCGAGGACGGCATCGGTCCCCGACGACGGGTTGACGACGCGTCCGTTGACGATCAAAAGGTTCACGGCAGCCCCAAGGATCCGGAGTTTTATTTTATAAGGTCGACGGGTTCGGTGATCAAGACCTCGTCGCGGCCGTCGAGTTCCTTGAGGTGGACCTGGACGAGCTCGCGGCGGGAGGTCGGGAGCAGCTTGCCGATGTAGTCGGCGCGGATCGGAAGCTCGCGGTGCCCGCGGTCGATGAAGACGAGGAGCTGGATGGATCTCGCCCGGCCGAGGTCAAACAGTCCTTCCATCGCGGCCCGGATCGTTCGCCCCGTGAAGAGGACGTCATCCACAAGGAGGACGTCTTTCTTGATGACCCGAAAGGGGATATGGGTTTTCTGAACCTCGTTTTTAGTTTTGATCTCCGTGAAATCGTCGCGATAGCGGGTGATGTCCATGACTCCGACGGGGACGTCCACCTCTTCCATGGCGTGGATCATTTTCGCGATGCGCTTGGCGAGATAAACCCCTCGCGTCCGGACGCCGACGATGACCAGGTTCTTGAGGTTGCGGTTGCGTTCGAGAATTTCCGTGACCAGGCGCTGAACGACACGCCGCATCTTCGCCGCGTCCATGACGCTGGCCTTGATTTTTTCCTGCATGACCACGCTCCTCCGTCTTTTATACCATATTCTCGAAATATTTTCTCGCCGCCGCGACGTCCCGGCCGATCTGCCGGACGAGGTCGGCCGGACTTCGGAACGTACGTTCTTCCCGGATTTTTTTCAGGAAATGAACTTTGACGGGAGCCCCGTAGACCTTCCCGTCGAAGTCCAGGATGAACGTTTCGACCGACCGCAGGCCGTCCTCCCGGGCCCGGGTTCGAGCCGACGTCGTCGCGGCCGTTCTCCGGGCAAACGTGGGCCGGAGACCGACATTCGTCACGGACGGCCGGAGTTTCCCCTCGACTTCGCAGAGCGTTAGGAACACGCCGGAGGGAACGATTTCGTTGGGCGTTTCGACATTGGCCGTCGGGAAACCGAGCGACCGGCCGCGGCGGTCGCCCGAGATGATGTCGCCTTCGATCGTATACGAACGGCCGAGGAGTTCGGCGGCGCGGGAAACGGCGCCGCGCCCGAGCAGAGCGCGGATCCGGCTGGAGCTGACCGCGCTGCCGTGCCGGATGACGGGCGCGACCGTCCGGACCTCGAACCCGTATTCGCGTCCCAAAGCCTTGAGCATCGCCAGGTCGCCCTGCCGGCCCTGTCCGAAGCGAAAACCCGCGCCGACGACGACGACCGACGCGTTGAGGCCATGATGCAGGGTCTGTTCGGCGAACGCGCGCGCCGGAAGGTCGGCGAACCATCGGTCGAACGGCGCGACGAAGGCGGACTGGACTCCCGCTCGACAGAGTCCGTCGAGCCGCTGCTCGAGCGTCTGAATCATGCGGATGTTCTTCGTCCCGAACATCTTTTCGGGATGCGGGGAGAACGTCAGCAGGCACGACCCAAGACGGCGCCGGACGGCCTCCCTGACCAGAGCCCGGAGGATCTTTTGATGGCCGAGATGCAGGCCGTCGAAATTTCCTATGGCCAAGGCCGTTCCGGCGGGAGAAGGGCGGAGTTCGTCGAACGAACGATAAATATTCATCCGGTCAGGTCTTCAGGATCTTGGCCTTTTCCATATAATTGAGCTTGAGCTGGATGAGGCAGGACTCCAGGAATTTTTCCTCGTCGGGTTGGAGACGGCCTTGGGTCCGGTCCTTGAGAAGGTCGAGCAGGTCGACCAGGCGTTTAGCGAAGTCGAGGTCTTCCTCGACCGTATTTTTCAGCGGGTCCTCGATCAACCCGAGTTTAACCAGGGCTTGGGTGTAAAACGGAAAAACGATCGAGCCGAAATCAAGCGACGGCAGAAATTCTTTATCCCGATCCGTGTTCTGTTTTGCGTCACTCATCGCTCGATGGACCTCAAGGAATTGTCCGGTTGGTCACCGGGAATAAAAGATGTTACACGGAAGTTACTGAAAATTCAAGAGAAACATAAGAGGAACGGGGCTCTTGATTTATTTCAAGGGCGAGAAAATAATAGGCCTTTCTATTTTCCCGAGGCGAGGTCACCGTGAAAAGAGCCAAAGACGCGGGCCGAAAATTCCAGGACCTGGTCGACCTTTTGGCCACGCTCCGCGGACCGGACGGCTGCCCCTGGGACAGGGAGCAGGACGCCCGGTCCATCACAAATTACTTTTTGGAAGAAGTCTATGAAGCCGTGGACGCGCTTTCCCGCGGCGATGCCGCGGCCATCGCCGAGGAGCTGGGCGACGTCCTGATGGAGGTCGTGTTTCTTTCCCGCCTCTACGAAGAGAAGAGGGCGTTTTCGGTCTCCGACGCCCTCGATGGTATCAACCGGAAGATGGTCCGCCGCCACCCCCATGTCTTCGGAACCGCGAAAGCCGGGACGGCCGGGCGCGTGATCGAGGCTTGGGTCGAACGTAAAAAGGCCGAGAAGAAACGGGATTCCCATTTCGAGGGGATCGCCGCCTCGGCCCCCGCGCTCCTGGCCTCCTTCGAAATTGGCCAACGCGTTTCCCAATACGGGTTCGATTGGCCCACCCCCGCCGAAGCGCTCGAGAAGGTCAGGGAAGAGGTCGGCGAACTCGAAGCGGCCATGGCGACCCGACGGACGAGGACTATCGCGGAAGAGGTCGGCGACTGTTTGTTCGCCTTGGCCAACGTCGCCCGCCTGCTCCGGCTCAATCCCGAGGTCGCGCTGCGGCGGGCCAATCAGAAATTTATCCGACGCTTCGCCAAGCTCGAGAAGCGACTTCAGGCGCGGGGCCGGAATCTGGGACAGGCGACCCTAGCCGAAATGGACGCCGCCTGGGAGGACGTCAAGTAGCGGCGGCTTTCGTTTTCCGCAGGACCAGGCTGGCCTTGATGAACGCGTCCAGGTCGCCGTCGAGAACGCGATCCGTGTCGCCCGTTTCCAGACGCGTCCGCACGTCCTTGACCATTTTGTAGGGGTGAAGGACATAGGACCGGATTTGGTTTCCCCAGGCGATTTCGGTTTTGGCGTCCTCGAGCTCCTCGATTTTCAGGAGTTTCTTTTTTCGTTCAAGCTCGTAGAGGCGGGCTTTCAAGACTTTCATCGCCGAAGCCTTGTTCTTGTGCTGGGACCGCTCGTTCTGGCATTGAACGACGATGCCGGTCGGGACGTGAGTGATGCGGACGGCCGAGTCCGTCGTGTTGACGTGTTGGCCGCCCTTTCCGCCGGCCCGGTAGGTATCGATCTTTAAGTCATCCGGATTGATCGCGATCTCGATGTCCTCGTCAACCTCCGGATAGACAAAGACCGCGGCGAACGACGTGTGGCGGCGTTTGTTGGCGTCGAACGGGGAGATTCGAACGAGCCGGTGGACGCCCGTCTCCTGGCTCAGATGGCCGAACGCGAAATCGCCTTCGATGCGGAAGGTCGCGCTCTTCAGGCCGGCCTCTTCGCCGGGCTGCGTATCCAGGAGCTCGACCTTGAACCCTTTTCGCTCCGCGTAACGGAGGTACATGCGGAAAAGGATGGAGGCCCAATCCTGGGACTCCGTCCCTCCGGCGCCGGGATGGATGGTCATGAGCGCGTTGCGCGTGTCATCGGGCTCGAAAAAGAGGGCCTGGAGCTCAGCCTCTTCGAGGCGCCTCCGGAACGCGTCGAGGGCGGTCTCGAAATCCTTATCGATGGCCTCGCCTTCGCGGGCCAGCTCGAGCAGGACATCGATCTCCTCTTTCTTTTCGAACAGCCCGGCCAGGAATTGGACTTCGCGCTCGAGCCGTTTCTTGCTCTGCTGGAGCGCCTGGAATTTCTTCTGGTCTCGCCAGACGTCCGGGACGGACAGGTCTTGGGTCAGGGATTCGATTTGGGCTTTCTTCCGGTCGAAGTCAAAGAAAACCTCGGAGCTCGTCGAATTTAGCGAAGCGCTCGCGCGCCCGGGCTTCGAGGTCGCTCGCATGGTCACCGGTCATGTTTGGGCTCATGGGCGTCTCACAAAAAGGGCTAGGATAAGGATTCCGGCGGCGATTGTCAAGCAGAGTCCGGCGAAGACATCGCCGAGACGGGCGTAAAAGGTCAGGCGGTGAACCGGCGTGACCACTCCCGTCAGGACCGTTTTCGTGCCGATTTCGGTCGCGGCGACGACCCGTCCGTACGGGTCGAGGATGCCGCTGATCCCGGTCGTCGCGGCGCGGAGAAGGAACCGCCGGTTCTCCACCGCCCGGAAGACCGCGTTGGCGAAATGCTGGTAGGGGGCCGAGGTCGTCCCGTACCAGCCGTCGTTCGTGATCGTCACCAGAAAAGTCGCGCCTTTCTTGGTGAAGCGCCGGACGAGGTCGGGAAAGATGATCTCATAGCAGATCGGCGAGCCGAATTTCTGGCCCAGGAAGGAATGGAGAACGTAATCCGTTCCGGGCGTGACTTCGCCGATCGCATGAGTCACTCTGTCGATGAACCCGAAGACCGGCTTGTAGGGCGTGTATTCGCCGAAGGGGACCAAATGCATTTTTGCGTATCGCGTGACCTCGTGATCCGGGCTGAGGCATAGCG
>Ga0315291_10008847_pt1 | contig 12348 bp, 11 predicted proteins | sample YL17G12_20_MG_FD_203070 | JGI IMG/M metagenome (GOLD analysis project Ga0315291, IMG submission 203070) | Sediment microbial communities from Yellowstone Lake, YNP, Wyoming, USA - YL17G12_20 | ecosystem: Environmental > Aquatic > Freshwater > Lake > Sediment | place: USA: Wyoming | collected... | reverse complement strand
GTGCTTGTCCTTGACCACCCGGGCCTGCGCCACCACCACCCCCCGCGCCGCGAACACCGGCTCGGGGTTGCCCATCCCATGCGGCTCCAGGCGGAAGAGGTCGTCCACCAAACCCCGGTCGAGCTTGTGCAGGGGCCATTCCGCATCCAGCGAGAGCTTCCGCGCGAAGTCCTCCGCCGCGGTCCGCTTCGCCACTGCTTCCTCAAACTGCTCGCGGAAGGCGGGCAACTTGTCCTCGGCGATCACCAGCCCCGCGGCCTGGGCATGGCCGCCGAAGCCCTGGAGCAGCGGCGCGCACTCCTCCAGCGCCTGGTAGATATGGCAGCCGGGGATGCTCCGGAGCGAGCCCTTGCCTATTCCGTCCTGCAAACTGATCACCGCCGCCGGACGAAAGAAGCGCTCGACCAGGCGCGAAGCCACAATCCCGATCACGCCCGGGTGCCAGCCCTTGCCCGCCACCACCAGCGCCCGACCGGACAAGAACCGCGGGTCTTCCTCCACCTGCTCAAGGGCCTCGGCCAGGATCCGCTCTTCCACCCGCTGCCGGGTCGCGTTCATCCGGTTCAGTTCTTCGGCCAGCTCGCGCGCCTCCCGCAGCTCGCGGGTCAAAAGCAGCTTCAGCGCCTGCCCGGCGTGGTCGAGCCGGCCGGGCGCGTTGAGCCGGGGCACCAGGGTGAAGGCCACCCGGCCGGCGGAAAGCTCGACGCCGTCGAGCCCGGCCACCCGGGAGAGCATCTGCAACCCCACGCGCTCGGGCGCGTTGATCTCCTTGAGGCCGAAGGCCACCAGGGTGCGGTTAAGCCCGAGCAGCGGCACCACGTCGGCAATGGTGCCGAGCGCGGCCAGGTCCAGGTAGGCGCGCAGGTTCGGCTCGGCTTTGCCCTGGAAAAAGCCGCGCTCGCGGAGATGGGCGCGCAGTGCGATGAGCAGCAGGTAGGCCAGACCAGCGCCCGAAAGTTCGGTTAGATGCGGTTGCGCGGCTGGGGTCAGCCGCGCCCCGAAAGCCTGCTCGTCGCGGTGGGGGTTGATGATGGCATAAGCCGGGGGCAAGTGCCGGGGCACCTGGTGATGGTCCACCACGATGACCGGGAGGTTCAGACGCTCCGCGTGCTCGAGCGCGGGCTGGTCGGAAATGCCGCAGTCCACGGTGAGGATCAGGGAAGCGCCCTGGCTCTTGAGCGCGTCCACCCCGGCCGGCTTCATGCCGTAGCCCTCGCGCTGGCGGTGGGGGAGGTAGGGGATGGCGCGGCCGCCGAGCTCGGTGAGGAACGAGCACAAAAGCGCGGCGCCGGTGACGCCGTCCACGTCGTAGTCGCCGTGGATGCCGATTATCTCGTTCTTTTCCAGGGCCTGGGCCAGCCGGGCCACGGCCTTGTCCATATCGCAGGGAAGGGGTTCGGGCTTGAGCTGGTCGAGGGAGGGTTGGAGGAACTGCCGGCCGGCGGCAGGGTCGGAGATGCCCCGGTTGAGCAGGACCCAGGCTGCCAGCGGGTGAAGTTCCAACTCCCGGGCCAGGGTCTCGGCCAGCTCTTTGGAAGGCGGCCGGATTTCCCATCGGCGAGGCATAACTTTTTATAACACAAATCCGGCATTAATCCTATTTTGTTCTTGGTCGGGGCACGGCGCGCCGTGCCCCGACCTCGTAACCGGGAATCAGGAGTTGAGGCGGCATGGACGGTTCGATTAAAACTTGGATTTTTGACAATACCCTCCATTTGTTTTATACTAACCAACCTTAAGAACGGGCAGGGCTCTTGGTGAAAGTGGTAGTTGACAAGATTCCGCCGGAGGGGATAGTTTTTTCCGAAGAGCATCCTCCGGAATGGTTGACCAATATCCCGGAATTTTCCCAGCCCGGTGATACTTACATCCAGGATCGGATCCTGCTCTCCGGTCAGGTGAGCCGGGAAGGCCAGAACCTGCGGCTGCGGGGGGAGGTGGCGACTCGGCTCCATACCTTTTGCACCCGGTGCGGGGACGAGATGGAGTGGCCCTTGGGCGGCTCGTTTGACCTGGTGTTGATGCCGGGCAAGCCGAGGCGGCTGGAGGAAGAGGTGGGGTTAACGCCCGAGGAAATGGACCACCTCTATTTCGAGGGTCCGGAAGTGGAGCTGGACCAGTATTTCCGGGAGGAGGTGGCCCTGGAAATCCCGACCCAGACTCTGTGCCGGGAAGACTGCCGGGGCTTGTGCCCCCGGTGCGGAGTCAATTGGAACCGGGAGAGTTGCGCTTGCGCCAAAAGCGAGGGCGAACCCCGGCTGGACATTCTGCGCAACCTGAAAATCAAATCCTGAGCAGGGAAGGCCAAGCCCTGCTTTTCCCGAACAAGGTTGGCCAGGGCGCTGGTGACCGCGCCCGGAGAATTGCTGAACGGAGAATCCGATGCCTGTCCCGAAGCGAAAGCAGTCCAAGTGCCGTCGCGACAAGCGCCGCACCCACGACGCGCTCCGCGCGCCGAACCTGGTCCCCTGCCCCAACTGCGCGGAGAAAATCCTGCCGCATCGCATGTGCCCGCATTGCGGTTACTACAAGGGCCGGGCCATCAAAGAAGTTGAAGAACGGAAAACCTGAGCCCCAAGCCCCGGCCATGACCGCCTTTGCCTTTGTCTTTCCCGGCCAGGGTTCCCAGGCGCAAGGCATGGGCAAGGAGTTTTTTCGGGAATTCGCGCTGGCGCGGCAATGCTTTGAAGAAGCCGGCGACGCCCTTCACCTCAACCTGGCTAAGCTCTGCTTTGAAGGCTCGGAAGCGGACCTGCAACTGACCGCCAATACCCAGCCGGCCGTGCTCATCGTGTCCGCGGCCGCCTGGAAGGTGCTGCACGCCGAGACCGGCCTGCACCCGGTGGCGGCGGCCGGGCACAGCCTGGGCGAGTATTCGGCCCTGCTCGCCGCCTCCGCGCTGACCCTGCCCGAGGCGGCGGTCGCGGTGCTAAAGCGCGGCGCCTTCATGCAGGACGCGGTCCCGGCCGGGGAAGGGGCCATGGCCGCGATCCTGGGGCTCACGGCCGAGGCGCTGGCCCGGGTCTGCGAGGAGGCGGCGCAGGGCGAGGTGGTCCGGCCGGCGAACTACAACGCGCCGGACCAGATCGTGATCTCGGGCCGCGCCGCGGCGGTGGAGCGGGCGAGCGCTCTGGCCAAGGAGCGAGGCGCCAAGCGGGCGATCCCGCTCAAGGTGAGCGCGCCTTTTCACTGCGAGCTGATGCAGCCCGCGGCCAAGCGCATGGCCGAGGTGCTCCGGAGCATCTCCTGGCAAAAACTTTCCTCTCCGGTGATCTCCAACGTGGAAGCCAAACCCTACCCCGGGCCGGAGGCCGCGGCCGACCTTTTGCTCCGCCAGATCACCTCGCCGGTGCGCTGGGTCGAGTCAGTCCAGGCCATGGCCGGGCTCCAGGCGGAAATCTTTTTGGAGATCGGACCGGGCAAAGTGCTGACCGGACTCATCCGCCGCATCCTGCCCGAGGCCAAGACCCTGAACCTCGCGGTCCCCGCTGACCTCCAAGCGGTGCAGAAGGTGCGCTAATGCCCATGGACGACCTCGACCTTTCCGGCCAGGTGGCCCTGGTCACCGGCGGCTCGCGCGGCATCGGCCGGGCCATCGCGCTGCGCCTGAGCCAGGCCGGGGCCTACGTGGCGATCAATTACTCCGCCGATGACCAGGCGGCGAAACGGACGCTCCTGGACCTGGAGCGCGGCGGCGGCCGGGGCGAGCTGCTCAAGTTCCCGGTCGAGAATTTCGCCAAGGTGCAGGACGCAATCAAGGAGCTCAGCAAGCGCAAGGGCCGGCTCGACATCCTGGTCAACAACGCCGGCATCTCCCGCGACCAGGTGCTGGCCCGGATGAAGCCGGAGGACTGGCACCGGGTGCTGGCGGTGAACCTTACCGGCGCGTTTTATTGCTGCCGGGCCGCGGCCCGGGTGATGGTGCGGAGGCGCTACGGCCGGATCATCGTCATCTCTTCGATCATCGGCCGGATCGGCCGGGCCGGGCAGGCGAACTATGCGGCGAGCAAGGCCGGACTGGAGGCGATGACCCGGAGCCTGGCCTTGGAGCTCGCCAACCGCCACATCACGGTGAACGCGGTGGCGCCGGGCTACATCGAGACCGAGATGACCCTGGCCCTGCCTCCGAAGGTGCGCCAGGAGATCCTGGACCATATCCCCTCGGGCCGGGCCGGGACCGCGGAGGACGTGGCCGGGGTGGTGCTTTTCCTGGCCAGCGGACTCTCGGCCTACCTCACCGGCCAGACCCTGCATTTGAACGGGGGTTTGTATTTTGGCTGAAGATCGGTTAAGCTAGTTCCGTTTTATTACCGGAATACGCCGAAGGAGGAACCGGAGGATGGACATAAAAGAGCGGGTGATCCAATTAATTATTGAACACCTGGAGCTGGACCCGGCCGACGTGGTGCCGGAAGCTCATTTCATTGACGACCTCGGCATCAGCTCCATGGATTTGTGGGAGCTGGTGCTGGTAATGGAGGACGAGTTTGGCCTGGAAGTGCCGGACGAGGACCTGGAGAAGATCGGCACCATCCAGGACGCGATCAACTTCATTGCCGCCCACGTGGAAGACAAGTAAAGTTGTTAAGTTATAACCTGGTTCTTTACTTCATAACTGAAGATGATTAGGTATTGTTGAATCTCTTCTTTTAAATAAAGCTCAATAAGATAGGGGAGGGGCTTTTACTGGGAAAAATACCTCGCTCTTCGCAAAGGGGAGAAAGTAAGGGAAAAGCCATGGCAAGGGTTAAAGGAAGCTTGCTGGTTGATTTCGTCAAGGGGATCCGGGCTGACAAGAATGGGGCTTATGACTCTTATCTTACCGGCCAGGACCGAGAGATCATCTCCCAGCGGATTCTCGCCAGCGCGTGGTACCCTTTTGAGACCTATAAGAACTGCTTCAATGCCGTGGTTCAGGTGGCTGCCAAAGGAGATATGGAAGTCGTGCGACAATGGGGCCGCACCTACGCCGAGAGCATCCTTAAAAATGTGTATAAGAACATTCTAGTTGAGGGCAACCCTGAAGGGATTTTAAGAAAGCTGGGGCAAATTAGAAATCTTTTATTCGACTTCGGCGACTTCGATGGAAGCTTGATCTCAGATAAGAAGGCCATGATGAAGATAAGAGATTTCGATCCCCAATTTGAAGCCTTTTATCATTTGGTCAGAGGATGGTATGAAAGGACCTTGGAACTGGGCGGAGCTAAAAATGTCCAGTCTCAATTTGTAGCGAAGAGCTGGGAAGGCGATCCCGAAACTTCCATAGAACTCTCCTGGGATTAGCAGAGTCTTGCCCCGTCTCTCCAGGTCAGATGACCTAACCCAAGAAACTGTTGATCGTAAAGCTCCATAAATCCGAAACTGGTTTTTTGCTTATTCCTTAACTAAGGCGCCGGGCAGGGTTCCCGGCGCTTGTTTTTTGGCTCGATCTTGGCTTAGCGGAACAGGTAGGGGCACGGCCTGCCGTGCCCCCGCGCGCCTTAATCAGAAACGCCTGAAGTTTGATTGCAAATTGGCATAAATCACTTCTTCCCGGTTCGGACCGAGAGGAACAGGGGAATGGAGGCCAGCTGCATGACCACGGAGAAGGCGACCAGGGCGTAGAGCGAGCGGTCGTAGAGGAAGCCCATCAGGGCGCTGCCCAGGAACCATACGCTGCCGTAGCCAAAATTGAATAAGCCGTAGGCGCTGCCGCGACGGTCGCTGGGCACCATTTCCGCCACCGCCGCCTTCATGATGGACTCTTGCGCGCCCATGCCCACGCCCCACAGCGCCATGCCCAGGAAGACCCAGGCCAGGGAGCCCAGGAAGACCAGGGGCGCGAAGAGCGAGGACAGCAGGGCGACGCCGGCCAGGATGGGCAAACCGACCTTGTCAAAGAGCCGGCCGAAAATCAGCGCGGCCACAGCGTCCACCGCCATGGCCGCGGCGTAAAGCAGCGGGATCCAATTGTCCGGCGCGACCTGTTGCTGCTTGAGGTGAAAGGCGATCAGGGGGAAGTCGGCGAAGCCGGCCGCGACCAGAGAGACCGCGGCCAGGTAAATCCAGAAGGCCCGGGGGAATCCCCGCGTTTCCAGTTTGGGAGTGCGCGGCTCGAATTGCTCGGGCTGGGAATAGCGAAAACGCGCCGCGACCAGGACCGCGAGCGCGAGCAGGGCGGGGATGAGCAAGAGGCCGAAGGCGGTCCGGTAATCGGTCCGGGCGTAGAGGGCTGCGGCCATCAGGAGCGGGCCGCTCACTCCCCCGATCTGGTCCAGGGCCTCGTGCAGCCCAAAGCCCCAGCCCCGGCCGAGCCGGCCGGCGGCGTTTGAGAGCATCACGTCGCGGGCGGGGGTGCGGATGGCCTTGCCCAGGCGCTCGGCGATGAGCAGCCCCACCGCGATTTCCCAGCTCCCGGCCAGGGCCAGGAGCGGGACCGCGAGCAGGTTCACGGCGTAGCCCAGGATGGTCAGCGCCCAGTATTTTTGGGTGCGGTCGGTGAGCCAGCCCGAGACCAGCCGGAGCGCGTAGCCGATGAACTCGCCGAACCCGGCGGTGATCCCGACCACGGTGGCGGATGCGCCGAGCAGATTGAGATAAGGCCCGGAGAGCGAGCGGGCGCCTTCGTAGGTGATATCCGCGAGCAGGCTGACCACGCCCAGCAGGACCACGAACCGGAGCGCGGCGCTCTGGGAAGGGACGGCGCCGGGGGGATTGACTTCCTGGTTCATTCTCGATTCGAGAATAACGGGTCTGACACCGATGTCAAGCCAGGCCGCTTTATACGCTCCACATTTTGCTTTCGAACGCCTCATCCGGCGCGGTAAAGCTGATGAAGCCGTCGCGGGGGTAGCGGTCGAGGAACTGGCCGCCGGAGAAGACCTCGACCACGAAGGTGACGGCGTCGCCGGGCTTGAAGTCAAGATCCTGGAAGGGCACCGAGAGCTCGATGATTTTGTTTGCGGCGATGGTAGGCAGGGTTATCTCCTGCTCGCCCCGCCTCACGGTGAAACGAGCCGGAGCCCGGAACGGGAAATGCAATACCTGGTCCACCGGCTGCAGGAAATGCACCCGCACGCTCAGCTCGGGCGGGAATTCCTCGCCCTCCCGCGGGTCCAGGCGCAGGAAGAGCAGCTTGAGGTCAAAGCCGAAATAGATGTGGCTGAAGAGGCTGTCGGTCTGGTGCATGGCGCCCTGGATCTTGTCCAGGTTGAGGTGGCCGGCCTCTTGCCATTCGTAGAACGAGGTCGCCTCGCCGTCGAGGATGGGCGAGATCAAGCCGAGCGGCTCTTCGGCCAGCTTTCTGGCGCGCTCGAAGCGCACCGGCTCATCCAGGAAGAGCGGGGGAGTTTGGCCCAGGAAGCGATAGACGTTCTTCAAGTGGTTGCGGAAGATCTGGTCGAATTCCTTCTTGGTATCGCAGGCGAAATCGTCGCCGAACCACCAGAACCAGTCCGAGCCTTCGGCCGCGAACAGGCTCTCCCGCGCCTGCTCCAGGGCCGCGGCCGGCGCCTGGGGGGCCAGCCGTTCCAGGTCGTGGCGGGTCCAGGAGACGTAGTCCCAGGCCTTGTTCTCCTCCGGCTCGCCGATCCAGATGTTGAAGTTGTGCGAGATCCAGGAGCCGGTGTAAAGCCGGGTGATGGCGTCCTGCGGCGGATGCTCGCGCAAGTATTGGCCGGGCGTGGTCAGCGCGAGGCCCGGGGTCGCGGGGATGCCGCGGTAAATGCCCTGGAGAAAGCCCAGGCCCGAGTCCGGGAAATACTCCCAGGGATTCTCGCCGTCCAGGATCACCGCGCAGAGCGCATGCGCCTGGCCCCGGGCCGCCACCGCGTCACGGATCCCGGCCAGTTTGCCCAGGAAGTCGGACACCGCCGCCTCCGGCCGCATCTTGGAATAGTTAAAGCCGATCAGGTCGGCCAGGCCCCGGTCGCGGAAGACGATGGCGATCTCCCGGCCTTGGTGGACCGCGCGGTAAGGCTTGAAGAGCACGTCGGCCCGGTTCAGGGCCGGCACCGAGCGGAAAAGAATGTCCTCATCCGTGGCCACCCACTGGAGCCCGGCCTCGGCCCAGATCGGGATCAGCTCCGGGCAGACCGAGCCTTCGGACGGCCACATCCCTTGCGCCGGCCGGCCGAAGATTTCCGCGTGAAAACGCACCGCCCGCTCCACCTGCGCCTTGGCGTCCTCCGGATGGGCAAAGCACTGGGGCAAGGCCCGCTGCGGCTGGTCGCGGCGGGCGAACTCGGTGTCGCAAAGCAAGGGCAGGATGGGATGATAAAAGGGCGAGGTGGTCAGCTCGGCCCGGCCTGCGTCCTGGAGCCGGCGGTAAAGCGGGACCAGCTCGGCCAGGATCTGCATCTGGCGATCCAGGACCAGGGTCTGGTCCTCCTCCGAAAAGTTCCGGTCCTTGCGGCGCAGTTCCTTGAGCTCGGGGAAGCGCTCCAGCGCCTTGGGCCCGAACCAGGTCAGGTTGAACCAGACCAGGAGGTCGCGGAATTCGGCTTCGCTGAACCGGCGCTGGAGGGCGATAAAGTCCACCCCCGCGATCCGGGTGCCGCGCTTGCTGAGCAGGCGGGCGTAGCCGGGGTAGGGCCGGATCATGGTGTCCCAGTTGCAGAGGAAGAAGTTGCGGAGCGCAAAGGCCCGCCCGGTCTCGTCGAGCTCGCCGGCCGGCTTCCGGCTCAAAGTCAGGAAGGTGCCGGTCATCTTGCCTTCCTGGTAGAGCTGGATCTGCTGGACCAGCACGGGAGTAAGGTTGAAGGTGGCGGCCGCGAGGTCGCATTCCTCCAGGATCAAAGGCATGTCGTAATAGCCCTTGGTTGCGTGCAGGCGCACCCAGGGCATATCGGAGACGCCGGTGAAGGCGTCCCGGTAGGACGGCTGGTGCATGTGCCAGACCAAGGCGACGTGCAAGGTGGTATCTGCCATCGGCGCCCGCCTATTTCCCGGCCGCGGTCCACTGCTGGGTGAGATCGCGGAAGTTCTTCATCGAGAGAGTCAGGTATTTGGCCGAGACCTCGTCGGAAATATACTGGGCCGCCTGCTCGAGGGTGCCGGCCAGGAACCGGAGCGCCGGGGGGATGAACGCCGCCATGTTCACCCGGGTCTTGAGGGAATAGTCCACCACCAGGTAGGGGTAATCCTCCTGGATGGTCCAGTGGCCGGTGGTCTCCTTGACCTCGCAATCCTCGTCCATGTTCAACACGACCTCGTGCAGGATCTCCTTGATGTCCTGGTCGGAAGTCACGAATTCGCCCTGCGCGTTCTTTTCCTGGAAGAAGGGGTGGACGCGGGAGTAATCCATGAACTTCTGGTCCAGGTCGGTGCGCCCGGGCTTGAGCGCCGGCATCTTTTGGGCCGCCTCGGTGACCGCGGCCTGGGTGGGCATGCGGAAATTGAGCGTGCGCGTGGCGTCGTCCTGCCAGAAGAACACGGGCAGGGTCACGGACCGGGTGACGCCGAAGAAGGTGCCCTGGGTTTGCAGGAGCACGTAACTGCCTTGGGGGTGATTCGGCCCCAGGCCCACGGAGAAGTTGTAAACGTGGAACATGTTCTCGATGCCGGCGATGTCGGTGAGCCATTCCCAGTATTTGGCCTGGGGCGAGAGGAAAAAGGCCTTGAGGTTGACCCCGTCCGGGTGGTATTCCTTGAAGACGATGATGTGGCCGGTGTTCAGCTCGTCCACCATGGTCTTGAGCAGGTTCTTGTCCGTGGTGGCGAAAAAGTCGCCCAGGTAGGCATACAGCCGCTGCCGGTCCGGCTCGCTCACCTGGAAGTCATACTTGCCCGCGTCGGCGTCGAACAAGACCGAGAGATAGCGGCCGGCCTCGTCCAGCTTGGTCTCCTTCTTGAAATTGATCTCCTGGCGGAACCTCTCCCGCTGGGCCACGAACGCGCTGGTCGCGGCCAGGGCGGATACCCCCGCCAATACCAGCGCCGCGACGCTCAGCCTTTGCCAGGTTTTGCCTGCCGCCATCTTTCCAGCCCTCCTTTTACCGGTCGCTCGACCTTGCCAAAAACTTTTCCAGCGCTTTTTGCTGCTCCGGGTCCAGGGCAACCCGTTGGACGTTATTCGCTTCCGACCAACCAGCTACGATCTCCGCCGCCGGCCGGATCAAGGGGCTCCGGTGCTTGCCGCGGCGGATCGCATCCTCCAGGACCGCCAGAGCCAGCGCCTCCCAGGCCCCCCGGTTTTCGGGGACGATCTCGATCACCCCTGATTGGACCGCCGGCAGATAATACTCCGCCACTTGGCGCCCCTGGGCTGAAGGCGGCTCGGCGTCGGGAGCGGTTTCCGCCGCGCTCCGGAGCGCGAACACGGTGAAGAGGCCGTAATGATCGGACAGGGGAATGCTGCGGCCCAGCTTGGGAATCGGCGCCGGCGCTTTTATCACTACCCGAGATTCGATCTGCGCCAGCCGCGGCCCAAGCGCGCCGGGCTCGTTGCGGAACAGGATATGGTCGAGCCGGCTGGCTTCCACCGTGGCGAACTCGTTTTCCAGGGTGTAGGTGGAAGGGTTTTCGTCCGGGTGGAGTTCATCGAAGCTGGAATGGAAATCGCCGGAGCGGAGCAGCAGCTGGTATTCGAGCATTTCGGGCGACACGTTGAAGTCGCCGGCCACGATCACGCTGGCGGCCTGGGGGTCGCGCCGGCGCTCGACGATCTGGTGGATCTCCACCATCTGCAGGAGCCGGTCGTCCTGCTTGGGGTCGCCGTCGAGGTAGTTGCCTTGCTCGTCGAAGATCAGGTTCATCCGGGGCATGGCATGGGTGCAGAAAAAGTCCACCGGCCCGGCCGGGGTCTGGAGCCGCGCATGAGCCACGCCCCGGCCGGCCCCGCGCTCATACGAGTAAAAGGATCCCTTGATCCGGAAAGGCTCGAACTCCAAGAGCTCCGCCGGGTATCGCGACAGGATGACCACCCCGCTGCCGTAGCGCAGTTCTTTCTGATACACGGTTTCCAGCGGATAGCCCAGCTCGCGCAGGCCGTTGGTGATGGTGTGCAGGTCGCGCCAGCGGAAACATTCCTCCAGGCAGACCGCGTCCGGGTTGAGCGCAATGATCGCGGCCGGGATCTGCTCGAGGCGGAGCTCCCGGTATTGGGCGTTAAAGACGCCCCAGATGTTATAGGTCAGGACTTGGAAGGTGGGGGACGGTTCTTCGGCTTGAACCCCGCCGGCCCAGGCCAGGCCGAACGCCAACACGCCGAGGCGGAGCAGGGGGTTGAGGGAACGGGAAAATTTCATCAGACCTCCGGGAAAATCGGGATGAAGATTTTTAGCATTCCGCCCTCCCCATGTCAAAGCGCCGAAGGCGGCTCGCCCCGCCGGATCGGTTTCTCTTCGCCCCGAAGCAAGCGGCGGATATTCTCTCGGTGCGAGATCAAAACCAGGATCCCCAGGACCAGCGCCAGCCCGCGATTCGGCGGGACCGGGTTCAAGAAAAACACCAGCGCCGGCAGCGCCGCCGCCGCGGCCAGACTGGCCACGCTCACCACCTTGAGGGCCGCGGTCAAGATCGCCCAGATCGCGAGCGCGGCGAGTGCGGCCAGGGGAGCCAGCACCACCATCACCCCGAAAGACGTGGCCACCCCCTTGCCCCCGCGGAACTTGAGCCAGGGCGGAAACAGGTGGCCGAGCACGGCCAGCAACCCGGCGCCCGCTACCCACCAGTCCGCGTTCGGGCCGCGGTCGAAAAGGAAAAGCGCGGCCAGGACCGGCAGCGCGCCCTTGAGGGCGTCGCCCAAAAAAGCCAGGACCGCCCAGGCCGGGCCGAGCGCGCGATAGACATTGGTAGCGCCCACGTTGCCGGAGCCGACCTGGCGCAGGTCCACGTGGTTCGCACGGGCAATCAGGAGCGAAACGGGGATGCTGCCGAAAAGACCGGCCAAGACCAGAATCAGGATCCGGGTAAGCACCGATGTTCTCGCGGGGTTGCAAAAAATATCGGGACGACTGGATTTGAACCAGCGACCTCTTGGTCCCGAACCAAGCGCGCTACCAGCCTGCGCTACGTCCCGATCCGGATATTATAGGCGGCCCGTCCGAAACAGTCAAACTTTTTCTGGATCGCGGTGGCGCATCATGATGACGGGGTGCCCTCGCGCCTTCGCCCCGTCGCGTTTCGCCCTCAAGCAAAAATACGCGATGGCCACTTCTTTCAAATCCACCAATGTAAAACGTCAAGACCTGACCCCTTACCGGAGATTAGATTGTCCGGGAACAGCAGAGAGGATATAATGCAGCCATTGAGCAAAAGGAGGGAGGAGATGACCGCACGGGAGAAGGCGAGGAGTTTCGGGGCCAAATTGCGCCATTTGCGGGAGAAAGAGGGTTGGAGTCTGGAGGAATTGGCGGACCACGTGAGCAT
>Ga0315291_10008846_pt1 | contig 12349 bp, 12 predicted proteins | sample YL17G12_20_MG_FD_203070 | JGI IMG/M metagenome (GOLD analysis project Ga0315291, IMG submission 203070) | Sediment microbial communities from Yellowstone Lake, YNP, Wyoming, USA - YL17G12_20 | ecosystem: Environmental > Aquatic > Freshwater > Lake > Sediment | place: USA: Wyoming | collected... | reverse complement strand
GAAAGCCGATAAAGCCAGCTTGATAGAGGCGCCAGAAGTTTACGTCCTTCACCATCTTTTTCTGTGCTTCTGTCGGGCTCTCTGCAAACTTTGCCCAGAAATGGATGGTAAAATCCCTAATTTTTCCTTTCATCAACTTTTCTCCATTCTTTTACCTTTGGCCGGCAAGTGCCCCGTCCCGCTTATGGCGGGGTCAAGGGACACAATATAAATGGTGCTATACATTACCGGGAAGCCCCGCCCTTGTGGGCGGAGAGCTTCATTTTTTCATTCATGGAGGGCCATGCCACAAGGCTTTCACGATACTGAATGTAATCCCAGATATCACGACGGTATCTCTCAATCTCCTGGAAGCCCTTTCTCATGCTGGATAAGTCTACAATTAAACCGCCGGCCTATATCCAATGTTCATTGTTCTGGTCAGTTGAGCTAGAAACCATCTTTTTATCCTCCATTATCCCTTTGCTGCGATCATACGGATGTCCTTAATTATATTAGAAAGCTCAATTGAAAGCAAAACTTCTCTTTTAGCTTCTTTTGGCTGGTACGTGGGTTTAGAATCATGGCATAGGGATGAACTTATTGAAGTGGAAAGTGGTTTTTAAAGGGTTGCTTTTTTTTGTTTTATAAATTAGTATTTATTTTAGATTTCTTTTAACTTAAGGAGGATGGATTATGGCTACGATTAATTTTGCCGGAGTGGAAGAAAAGGTCGTCACTCGTGAAGAGTTTCCATTTTCAAAAGCTCAAGAAGTGCTTAAAGGCGAGATCGTCGCTGTACTGGGATACGGCGTACAAGGTCCCGGACAGAGTCTCAATATGCGGGACAATGGGATCCGCGTCATCGTAGGTCAGCGCCGAAATACTTCTTCCTGGGATAAAGCCGTGAAGGATGGTTGGGTTCCAGGAGTGACATTATTTCCTTTGGAAGAAGCTGCTGCGAAAGGGACGATCATTCAATATCTGCTATCGGATGCAGGTCAAAAAGCATTCTGGCCAACCCTAAAACCCCATCTCACCGCAGGTAAAACCCTCTTTTTTTCCCACGGCTTTGCTATCACCTATAGAGATTTAACCGGTGTGATTCCTCCGAAAAACGTGGATGTGGTCATGGTAGCTCCCAAAGGGTCAGGACTTTCCGTGAGGCGAAACTTTCTTGACGGGAGCGGCATCAATAGCAGCTTTGCGATATTTCAGGATTATACGGGAAAGGCGGAAGAGAAAGTGCTCGCGTTAGGTGTCGCCATTGGATCAGGATATTTGTTCGAAACCACTTTTGAAAAGGAAGTCTTTAGCGATTTGGTGGGAGAGAGGGGCGTTTTAATGGGAGCGATTGCCGGGATCATGGAGGCACAGTATGCCGTGCTCAGGAAGCATGGTCATAGCCCGAGTGAAGCCTTTAATGAGACGGTTGAAGAGTTTACCCAGAGTTTGATTAAACTTGCCGCTGAAAAAGGGATGGACTGGTTGTATGCGAACTGTAGCACAACAGCTCAGCGGGGTGCTTTGGATTGGAAGGGAAAATTCCGAGATGCCGTTGCACCTTTGTTTTCTGACCTTTACAAACGTGTTGCCAATGGGACCGAAGCTAAAATTGTACTTGAAAAGAATAGTCAGCCGGACTATCGGGAAAAACTGAATGCAGAATTGGCCGAGATGAGAAACTCTGAAATGTGGCAGGCAGGGGAGAAAGTACGAGAATTGCGTCCAGAAAACTGGAAAAAGGAAGCGTAAGTCAATGAGTGGGCTTATGAGACGATATTCACTTCTTTTGATCCGGTCATCATACAAAGGTTTGGACCCTTAAGTAGATTCTATTTGCTTTGAGAGTAAATTTGGTGCAAAGCTTAAATGAATTTACATGTGATTCCTCCATCGACAATCAGTTGTACTCCGGTAATATATTTGGCCTCATCCGACGCAAGAAATAAGGCAGCATGGGCAACGTCCCAAGCATCTCCCATTTTTCCTGTTGGGCATTGCTTATTTCGGATTTCAATCATTTTTTGAATATCCCCGGCCGCATAGAAATCCTTAAGCGGTTCACGAATCAGTGGTGTATCCATCAAGCCAGGTAGAATACAGTTGGCGCGGATATTTTTTCCTGCATATTGAAGCGCTATACCTTGTGTCAACCCAAGAATTCCTGCCTTGCTCGCATAGTAGGTGATATAGGGGATATTCGTGTAACGAATAGCGGCAACTGAAGAAATATTAATAATCACTCCACCTCCCTGCCTGTCCATGTGCGGAAGTGTATATTTGCACGTCAAAAACATGCTTTTGAGATTAATCCCCATCACACGGTCCCAGGTTTCCTCACTTGTCTCCTCAGGTCCACCAAGGACGACAATGCCTACATTGTTGTGCAGGATATCGATCCGGCCATAGGTCTTAATGCATTGATCTACCATCGATTTGACTTCGTCAGATATAGAAACATCCACCCTCATCACCGCACAGACTCCCCCTTCTTGATCGATGATCGATTTTGTCTCCTCGGCTGCGGCAGGGTTAATGTCCACAGCAAAAATCTTTGCCCCTTCACGGGCAAATAATACCGCAGTGGCTTTGCCATTTCCCCAACCCGGTCCCACCGATCCGGCTCCTGTAATAATGGTCACTTTATTTTTTAAACGCTCACCCATTTTTCTTCACTCCTTTTTTTACTTTCCGCCCCCTCCGAGTGTCACCCGAGGAAGCCATAAGATAATCTCTGGATATAAGATGCATATGACGAGTCCTATCGCCTGAAGGGTTACGAAAGGAACAACACCTCGGTAAATATCCCATGTGGTTATCTCAGGAGGGGCAGCTCCCTTCACAAAGAAGATGGCATAGGCAAAAGGAGGTGTCAGAAAAGACATCTGCAGATTGACGCAGACAAGTAATGCAAACCACAATTGATCAAAACCCAATGCCGTAACCACAGGCAGGAAGATGGGGATGAGCATATAGAGGAGTCCTTGCCAGGAGATGAAAAACCCCCCGATGAAGAGGATGAACATCATGGTACCCAGGATAAACCACTTGCCATATGGAAGGCCCAGTAAGGCATTTCTGACCGCTTCGCCCCCCCCTAAATAAATAAATACGGTGTTAAATATCCCAGCACCGACAATGATGAAGAAAACCATCGCTGTGACGATCAGGGTTGTATAGGCGGCTTCTTTCACATATTGCAGGGTCAACTTACGGTATCCTGCGGCTAACACCAAGGCGCAAAAAGCTCCTACACCCGAGGCCTCCGTAGGAGAGGCGATCCCAGCGATAATAGACCCCAGCACTGCAACAATGAGGACAAAGGCAGGCAGTATTTGGATGACCGTGTGTAGGACCAGTTTAGCACCGACGGCTGGTCTTTCATCAGCAGAGATGCCAGGTGCTGTGTTCGGTCGAAGCCAACACCGCATAAGAATGTAGGCCAAGTACAGGGCAGACAGAAGGAGTCCCGGGAAAAGGGCCCCCGCAAAAAGTTTCGCCACCGACAGATTCGCCAGCGGTCCGTACATGACCAACATAACGCTCGGAGGGATGAGGATCCCTAAACTTCCTCCAGCGCAGACGACCCCGGTTGCCAATCCTTTGTCATATTTCCGCTTGAGCATGGATGGAATAGCTATTAGAGTCATGGTGGTCACGGTGGCGGCAATGACGCCCGTGCATGCGGCAAAAATCGTGCAGGTCACAATGGTGGCAATGGCGAGTCCGCCCCTCACCGGACCGAAGAATTCATAAAGACTTTGGTATACCTTCTCTGCGACCCCACTTCTCTCAAGGATGGTCCCCATAAAAACGAACAGAGGGACCGCGATGAGAATTTCACTTTCCATGACATCAAAAACCTGGAGCATGGACATGGGAAAAATGGCGGGGCCCTGAAATAGGATGCCAAAAACGACGCCGACAAACATCAATGAAAAGGCAAGATGCACTCCCCCGATCACCATGGCCAGGAGGAGGAAAAACATGACAATCGCAGCAATCTGATCAGTGCTCATAATTCTTTCCCCTTTACGAGAGTTGAAATATTCCGAATGAGTTCAGCCAGAGATTGGAGGCTCAGGAGAAAAAATGCAATGGGTATGACCGTTTTAATGGGACCGGAAGGGAAGAACCAGTTCGTTGTGGAGAGCTTTTCGTTAGTGGCCCATGCCTCGGAGGCAAATCTCACACCGGCCCAGGTGAATAATACCATGACGGAAAGGATCACCACGGCATAAACAATCGTATCGAAGATGAGCTTTCCCCGCGGCGATAGTGTATTGTAAACAATATCGATCCTGACGTGGCCCTTCTTAAGAAGGGTATAGGCCCCTCCGATCATGAACTGGAAACTATAAAGCATCCATAACGTGTCGTAACCCCATCCGGTGGGGGCATTAAAAAAGTGGCGCATCACGACCTCGTAAACGACCACAAATGTGAGAGGAATGATGATCCAGGCAGAAACAATTCCCGTCCATTCACTAATCTTATCAATATAATTCAGGACTTTCATTAATGCTCCTCCATCGAATGCCAAATTACCCCCCACGGGGGGGTAATTTGGCAAGGCAATATATCGTGGGAACAAATTTTAATCGAATTTGGTTAAGTCATAATAAGGTTTATATCTTTGAATAAACTCCCTCTGTGACTTCCATACCTTGGCAAAGAAGGGGTCTTGCTTTGATTTTTCATCCAGTATTTGCATACTGAGCTGCCTGGTTTTCGCCTGGTCCTTTGGCGAGAGCTTGGTTGTTATGACTCCATAGTCTCGAATCTTCTTGTCAAATTCAATGGTTTCTATCCACCATTTCGTATATCCCTGAAACGTCGCAGTCATCGCAGCTCCTTCAACGATGGCCTTCAGGTCAGCAGGTAGTTCCTTCCAGGACTTCGTCTTGATCATCAACTGGAATATATTGTTGGACATATGTACGGGCGGACCGAATCGATACTTACAAACCTCATGGAGGCCAATCGTATAATCGGCGGATGCCTCCAAAAATTCAGCCCCATCGATTAATCCCCTCTGGAGACCGGGCAGCACCTCCCCAGCGGCAAGCAAAACCACGGAGGCACCTAATTTCTCCCAAAGTTCCATGCTGAGGCCCGCTGCTCTGAGCTTCATACCCTTTATATCCGCCAGGGTTTTCACAGGCTTTTTGGACCAAACTTCTTCGGGAGGTGTCAACCCCAAAGGCAGGACGATGAGCTCTTCCTTATACATTTCCTGAGCCAGCTCCTTCCCTCCTCCAGCGTAGAGCCAGATAATCAGGTCATTAAACTCCAGCACCCCACCAGGAAGTGTGTAATAAAGGTCTCCTGCTGGATATTTGCCTTTCTGCCATGCGGGAGTATTCATCCCGAAATCAAGAAGACCGTCACGGATTGCGTCGTAGATTTTTGTGGGAGGGACGATCTCGCCAGCGTCATGAAGTTGAATGGCCATCCTTCCGCCGCTCATTTTTTCCACCTGTTCTTTCCAAAGTGCGATGGTCAGTTTGCCAAGTGGATTATTGAGTGGAAAGCAGCCTTGCCCTTTCCACTTGACCTGTTGTGCATGGCTCAGTCCAGCTGTGATTAAAAATCCCAACATAATAGCCAATACGATAAGAGCAACACCTTGTTTCTTCATCATTTCAGACCTCCTTTCAACTTTCACATTTGTTTAACCAAATTTACCTTTCGAGTCGTCATAATCAATTTCGTTTCCATTAGCGCTTTGCTCTCTCTTATCTTCTTAACCTTTTCTTCTATGAATCACCTCCTTCCTTGCCTGAAGAGTATTCCCCGATCCTGATAAGAATCTTCTTCTTTGGTATTGTCGTCGCCTTCATTTTCCATCGTAGATTGACCCATTCGGCGGCGCCAAACCCCGCCTTGAAGGCGGGGTAAAGAAGCGCCGCTTCCTTCGACAAGCTCAGGACACTGAGTCTATCGAAGTGCAGGGTCAACCCTGAGCCCTCGGCCTGAGCTCGGGCCGAAGGCAAGCCCCAACATTTATGCCGGGGAGTCGAAGGGTTGACTTCAGGCATTATACAAAAATTGTCTAAAAATGGATACATGGCGGTTTCCTGATTCTCTCTGTAAATGCCACTACGTTACTCAAACACCACCGCTCCCTTGATGAAGCCGGTTGGCGGCCTCTCGGTTTCGGCCAAGGCGCGCCCCAATTCCGACAGGTGATAATGAAAGTTGTTGATCTTATCAAAGGGGTACTTGCCGGAATTGATGAGACGCATGGCATCGACCACGTTTCCGGCCTGGCCTTTGCCGCATACCAACGTTATGTCCCGCCAGACGAGGTCGTCGAAAGCGACAGGGGTCTGTTTGCCGCCGGACAAGCCGATGGAAACCACTCGGCCGGAACGCCGCACCAACTTGATAGCGATCTGAATGGCTGTGGGCACGCCGGAAGTTTCGATTACCACATCGGGTGCCCCGCCGATAAGTTCTGGCACTACCTGAATGGGGTCCTGACGGTCCACTTCCACGATGTGATCCACCCCGATGTCCCTGGCGAGGGTAAATCGGGCATGGTCGGAAGATAGACCGAGCATGACGATGGGGCCCACACCAGCCTCTTGGGCCGCAGCCAGAGCACACAGGCCTTGGGAACCAGCCCCGCTGATCACCAGGCTCTGACCAAAGCTCATCTGCCCTAAAGTCTTAATCCAACGCACCCCGTTACCCACCACAGAGGAGAGGCTTCCGGCTAGATCAGGTGTAGCCGGCGCCAGCTTATGCAGCAGTGTCCCGGCTATCAAATACACATACTCCGAGTAGCCTCCTAGGAGGTACGGTGGCCGGTTGCAGACCAGAGAAATCCCGTAAAGTCCCACTGTGGGGCAGTTGTGATAGTGATGGTCCGTTCGACACCAGGAGCAGTGGCCGCATGGGATGTATGGTTCTGGTGTTACCCTGTCTCCCACCGTCACCGAATATTGTTTTGCTGCTTCAGACCCGATCTCCACCACTTCGCCAGTAAACTCATGTCCCATGATCACCGGATAATGCGCTGAACCCACTTGACCGTGAAAAACCTTGATATCCGTTGAACACACCGAGGTGATCCGGGTCTTGATCAGTATCTCTTCGGGGGCCGGTGGTCGCACCTCGAACTCTTGAAGCTCCAGACGCCCCGGCTCTACCAGCACCATGGCTTTGGCTTTCAAGGTTCTTCTCCTTTATCAAAAGTCTGATTGATGGAATACCCTACGATGAACTTTGAAACCGTTTCAATCAAACTTATCTTTATATCTGGTACAGGAGTTTCTTCACGGCTGTAATAATATCTTCTTCATCAGGAATGACGGCCCTCTCGAGAGACTCAGAATAAGGAATGGGTACATTTAATGCTCCCACTCTCTCTATAGGGGCATCAAGATAATCGAAGGCCTCTTCCTGGATACAACAGGCAACCTCCGCGCCTATTCCATTTCTTCGGCACCCTTCATGAACGATCACAGCCCGATTGGTTTTACGAACGGATTGTAGAATGGTTTCAAGGTCTAAAGGAACAAGGGTTCTCAGATCGATGACTTCTGCCTCAATACCTTCTCCTGCCAATCGTTCAGCAGCTTTTAAGGCTTTCATGACCATATAAGAAATTGCAGCAATCGTGACATCCTTACCTTTTCTTTTTATATCGGACTGGCCAAAGGGAATAAGATATTCTCCATCGGGAACGGAGCCTTTTGTCGCATAAAGGAGTTTATGTTCAATGAACATAACAGGATTATCGTCTCGTATGGCAGTCTTTAGAAGACCTCTTGCGTCATAAGGCGTTGATGGCATGACAATTTTAAGACCGGGGATATGGAGAAAAAGTGCTTCAAGGCTCTGAGAATGCTGGGCAGCATTTCCCCTGCCACCCCCTCCCTGGGTACGAATCACCAGAGGGATCTTCGCCTTGCCACCTGACATGTATCGCATCTTCGCTACTTGGTTGACGATCTGATCCATAGCGCAGGTGGTAAAGTCAACATACATGATTTCAGCGACCGTCCGGATTCCGGTCATCGCTGCCCCCAATGCAGAACCAATGATCGCTGATTCTGAGATCGGGGTACTCCGAACCCGGTGAGGCCCGAATTCTTCGAGCAGACCTTTGGTTACGCCGAAGATGCTACCGTAGCGGCCAATGTCCTCCCCGATGAGCATAAGAGAGGGATCCCTTTCCATCTCCTCTTTGAGGGTCATTCTGAGGGATTCAACAAAGGTAACCTCTGGCACTCCACACTCCTTCAGCAGAAGAGATCTTGCATAGCCTCATCGGGTGAGGGAAAAGGGCTTTCATTGGCAAACTGAACAGCCTCTGCAATAGAAGCCTTCACATTTGCTTCTATCGCCTTTCCGGTTTCCTCCGTCATGATTTTCTCTTGAATGAGCCGTTCTTTAAATTGTTTGATCGGGCAACGATTCAGCCATTCATCCATCTCTTCCTTTGACCGATAGGTGATTCCTCTGCCAGGATCCCCTGTAAAATGGCCAAAAAAACGATAGGTGATGCAATCGAGAAGTATAGGTCCCTTTCCCGCTCTTGCCCTCTCCACAGCCTCCTTCGTTTTTGTATATACTTCGATGACATCATTCCCATTCAGGCTCATCCCGGGCATGCCGTAGGCGATGGCCCGATCTGAAATGCGGGATATGGAAATGGCTTCACGAATCGGGGTGGAAAGAGCATAAAGGTTGTTCTCGCAAACAAAAATGACCGGGAGCTTCCAGAGGGCAGCCAGGTTAAGGCTTTCGTGAAAGGTCCCTTGATTCGTTGCCCCATCTCCAAAAAAACAGGCGACCACTTGATCTGTGCCTCTATTCTGAATGCTGATTCCTGCCCCAACTGCAATAGGGATGCCTCCCCCCACAATGCCATTGGCGCCCAAATTTCCTCCCTCGAAGTCGGCAATGTGCATGGAGCCTCCCTTTCCTTTGCAATAGCCGGTCGACTTCCCGAGAAGCTCAGCCATCATCAATTTCAAATCGGCCCCTTTGGCAATACAGTTGCCGTGGCCCCGATGTGTGTTCAGCATATAGTCGTCTCGGCGAAGACTCGAGCACACGCCTACTGAAACGGCCTCTTGTCCGATACAGGGATGGACATTTCCCCGGATGAGGTTGTGCTCAAAGAGTTCGATGGCCTTTTCCTCGAACATGCGGATGGTCAACATCTGTTCGTATAGCTCCAGACATTGATTTTGGTCAAGCACGAATGCCATTCCTCCGCCTCACCGGTTTGACCTTGGGGTGATTACCCTCATCTCAATCTCAGGATCACACTCCCTCGACAGGGACATATTCTCATACTCGAAAATGACGACATCGAGAGTCAGGAGTGTTGGGTTCTGTCCAGGTAGAAAATGTCCACCCAATAACCTCCCTTCATCATCGCACAAGACTCCATGAAGGTGAATGAATAGGCCATTATCACTCTCAGAGTCTTCACTGATAAATCCCTTGGCTGATAAAATTTCCAGAGGACCCATGACCGTCTTAGGTTCGCTGTAACCCACCCCTTTCTTTGTTCCCTCTTTCTTGGCGGGGATGAGAAAAGTCGCCTTTTCAAGACTCCCTATCCCGCTGAGGGTCCCCGCTTTAATTCCATTTTCGATGCATATCTTCTCAACACCTGAGATGAAGTCGGATCCGGGTAAAATCCTGGCAGATACAATCCGTTTGATTTTTCCCTCCGCCCACTTTGTTCTTATCTCATCAAGCATGGCATTTCCTTAGAGAAGTAGTATTGAAGGGTTTTCAATTAATTTCCTGATATGATTCAGAAAAAGGGCGGCTATGGCCCCATCGACTATTCGATGGTCTGAAGATAGACTGAACCAAGCCATGGGCCTGACCTTAATTTCCCCTCCATGGAAAACAGGTTTTTCAACCGTTCTCCCAACTCCCAGAATGGAACATTCAGGAGGATTGATAATGGCATTAAATTTATCAATCCCGAGCATCCCCATGTTGGAAAGGGTAAAGGTTCCTCCTCCCACCTCTTCCAGAGAGAGCTTTCCTTCTCTGGCCTTGTGGGTAAGGTCTCGGAGCGTCAAGGCAATTTCAGTCAGTGATTTACGATCGGCGTGACGGACGACAGGAACGATCAATCCACCCTCGAGGGCAATGGCCACCCCGATATTGATCTCACCTAATAAATGGATTTGATCCCCTTCGATTCTGGAGTTGATCATGGGATGGTCTTTGAGGGTTGAGGCTGTTACTTTAACGAGGATATCTGTCAGGGTTAATCGCAACTTGTTGCGTCTCTCTACCTCTTCTCTCAACTGTTCGTGAAGTGCGAGACAGGAGGTCATGTCGATTTCTAAAGAGAGGTAGAAATGAGGGACATTCTGGAAACTTTCCGTCATCCGCTTGGCAATAATTCTTCGGATCCCTTTGAGGGGGATCAATTTTTCTGAAGGCTTCTGCATTGGAGGGGCAACCACTTTTTCGACTGCCTTCAAGACATCCATTTTGATGATCCTTCCCGTCGGGCCAGATCCTTTGATGGAAGAAAGGTCGATTCCTTTCTCTTGAGCCATCTTCCTGGCAATAGGAGAGACGAAGATCCTTTTGGAAGGCTCCTTACTTTCTCTTTGCACAGCAGCAGGCAAAGGTGCCTCCACAGGGATTTCGGGCTTGACTATTTCTACCTCCACCACAGCCTCTCCTTCTTCAGCGATGATGGCAATGGGGGTTGTCACCGGAACTGTCTCTCCTTCGTGATGGAGGATTTTCCGAAGGATGCCGGAAGCTGGTGATTCGTATTGAAAGTTAATCTTCTCTGTTATGATTTCAACGAGGGGTTCTCCCTTCTCAACACGATCCCCTTCCTGTTTCAACCACTTCTCGATGGTTCCTTCGGTCATGGTCAAGCCAAGTTTGGGCATGATGACGGTGGTAGCCATAGTCGATCTCCAAGTTATCCCTTCATAATTTGGATGTTTTCATCTCAACTGCAGCACCGCAGCACTGCAGAACAGGAACACTTCAGATTACCCTTTCGTCATGTGAATCGCTTCACCATGGGTATCCAAGGCTGCTTCAAAGAAGGCCTCCGAGAAGGTGGGGTGGGCAAAGATCATCTGCTTGATCTCCTCGACTCCAATTTCATGTTTCATCGCCATGGCACCCAGATGGATCAATTCTGTGGCATGGGGGCCGAGAATATGAACCCCCAAGATTTCACCATATTTTTTTTCCGAGATGATCTTCACCATCCCTTCCTGATTCCCTGTTGCAATCGATTGTCCACACGCCATAAACGGAAATTTTCCAATCGCCACATCTCCGCACTCGCTTTTCGCCTCTTCCTCCGTAAGACCAAGAGATGCGGCTTCGGGGTAGGCATAGAGACAGTTAGGAATCAGTCGGTAATTTATTTGGCTTTCCTTTCCTGTCATATTCTCAACTGCAGTCCTCCCCTCTTGGAAGGCCTTGTGAGCGAAGAACCCTTTTCCAACCACGTCCCCTGCTGCAAAGATACCAGAAGAAGATGTCCTCATATGGAGGTCAACAGGAATGAATCCTTCTTTCAATTGCAGGGAAGCCTTTTCAATATCGAGGCCATCAATATTTCCTCGCCTATTCCCCGTCACTAATACTTTCTGAAACTCCAGCTTTTCTTCTTTTCCCTTTTGGACGACCTTGAGATTGACGAATCTCCCTTCCGTTGAAATTTCTGAAGCCACAGCCTCCGTCTCTGTCAACACCTTAATCCCTTTTTTGGTTAAAAGTATTCTATACCTAACAGAGATCTCCCGATCCATTTTGGGGAGTATCCGACTCTCCTTTTCAATGAGAGTCACCTCAACGCCAAAGGTGTTGAAGAAGGTGGCAAACTCCACCCCAAACCTTCCCCCTCCAACAATCGCCAAACTTGTAGGAAGGTCACTCATTTTAAGAATATCATCGGTCCATAGGATCCATTGTCCATCCCTCTTGGGTTCAGGTTTTTCTTTCCAAACCGCTCCTGATGCGATGAGGATCCGATCTGACTTCACTCTCTCCGCAGCCTTTTCATCCCTTTTCACATCAATGGTTCGGGGATCGATAAATGAGGCCTCTCCGTTAATGACTGTGATGCGTTCTCGATTCAGAAGATTTCTCAATCCTGAAACCACTTGATTGACAGCCACATCCTTTTTCTCCATGGCCCTCCTAAAAAAGTCAATCGTTTCATTCTTATCTCTGACACTTCCCGATTTTTTAATATCTTCCCAAAGTTGAGCCTCCTTTATGAGCGCCTTCGAGGGAATACAACCTCTATTTAAGCAGGTTCCTCCCAAATCACCTTTCTCGATGATGGCAACATTTAATCCTTTTTGAGCGGAGAGGATGGCTGGAAGATAACCACCTG
>Ga0315291_10008842_pt1 | contig 12353 bp, 8 predicted proteins | sample YL17G12_20_MG_FD_203070 | JGI IMG/M metagenome (GOLD analysis project Ga0315291, IMG submission 203070) | Sediment microbial communities from Yellowstone Lake, YNP, Wyoming, USA - YL17G12_20 | ecosystem: Environmental > Aquatic > Freshwater > Lake > Sediment | place: USA: Wyoming | collected... | reverse complement strand
AACGATGAGGAGAGATGCTTTCCACGCACGCAGCTTGTTAGCCAGGAGGACGAGGGTTACCCTGTCGCGCCAGGAGAGGGCGGGGCGTTTCGGCTGGCGGCTGAGGATGATCATCTGCTGGCGTAGGAACGCGTTCTCCTTGATTAGATCCATCCTGCTGCGCGTCATATCGGCAGTGACAGAGGACATCGGGGACTTGTTGTCGGGCATGGTCCATTTGCGCAGGAGCCGAATGAGAGGCTGAGAGAGGCGCTGAAGGCATTTCCGGGCGGGTGTGCTGAGTGAGAAGCGCATGGCCTGCCCTTCCGCTTGTGGTGTGTAGGCGGGGATTGTATCACTGAACGGGTTTGGAGGCACATTTTAGAACGGATGTACTTATTGAGGAGCACAGGTTCACTTTTCAAGCATAAACAGTTCACTTTTCAGGCGTAAACAGTTCACTTTTCAACTTTTGCTGACACACAGCAAAAACCTCTTGACAACGCATCCTTTTTGTGATATAATTAGTTACAATCAGTTGGTAAGTAAGTGGCACCGATCTTCTGTTGAGTATGGTTTCCGCGGGCCGAATCTTACAGAGACCCGAATCCGGATACATCGCGTGGGTAGCAGACCAGACGTGAAGCAGTCATACCGCTGGTTGGACCTCAGGTCAAAGGCTGGGAATGATGAACAGAGTTGCGACCGCCAGTCTAATGCGGAGCATAAATCGCTCTGCCATTATGGAGCTTATTCGTGAACACAGCCCCATCGCTCGCTCTCAAATCGCTAGGGAACTTCATATGAGCCTGCCAACAGTGATGCGTATCGTGGATGAGTTGGCCGATGAGGACTTGGTGCGCCCCTATGGGTTGAGCGAGTCAACGGGTGGCCGCCCTCCTTCGCTCATAGAATTCAACGGGGAAGCCTATGCCGTGATTGGCGTTGACCTGGGCGGAACCAAGCTGTTTGGCACGGTGGCCGATCTCTTAGGACGTATCCAATATGAACTCTACGTTCCTCACGAGAACGGCAATGGCCCTGACGAGCACCTCAACCACCTGTGCAGCTCCATTGAAGCGTTATTGGATGCCCCGCGGCCGTCTGGCCAGCGCATTCGAGGCATCGGGATCGGTGCACCCGGTATTGTCTCTACGCCCGAGGGCGTTGTTGTCTGGGCCCCCAGTTTGGGCTGGCGCGATTTACCTCTCCAGGATATCCTCAGCGACCGTTTCGACATGCCCGTGTTCGTGGAGAATGACGTCAATCTTGCGGCACTGGGCGAATGGGGATTTGGCGCAGGGCGGGGGTGTCGGGATTTGGTCTCTATTGCGCTGGGTACAGGGATCGGCGCCGGGATCATCGCGAATGGCGCGCTGTACCGGGGCCATAACCTGGCAGCGGGAGAGGTGGGCTATTTGCTCCCCGGCATTGAGTTCTTGGGACGCCGCTACGACCAGTTCGGCGCTCTCGAAAGCCTGGCATCGGGCACTGGGGTCGCGGAACGCGCCTGTCAGATTCTCAAGCGAGAAGGCAAGCCCATCCCGCCTGACGGATTGAGTTCTCAGGATGTGTTTGATGCTGCCCGGCTTGGAGAATCCTGGGCCCAGCAGGTGGTGAACGAGACGGTTGACTACCTGAGCCTGGCTGTCGCGGGCATTAGCGCATTGCTGAACCCTGAGGTGATCGTCTTGGGCGGAGGAATGGCGGGTTCGGCAGATCTGCTCATAGAGCCAATATTGCGGCGCCTGAATGGGGCCGTGCCGTTTCTGCCGCGTCTTGTGGCGTCGCCGTTGGAGCGTCGAGCCGCGGCTATGGGGGCCATCATGCTTGTGTTGAACGCAACGACAGAGTACTTCGTGGTCAAGCGACTCCCATAGGCGTCAATGTGGAGGAGTGGAAGGAGGAGGTCTATGAAGTGATCCTGCGTGAAGGGACTTGTCCTGTTGAGAAGAAGAATCCCACTTTCAAGATTTTGAGGAGGAGGCAAGTTATGAACGCCCGTCTGAGAATGCTATTCGTTCTGGCTCTGGTGTTGGCCACCTTGAGCGCGTGTGCAACGCCGACGCCGGAGGTGGTCAAGGAGAAGGAAACGGTAGTTGTCCGCGAGACGGTGGAGAAGATCGTCACAGCGACTCCGCCGCCGCCTCCGGAACCGGTCAAGTTGGAGGTGTGGTTTCTCTCGCAAAGCCCTGAGGAGATCAAACTCATCGAAGGCCTATCCGCCAAGTTCGGGGAGAAGCACCCTGGCGTCTCGGTCACGGTGAGCGCATATGGCTATGATGAGATGAACAAGACCCTGAAGTTGGCTCTGGACGGCGGGATCGGTCCCGATGTTGCCTACTGCAGTCCGGGCGGCATCACCCATCTCGCTTATGCTAAAGCGGGTCACCTCATTGAACTGACGGACATTGTCAAGGAGCGTGGCTGGGACCAGCGGCATCCCATGGATGCTATTATGTACCCGCAGAAGGAACTGGGGGGACCCATCTGGGGCGTGCCGTTCGATCTCACGAACGTCGGAGTATTCTACAACAAGGAGATCTTCGGCAAATTGGGCCTTAAGCCAGCCACGACTTGGGCGGAATTTGAAGCTCTGCTTTCCGCCATCAAGACGGCGGGATACACCCCGTTCTCGGTCGGAGCGCTGGACGGTTGGCCTCTCGACCACTACTTCATTATCCTGGGCCACGTGACTACTCCCATCGCGAAGATCGAGGCCTTGAACTATGTCCAGCCGGGCGTCTCCCTAACCGAGGACAGTTTCGTTCAGGCCGCGACGATCTTGAAAGGGTGGGTGGACAAGGGCTACTTCAATGACGGGTTCCTGGCGGCCTCGTACGACGATGCGAATAACCTGTTCATCACGGGCAAGACCGCGATGCATATCGGCGGTACCTGGAATAACGCCACCTTCGTGCAGCAGGCTGACTTCGAGCCTGGATTCTTCGCCGTGCCCAGAGTGAACCCTGACCTGGAGTGGCATTCTCTGGTGACTCCCAACAACGTGTGGGTTCTGCCCAAGTACAGCAAGCATCAGGAGCTGGCCCTCGACTACGTGGACTACATGCTCAGTGGGGAGGTGGCCAAGGCGCTGTGGGATTCAGGGGACATTCCCACCTTCTCATTTGCGACTTTGCCGCCGGCCACTTCTGGGTTGCAGGCAGATGTGTACCGGGCAGGGCTAGCCACAGGCATTGGCTACTACTGGGCCAATAACATGCCCGAATTCGCTGAGGCAGAGGTCTCAGCCCTACAGAAGATGGTCGGTGGGGAGCTATCACCACAGCAGGCCCTGACCATGATGGAAGAGAGCCACGCCAAGGAAGTGGCGCGAGCGCAGCAGTAATAGAATAGGCCTGTTGAGGAGGAGGCCCCGTGACGCGGGGCCTCCTCCTCAATGCTGGAGGCGATTCAGTGGAAGGAGAGCAGCCGAGAAGGCACGGCAGGGTAAGCTGGATGCAGAGCATCCCAGCCTACCTGTACGTGGCCCCTGCCTACGTGCTATTCGCGGCCTTCTTCCTTAGGCCCCTAGTGGAACTCTGCTACCTGAGCCTAACGAACTGGACCGGCCTCGGACCTAAGGTTTTGATAGATCTGGACAACTACCGCGAACTAGCCGCTGACCCGCGGTTTTGGCAATCTTTTCAACACAATGTTATTTGGATGCTTGCGGCCGTTGTAGTGCCCACCAGTATTGGCCTTTTCTTGGCTGTTCTGCTAGTGCGAAGTTCCATTCGTGGTCGGCTGATCTACCGCACCATCTATTTCCTTCCGCAGGTGCTCTCTTCCGTGGTGGTGAGTGTGATTTGGCGCTGGATCTACAATCCCACCTACGGAGCCATTAACAGTGTCTTGCGAGCGGTGGGTCTCGACAGCCTTGCCAAGGGTTGGCTGGGAGACAGCGCTACGGCACTGCCTGCGCTGTTCATTGCGTGGAGTTGGGTCCACTACGGATTCTGCATGGTGATTTTTGTCGCGGCTCTGCAAGCGATTGACGAGACGTACTACGATGCCGCTAAGGTCGACGGGGCGAATTCGTTGCAGCAGTTCTGGCATGTGACCCTGCCTTCCATCTATCGCCCACTGACCACGGTCATACTCCTCACGGTCATCTCAGCGTTTCAGGTGTTTGATTTGGTCTACATTATCACGAAAGGAGGACCGGCACGGGCAACGCTTGTCCTCTCGGTGTTCATGTATGACAACGCATTTCGCTATTCCAGGGTTGGATATGGTGCGGCAGTTGGGGTGGCTCTGGGCATTGTGATCTTCCTCGTTTCCCTGGTATACATGCGCGTTAGGTCCAGGTTGGAGGCCCGATGAAGAATGAGGCTTTCTATGAGCCGCGGCGATAAGGAAGCGAGCCTTCTAAGATTGGCCAGACGAGCAGGCCATCTGTCGACCAGTCTCTCGGCGTTATTGTTCTCCCTGTTTGTGTTGATTCCTTTCGCGTGGGTCATATTCACAGCGGTCAAATCGCGCTGGGAGGTAGCGCGCAACCCCCTGGGACTGCCGGCAGATTGGCAATGGGCCAACTTCGCCGAAGCATGGAGAGTGGGCCATTTTGATCGATACTTCTTGAACAGCATTTACGTGGTCGTACCGACCGTTCTAATCGTATTGGTATTCTCAACCCTCGCAGCGTTCGCTTTCTCGCAGTTCCGGTTCAAAGCCAAGGGTCTCCTTTTCGCTGTTCTATTGGTGGCGCTGACTGTGCCACTGGACATTCTGATCATACCTCTGTTCTATGACCTTCTGGGCATGGGATTGCTCAACACGCATTGGGCGCTCATTCTACCCCAAGCGGCGGCAACCCTGCCATTTGGGATTCTGTTACTTCGTAGTTTTATGGAAGACGTGCCTAAGGAAATCCTCGACGCGGCCCGAATTGATGGTTGCTCCAACTCCAGGCTTCTCTACCACATCGTCATCCCACTCAGCAGACCAGCCCTGGCGTCACTGCTTGTGTTTACCTTCATGTGGACATGGAACCAGTTCCTGTTGCCTGTGGTCCTTGTTCAGGATGACCTCATGCGCACCCTACCAGTTGGATTGAACTACTTCCAGGGGCGATATTCAACGGACATCCCTCTGCTGATGGCGGGCGCCGCCATCTGTTTCCTACCCATCGTGATTGTCTACGTGATATTCCAGCGGCAGTTCATCAAGGGGATTGCAGCTGGGGCCTTGAAATGACGGAGGGCTATGAGTAGCCGATCTCGCGGAAGCGTTGCAGCCACTGATCTACGTGAGGCACTGGACGACATCCCAATCCTGGATACCCACGAGCATTTCCTCCCACCTCGCTTCCTTGCTTGTCGCGAGAAGACGCTTGTGCGGGTTCTAAGGAATTCGTACGTAAGCCAGGACTGCGTCTCCGCCGGCATGAGTCCAGACTGGTGGAGGGGAGGAAGCGTTATGCACGGCGCCGCATCTCTGGTGCAGAGCGAGATGCCTCCCGTCGATATGGCTGCTCTATGGCCCTACCTCGATCGCACAAGGCACACGGCCTATCATCAGACGCTGCTGGCGGGGCTGCGGGCGCTGTATGGACTTGAAGGGGAGTTGGATGCGTCAAGTTGGCCAGGCCTCGCTCTCCTCGTCCAACGGGCTTACGAGCGTCCCGATTGGTTTGACAGCGTCCTGGACCGGGCCCGGACGCGCCTGGCCCTGTGGGATTGCTACTTCACCGTGCACGATCCCGTGACCTGGAGCAAGCGCGTCGTACCCGTCTTCGAAGTGGATGACTTCCTTGATCAGCCCTGGGCTCATCCGCAGGGCGGGCGTTCGGCTGCCGACATCGCAAAGGAATGGGGGATTGAGCTCGTCAGCCTACGCGATCTGGAGCGTACGGTTGACTCCGGCTTTGAGCGTTACCGGGCGTTGGGTGCTGTAGCGACGAAGATAGGCGTGGCCTATCGTCGAAGCCTGTTCTTCGGGCCCGCGACCGAAGTTGAAGCCAAGGCGGCCTTTCGCCAGCTGAAGCAGGAGCCAACCGAGCCCGCGCGTCTGACCCTGGGCAACTACATGGTACGTCATATCCTGCGGCGAAGCGCTGACTACAACTTTGTGGTCCAAGTGCACACTGGCATGAACTGCGGGCCGTTGGATTGGTCGCGCCCGACGCTGTTGCTGAACCTGTTCCAGGAATTCCCTGAAGTGAGATTCGTCCTCTTTCACGGAAGTTATCCCTATCCTGACGAAGCGGGTCTGTTGGCAAAGTCCTTCGCCAATGTGTACTTGGACCTGTGCTGGATGCCGATATTGTCACCTTCAGCCACCATTGATGCGCTGCAGCGCTGGCTGGAGCTTGTTTCACACACCAAAATCATGTGGGGAGGCGATGTTTGGTCCGTGGAGGAGTTCTATGGGGCCACCATCGCCTTCAAAGACGTTCTGGCCAAGGTCCTGGGCCGGATGCTGAGCGATGGTGCCATCACCAAGTCAGGAGCCGTGGAGCTAGCCTCAAGCATTATGCATGACAACGCTACTCACCTATTCAAGCTGTAGGGGCGCTGGTCAAGGCCTCGGTCGGGCCGCCATGCGGAGCAACGACGTACTGCGCAGCCCAGTGTGGCCCGTGCGGCGGTCATATGGGCGTTGTCGAAACCCTTTTCACTACAGGTGCGTAGATGAGACCCTACATGGTTGTGGATGCCCTTCGTCCCGAGGAGATTGTGCGGATTCACTCGGCAGCCGTTTCCATCCTGTCGCGCACGGGATTCGCGGTTGAGCATCAAGTGATTCGGGAGGCGTACGCAGACTATGGTGCTCGTGTGAACCACCACGCGCAGCGAGTGTGGTTCCCCGAAGAAGTTGTGGATCGGTTTTTGGAAGAGACAGAGGAGACGAAGCCCTTGTTTGACCCTGGGGCGTCAGCGGCATCGACAGATGCGGGTGCGTATGAGTGTTTCCGCCCGCTATGCTCAGGAGCTAGCCCCAGTCTCTCCTTACGCTCAGACGTCGCCTATGACTACTATCTTGAGCCTGGCACGAATCGGGTGCTTCCGTTCACCGCGGAGACGCTGGCAGGCTACATCAAACTTGCCCAGATGCTCGACAATGGGATCATAGTGCGGCTGGACACTGTGCCTGTAGGCGAAGGTCGCCCCACGCAGCCTTTGGAAGCGCGCATATTCGCGTGGAAGTATGGTGCTCTGGATAGCGGGGGTATTCAGATGAGCGAGCTGTGCCCATACTTGCTTGAGATGTATGAGATAAAGGCCGACGCGGTGGGCAGGTCGTTGTCGGAGGTGTTCTGTGGCAGCGTCTACATCATCAGCCCTCTGAGAATCCCCAGGGATGTTGGTGCAGCGATTGCATACTTCCACAAGCGTGGCCTCAGGGTTCGCATCGGCAATATGCTCAGCCTGGGAGGTGCTGGCCCGGTAACGCTGGCTGGGAGTCTCGCCCTGAACCTGGCCGAGCGTATCGCCATCGGGATCTTGGAGCGCGTACTGTTCGGTGCGAAGCAGTGGGTCCTGTATGGCGAGATCGCGCCTCTGGATATGACGACGCTTACCCTGTTGTCGGGGCGCCCAGAAGTACTTTTGGTGAACCTGGCTGTAATCCAACTTGCAAGGCACTACCGTGTGCCAGCACATCCGTACGGTGGCTACACAGACGCCAAGGTGCCGTCGGCTGAAGCGGGTATGCAGAAGGTCCTCACTGCGTTGCCCTGCATTTTGGCAGGGGGCTGCAATATCGATGCGGGAAAACTTGGTGGCTCTCTCTGCTCTCCGATCCAAATGGTACTGGATTCCGAGCTCATCAGTGCACTGAAAAGGGTTCTGCGCGGATTCGAGGTCAGCGATGACTCGTTGGCTATTGATGCGATTGACCAGGTTGGTCCAGGTGGCACATTCCTCCCCACGCGTCACACCGCTCGGAACATGAGAGCCGAATTGTGGAGCCCGAGGGTCTGGAGCCCAGAGGGGTATCAAGCATGGGTCACGGAAGGTACAGTATTGGACAGCGACCGTGCGTTTGATGTTTGGCAAGATCTAATGGCGAGGCCCGACCCGGAGCCTATGCTTGATGAAGGCACGGAAAGGCGGCTGCAGGCTGTGGTGGATCGCGCTGCGCGGAGTTTGTGAACACTTTATAGTATCGGTGAAGTCAGGACGACTGTGAATTAGACGGGGTGGGCCATGGGCGACTATGAAACGCTAGACCTAGGGAGTTGGTGCAACGTCTCTGCGGAGTGGGTGACAAAAGCACTACCGATTCCAGTTGCCGGCTGGCTTCCGAAGTCAGGCGATTTCCCCAAGGGCCAGACAGAATTTCGCGGCCTGCCGTTTCGGATCGGGGAGCTGCTAGGTAAACCGGGCTTTCTGGGTTTTGGTCCTCTGGGCTATGACCAGCCAGTTGAGATAGCAGTTGGGCAGTGCGCACGATGGGTGATCTTCGCCCACCGCCTTTTGGAATCCAGACTTCATGAAGGTGAACCAGTAGGGAGGCACATTGCCACCTATCGTTTTCGTTATGCAGATGGGACGGAAGTGCCGGCGCCCATTCGCGAGAGGTTTGAGATCTCTGTGGTGCCTCCCCGATGGGGACAATTGCCATTCCTGGCTGTACCGGATCAACCCGACTGTTTGATGCCACGCGACGCGGGCTTATGGGAGAAACTAGGGAACAGACAGACAGAGGTTGAGATGCCGTGGCCCCAGTGGTTTGTTCTGTGGGCGTGGCAGAATCCGTATCCGACCCGTGAGTTGGCGTCCCTGTGCATTGAACCAAACGGCCGGATGTTTCTCATCGCAGGCATGACTCTCAGCTCGCTGGACGAAGACCCATTCGGCAGAGGGCCCCTCTTGCCTATGACTGTACACTTGGAAGAACCAGTGCCGACCGATTCACGTTTCGACCTCAGCGTTGGCGTGGATCGCGGCGTGGCTTCGTATCTATACCCCTTGCCCACTGAGAGCAAGGAGGACTTCCTGAACGACGGCCTTCGTGGGTGGGGGCAGGAACGGGTCGAGCAGAGCAATAGAGCCTATTCCTTTGTCGCTGCCTCTCCATCCGCGACACTGCGGCTGCGTCGCGGCGACGAAGAGATCGCTGCCGTGCGCTGGGGAGACGTGGTTGAACGAGGGCAGGTGCAGGCAAAGACAGCCAAAGTAGAGGTGCTCGATCGTGGAAAGAACTGGGTACATGTCACTGTGCTGGACCAGGACACCGGAGAGCCGATTCCGTGCCGCGTCCATTTCCGGTCCCCGGAGGGCATCCCATACCAACCGCACGGTCACCATGATCATCTCCTTTCTGATAAGGGAACCTGGCACATTGACGTCGGCGGTGATGTGCGGCTGGGACACGTGACGTATGCCTACATAGACGGGAAGTGCCAGGGATGGCTGCCGCGGGGCGAGGTTCTGGTGGATGTGGCGCGCGGTTTTGAGTATGAGCCTTTGCGGACGGCTGTTGAGATTCGCCCGGGACAGAGAGAGTTGACCCTATTCCTCAAGCGCAGGCTGAACATGGCTGAGCGAAGATGGTTCAGCGGCGACTCGCACGTTCACTTCCTTTCTACCACTGGCGCACTTCTGGAAGGCCAGGCGGAAGACCTGAACGTTGTCAACCTGCTGCAGTCCCAATGGGGACACCTGTTTACCAATACCGAGGACTTCTGCGGTCGCGCAATATCGGCTCCGGGCGGGCGTACGGTCGTATACACCAGTCAGGAGAACCGTCAGCACATGCTTGGGCATTTGACACTGCTCGGTTTGCGGCAGCCCGTGATGCCGTGGTGCACGGGTGGTCCTGACGAGGCCGAACTGGGTGGATCCTTGGAGACCACGCTCTGTCATTGGGCAGACGAGTGTCATGCCCAAGATGGCACAGTCATTGTCCCTCACATGCCTGATCCGAACTGTGAGATTGCTGCTCTGATTGCCACGGGCCGAGCGGATGCGCTGGAGATGGCGGAGCATGATATGTTCTCCCATGTGGAGTACTACCGCTACCTGAATGGTGGCTACCGGCTTCCGCTGGTGGGCGGCACGGACAAGATGTCGGCTGGGGTGCCAGTTGGCTTGTTCCGCACGTACGTCCACATCCCCCCTGATGAGGAGTTCAACTACGACAACTGGTGCAAGAACTTGAGGCTTGGCCGGACCTTTCTGAGTAGTGGCCCAATGTTGCATCTCACAGTTGAAGGCGCTTCAATAGGCGACACCCTGTGCCTGCCAGGGACTGGGGGCATGATTGAGGTCTTGGCAGACGCTGAAAGCATTTTCCCCATTCACACCTTGGAGATCGTTCAGGAGGGCAGGGTCGTGGCCTCCACTTCGGATCTCGCCGGGGCCAAACACCTGAGGCTTAGGGCACGGCTTCAGGTCAGCCGTCATACCTGGCTGGCGGCACGCGTGAGTGGGCCAGGGTATACTCAGCCGCTGCTCCACCGTGACGACTTGCGCCGGGGCGTCATGGCTCACACCTCGCCCGTATACATCGCGGTTGGCGATGAATGGTGGATGTACAGCCAGGACACGGCCCAGTACATGCTCACCCTCTTGCACGGCGGGTTGGAGTACATTCGTTGTCGGTCTCGCCAGCATCCGCCACACACCGTCACCCATCATCATGCTGAAGAAGATCATCTTGTCTACTTGGAGCGGCCTTTCCAAGAAGCTTTGAGAAAAATCCAGACGCGGATGCAGAGCCTTGGGGCGGCCAAGGAATCTAGTAGCCGGTAGGGAGCCCACCTGTGCGTGCAGGTGTGAAAGAGAGGCCGAAATGAAAGTAGTTGTTACGGGTGTCACGGGCGCTGTTGGCCCCTTTGTGGTGTCAGAGTTGGAGAAGGAACACGAACTGTCGCTGTTTTGCCGCTGCAATGTTGAGACGAAGCATCGCGTCATTCTGGGTGATCTTACTTTGCCAGACGACTGCCAGCGCGCACTGAAAGGCGCAGAGGCAGTAGTCCATCTGGGCGCGGTCTCGGAACCCGCCCCACACGCATTTCACGTGAATGCCTGCGGCACATTTCACCTGATGGAGGCTGCCCGGGCTCAGGGGCTTGCGCGTGTCATTATAGCCAGCACGAACTGCGTATACGGTCACTGTTTTCGGGTTAGCGCCAGGCCATTTCCATTGGAGTTCCTACCGATAGACGAGACGCACCCGTGCCGACCCGAGGACAACTATGGCATATCCAAGAAATTGGACGAGGAGATGCTGGCTCTATACAGCAGCACCTGGGGTATTCGGACGGCAGCCTTGCGCCTGAATTGGGTGTGGGGCCCCAAGGAGATTTCTTGGTGGGCGGAGATGCCAGCGAAGGACATTGCGGAATTCACGCCATACTTCTGGGCATATGTGGATGCCCGCGACGTTGCACGGGCCTTTCGGCTGGCGTTGGGGGCGCCGAACCTACCGGCACATGGTGTCTACAATGTTTCGGCTGCGGACACCATGGCCGAGGAGAGCTCCCTTGACTTGGTGAAGCGCTTCTATCCTGGTGTGAAGCGTATGTCTGAACTATCGGGGCGCGCCAGTTTCTTCGCATGGGCGAAGGCTAAAGAAGCCTTTGGCTATGTTCCGCAATACTCTTGGAGGGATGGATGGGCGAGCGAGTGAAGGTGGCACTGATCGGATGCGGCAGTGTATCTCAGCGCGGTTTGCTGCCGCATCTTATACAGGACGATGCGCGCGAAGTAATGGACCTGGTTGCGGTATGCGACGTGGTCGCCGAGCGTGCGCGCGATACAGCCGCGCGGTTCAACGTTCCACAGTGGTACACCTGCATCGAGGACTTGTTGTCTCGGGCGGCGGTGGATGCGGTGCTTATCGCGACCCCCATCCCCTTTCACTACGAGAACGCAATGGCTGCCATCCGGGCTGGCAAACATGTTCATCTGCAAAAGACGATGACCCTGACGCTTGCCGAGGCGGATAGACTCGTGGCGGCCGCTCGGGAGAAACGACTGAAACTGGTGGCTTCTCCTGGACAGATGCTTAGCCCCGTCTGCCAGCATCTCAAAAGGCAAATTGACGATAGAACGATAGGAAGGACCTACTGGGCCTTTGCCAGCACCTCCTGGATAGGGCACGAGCATGAGCCCTTCCGCGCGGGCAACCCAGTGGATCCTACCTGGTACTATAAGCGCGGCGGCGGACCCGTGTACGACATGTCGGTTTACGTGCTACACACGCTGACGGGGATTCTGGGGCCTGCCAAGCGCGTGACGGCCATGTCTGGAATTGGCTTGCCGGTTCGTCAGTGGGGTGACGCCAAGATTGAAGTTGAAATGGATGACAACACGCTCTTGCTGCTCGACTTCGGGGAGAGTTGCTTCGCTGTGGTGGGGGGGCACTTTTGCCAGACGGGGAAGGTGATCGGTTGGGGCTTCATGGGGTTGTATGGGAGC